>Ga0335085_10014985_pt1 | contig 11278 bp, 10 predicted proteins | sample Lox_Sample_45_FD_206712 | JGI IMG/M metagenome (GOLD analysis project Ga0335085, IMG submission 206712) | Soil microbial communities from Loxahatchee National Wildlife Refuge, Florida, United States - Lox_Sample_4.5 | ecosystem: Environmental > Terrestrial > Soil > Wetlands | place: USA... | reverse complement strand
GGCGATTCTGGCGGTGGGGTGGTCGCTGGTGTGGTTCACGCGTCCGTACGAATCGCTGGCGCTCGGGCTGCTTGTGGCGGCGGTTGTACTTGCCGCGCTTTGGAAACGGCGCGAGCGAAGGCTGCTCTACGCGACACTGTTGATCGGCGCGGTTGGCGCGCTGGATTTTGGCGGCTTCTGCTATCAGAACTGGCGCGTCACCGGCAACCCGCTGTTCGATCCCTATCGCCTCACACAGCGGCGTTACGGCGTGCCCCATGCGTTTCTCTGGCAGCACGAGAATCCTGCTCCCGCACACCTGACGCAGCAGCAGAGGAACGTGTTCGAGTACCAGCAGACGCGGTTTCGACAGTGCCGCACGCTCCGCGGCCGATTGACCGAACTCGGGATCGATCTGAAGAAGGACTGGTTCTTCTACGTGGGCTACGGACTGACGATTCCGCTGGCGCTGAGCCTGTTTTCGCGAGGCCGGGCGCGAACGCTGTGGCTGCTGCTGGGGCTCGGCATTGTGTGGATCTCACTTTATCCGAGCGTGCTGGTGAACTACGTCTCGTCGGCGACGTGCCTGTGCTTCGCGCTCGCGGCCCGCGGGCTATTCTGCCTGGCGCGCTGGCGGAAGTGGGGGCCGGCTCTCGCGGTCGCGTTTGTCACGGCCAGTTGTCTCGCCGGCCTGCGCGAACTGTATCCGCGGTATCTCTACGGCGGTCCGCAACCGCTGACGGCGCGCATCGCGACGGAGCGGCGCCTGGAGGCGATGCCGGGCCGGCATCTCGTCTTCGTGCGCTACGGGCCGAGCCATGTCTTGCACGACGAGTGGGTCTACAATCGCGCGGACATCGATGCCGCTAAAGTGGTCTGGGCGAACGATCTGGGGGCGGATCGGGACCGGGAACTCATCCGCTATTTCAAGGGAAGACAGGTGTGGCTGGCGCAGCCGGATGACGGGGCAAAACTGGAACCGTACGATCAGCCGTGACCGAGGTACATGGCCCAGCCGACGGCGAAAAGGGCCACGACAAACCAGGCGAAACAGCGCAGGCCGTAGCGCAGCCGCTCGCGGTCGGTCTTCTTGCTGACCACACCGAGCACGATGGAGCTGAAGATCGCGAACAGCAGCGCGGCTTCGAAGTGGGTGACGCTGAGCCTGGGCATTAGTCCTTCTTCCCCGTCGCGATCTCCCACGCGTCCACCATGGCCAGCACGTTCAGCAGGCCGGCCGCGACCAGGAACTTGCCGCCGTAATCGTGCACGTGACCGGCGATGTCCGGCTGATTGTAACCGAGCCAGACGCTGAGAAAGTAGAGCAGGCCGCTGGCAAGGTCGCCGAGGAAGCCACCGTAGTAGATGATCACGGTGAGCAGGTCGCCGCCCTGGGGATGGAACATCGGGCCGCGCATCATCAGTCCCAGCAGGAACATGGAGGCGACGGAGAGGAACAACAGTCCGCCGCGCCCGTAGCGCTTGAGGAGAAAGTGGCCGCCGCCCGGTACCAGCCAGGCCAGTGCCACCACAGGTACCCAGTTCCGCGGCACCGAGACCGCGGCGGGCGCAGAGCTGTTCGCCATCGCCCTTATTCTAGCAGCCGGCAGGTAAAGGCCTTACGCTTGCGCCAGCATGTGCTCGTGTTCGCGGATGTGCCGCGCCACCAACAGATCCGACTTCAGAATGTGGTGTTCCAGCCAGGTGCGCAGGAACTGCATGGTCTCCATGGTAATGGCGAGCCGTCCCGCGGCGTATTTCTGCTGCAGATCGAGTACCTGGGCGGTCAGCTTGCGGTGTTCGCTGACGTGGGCGTCCATGCCCGCGTAGTGGTGCCGGCGCATGAGCGCTTCTTCGTGGGAAAAGTGCACCTGCGTGTAGTTGATGAGGCGCGAAAGCAGATCGCCGATTACGTCGTTCCCGCTTCCCTGCAGCATCGCTTCATGGAGATGGCCCGCGAGCGAGAACAGCGCCTGGTGTTCGCGATCGATCTGCGGGTGTTCGAGCGAATACATGTCGCTCCAGTCGAAGAGTCCCATGGTCCTTCTATCGGCTGACGTTCAAGCGTTTTTTAGTGTCTCTGAAGACTTCTTCATGCGCCGAGACCGACCATCTCGTGCTGGCGGATGTGGCGGGCCACAAGCTGATCCTTGCGGCGAATGTGGCGATCGAACCAGGTTTTCACAGATTGCAGAGAATCGAGGGGCAGGGTAATGGCCCCGGCGTCCAGCCTTCGCTTCATTTGCATCATCCGGGAAAGGAAAGCGCTGTGCTCCTCCGCGTGTTCCTCAACGTGCGGATACCGGTAGTGCCGCATCAGCCCCTCCTCGTGCTCGAAGTGCGTGGCGAGGGTCTGGAGCAGGCGATTCAGGTGGTTCTTCTGCGTTCTGGTGTTCTCTCCGTGCGCGATGGCTTCATTGAGTTCGTCGGCCAGGACAAACAAGGTCTGGTGTTCGCTGTCGAGCAGGCGCACGCCGAGCAGGTTAGCGTCATTCCAGGTGAACAAGCCCATGGGGTACGTATCGGCTGCCGGGTGATGCTCTTGAGCTAATGAACGGTCCGGGTTTTGCGGTTCATGTAGTCCATCAGCAGGTACTGGCCGAGCGTGTAAGGCGTTGTGAAATAAGCCTTTCCACGACACAGCTCGGTGACCTTCTGGACGAAGTTGATCAGGCCGTAGTCGCTGGCCAGCATGAAGGTGTTGATCAGGATGCCCTGACGCTTGCAGCGGCTCACTTCCTCGAGCGTGCGGCTGATCACCAGCGGGTCCAGCCCGAAGGCGTTGCGGTACATGCGCCCGTCCTCCAGGGTCAACGCCGAAGGCTTGCCGTCGGTGATCATAATGATCTGCTTCATGTCCTTCTTCTCCTGCGCCAGCAGACGCTGAGCGAGGATGAGGCCGTCGCGGGTGTTGGTATACCAGGGGCCAACCTGCACACGGGCGAGGTCGGGCAGGCGAAGCTCCTCGGCAGAATCGTGGAAGAGCACACAGCGCAGGCTGTCGCCGGGGTACTGCGTGCGGATCAGGTGCGCCAGCGCAAGGGCGACCTTCTTGGCAGGGGTGAAGCGATCCTCGCCGTACAGGATCATGCTGTGGCTGCAATCGAGCATCAGCACGGTGGCACAGGAGCTCTGGTATTCGGACTGGTGGACGTGGAGGTCGGCGTAATCGAGATCGAGCGGCAGTTTCACGCCCTCGCGCTGCATGGCGGAGAACAGTGTCTGGCTGACGTCGAGGTTGAGCGTGTCGCCGAACTCGTAGGGCTTCGCCGCGCCGCTCGATTCGACGCCCGTAGCCAGGTCTCGCGTGTCGTGCGCGCCAAAGCTCGATTTGCCGAGCGAGCCGAGCAGGTCCTTGAGCGTCTTGAAGCCCAGGAAGTCGAGCGATTTGTCGGTTACCTCAAAGCGCGTCTGCTTGTCGTTTCGCCCGTTGCCGCCACCGATGCCAGCCTGATCGGCCGGATCGCCCGCCTGGCTCAGGTAGCCCTCGTCCATCAGCTTTTGCGCCAGCCGCTCCATGAGCTGATCCATCTGCTCGGGTGACATCTGCTCGAGCTGCTGCCGGATCTGCTCGGCGCGCTCCGGGTCGAACGCCTCACCCGATTCCAGAGCCTGCTGCAGGGCCTGCTTGAGTTCTTCCAGCGTGTGCTGGTTCCACTCACTGAAGCCCATCTGCGACTGGAAGCCGCTCTGCAGGAAGAAATCCGCAAGGGCCTGCATGAGGTCCTCGGCGTTGAGGCCGAGATCCTCGCCGGTGTATCGCGAATAGCGGATCTTCACGAGGCCCTCCTACTGGAACTGACGGCGCTGCTTCTTTTGCGGCTCCTCGGGATCGATGCGGCGGCGCTCCTCCGCCATGAATCCACGCTCTTCATTGCGGCTGATGCGCCGATGCGCGTACAGTCCCTCGAGCAGGAACTCGGCCGCCGACGCGCGGATGGCATCGGGTTCGTTCGAGCCGAGCCCCAGCGCGCCGATCTTCTCCATCAGCCCCTGGATCTTGCCGAGCTCGCGCACGAGTCCGGCCGAATCGAGCGATTCGTCGAGCTTGAGCGAACCACCCATCTCGAACCACTGAATGATGGTGGAGACGTTGACGCCTTCGAAATATGTGCTGAACACCTTGCCCACGGCTGAGCGAATCAGCTCCCGCGCGACGGCGTCGCCGCCCTTCAGCTCGCCTTCGTATTCGAGTTCGAGCTTGCCGGTGACCGACGGCAGAGCGGCATAAAGGTCGAGCACGCGCGGCACAGCGAGGTCTTCACCCGCGGCCAGCGCGCGGCGCTCGGCGTTGGAGATCACGTTCTCCAGCACCGAAATCGGCAGCCGCTGCGAAACACCGGAACGCTTATCCACGCGCTTGTCTTCGCGCGCCAGAAACGCAAGCTGCTCCACCACCTCGGCGATATACGCCGGCAGCTTCGCCGCCGCGGGCGACGGCCGCTCGCTCCAGGCTTCCTGATTCGTGATCGCCAGGCCGTGCTCGATGGTGAGCGGATAGTGCGTGCGAATCTCGCTGCCGATGCGATCCTTCAGCGGCGTGATGATCTTCCCGCGCGCCGTGTAGTCTTCGGGATTCGCCGTGAACACCAGCATCACGTCCAGCGGCAGACGCACCGGGTAGCCCTTAATCTGCACGTCGCCTTCCTGCATGATGTTGAACAGACCCACCTGGATCTTGCCGGCCAGATCGGGCAGTTCGTTGATGGCGAAGATGCCACGATTCGCGCGCGGCAGCAGACCGTAATGCACGGTGAGTTCGTCGGAGATGTCGCGCCCGCGGCGGGCAGCCTTGATCGGATCGATGTCGCCGATCATGTCCGCGATGGTCACGTCCGGAGTAGCGAGCTTCTCCACGTAGCGATGCGCGCGCGAGAGCCAGGCGATAGGCGTCGCGTCGCCCTTCTCCTCGATCAGCTCCTGGCAGCGCCGGCACAGCGGCCGGTACGGATTGTCGCGAATCTCACATCCGGCGATGTATGGCAGCTTTTCGTCGAGCAGCCCGGCCAGCATTCGTATCAGCCGCGTCTTCGCCTGGCCGCGCAGCCCCAGCAGGATGAAGTTGTGGCGCGAGAGCAGCGCGTTGACGATGTGCGGCACCACGGTCTCCTCGAAACCGACGATGCCGGGGAACAGCGGCTCCTTGCGCTGCAGCTTGCAGATCAGGTTCTGACGAATTTCGTCTTTGACGGTGCGATTTGCGATCCGGTCCTCGGAGAAGCGGCTGGCTCTGAGGGCGCCGAGCGTCTGGGGAAAGTCCTGCATAACATCCAAAGGCGGGAAACCTTATCGGGCGATTGTAGCACTACCGGTGCCTAGCACAGGCTGTGCACTAGTCATGGACGCGGTGGGACGGGCCAGCGTTTCAGATTCGCACCCACCACCGCAACGGCTTGCCGGGAGCGCTCGCGCCTTTCAGCACCACTATGCCCTCCGGCGACGGCTTCACCTGGACTCGCGCGCCGTTTACCTTCGCCTCTTTCACCGGCAGCGCCAGCGCGATCTCCCACTCGCCCGCCGCGGCCGGAGCGTACCAGCCCTCATAACCCGCCGCCGTCTTCACCAGCCCCACCAGCGGCGATTCGAAGCGGAACGTCTCCAAAGGAGCCACCGGAGCCCACCGCACCCCGCGCTCCCCGAACTCCAGTCCCAGGACCTTCGCCAGCGAGTACATCGTGGGCGCGTGCGAGTGCAGATTGCCCACCGGCCACGCCGTGTAGCGGAGGAAGCCCGAATTCACCGTCTCGCCCGGCTGCTTGCTCGCGGCCGAATTCAGGCAGTCCGACCCGCTCCAGTTGTGATACCAGATCTCCGGATACACCGCCGCATGCCGCGCGAGCGTGTTCTTCAGCCACTCGTCCCACGCCATCCGGCCCTCGCCCGCCGCCGCCAGCGCCCACACCAGCGTCTGATTCAGCGACGGCCAGACGCCGCCGTTCACCGAAGTCCCCGGCGCGGACATCGTGCTCGCCGCCGCGGTGTCCGGGCTCACGGTGATCTGGATCGCGCCGATGGTCGAGGGCTTGCGCAGTTGCTCGTCCATCGCGCGGATCAGTGTGCGGGTCTGCTCGGGCGTGGTGGCGCCGCCGAGGATCGCCCACGGCTGCGGCTCCAGCCACAAGCCCTTCTCGCCCAGCCAGCCGAGGGTCGGCCCCAGCCAGCAACGCCGCACCCACTCGCCCGTCCACTGGCTCGCCGTGGCCTTGCGATGGTCCGCGGCTTTCGCGCGCGCCGTGCCGGCAGAGGCAGCGTCGCCCGCGTACGCCAGCATCTGAGCATAGTAGTCGAAGACCCAGGCCGCCATTGCCGAATTCAGCACGCTCTCGCTTTTCTCGACGACCTCCTTCAGCGCGCGCTGACCCCAGAAGCTGACCAGGGCGTCGTTCCAGTCGTCGTTGAGCATGCGCATGATGCCGTGCTCGCCCACACCAACGTCGTCCACCAGATGCTTGAAGCAGCGCGCCAGCAGATCGTGCACGGTGGCCGTGCTGGAACGCCAGGTCTGAATCTTCTCGTCGAGGAACGCCTTGTCGCGCCACGCCATCACGTATTCGCTCGCGGTCCACAGCAGCCATAGCGGCAGATCGCTGGCGTTGTCCGACGCCATGGGAGCCACCATGCCGTTGCCGACAATGGCATACGGGATGGAGCCATCCGGGCGCACCTCCTTCAGTGTGTAGCGCAGCACCGATTTGACGATCGCCGGGTCGCTAAACAAAAACGGCATCGCGTGCTGCAGCGGATCGCGCGCGGCGCCCTGGAATCCCATCACGTACTGATACATGCCGCCCTGCGAGAGGATGTGCTCGCCGAAGAAGCTGTCGAAGGTGAGGCTGCTGCGCAGGTAATAGTAATCCCACGCCATCTCGCGCCTGATCCACGGTTCGCCCGGCGTATCGAACGTCATGCCGCGGCCCTTCCACGCGCGGCTCGAATCGCGCCACACCGTAGCCGCCGTCCGCCGATACTTCGCCACCAGCGCCTTCGCCTCGAACGCCGCCGGCAAATACCCGTACAGGAAGTACAGCGTCCGCTTCTCACCCGGCTTCAACTCGAATGCGCGCTCCAGCAGAAGGCCGCTCTCCGGCCCCGTCGCCGACAAATCCCCATCCAGCCCCGAGCCCAACCCCGACGGAGCCTGCGCCCCGCCCGCCCCAAAGAACTTCGCGGCGTTCGCGGTCACTGCGCTTGCCGGCCCATCGAGCGAAACCAGGAACGTCGCCGGCGGATTCAAATCATCGAACGAAGCCTCCGGCGCCGATTCCTGTGGAGCCGTCAGGAACGAATTGGGATGCGCCTTCAACCCCGCCACCATCTTTTCCCACGCGGCCTCCTCCTCCGGTGCGCGGCCGAGGAACTTCTTTGACTCCAGCAGGCCGCCCTCGAACTTTTCAAACCGGTGAGTGAAGCGGTCAGCGAAATGACGCCGCGCCTCGGCCGGATTTGCGAAGGATTCCATCCAGGATCGCATGGAGAACTGATACAACTGGCATCCCCAGTACTCGATCCAGCGCAGCTTCGCGGCCGACTTTCCCGCGTTGGTCACGGTCACCTGGGACAGCAACACCGGATCGTCTCCGAAGGGGGCGGTTACGATCTGATCCACGACGTAGCCGCTTCGCGCGATCCTCTTGCGGAAATACCCGGTCCCGAAGATGCGCTCGAAATCGGCGCCGCCCGAGTAATAGGTTCCAATCGTGGCTGTGCCGTCGGTCAGCCAACCGATGCCGCCGCCGTAATGGCCGCGCGCGGGATTGTGCTCGTTCAGAAACTTCGGCGAGCCCTCGTCCTGGCGCGCCGATACATAGCCGTAGTTCGAAACAATGCCGACGATGCGATCGTTCCCCACCTGGTGCACGTGATCCGTGGACGAGAGCAGGCCGGGCGGCACCGAAGTCACAGCCTTCGGGTCCTTCGTCTGGTCACACTCGTAGCGGAAAGCGGGCAGGCCAAACTCGTCATCCATCCACCGGCCGAACCAGCCGGAGCCGTACGGCTTGCTCTCGCCTGTTTCACCACCCAGCAGCGACGACACGGCTCCAGGCAACGCCAGCGACGAGCCAAGCGCTCCCACGAATTGTCTGCGGTCCATAGGCATCCCTCCCATTGGACGGCTATGACAAACTTGATGTCAATGAACCTCCTTGGCGGCATCGAGGCGGGCGGCACCAAGTTCATCTGTGGCTTCGGCACGGGGCCTAATGACCTGGTTACAGCGCGCTTTCCGACCACCACGCCGGAAGAGACTCTCCACCACGTTATCGCCTTCCTGAAAGAGAAAGCAGGAGCGCGTTTGCGGGCGGTGGGCATCGGGTCATTTGGACCGGTAGATCTGGATCCCATCTCGCCCACCTACGGTTCCATCACATCCACGCCAAAGCCGGGGTGGGCCAGCGTCAACCTGATCCGCCCCGTGGAGAACGCGCTGGGAATTCCCGTTGGCTTCGATACCGATGTCAACGCAGCGGCGCTGGGCGAGGCGGAGTGGGGCGCGGGCCGCGATCTCTCCGACCTGCTTTACCTGACCGTGGGGACCGGCATCGGGGGCGGGGCCATTGTAGGCAATCTGATCATGCATGGTCTGGTGCATCCGGAAATGGGGCACATCCGCGTCCCCCATGATCGCGCGCGCGATCCCTTCGACGGCGTCTGTCCTTATCACGGAGACTGCCTTGAAGGGCTGGCCTCGGGTCCGGCGATGAAAGAACGCTGGGGTGCGCCCGCCGAGGAATTACCGGCCGACCACCCTGCCTGGGCGCTGGAGGCGCATTATCTGGCTTTGGGCGTGGCCACGCTGGCCCTGACATTGTCACCGCGGCGGATCGTACTTGGCGGCGGGGTGATGCAGCCGCACCTGTTTGGCCCGTTGCGCGACGAGTTCGCGCGCCTGATGAACGGGTATGTGCGGCATGCGGCAGTGACTGAGCGCCTCGATGAGTACGTTGTTCCGCCGGCGCTCGGGAACCGGTCCGGCATCCTGGGAGCGCTGGTTCTTGGCGCTATGCTAACCTAGTGAAGTATGGCAATCCCCAACGTTAAGCGCTACCGGCCGTTCTGCCCCACCTGCAACGAGAGCTTCACTCTCATGGCGGTGCTCCCGAGGGAGGCCGACGTTGACGCGTACCTGAACGACGCGGTCGCCCGCCACGACCACAAGGCGTTTCAGGAAGCCAAACAGGCGCACTTCAAGATCCGCGTCGGTCAGCAGAAGCAGAAGAAGGCCAAGTAAGAACCCGATTTTTCGTTTTGCCAGCGGCCGGGCCTCGCGCCCGGCCGTTCGTGTTTTCAGCCCGCCATGCGCGCCTTGACGGCCTGCAGCGCGCGCAATCCGGCCTGTGCCACGTCGGCATCGGGATCGTGCGAGAGCGTCTCCAGCGGGGCCAGTGAATCGGAGCTGCCACTGGCCGCGAAGACCTCCGCGAGGCCGGTCTTTTCGTCTCGCGTCGCGTCCTTCAGGGTCAGAGCCGGATACAAGGCGTGTCGCACCGCCGGATCACGAGCCAACTCAATGAGATAGGGGCGCGCTACGCCGCGCCATGCGGCCTGATTCAGATTGCTGACCAGGTACTTCAGGGGCGCGAACGTGTTCAGCTCCAGCCGGCCCAGGTTGACCAGCGCAAACGCGGCGGCGAGCCGTGGGGCCGACTTCGTTTCACCGCTGAGGGTCTTCTCCAGCGCCGCCGTGTCACTGGCGTCCTTCAGCCGTCCGAGCCCCTCGGCCGCCGATGCACGGAGGTTCTCGTCCTTGTTGGTCAGGTAACGCCGCAGCAGTTCGTGAACGCCGGCGTCGGGCATGAAGGCGATGGCCTGCAGCGCCGACCGCCGCACCCGGGTACTGTGCGTGTGGTCCAGAATGCCGGCGATCTGCGGCAGAGCGTCGCGGTTCTGCAGCAGGCCGGTGGCTTCGAGGGCCGTTGCCTGCACGCGCTCATTGAGGTCACGCAGCAGGAACACAAATGAAGGGGCGGAAGAAGGGTCGTGGATCTTTTCCAGGGCGGTCAGGACCTCGTAGATGACCTCGTTGTCCTTGCTGCGCAGCGCTTCAATGAGGTCGGGAATCGCGGCCTTCCCTCGAAGCACACCGATGGCGCGAGCCGCGTTTGCCCGTGCGTCCATGCTGGCCCCGCCGCGCGCCACTTTGCCCAACGCAGCGATGACCTCCGGGCGCACCTGGATCCAGGGGTCTACGATCTGCGCGTTGGTGTCGCCGAAGCGGCTCTTAATGGCGTTGCCGACACGCTTGAGCGAAGACGTCAGGCCGCCGCCGGTGGTCACGTAGCCGGGCACGTAGAAGTTCACCAGACCGTCGGTGGCACGAATCTGGATCTCCGGGTCGATGTCGCCCAGCGCTTTGACCAGCGGATCGATACTATACTGCGTGCCAATGGCGACGATGGCTTTCACGGCCTCGATGCGCACGTCGAGGTCGGGATCGGCCAGATAGGTGGCCAGCTTCGGAATGATCGAGGAGCCGCCCTGCCTGCCGTAGTCGCGCACGGCTTTGGCGCGCGCGTGCGCATCGGCCGGGGTGTCCTGCGCGAACAGAGTCAGGGAGAAGGCGAGAGCCGCGGCCAGCGCCAGCCTAGCCGACGAACTCCACTTGAACCTTATGCGGAATGAGTCCAGCTTCATAGCCCAAATCCAGCAGCTTCTGCGCCGCCCTGGGGATCAGTTCGCCCGCATCGACGGTGTAGTGGTTGACGTACATGCCGATGAACTTCTCGGCCAGCGCCGGCTCCATGTCGCGCGCAAACTGCAGCGCATAGTTGAGCGACTCCTCCCGGTTGTCGAGCGCGTGCTGGATGCTCTCGCGCATCATGCGGCAGCATTCGCTCTTCACCTCTTCGGGAAGGCTGCGCAGCAGCGCATTGGCGCCCAGCGGAAGCGGCAGATCGTATTCCTTCTTGAACCAGCGGCCCAGATCGACCACGGCGTGGAAGCCGCCGCGCCCGTAGGTGAGCTGGCCTTCGTGAATCACCAGCCCGGCGTCTACGGCGTGCTCCGCGACGGCAGACATGATCTGATCGAAGGGCATGACCACAGCTTCGAGATCGCGCTCGAACAGGCTCAGCGCGAGCCAGGCCGTGGTCATCTTACCCGGCACGGCGATACGCTTGCCTTTCAGTTCTTCGGGCTCAAGCGGTTTGGCGCTGATCACCAGCGGTCCGTAGCCGTCGCCCACGCTGGAGCCGCTGTTCATCAAAACATATTTATCGGCCACGTAAGGCCAGGCATGGTAAGAGATCGCGGTGAGCTCGTAAACGCCCTTCTGGGCGCTTCGGTTCAACGTTTCGATGTC
>Ga0335085_10014984_pt1 | contig 11278 bp, 12 predicted proteins | sample Lox_Sample_45_FD_206712 | JGI IMG/M metagenome (GOLD analysis project Ga0335085, IMG submission 206712) | Soil microbial communities from Loxahatchee National Wildlife Refuge, Florida, United States - Lox_Sample_4.5 | ecosystem: Environmental > Terrestrial > Soil > Wetlands | place: USA... | reverse complement strand
CCTCGTTGATGAGCTTCTTGGTGTTCTCGGCGCACAGATTCCCTTCGTACCGGTCGTCGAGCGTCTTGAGCTCGATCTTCCTGCCGAATACGCCGCCCTGCGCGTTGACGTGGTCGAAGTAGGCCTTGGTCCCGATGTTCAGCTGGATCCCCAGCTGCGCCGCGGGCCCGGAGAAGGCGGCCGACTGTCCGAGGAGGATGGAATGCGATGTCACTCCCGGCGCCTGCGCAAGGGCAGACGCTGCGAGCGACATCGCGACAGCACCCAATAGGGTCCGCGTCATACGCGCCTCCAGCACGAGATGCTGCGACGACTACTGCGGAAGCCCGACCGAGCCGAACGCCTCGAGGCTGCCTTCCGGAATCGAGGCTTCACGGGTAACCCTGGAAGCGCTGGCCTTCGCCGCGCTCTTCGCGGTCACCGCCGCCACCATCACCGGCTTACCGGTCGTGTCGGCCGAAAAAGCCGATTGACCCGCAGCCACCAGAACCACGCCCGCCAGAACGATATAGCCACGCATGCTGACCTCCTGAGTGAGACTTTTTACCGGGCTTGCAAAGACTTCCTTGCCCGTACACCCCGGGATTAGCAATATGCAGGCCAGCTCCGAAAGGCGGCACCAGCCGGTCAAGCCGCCGCCGAGGGCGGCCCTTCCCCCGCCTCGACCATGACCAGTTCGTTCTCGCCGGCCTTGTTTCGCCGCCGGAACGCGGCGGCTTCCTGATATTCCTTCGAATTGAAGCAGGCGACCCCCTGCTCGAGTGTCGGAAATTCGATCACGACGAAGCGGTTGAATTTCTCGGGTCCCTCGAGCGTCTGATAGCGCCCGCCGCGCGTCAGCACCTTCGCTCCGAACTTGGCGAGGATCGCGGGCACGCGGTCGGTGTACTTCTTGTACTCAACGGGGTCGTTGATCCTTGCGCGGGCGAGCCAGTAGGCGGGCATGGATTCCTCCTTAGGGAAGCAGGTCGAGAATCTGGCGCGGGTGGGCGAGCACCGCGTCCGCGTTCCACGCTCCGGGATCGCCGCCTTCTCCGAGGTAGCCCCAGCCTGCGGCGGCGAAGGCCATGCCGGCGGCGCGCGCCGCCTGCACATCGCGCAAATCGTCGCCCACGTACAGACACGCGGCGGGCGCCAGCGACATGAGCTCCGCCGCGAGGAGCAGCGGAGCGGGGTGCGGCTTGGTGTGCGGAGTCGAGTCGCCGCTCACGGCGCAGGCGGCGAGGTGGTCCACGGCGAGCAGGCGCAGCAGCGGCTCGGTGAAACGCTTGCCCTTGTTGGTCACGATGCCCCAGGGAAGCTTGCGCGCGCGCATCTTCGCGATCACCTCGGGGATGCCGTCGAAGATGCGCGTTTCGACGCACAGCTCCTCCTCGTAGAAATCCAGGAATTGCTCGCGCAATGTCCCGTATTCCTCGTCCTTCGGGGTGACGTTGAATCCCGCCTTGAGCAGTCCGCGCGCGCCGCTCGAGGTCCAGGGTCGCGCGACCTCGGACGGCAGGGGAGGTAGCCCGCGTCCGGTGCGCACGCGGTTCAAGGCGCGCGCGAGGTCGGGGGCTGTGTCGGCGAACGTGCCGTCGAGGTCGAACAGGACCGCGCGCACGTCCAGCTTCACCGGCGCACGCAGTGGACGAGGTAGTTGACGCCGGTGTCGGTTCCGAGCGAATAGACCTTCGTCAGCGGGTTGTAGCTCATGCCGATGATCTCGCGCACCTCGAGCCCGGCGGCGCGGCAGTGGCGCGCGAGCTCCGAGGGCTTGATGAACTTCATGTAGTCGTGCGTTCCCTTGGGCAGGAGCTTCAGCACGTACTCCGCGCCGATCACGGCGAAGAGATACGACTTCGGATTGCGGTTGATGGTCGAGAAGAACACGTCGGCCCCGGGGCGCGCGAGCCCGGCACAGGCGAGCACGGTGCTCGCCGGGTCCGGCACGTGCTCGAGCAGCTCCATGCAGGTGACGACGTCGAAGGAAGAGGGCGAGCGCTTCGCGAGGTCCTCGGCCGAGATCGCCTCGTAGTCGACCGCGAGCGCGCTCTCGTGCAGGTGCAGCTGTGCGACCTTGAGCGCCTTGTCCGAGAGGTCGATGCCCTTCACCCGGGCGCCGCGCCGCGCCATCGCCTCGGCGAGGATGCCTCCGCCGCAGCCGACGTCGAGCGCCGACTTCCCGGCGAGCTTCGCTACCCCGTCGATCCAGGAAAGACGCAGCGGGTTGATCTGGTGCAGCGGCTTGAACTCGCTCTCCGGATCCCACCAGCGGTGAGCGAGCGCGCTGAATTTCGCGAGCTCGCTGGGGTCGGCGTTCATGAGATTCATTCTAGCCCCGCGCACAAACAAAAAAGCCCTGCCGGGGCAGGGCTTTCTTGGAGCGCGGTGAACCTACTTCGTAACCGAGCCCACGGCTTCGAGCTCGACGCGGCGGTTCGGCTCCAGGCACGCGATCAGCTCCTTGGTCTTCTTGTCGCCCTTGCACTCCTTGACGGGCTGACGCTTGCCCTTGCCTTCGGTGTACACGCGGCTCGCGGTGATGCCCTTGCTGACGAGGTAGGCCTTCACCGAATCGGCGCGGCGCACCGAAAGCTTCATGTTGTAGGCGTCGCTGCCGATGCGGTCGGCGTGTCCGACGGCGATCACGACCTCGAGGGTGACGTTGCGCAGCCTGCCGACCAGGTCGTCGAGCTTGCCGCGCGCGTCAGGCCGGATGACGTACCGGTCGAAGTCGAAGTTGACGGTCGACGCATTCGTGACCTTCTCGGGCTTCGGCGCGGCCTGCTTGGCGGCGGGCGGCGGAGGCGGCGGGGTTGGCGCGCTTGCGGGAGCCGGCGCGGGAGCGGGCGCAGGGGCCTGCTCGGGCGTGCTGGCACAGCCTGCGAACGCGAGCAATGCGATCGCCGATAGCGTGATGCTCAGTTTATTGGTCATGCTTTCCTCTCGTAGTAGGAGTGCAGTGCGTGCGCCGTTACAGGACTTCGAACTTCCGCAAAGGTCCCAGCTTAAGCTTTTGTTTCTGTTCCTAACTTATTCTGCCACAGAAGAATGCGATTGTTCAAGCTGCGATTTTCGAAACCGACGAGCCGTCCCTGCTCGACGCGGGCCTGGCCCGCGACCCAGACGTGCGAGACCTGCCCTCTTCCGGCCGAATATACGAGGTGGGACGCGGGATCGTAGCAGGGCGAGAGCTCCGGGTCCGCGAAGGAGATCGCGCACAGGTCCGCATATTTTCCCGGAACGAGCGACCCGGTCGAGGCGTCCAGCCCCAGGGCCCGCGCGCCGTTCAGCGTCGCGGCGGCGAGGGCCTGGTGCGCGGGCATTGCCCGCGCGTCGCCCGCCACGGCCTTGGCGAGGAGGGCCGCGAGGCGGGTTTCCTCGAGCACGTCCAGCCGGTTGTTGCTCGCGGCACCGTCGGTCCCTATGCCGAGGTTGACGCCGCGCTCCAGCAGCGCTGCCACGGGCGCGAGGCCGCTCGCGAGCTTGAGGTTGGAGGAGGGGCAGTGCGCCACCGATGCGCCATGCCTGGCCAGCGCGTCGATCTCCTGCCCGGTCACGTGCACGGCGTGCGCGGCGATCAGCCGCGGACCCAGCACGCCCAGTGCGCGCAGGCGCTCCAGGGGCCGCGCCCTGTGCTGGGCGAGGCTGTCCTCGACCTCGTGCTGCGTCTCGTGCAGGTGGGTATGGATGGGCAGATCGAGCTCTTCGGCGATGGTGACGATCTTCGTGAAGGTCTTGTCGCTCACGGTGTAGGGTGCGTGCGGAGCCATGCAGAAGGACAGCAGCGGCTGCTCCCTGAACTCGTCGCGCGTCGCGAGCCCCTTGGCGATGTAGTCGTTCGCGTCCGCAGCGTAGGAGGTGGGGAACTCGAAAGCGATGATGCCGAGAGCCGCCCGCATGCCGGCATCCAGCGCCGCCCGCGCCGCCGACTCGGGGAAGAAGTACATCTCGTTGAAGCAGGTCACGCCTCCCTTCAGCATCTCGGCGCAGGCGAGCAGCGTCCCGTCGTAGACGAATTCCGGCGACACGTGCTTGACCTCCGCTGGCCAGACGTGGTCCTTCAGCCATTCCATCAGCGGGAGGTCGTCGGCGAGGCCCCGCATGAGCGTCATCGACGCGTGGGTGTGCAGGTTGACGAGGCCGGGAATCAGCGCGTGGTCCGGCAGCTCGACGCGCTCCGCCGCCTCGTAGGCGCGAGCCGCTTCCGCGGCGGGGAGAACCGCGACGATGCGGCCGCCGGAGACCGCGACGCTGTGATCGGGGAGCGCGGCTCCCGGCGGCTCGACCGGGACGACCCAGCGCGCGCTGACGAGTAGATCGACCCTTATCTTGCGACGCCCTTGATGGAGGTGATCGCGCGCCGGTTCGGGGCGAGGCAGGCGATCAGCTCCTTGCGGTTCTTGATGTCGGGGCAGAACTTCGCCGGCACCGTCTTGCCCATGCCGATCGTCTCCACCTTGTTGCGGTCGACGCCCTTGGACACGAGATAGGACTTGACGCTCTCGGCGCGCCGCTCGGAGAGCTTCTGGTTGTACTGCTGGCTGCCGATCCGGTCGGCGTGCCCCTCGATGACCACCGCCTCGATGCTCGCGCAGGTGGCGAGCCTGCCGATCACGTCCTGATCGAGCCGCGCGCGCGCCGCCGGCGCGAGTGCGTAGCGATCGAAGGCGAAGGTTTCGTCCTTCTGGAAGGTGACCGACGCGTCGCAGCGCTTGGGCGCCGCAGGGGCGGGCGCCGCAGCGGCCGCGGGCTTCGGCGGCGGGGGAGGCGCAGGCGACGCCTGAGGCGCCGGAGCCGGTGCGGGAGCGGGCTCGGGCGAGGAGGCGCAGGCTGCGACGAATACGACGGCGGTTCCCACTGCGAGCGTTAGCCTGTTCACCTGTCCTCCCGCGGGTTTTTCGCTGCGGAAATCATACACCAAAGATGATAAAATTTGATCCTTTTCCCGGCTGTTCCGCGGCCGGATTCAAGATCCTCATGGACCAATTCGCGAAGGAAACTCTTCCGGTCAGCCTCGAGGAGGAGATGCGCCGCTCCTACCTCGATTACGCCATGAGCGTGATCGTCGGCCGCGCGCTTCCCGACGTGCGCGACGGCCTGAAGCCGGTGCACCGCCGGGTGCTGTACGCAATGTTCGAGACGAACAACGTGTGGAACCGTCCCTACGTGAAGTGCGCGCGCGTGGTCGGCGACGTCCTCGGCAAGTACCACCCCCACGGCGACAACGCCACCTACGAGGCGCTGGTGCGCATGGCGCAGGACTTCTCGATGCGCTACACGCTGATCGACGGGCAGGGCAACTTCGGCTCGATCGACGGCGACGCGGCCGCGGCCTACCGGTATACCGAGTGCCGCCTGGACCGCATCGCCGGCGAGTTGCTCGCCGACATCGAGAAGGAAACCGTCGACTTCACGCCGAACTACGACGGCAAGGAGCAGGAGCCCTCGGCGCTGCCGACCAAGGTCCCGAACCTGCTCGTCAACGGCTCCTCGGGTATCGCCGTGGGTATGGCGACCAACATCCCGCCGCACAACCTCTCGGAGGTGGTCGACGCGTGCCAGGCCCTGCTGAAGAAGCCCGAGTCGAGCGTCGAAGAGCTGATCAAGCACGTGCCGGCGCCGGATTTCCCCACCGCCGGGATCATCTACGGCGTCTCGGGGGTGCGCGAAGCCTACAAGACCGGGCGCGGCCGCATCCTGATCCGCGCGCGCACCCACTTCGAGGACCTCGAGAAGGGCAACCGGCAGGCGATCATCGTCGACGAGCTGCCGTACCAGGTCAACAAGAAGAACCTGCTCGAGCGCATCGCCGAGCTGGTGAACGACAAGAAGATCGAGGGCATCGCGCACATCCAGGACGAGTCGGACAAGTCCGGGATGCGCGTGGTGATCGAGCTCAAGCGCGGCGAGCTGCCCGAGGTGATCCTCAACAACCTGTTCAAGCAAACGCAGCTGCAGGACACCTTCGGCGTCAACATGGTGGCCCTGATCGACGGACAGCCGCGGGTCCTGAGCCTCAAGCAGATGCTCGAGGCCTTCCTCGCGCACCGGCGCGAGGTGGTAACGCGGCGCACGGCGTTCGACCTGCGAGAGGCGAGAAAAAAGGCGCACATCCAGGAGGGCCTGGCGGTCGCGCTGTCGAACGTCGACGAGATCATCGAGCTGATCAAGAAGTCGCAGACCCCAGCGGAGGCCAAGTCCGCGCTGATGGCGAAGGCCTGGAAATCACCCGTGGTCGAGGAGATGCTCAAGCGCGCCGCCTCCGACGCCTCCAAGCCCGAAGGGGTCGGGCCCGAGCTCGGGCTGCAGCAGAGCGGCTACCGGCTCTCCGACGCCCAGGCGCAGGCGATCCTGGATATGCGCCTCGCGCGCCTCACCGGCCTCGAGCAGGACAAGATCGTCGCCGAGTACAGGGAGCTGATCGACACCATCGCCGACCTGATGGACATCCTCGCGAAGCCCGAGCGAATCACCGCGATCATTGCGGACGAGCTGAAGGCCATCAAGGCCCAGTACGGCGACAAGCGCAAGAGCGAGATCGTCGAGCAGGCCGAGGACCTGCAGATGGAGGATCTGATCGCCGCCGAGGACGTGGTGGTCACCTTCTCGCACGCCGGCTATATCAAGTCGCAGCCGCTCGGCGACTACCGGCTGCAGCGACGCGGCGGGCGCGGCAAGCAGGCGGCGACGACGAAAGAAGACGATTTCATAGAGCGCCTGTTCATCGCGAACACCCACGATACGCTGCTCTGCTTCTCCTCGCGCGGACGCGTGTACTGGCTCAAGGTTTACAACGTGCCGCAGGGGACGCGCACCAGCCGCGGCAAGCCGATCGTGAACCTCTTCCCGCTGACCGAGGGCGAGCGCATCAACGCCGTGCTGCCAGTCAAGGAGTACGACGACAAGCATTTCGTGTTCATGGCCACCTCGCTGGGAACGGTGAAGAAGACGGCGCTCGAGCAGTTCTCCAACCCGCGCGAAAAGGGCATCATCGCGGTGGAGCTCGACGACGGCGACCATCTCATCGGCGCGGCGATTACCGACGGCAAGCACGACGTGATGCTGTTCTCCGACGCGGGCAAGGCGGTGCGCTTCGAGGAAGTGGACGTGCGTCCCATGGGCCGGCAGGCGCACGGCGTGCGCGGAATGAAGCTCGGCAAGGACCAGAAGGTGGTGTCGATGCTGGTCGCCGACAGCGAGAGCCAGACGGTATTGACAGCCACGGAGAACGGGTTCGGCAAGCGCACCGCGATCTCGGAGTACACGCGCCACGGGCGCGGCACTCAGGGGATGATCGGCATCCAGACCACGGAGAGAAACGGCAAGCTCGTCGGCGCGGTGCTGGTGGGCGACGAGGACGAGGTGATGCTGATCTCCACGGGCGGCGTCCTGATCAGGACGCGCGTCAAGCAGATCCGCGAGCAGGGCCGCTCGACGCAGGGCGTGCGCCTCATCGACCTCGACGAGGGCACCAAGCTCTCCAGCATCGAGCGCGTCGCCGAGAAGGAAGAAGATGAGGTCAACGGGCAGCCATGAGGAAAGCGTGGCGATCGTTTGCGGTCGCGGCGGCCTGGGCGCTGTGCGAATCGGCATGGGCGGATCCCGTGAGCTTCTCGCATCCGTACGTCGAGCTGGGCCTGGGCGCGGCGCCGGGCTCGAGCCTCGCCTTCGATGGGGTCAAGGCGTCGCTGGACTCGGGTCCCGCCGGCAGCATCGGCGCGGGTTTCGCCAATTTCATCGGTTCGGTGGATCTGCGGCTCGACTACACCACCACCGACCGGACCACCGGCCTCTTCTCGAGCGTGGGCGTCACCTCCAGCAGCGCCATGCTGAGCGCGCTGTACAACATCCCTTTCTCGCAGGATCGCTTCGAGGCCTATGTCGGCGCCGGCGCTGGAATGGTGAAGGTCGACGTCGATCACTCGGACCCGACTTTTTCCGCCGGCAACACGTATTCCGGCAGCGACAGCGTGTTCGGCTGGCAGCTCATCGGCGGCGCGCGCGTGAAGCTGTTCAACCCGTTCCGCCTGTTCCTCGAATACCGGTACCAGAGCGCCCACGATGCCAAGGTCCAGGGACACACCGTCGAATACAACAGCAGCATGTTGATGCTCGGCGCGCGCTGGACGTTCTGACCGTGGCCCGCGTCTTCAACTTCAGCGCGGGTCCGGCGGTTCTCCCCGAGGAGGTGCTCGAGCAGGCCGCGGCCGAGATGCTCGACTGGCACGGTTCGGGCATGTCGGTGATGGAGATGAGCCACCGCGGCAAGGAATTCATCGGGATCGCGGCGCAGGCGGAAAAGGACCTCCGCGGGCTGCTGAAGGTGCCTTCGAACTACAAGGTGCTCTTCCTCCAGGGCGGGGCGAGGCTGCACTTCGCGGCGGTGCCCATGAACCTCCTCGGCGGGAAGAAGGCCGCCGACTATATCTATACGGGCGAGTGGTCGAAGCTCGCGATCAAGGAGGCAAACCGCTTCTGCGAGGTGAACGTCGCGGCGAGCTCCGAAGGCAAGAACTTCACCTTCGCGCCCGAGCAGGCGAGCTGGCAGCTCGACCCGAAGGCGGCGTACGTGCACTACGTCTCGAACGAGACCATCGGCGGGGTGGAGTTCCACTGGATCCCGGACACGGGGAAGGTGCCGCTCGTCGCGGACGCCTCGTCGCACTTCCTATCGAGGCCGCTCGACGTCTCCAAGTTCGGCCTGATCTACGCCGGCGCGCAGAAGAACGCCGGCCCGGCGGGACTCGTCATCGTCATCGTGCGGGAAGACCTCCTGGGCCACGCCATGGAAGGCACGCCCACCGTCCTCGACTACAAAGTCCAGGCCGAGGCCGACTCCATGTCGAACACGCCCGCGAGCTACTCCTGGTACATCTCGGGGCTCGTGTTCCAGTGGCTGAAAAAGCAGGGCGGCCTCGAGGCGATCGAAAAGAAAAACATCGAGAAGTCGAAACTGCTCTACGACTTCCTCGACTCGAGCTCGTTCTTCAAGAACCCCGTGCGGAAATCCGACCGCTCGCGCATGAACGTCCCGTTCACCCTCGCCGATCCCAAGCTCGACGGTGAGTTCCTGAAAGGCGCCGAAGCGCGCGGCATGGTGCAACTCAAAGGCCACCGCTCCGTCGGCGGTATGCGCGCGAGTATCTACAACGCCATGCCGATCGAGGGGGTGAAGCGGCTGGTGGAGTATATGAGCGAGTTCGAGAAGAAGCGGGGTTGACTAGTTGTCTCGCCGACAAACGGACTTTTAATCCGTTGGTCGCACGTTCGAATTCTGCACGGCCTAACAGCTGAATATCACCTCGACGTGGGTCGCCGTTTCCTTGCCGACGTTCCTGACTACGAGCGTGCGCTTGTGGACCGTCTGCGTCGGCGCGACTTGGTCACCTTGGGGGTCGTAAGGGGTGCTGAGCGGAGGGGAAGTGGGGCGCATCCCATCAGTGTAAAGTACCCGCCGCACATGGCAGACGAGAAAACGGCGAACCCGCCCACGTTCAACCTCACCGCGTTCAACTATTGCGTTCTGTTCATCGACCTCCTCGGGCAGCGCGCCGCTTTCCGCGACCAGGGTTGGCTTCCGCCGCACGAAACAGAGGAGCAGAAGAAAGCTTTCAGAGCGAAGCTCGATCAGACAATCCGTCGAGTATTGACTGCACACTACGCCGCTAAGGTCATCCTCGAAGCGGTCCACAACATAGACCCTCAGGGTCTGACCAGACAGGAATTGAATCCTGAAGAGCGCCCGATCTGGGACGAGATGACGAAGAACCGGATCAGAAAGCAGCATTGGTCGGACGGCATCGCTTCCTACGTTAACCTTGGAGACTCGGAGATCAAGTGCCATATGCATGGTATCTTTGGTCTGTTCGGCGTCGCTGGCGTGGAGTGTTTCATGGGGCTGGTACACGGACAGCCGCTCCGGGGTGCGATGGATGGTGGCTGGGGCGTTGAGATCACGCCCGGGGAACTCTACGGACCCGCAGTGGCACACGCCTACGAGCTAGAGAGTGAAGTCGCACGATACCCGAGGATCGTCGTCGGCGAGCGTGTCGCCGAACTCATCCGGGTCCACATCGAAAACACTGAGAGGAGCGTTTTTGCCGCCTACAATCGCGCGCTGGCGACACGCTGTGCGAACATGCTGATCCGGGACAGCGACGGCGTTCTCATCGTTCACTACCTCGGCGACACATTCCGGGAAGCGTTTACCAAGGGCAAGCACGAGGACATGTATCGGAGTGCCCTGAAGTTCGCGAAGGACGAACTGGCCCGATTCCAAGCCACCAACGATGCGAAGCTCGCACCCCGATACGCGAACCTTGTAGCCTATCTAACTCGCTTCGCGCCTGCTTAAGCCGTCTAGTGCCTTGAAAACCATCCCGCCAATAGTCGTTCTCGTCGCCATCGCCATTGCGGGGTTACTTATATTCAAGGTCCTCCGACTCTTCCGAGCTGGTCCTGACGAATGGCCCTTCTATGTGCGCAAGTTGCTTAGCCAGCCTGAACAAGTCCTTTATCACCGCCTCGTCCGCGCGCTGCCAGCGCATATCGTGCTAGCGCAAGTTCAGGTTTCGCGGGTGCTCGGCGTCAAGAGAGGTTTCAACTTCCAAGCGTGGAATAACCGTATCAACAGACTAAGCTACGACTTTGTTGTCTGCGCGAAGGACTCGACCGTAATCGCAGCGATTGAACTCGATGACAAAACACACGAGAGCGAATCGCGAGCCTACACCGACGACAAGAAGAACAAGGCAGCCGCGGACGCAGGTCTGCGGTTAGTTCGATGGAGCGTTCGCACGCTTCCGTCAGAGGAGGCCATCCGTTCGGAACTGCTTGCGCCGCTGCTTACCGGCGAGAAAATGGAGCCGCGGTTCTAGAAGAACACGTGCGCAACGACCGCCCGCCCTGGGGCGAAGGACATCGAGTAGAGGCCACCCATCGTGCGCGGACCTAGCTAGTTTATGATTCGGTTGTAGTTTACCCGGGGGACGCCATGAAGCGATTAGTGGAATTCGCTGCCGGTACCCTTGCTATCTCAGTGATCGGGGGTATTTCAAATCCCGCACTGGCCCAATCGTGGCCGAGCAAGCCGATGCGCATCGTGATCGCGCAGGCGCCCGGCAGCGCGACCGACGTGATCAGCCGCGTGGTCGCGAATCCGCTGTCTGAGGCTCTGGGGCAGCCGATCGTGATCGATGCGCGGCCGGGGGCGGGCGGGGTGCTCGGCACTGAGGTCGCCGCGCGCTCGGCGCCCGACGGCTACACGCTGTTCATGGGGAACAATTCGACGCAC
>Ga0335085_10014983_pt1 | contig 11280 bp, 8 predicted proteins | sample Lox_Sample_45_FD_206712 | JGI IMG/M metagenome (GOLD analysis project Ga0335085, IMG submission 206712) | Soil microbial communities from Loxahatchee National Wildlife Refuge, Florida, United States - Lox_Sample_4.5 | ecosystem: Environmental > Terrestrial > Soil > Wetlands | place: USA: Florida... | reverse complement strand
AAAAGCTGTCGAAAACGGGCAGATATGGGCAGCCCACCTCTGTCGCGAGACCTACCTTCCAGCGTTTATCCGTTTGAATCAACGACGTATCCCTGCAAACTTGTTGCGGGCGCTTCGGCATCAAGTTAAACAGCAAGAATGGTTCAGGGAGGAGAACCTTTGATCGCCACTCCGCGGAGAAATCACATCGTTCGATGGCACGACAGTGCTGCTTTTAAGTCCTAAGGTTCGGCCAAGCGGGGATGATCCATCTCTTCATTTCTAACGCGGTTCTCAGACATCATCCTGCGCAACGTTTCCGCAACTAGAGCGGCGCACCCGCTTTGCGATAGCCTTAGTTCATGCAGTCTGAGCTCTTCCACTCCCGCTCCGCCGAGGCACCACGCGAAAGGTTAGTCCCAATCACTATCTCAGGCAGGTCGTTTGAGATCACTGCGGTCTTCCACGCCTATTGGCGTTTCGCCGGTGAACGTCACGCCATCTTCCAGCGACGCCTCAGAGAGCTTTGGCCCGCCACGGCCGATCCGATTCTGGCGAAATTCAAGTTCACTAACGCCTATCGTGTGCTCGACCGAACCTCTCAATACCTCGTCAGGGAGGTCATTCAAAAGGGTGATCAGAGGCCGATGGAGCTCTTTTTCAGGATCATCCTTTTCAAACTGTTTAACAAAATCGAAACTTGGGAGTTGTTGACGCATCACTTCGGAGAGATTCGCTTCTCCGACTACCGATTCGAACTATTCGATCATGTTCTCCTAGAAGCGCTCTTGCGAAAGCAACGGATCTATTCCGCTGCCTACATCATGCCTTCGGGAGGGCCGAATGGCGAGAGTAAGAAACACCGCTCCCATCTCCGGCTTCTGGAGACCATGATGTCGAATGACGTTCCCAAGAAACTGCATGCGACGAAAACGATGGCAGAAGGCTTCTCAATTCTGCGGTCCTACCCAATGATCGGAGATTTTCTAGCCTATCAATTTGTGACGGACCTGAATTACTCCAACCTCACGAACTACTCGGAGCGGGAGTTCGTTGTTGCGGGTCCGGGCGCAATGGACGGGTTGAAGAAGTGCTTCCCAACCATGTCTGCTTCGGACGCACCGACTCTTATCCGTTTTATGTGCGATCACCAAGAGAGTCTGCAACAGGACCTGAACTTGGAGCCGGTGAGTCTCTGTGGGCGTCCGTTACAACTCATAGATTGTCAGAATCTCTTCTGCGAGACCGATAAATACGCACGAGTCGCCTATCCTGACATCGCCGGCCTTTCGGGCAGGACGCGTATCAAACAGTCATTCCGAGCCTCAGGGCCCCTGTTGACTCCTGTTTTCCCGTCGAAATGGAACCTCGACAGCCAATCAATTCAGGAATGATCTTTCATTGGCTCAAATGTAAATGTTCTTTTTTCAAGATCGCCCACCACGCGCACGCCACCTTGCTTAATGCCCTCACGCCACGCTCGAAATGCGGAAAGGATTGCCCGCTCCCAATCGAAGAGGGGCCGCTGCCGTACCTCAAGACCAGCCGACATGGTATGACACGTCCGAAGAATGCCCCAATCGATCGTCTCAACTCCATCCAATAACGAGTGATCGGTTGCATACGTGAAGATGAGAGCGGCAATTCCTTCTTCAATCGCGATTGCGCGGCCTCCATCCTCAATTTCATCGATTCGTGCGTTAGACTTGCGTTTACGCTTGAGGAGCGCACGGACCACCGGAGACCAACCCAAAACAGCGGCGAAAGAAAGGTGCAGGATGTCGTGGAAACGATAGCCATCTGGATCGTGAGCATTGTCGGTAAGCTCCGCACCGAGCGGCTCATCATTGAAAACCATGTTCATCCAGAGCTTGCCTTCTTCGTCCGTCGAATCTCGCAAGGTTGCAACAAACTGGCGCGGAAGCTGCTCGGCGGGCGTCATCCCTTCATCGAACAGCGCTTGATCTTCACCAAAGAGCCATCGTGACCTCGTCTTCTCAAGGTTGGCGACCGCGATAGACTCTAGCGAGAGCCCGAATCGCCGTGTGATCGCCGCGAGGTACCACAGAATGTCGCCAATCTCCTCGGACAATCGCTCTTCCGCGACTTGAAACGCATCGCCATCGCGCAAGCGCTTCTTGTAAAGCGTCAGGAGCGAACCAGCCTCTCCAGCCAGGCCAAGTAAGAGGACGGAAAGGTCTGGATTCTTTGCGATTTCTGACGCATCTGTCGCGGAAGCCTTCTGTTGATATTCGTCCAGCGTCATGCGATCCTCCAAATGGTGTCAGATATTCGCGTGCAGGGTAACGCGCATCATGCAACTGCGCTTCCTCTTCCCGTATATCGCTTCTCGCTTTTCTTAAAGTCAAATGGGTCCGCGAATACTACATTCGCTGCCGCCCGATAGGAAGCGATCCACGTCAGCAATTCGTCACACTGTTCTACACCGAAGACACGATGCCCGATTCCATTCTTGAAGCCAAGACGTTCCAGCATGCCGGGAGGTGCAGATGGCGCCCCCAACCCGAAGTAATAGAAATTGTGCGAAATTAGAACGCGATTAGCGCTCGTGTCCTTCTCCACGTTGAGGGGGTTCGGTGAACCATCTGCGAGACTGTGATGCGAATCAAGTTGTTGCCAGACGGCTTCGCCTTCCGGTTGGTGATAGATGTTATCGCCAACCATCATTACTCTGCTCCCGTTACGGACGGGTCGCTTGTCCCGGAATTCGCGATTGGCCCAATATTCATTGAATGTGACAGTTCGAGTCACCTTCATCGCGTAGATGCACCGCCCCGTAGCTCTCAGGCGGCTTCCTCCCATGCCGATGACCCAATCGCCGATGCGAGCGCCTTTGCGAATGGGAGGCTTACAGGTTGCGAGGGTACAGACGCCATGAAAGGGGTTGGGTGCGAATCCAAAGTCTCGGTCCACTACATACATATAGACTCGGGACATCAGCAGACGGTCTTCTTTCCGGAATGCACTGGATCGCGCGGCGAGCCATCAGGGTTCTCGAATGGATTGTCGTCCCCTTCGATCGCCTCCACGATGCTGTCTGTATTCCACGCAACCACGCGAGTACCATAGTCTTCAAGAGCTTTAGGTAAAGGAATATCAGTTCCTCCCCGCTCATAAACCCCAACAATTCTCTTGCCCTGCGTGTGTGCTTGTTCGATTTCCCAGTCGACCCAAGGCCGCGTGTGAGTCTCTTTCCCCACCAGTACAACAACTGTCGTCGCCCATGAGATCTTCATTCGAAGAAGACGGCGTATGGTTTCATCGCTCACGCGCCCCTCATCGAAACGTCGTTGGTTCTCGGGCTTCATGCGCACTGAGCTGTTCCGGACGTCGTTGCCAGCTCGTGTCAGCAAATCCGTTAATTGATCGACTCCGCTGTCATCAGCATGGTGATGGCTGATGAAGACATGCCGCCTGACTGGTGAATCTTCCGTGGCCATCCCTCAACCCTTTCCTGCACCTCCTAATAGGATAATTCGCTTTCTATTCGCCTGCACAAGAATGTGTGCTCCACGCAAGAAAAAAGCGAGCGATCCCGGCACAGACACTTGGGGCTATTGTTCTTGACCTTCCTCCGAACGTCGATGCCAGCGCTCCGCAATAGCTGCGGTGAAGTCAATTACACTTGCCGGCACCAGTGGGCGCTCCAGTCTTCGATGTGTCGGATCCCCTTCTTTGATTTGGATCCATCGCACTCGGCGCACAAAGTCTGGTTCGTGATCGGCAAGAGTGGTCCTAGCTGTTTCGGTAGTCAAGAGTAGGGTCCTGCACTCCGCCTCGTATTGTTTTATAGCTTGGAGCTCCTTCAGTATCCCCTCCGTCTGTGCCTCATGATTAATGATGATGAGCGCAGCCGACTCAATCAGTCGGTCGACCTCGCGGAACCAGCGAGCCTTAGGAACGAGAATACGTCTCGCCTTGCCAATTGACGAATCGGATGGCGAGTCCAGGGCAAACACAGGAAGATGCGTTTCTATAACTGAAACTATTTCCGATTCAAACTCATTGCGCGTCACCGGGAGGTGAAAGAGGCCTAGACGAGGCACGAGCTCACGATCTGGGTTAGCTTTCCATGTTTGGATCAAGGCACCTTTCTCGAAGCTATGATTGCGAAGATAGAGACAGTACGGCGCGCCAGTTTTGATAAGATCCTCAAGCATGGTGCGATTCTTTTTGAATCCTATGGTGCTGCGCGCACCGAACAATTCGAAATAGTACACCGCTCGAAACAGGAGTATCGACATGAATACAAATGGAACGGGGTGAAGCACGATGATTATGCCTTGTATGATCCCTGGAAAGGACCCAAGATGCGGGAACAAAGCAAATATTCCAAACATGATCACTGCTGCTAAGGCAAGACAGCAGCAAGCAACAACGAGGGGCCGCACTGCATGAATTGTTTCGCGTATCGCCATTACCTTCGAAGCCGCCCCTGGATCACGCCCCTACGAATAGAGATGCACACATTCATTGGCTCATGAATAATCGAATTGAGCTAATTACTAGGGCGAGTTTCGCCAATCGGCGGCATAGAATCCATCTAAAAAGCGCGACCTCACTGTGATAAATGTATCCTTAGCAACGTTCGAACCCCGCTCGACCATATCGTTTAGCGCGTCTGTATCGTCAAGCTTGATCTCGCTCGGAGTCTGCTGATTGACGCGGAAGTGACGAGCTCGGGTCAGGAGGGCATCCGCAAGGCTTGCCGCGGCGTGCTCTTGAGCGGCAAAAAACAAATCGGCACTGGATGGGGCCCAGCCTGCCTTTCCTTTTCCTAAACACTCGGTAAAATCGGCTTCGTTACCCATAGTCCCGACACTCAATACGTCGATGCGGTCTAGCGGAATTTTCAAGTATCGAACTGCTTCCGTGATTGCAGGCAATACCGGGTTGTTCGCCCAAATACCTCCATCTAAATATTTTTGGATAACAACATTGTCGTCAACATGGGCTTCGTCGAAATACGTGGGGGCGGCTGAAGAGGCTAAGGCGGCATCGACTGCGGATATACCGGTGAACGCCGTACGGTCAGCCGTGTGCGGTGTAACAATCACCTCAGATTCACCATGAACAGCCCTCACTGTTGGGATCACCAAACGACAGCAGGAGTCTTTTGAGAGTGTTCGATCCCCAAATACGGATTCAAGCGTTTTTTGCAGTGTCTGAGAGTCGTGCTTCGATTTCAACCAATGACGAAGTCCCCGGTCTTTCGGGAAAATCTTTGGTCCTTGTGTGCGATAGAACTTAAGCATATCGCGCGGTCGGATACCTAGGCTCAAACCGATGGCGAGGATGGCGCCTGTCGAGGTGCCTGCGATTAGATCAAAGTGACGAACCAAGTCGTTTCCACCAGTTCCTTCCAACATGTCATCCCACTTTGTGAGTACTGCAGCCGTGAAGGCTCCACGTAATCCCCCTCCGTCTAAAGCAAGGATTCGAAAGAGCCTTCCGCTCGGGATATCTTCACGTACGAGGGGTAATAGTTTGACTTGGGAGATAATCGTGGCCGCCAGGTGGTTGACATCCGTATTTTCAGCAAGTGATCTATTATCTGCTTCAGAGAATCCATTCCGAAGTCTCGAGAATACGCGGTCATTGTCTTTCAGGTATCCGCGGATTGCGCCGCCAAACCCGGCTACTGCAAACCCCGGTTTACCTCGTGCGAGGGCCTCTTCTAGTTCACTCGGTATTCCAGCTCTAATTTTGTTTATGTCGTACCATTTGCCGCCGACCGCAACAACAACATCGCACCGTTCGGCCATCCATTCACGCATGGATACTAGCGGCTCAGACGTGCTGTGATACGCATAGGGGATGATCTGCACAACAGAATATGCTCTCTGTTCGGCGATTTCCGCTAATTGATCGGCCGTAACGGCGAACGCTTGCGAGCGGACCAGTGTCAGAGCATCGCGACGTCCTCCTGCTTGAACGAATGGAAGGGCAGCCGCTTTCAACGACGCAATCAGCGTCGGATGGCTTCCGTGAATTAATGTTCCGCCTTCACGGAGAATGGCGCTCGTAAGAGTTCGGGTAAAGGCTCGAATACCGTCTGCTTGTGCGGACGTAGCATCATCTGGAATAGAGCCGACCAAATGTATGCGAATTCCTTGGAGAGGCACATGTGACTTCATCGACGGTTCGACTCCTTTCCACTTTTTGTTTCCTTCCTCATCCACATCCTGATGATTAAGTATGAGTCAGAGGCTCGATACACGTCATGTAGCACCAACTATTTCTTTTCTGCAACGAGCAATAGACGTCATCGGGATGAAACCCGCCGGCGGAGAGAAGGCAAGCAGCAAAACTATGCAGACGTACCGTTTGCAGAAACAGATGAAACCACTGATGAGAAGAACATCTGCTAGAACGCCCATAGATTCAGCAGCATCGTTCAGATATGGCCCCGCTCAGGTTCAGCGCGTCTCGCTTTTCCAGGATTAGCGTCCGAACGTACCACTAACTCTAGATGGGGAGAGCGATCTCAGCGGTGTTCTTCATTCCTTGCACGTTCGTCGTTATTGCAAGTGCAGAGGATTTTGATACGCGTAGAGTGAGGCGTTCGGATAGCATAGGCGCATCATCGGTGAAGACTTGCGCGTCATTCGAACCGCGGGATAAGGACACATAGGCAAAACGGGCGTTGATGAGCTCCGGATGGGCTCGCGTGTCGATGTTCACCAACACGCGGTCAGCAGTGAGACCCTGTGAGCTATGCGAGGTGACAGCATAGCCGTGGTCGAAGTGCCGCATCTCGGCGGCATCAAAGGACACGGATTTGCCACCATCCGTTCGCACGGAAATATACCCGTCGCGGCCTATGCGTTCGACCGTGCCCAGATCGCGGTTAGCAACACCCAGCTCCCGATCTGGCGCAGTGAACGAAAGCCTGTCACCCACGGCAAACTCTCGTTCGAACTCCCGATATGCACTGATGCCAAGTAGCCGGGCCGGATCATACGTGACCTGTTGGCCGTTTCCTTTCTGTACAGTAAGCAGGTTTTCTTTGGATCGTGTTGCTACAACAGTCGCATAGCTTTGCTTCTCGATCCCGATGGTTTTGCTGCCACGCTGGTAGTGAAGCACATCGCCCACTTCATAATTTGCGGCCCAAGTTCGGTCGGCTCCCGTCATGTCGGCGCGCGGAACCAGCACACGCACTGCATGGTTTTCTCCATCCACGATGCCGTGCGCCTGCAACTCCGTGCGCACGGCCTGATTGATCTCGCGACGAGAGGCATTGTCGGGCGATACGACGAGAGTGTTTTCAGGACTCTGCGCGTAGCTGCGGGCGATGGATGCGATGCGCAGTGAAGCATCTTTTATCTCCATAATCCGGCCTTGTTGTTCCAGAAGTGCGATGCCTTCGGCAACCTCGCCGCGTGAAAGATGCTCGACGGCTCGCAGCAGCTCTGGGTCTTTCTGCCTGACAATTTGGTCAAGTTTGACGGTCTTCATGCCTGCATTGACCAACTGCTCGAAGGGCTTGCCGGCATCGACGCCCTGGTGCTGACGCACATCGCCGACGAACAGAACGCGGTCGCCGGAATCGAGCTTGCCGAGAAAATCTCGCACCTGCTGGGTGCTGGCAAGACTCGATTCATCGACCATGTAAAGATGACGCTCCGGGGTCGGCGGTTTTGCCCGCACGAGAAAGCCCTGCAAGGTATCGGCGGCAATGCCCACCTCACGGAGCTGTTGGGCAGCCCGCGATGTGGGAGCGAAGCCTTCGACGCGATACCCATGCTGCTCAGCCGCTTCGCGAATGGTGCGAAGCGTACTGCTTTTACCGGCTCCCGCGAATCCCTGCAATCCCTGCACGACATCCCGCGAGGTCAGTATTTCTTCGGCGGCACGCCGCTGGGCACCGTTTAGGGTCTCGTACCTGCCTGTATGGGCAACGGCATCCTGAATGAACATGATCTGTTCGGCACGCCCTTGCCCCTGCTGCATCTGCCGCAAGACTTCTTTTTCAGCGCGGACTGTTTGGGTGGTAGTGAACTGTCGCCCACTGTCGTGCTTCTGACCTTGCACAAGCTGAAACTCGCCAGCATCGAACCGACGCTCGAAGTTCGCGCGAACTTCGGCATAGGTGGTCTCACTCATTCCCCGGCGAAGCGCATCGCGGAAGAGTGCGCGTTCATCGGTGACGGCCTCGCGCTCAAAGCCGCGCTCGCGGGCGAAGGTGACGGCCTCATGCGCAGTCACTTTCGTTCTCTCTGGAGTCTGTTCCGTAGACATGGATTGACTCCGTTCGCGGGCTGCGGCGACCACTTTCTCAGGCTGGTTGCCGAACTCGGCGGCAAGTTTGCGGTGAGCGGCCAGTACCTCAGCGGGCGACTGAATTAGCTTTTCGTCACGGGTGGCGTGGGCGGCGATTTCTGCGGCCTCGTGCCCGGAGATACCGCGCTGTTCCATGTGTCCGCGTATCTGGTCGCGGCGCAGACTGGAAGCATCGAGATATTCAAGCGAGTAGCCCTTAATCTCCGGTGCCCCGCTGCGACCGGGTTCAATTTCATATCCCATCTGCCGCAAGCGGAAGGTCAACTCGGATTGATAGACAGCGGTGGCGAACTGTTGCGAATCGAAGAAACTGCGCTCCTGAAGTGCGCGCGTGGTGCCATCCTCGCGCTCGGTCACATTAAAGATGACCGAATGAGTGTGGAGCTGTGGCGCAGCGTATCCATCGACAGGCCGGGCAGTGTCGTGCTCAAACTTGGCGACGATGAACTGGCCGGTAGTTTCGGCCGGACGGTTCCCGCCAAGCCGGGCCTGCGTGTACCGCTCCAACTCGGAAAGGGCGGTGGTGACAGCTTCGGAATGGGCGGCGCGTATCCGCTCGTCCCCACCAACAAGAGCCGTCAACGATACTGACTTGGCCGGAGAAAACGTCGCATCCCAGCCGGCGCGATGCTCTACAGACTTCACGGTTTTGCCATCCGGGTTGACGTACTCGAAGGACTGGCGATGCTGCACAAGTTGCTCACCGGTCTGCGGATGCTGACCTTCTGAGAGGTGCTGAAACTCTTTCCCGCCGACTGCGCCGGACAAGCCATATTTCTCGGCGAGCTGCCCTTGCCACTGGCCGACGACCTGCTGGCCCTGGCTCCAATAACTCTGGTCAGGCGACGTGAATTCCTGTTTGTGGTAATCCTGCAATTTGGCTGAGCCGATGGCTTTAGAAATCTTTAGCATGACTTAATCTCCCAGCGAGAACCCGGCTTCCAAGGGTTCGTCCGATTCTTCTATGGCCGATTGCGGAGGCTTCTTTGCCAGTGTCTTCGGATCGAAGGTCAGCGCATCATCTTCCAGTGGCCGCGGCAGAAATGCAGGCTGCGTCACAGGAATGTCCTGATAGGCAAACGAGAAGTGAGCGACGTAGTTGCCGAGCTTCAAAAAGGCGTGCCGATCGGGCAAGCCGGAGATTTCGGAGTCAAGAACAAGCGGCTCGACCTGGCGCTCGATGGTGAAGTTGTGGCCGCTATGATTCCCGTCATAAAGTGTGCGGCGGACTCGCTCGATCTCGACTTTTCCGAGAGCGTTCGATACCCACTCCGCGGCCTTTGGCTCGGTCGTCTTCAGAAAGATTTTGGTCGCGGGCTGAGACAGCATCACCTCGGCCATGTGGCCGTAGATAACTTCGAGTTGGGCCTTGCCCTGAAAGCCGAGAACGAGCGGGTTCTTGCTCTTGCGGTTCTCGGTGATGGCCGTGTGAAGCTGGGGCAGGCGTTGCAGGCTTGCCAGCTCGTCCAACACAAACCAGACCGGGTGCTGGCTATCCTTCGGCTCATTCAGGAGACGCAGAACAAGCAGGTCGATCCACAAGCTATGCAAAGGGCGCAGTGCCTCGCGCTCACTTGGCTTCGAGGTGAGGAAGATCCAGCCCTTGCGCTCTTCGGCCCACTCGGTTGCGCTCCAATGAGGCTTGTTCTTCTCCTTGCGTGGCAACATTCGCAAGCTGTCGGCAATGAGGCCAAGTGAAGCCAGGACACCATTGCGCTGCTGCTGTGCGCCCTTCGCAATCATCATCGCCATCTCGGTATTGGCTACCCGGCGGTCCACCTCATCGGGGTTCGCCATCCACTCAACAAGCTCCTGCGGCGACGGGCCGAAAGTCAGCAGGTGCGCGAAAATCTTCTGCGGCGTTTCGGTAAAGAACTCGCCTTTCTTGTCGGTGGTTGGCTGGTACAGAGAGGCGGCAATGGCTTTTGCTTCGGCACGGCGGCGCAACTCCTCCGATGGCCCCCAATACGGGCAACGAGAGTCGAGTGGATTGAGGATGATGTCACCGCGCTTGGGGTCATAGAACCTCTGAACGAACTCGCAGGCCGGGTCATACACGATGGCAGAATGGCGGCGCTCCTTAATCTGCGAGAGCAGCATCATAATTAGTCTTGTTTTACCGGCTCCTGTGTCGCCCATGATCTCGAAATGTTGTCCTTCGACGCGCCTGGGGATACGCATGAGCTGCTTTGATTCGAGGGTTTGGAAGCCCACACCATCGCCTTTCACAGCTTTATTGAACCCTTTCGGCGTGACGCGCTCCGGTCCTTTAAGCAGGCGTCCGTACTTCATCTCCTTAAATCGTGCGAGGTCTTTCTGTCCGGCCCAAACCACGAGAACAACGAGCACGATTCCTCCCGCGAGCAGCGGCCAGAGGAAGACTCTGGCAACCGTGTGGCCGTCGTAAACGAACCGCTGGAGGTAGGCATGGAGCGCCGCGTTGCGGTAGCTCGTCTTCGGGCCGCGATAGAGATAGACCATGCCGGACCGCCGTGCTGAGGGTGACAGCGAAAATGGCAACGGGGCGCCCTTCGGTTGCGGTGTGCTTCCATCTGCCACGTCATCGGCAATAGCGGGACGTGTGCGAAGATGCGCATCGGCCACGGAGAGAAGTCGGTAGGAATCTGTCTTACGAATACCGGCGAACATGCCGGTGCGGATGTAAGCCGAGAGGTCGGCGCGCTGGAGCGGCGGTAGGAACTGACCGATATAGAGAGACAGAAAGATGCAAGTCAGTAGTCCTGACAATGCAAGTGCGCCATAGCTATAGATGGGAGCTCGCGGCGGGGTGATGATGGTTTCCTTGCGTCCCCAATGAATCGTGTTCATAGCTGCTCTGTACCTCCTTCGGCATAGCTGGCGAGAACATCCGCCGCGACCTTCCGCTTGTTTGTTTTGACATGCTGGAGCATGGCTTTGAACTGCTCGGTGGTCATAACGTCACGCAAGAGCGGTTCCAACGTGTTGATGAGAAGCAGGCGCAATGCTTGAACT
>Ga0335085_10014982_pt1 | contig 11280 bp, 8 predicted proteins | sample Lox_Sample_45_FD_206712 | JGI IMG/M metagenome (GOLD analysis project Ga0335085, IMG submission 206712) | Soil microbial communities from Loxahatchee National Wildlife Refuge, Florida, United States - Lox_Sample_4.5 | ecosystem: Environmental > Terrestrial > Soil > Wetlands | place: USA: Florida... | reverse complement strand
CCCCTACGAGCGCGGTGAACAGACGGGGATCGGTGCCCTGCTCGGGGTGCCACTGCACGCCGAGCACGAAGCCCGAGAACCCGCCGAGCTCGGACGGCCCCGCCTCGACCGCCTCGATGGTGCCGTCTTCCTCCCAGGCCACCGCCTTGAGCCCGTCGCCGAGCAGGTTGACGGCCTGGTGGTGGTGCGTGGGTACCTCGATGAGGCCGTCCTCGGGCAGGATCGTGGCCAGCGTGCTGTCCGGGCTGATCCGCACCCGGTGCAGGCCGAACCCGTTCGGCGGCCCGTCGTGCCGTCCGTGCCCGAGCAGCTCGGGCAGGTGCTGGTGCAGCGTGCCGCCCCGGCAGACGTTCAGGACCTGCATGCCGCGGCAGATGGCGAGCAGCGGAACGCCGAGTCGCAGCGCGTGGCCGGTGACGGCCAGGTCCCAGGCGTCCCGCAGCGTCGCAGGGGCCTGCGTGCGTGGGTGCCGGGCCGCGCCGTACCTGACCGGGTCGATGTCAGGGCCGCCCGTGACCAGCAGGCCGTCGAGGCCCGCGACGGTGGCGCCGGCCTCCTCGTCGTCGCCGCCCGGCGGCAGCAGGACCGCCCGGCCGCCGCTGCGCCGTACCGCGTCGACGTACACGTAGGGAAGCATCGCCGCCCGAGCCGACCAGCCTCGCCAGGACGCTTGATCCTCGTACGTGGTTATGCCTATAACCGGCGTCATAGTTCCCCTTTGAACTGATCCTCCGTGCGCCGCTACCCCCGAGAACACAGGAAACTCACGATCATTCCGAACGAACCGTGGTTTCTGCTCACCTACCGTGTTGCTGCTCACCTACCGTGCTCGCGGATCGAGTGGCTTACGGATAACTGGTGGCGGTGTTGAGGATCAGGTTAGCAGTGTTGTTACTGGTGTTCCGGAATGTTACTTATGTGACAACCTGTGCTTGCGGGATAATTTAGTGTAGGTCCGTGATCGCCGGTTCGCCTGGCGAACGGAGAAATTGGTGACTCACAGTTAGTTTGGCCCGGGTTGTGACGGTCTGCGCAACCTTGGCGCCGGCGTTCCTAGACCGTAAGAAGATCGCGCGTGCGAGCCTCGTGAGCGGGCCGGCAGGGGAAGTGGTGCTGGACCGGGTCGGCGACGAGCCGCTCCATGGCCGTGCGGGTGGCCTCGTTGTCAGGGGTGTAGACGACCATCCGGGTGCCCGGCGGCGCCTGCACGGCGAAGCCGGTGGAGGTCATCGGCAGCCGCGGGTACAGCGGATGCCGGAACACTTTGACGTACTGGGCCGGCTGGGCCACGTCCTGGGTGGCCCAGATCGTCGCGAACTCGGGACTGGCCGCCTCCATCCGCCGGATGAAGCCGGTCCAGGCCGGATCGCCGATGTGGTGCCCGTAGGCCGCGCGCAGCTGGGCGACCATGGCGGCGAGCTGGTCGGCCCGGTTCTGCACCGCGGTGCAGCAGTCCGGCCGGGTGAAGCAGTACAGCAGAGCGTTCCGCTCGCCCGCGGACGCCTGCCCGATGTAGGGGAACAGCACCTCGTAGGCGGTGTTCCAGGCCAGGATGTCGAACCGCTCGGTCACCACGCTGGCCGGCATCGGGTTCAGCCCGTCCAGGACGACCTGGATCTGCGGCCGCAGCACCGGGCCGCTCTCGTCGGGATGCGCCGTGTCCGGCACCTCGGCCAGCCGGAACAGGTGCTGGCGCTCGATCGCGTCCAGCCGGAGCGTCCTGGCCACCGCCTCGAGCACCTGGACGCTCGCCCGGATCGGGCGGCCCTGCTCGAGCCAGGTGTACCAGGTCACGCCGACCCCGGACAGCTGCGCGACCTCCTCGCGGCGCAGCCCGGCCGTCCGGCGCCGGTGCCCGCTGGGCAGCCCCGCGTCCTCCGGCGTGATCCGCTCGCGCCGGCTGCGCAGGAACGCCGCCAGCTCGCTCCGCTTTCCCGCTCGCCTCCGGGCCGCCTCAGAGGTCAGCCTTTGGCTCACGGGGGAGCCGCGCCCGTTCGGCTCAACCATGGCCCACCTTCTCCATCGGCTTCGCTGCTACCTCCGATTGCCGTCAGCTCCGATTGCCGTCAGCCCGCCGCTGCCTTCCATTCTGCCCGCGCCACTAGCCGGGTTCCAGGTGGTGTCAGTACCAGGATAAGTAGTGTCTTGGTACCTGGATAACGCAGGCGCCAGGCTTGAGTCATGACCAACATGCTGACCCGAGATGCCCGCGCCGGCCTGCTGGCCGGCGGTGACCGCCTGGTGCGTCCCGGTCTCGTCCTGGCCGTGGTCCTCATCGGCCAGTTCATGGCCGTGCTCGATGCCTCCATCGTCAACGTCGCCGCGCCGTCGATCCACGCCAGCCTGCGCGCCTCTGGGGCCGGCCTGCAACTGGTGGTGGCCGGCTACACCATTACCTACGCGGTCCTGCTGGTGACCGGCGCCCGCCTGGGCGACATCCTCGGCCACCGGCGTGTCTTCCTGGCCGGGCTCGTCCTGTTCACGCTGGCCTCGCTCGGCTGCGGCCTGGCCGGAACGGCCGGCCTGCTGGTCGCGCTGCGCTTCGCCCAGGGAGCGGGCGCGGCGGTGATGATCCCGCAGGTGCTCAGCCTGATCCAGCGCACTCATGCGGGCCCGGCCCGGGCTCGCGCGATGAGCAGCTACTCCGCGGTGCTGGCCGGCGGCGCGGTGGTGGGGCAGCTGGTCGGCGGCCTGTTGATCAGCGCGAACCTGTTCGGCTCGAGCTGGCGGCCGGTGTTCCTGGTGAACGTGCCTATCGGCGTGGTCCTGCTGGCCGTCGGCGCCCGAGCGCTGCCGCACGGCAAGGGCGAGCCGGGCCGCACCCTTGACCTGGCCGGCCTGGCCCTGCTTACCCCGGCCGTCCTCGCGTTCGTCCTCCCGCTCGTGCTCGGCCAGCCTGAGCACTGGCCGCTCTGGGGCTGGGTCCTGATGGCCGCGAGTGTGCCCCTGGTCGCCGCCTTCGTCGCGGCCGAGCGCCGGGCGGCCGGCTCAGGCGGTACGCCGCTGATCCCGGGCCGGGTGCTCCGGGTGCCCGGCGTGCCGGTCGCCATCGCCGCCCTGTTCACGGTGATGACCATCTTCAGCGGGTTCTTCTTCACCCTGGCCCTGCACCTGCAGGATGGCCTGGGCTTCTCGCCGCTGCGGGCGGGCCTGGCCTTCGCCCCGGCCGCGGTGACCTTCGCCCTGGTCAGCCTGAACTGGCGGCGGCTGCCGCCGCGATGGCACGGTGCCCTGATCGTCAGCGGCTTCGTCCTGTTCGCGGCGGGCATGGCCGGCCTGGCCTGGGTGCTGCGCTCCGGCGGGACCGGGGGAGCGGGCACCTATCTGCTCGGCGGCCTTAGCGGGGCCGGGATGGCAGCGGCGTTCAGCCCGCTGATGACCCGCGTGCTCCTGCGCGTCCCGGTGGAGCTGGCCGCGGACGCGACCGGGGTCGTGGTCACGGTGAACCAACTCGGCCTGCTCGTCGGAGTGGCCACGTTCGGCACCCTGTACCTGAACCTGGCCGGGCGCCTACCGGGCGCACTTCCCGGGACTCTGCCTGCCCATGCTGGCCTCGAAACGTTCCGCCACACGTCGGCGCACGCCGAGGCGGTCACCTTCCTCGCCCTGGCCGGCCTGGCCGTCGCGGGCGTGGCCCTGGCCATCACCCACATCACCAACCGCCACCAGGCTCCCGCCTAGCCCGCCCGCCACCTTGGCGCGCCCGCCAATACGGCGTGGATGCCTCGCTCATGCAGTTCTTACAGCTTGGGCGAGGCAACCATGCAGTGAGGCCCGGCGCTAGCAGGCGATTCGGAGCAGGGCGCCACGCGGTCACCCGGAGCGGCCGCGGCCGGGTCAAGGTTGCTCGGGTACATTCGGGCCTGCGGAGAGGAGTGGTGATGGCCATCGTGGTGCTGGTGCTCTGGCTGTTCACCGCGGCGGCCGGGTTCTATCTGCTGGTGACCAGCAACCTGGGCCGCGCCCGCCCCGCCGCCGCGACACCAGCCACCGCGACACCCGCCAGCGCGGCCGCCGCCGCGCAGCCCGCCTCGGCGCCGGCTCCCTCCAAGCGCGAGATGCGGCGGGCGGCGCGGGGGCGGTTCGACCCGCCCTCGCTGACCGCGGCCAAAAGCGCGCCGATGGTGCCGGAGTTGCGTTCGCTGCTGGAGTTCGCGCATCCGGCCTGCGCGATCGTGGGTCTCGGGTTCTGGCTGGGCTTCACGCTCATCCACGACCAGGCCCTGGGCTGGATCGGGTTCGGGCTGGTGACGGTCACGGTCTGCCTGGGCCTGACCTGGTTCACGGCCAACGCCCGCGCGGCCCGGAGGCCAGGTTCACCCGAGGGCGAGCCGGCACCGTCGTTCACCCCCCGGATGGTCGTCGTGCACGGCAGCGCGGCCGCGGCGACATTCGTGCTGGCCGCGCTGGCCGCCCTCGTCCTCGGCCGATAGCACGGCAAAGGGGCCAGTGCACCCGACCGCCTGCACGGATAGGGATAGGGGAGACGAGCGACCACCGAGCCTGGGAGCGTTGGTTGTTGGCTCAATGATCTTGGCCGCCGCGTGCACTGACCTCTACCCGTGACTACGAGACGCCGTCTCCGGCGGCTCACCCGCCGGCACCCGTGTAAGCAGTCGGTAAGAATTTCTGACCGCGGACTTGAACCGGGGCCCGGCCGGGGGACGGTTTCATGGATGGGTAGCCCTAGATACGATCTTCCGCGATGTGCTGACCGGGCAAAGGACCTCGGACTTGAAGCAGGTGGACGGTAGCGGGGAAAGCCACCAGACCCCGGACCCGGCAACCCCGGAAGAGCCGGTCACCCCGGAAGAACCAGCCACGCCGCCCGCCCGCACGGCCCTGAGCAGGCGCCGTGCGCTCACCGTGCTCGGCATCGGCGCCGGCGCCCTGATCGCCGAACAGGCCCTGGTCGCCGACGGGATCCCCCCGCCGGCCGGATCAGGGTTCCCGGCCGCCGAGGCCAGGTCCGCGCCCCCCGAACCCAGCGGCTACGCCCCTGACGGCACCGCGGGGCGCGCCGCGGCCCTGCCCCTCGACGCGGTCCAGCTGCTCGACAGCCCGTTCCGCCAGAATCAGGCCAGGAACCTCACGTACCTGCTGTTCCTCGACCCCGAACGGATGCTCCGCTCGTTCCGCATCAACTACGGCGAGCCCACGACCGCCGAGCCGCTCGGCGGCTGGGAGAAGCCCGACTCGCAGATCCGCGGCCACCTGACCGGCCACCTGCTGTCCGGCCTCGCGCTCAGCTACGCCAACACCGGCGACAGCGACGCCAAGAGCCGCGGCCGGTACCTGGTCGGCCAGCTCGCCGCGCTCCAGGCCAAGGACGCCAGCCGGGGTTTCCGCCCTGGTTACCTCTCCGCGTTCCCCGAGGCTTACTTCGACATCCTGGAGCAGGGGAAGACGATCTGGGCGCCGTACTACATGATCCACAAGTACCTGGCCGGACTGATCGACCAGTACCAGCTGGCAGGCGACGACCAGGCCCTCGACGTGGCGAAGAAGCTGGCCGACTGGGTGGAATGGCGCACGAGCCGGCTTTCGTACGGCCAGATGCAGATGGTCCTGGAGACCGAGTTCGGCGGGCTGCCGGAGGCGCTGGCCAACCTGTACACGATCACCGGCCAGGAGCGGTATCTGGCCGCCGCGCAGCGCTTCTACCACGCCGTGGTCCTCGACCCGCTGGCCGAAGGCATGGACAACCTGCCTGGCCTGCAGGCCAACGTGACCACTCCGAAGATCATCGCCTGCGTCCGGATGTGGGAGGAGACCGGCAGCGCCAGGTATCGCGACATCGCCAGGAACTTCTGGGACATCGTGACCGGCCACCACGTGTACGTGATCGGCGGCGTCGGCAACTTCGAGCACTTCCAGCAGCCCGACACCGTGGCCGCCCAGCTGTCGAACTTCACCTGCGAGAACTGCGTCGGCTACAACATGCTCAAGCTGACCAGGCTGCTCCACTTCCACGAGCCAGGCCGCACCGACCTGATCGACTACTACGAGCGCACGCTGCTCAACCAGATGCTGGGGGAGCAGGATCCGAGCTCGCCGCACGGCTTCAACTGCTACTACACCGGCCTGTCGGCCGCCGCGTTCAAGCGCCAGCCGCTCAACTACTTCCCCCAGGGCAACCCGGACGTCTACGCCACCGACTGGGACACCTTCACCTGCGATACCGCCACCGGGCTCGAGACCCAGGCTAAGTTCGCCGACACCATCTACAGCCGCGACGCGCACGGCCTGTACGTCAACCTGTACATCCCGTCCCAGGTGACGATCGGAAACCTGGTGCTGAGGCAGGACACCGGGTTCCCCGACGACCCGGCCATCCGCCTGTCCGTGGTGTCCGGCGCCGCCACCCTGACGCTGCGGGTCCGCGTGCCGAAGTGGACAGCCGGACCGCCCCTGGTCCGGCTCAACGGCGCGCCAGTGGCCGACGTGCCGGAGGCGGGCCCGAGCGGGTGGGTGGCGCTTCGGCGGCACTGGCAGGCGGGCGACGTGCTCCAGGTGACGCTGCCCATGCAGCTAGCCGTCGAGCCGACCCCGGACCACCCGGCGGTGCAGGCGCTGACCTACGGTCCCGTCGTGCTGAGCGGCGTGCATGGCAGCGACCCCGGCGCGCTGACGCCGCAACTCGAGATGGCCTCGGTCCGCCGGACGGCCGCCCGGCCGATGACATTCGAGGGCGTCGTCAATCACAAGCCGGTCACGATGCTCCCGATAGCCCGGGTCGCGCACGAGTATTACACCACCTACTTCAGCATGGCCTGATTGGCCATGCGTGCCTGGTGCACCGCGGCGAGAATGTGGTCTATGAGGTGCCAAGGAGCTATTGGGGAAGGTGGGGAGAGAGTGACAGTGCACGACCCTATGGAATCACGAGAATTAGCGGAGTGGATTAGGCGAAAAGGATATGACAGCGCGAGAGCCGGGAGTACGGTGGTCACCCTGGGGAAAGGGAGGGCCTGATCATGACGATGACACCCGATCGGCAAGCTAAACACGCCCCGGAGCACGGGCTGGGACGTGAGGGTTCTGTCTACGACCGGCTGATGACTGAGTGGCAGGCTGCCGGGCGCACCGTACCGGGAGCCACCTGGGACATTGCTCGACGGCAGCGTCGACGGTCCTCGCTGGAGGCCAGGGCGGACATCCCGAGGGTGCCTCGGGATCACTATCCCTATTGAGACCCTGATGGGGGAGCGGACCGAAAGCCCCTCGACCTCGAGGTAAGTCCACCGTTAGCTAAGACCCCGGCATGGCCGGGGTCTTTCGCATCGAGTCGGGATCGGAACGTTCAGCCGCGTGCCGCCTCCAGCACGCGGGCCGGCGTCTCGGCCGGCGCTTCGGCAACAGCCTCGGCCGGCGCTACGGTTGGCGCCTCGACGACAGCCTCAGCGGGCACCTCGGCCGGAGCGGTAACCCGCGCCGGGCGGAAGGCGCGGAAGGCGACCACCAGGCCGGCCGCCACCACGATCAGCCCGGCCAGCACGGCTCGGTCGGCGCCGGTCACGAACGCGCTGGCCGCCGTGTGCAGAACGTCCGCGCCGGAGCCCGGCCGGTGCGCGGCCGCCGCGGCCGCGCTCAGGGAACCGGCCGAAGAACCCATCCGGCTGGCGAACACTGACGCCGTGATGCTGCCGAACACCGCCACGCCGAGCACGCTCCCCATGTTCCGCGTCGTGTCGTTGACGGCCGAACCCACCCCGGCCAGAGCCGCCGGCAGCTCCCGCATCGATGCCGAGGTCGCGGCCGACATGGCCAGCCCGATGCCCGCGCTGACGACAACCATGGCCAGTACGTAGTGCCCGTAACCGGACGAGGCCGAAGCCTGCGCGAAGATCAGCAGCCCGGCGATCACCGCGGCGAGCCCCAGCGTCACCGGGACCCGCACCCCGGCCCGCTTGGCCAGCGCCGCCCCGGTAGGGCTGAACACGGCCAGCGCGGCAGCGGCGGGCAGCGCCCGCACCCCGGCCGCCAGCGGGCTGTAGCCCAGCACGAACTGGTAGATCTGCGAGCTCAGGAAGGTCACACCGGACAGGGCGAAGAACAGCACGGTGATGGACAGGCCGGCCCCCGTGAAGCGCGGGTTGCGGAACAGTCGCAGCGGCAGCATCGGGTGCTCGGCGCGCGCCTCCCAGGCCACGAACAGCGCCAGCAGCGCGACCGACAGAGTCCCGAGCCCCAGCGTCCGGGCCGACAGCCAGCCGTTGGACGGTGCCTCGATGATCGTGTAGGTCAGCCCGGTGAACGCCGCAACCGAAAGCACCGCCCCGGCCAGGTCGAGCCGCCCGGCGCCAGGCGCCCGCGACGCCGGGACCAGCCAGTACCCGGCGACCAGGGCGACGGCCACGATCGGCAGGTTGACCAGGAAGATCGAGTCCCAGTTGAAGTGGTCGAGCAGCCAGCCGCCCGCCACCGGGCCGATCGCTACGCCCAGGCCGCTGACCGCGGACCACAGACCGATCGCCTTGGTCCGTTCGGCGTGATCGGTGAACACCGCCGTGATGATGGACAGCGTGGCCGGCATGATGAACGCGCCGCCGATGCCCATGGCCGCGCGGGCCGCGATGAGCTCGGTGGTCGTATGGGTGAACGCCGCGGCCAGCGACCCGGCGGCGAAAACGGCCAGCCCCGCGGCCAGCGCCCGCTGCCGGCCGTACCGGTCGGCAATCGCCCCGGCCAGCAGCAGCAGCGCGGCGAAGGTGAGGGTGTAGGCGTCCACGATCCACTGCAGCCCGCTGGAGCTGGCGTGCAGGTCCCGGGCGAACGTCGGCAGCGCCACGTTCACGATCGTGGTGTCCACCACGATGACCAGCAGGGAGAGGCAGAGCACCCCCAGTGTCCACCAGCGTCGGGAGTAGGCCCGGTCCTCGGTAAGCGTCCTGCTCATGACCGCATCTCCATCTGTACGTCCGTAAGGCTACGCTTGTTTTGCTAAGTTGACTGTACGGGTGTAGCCTTACGGCTGTCAAGCTATTAACATGAAAAAAGTTCACCTGTAGCGCAACGCATGTAGTCTTAGGAAGAACGAGGAGGTCACGATGCCGATGACCAAGACCCGCCAGCGGAACCCGCGCGGCCAGGGGGAGCGGCTGCGCGACGACATCATCGAGGCGGCCAGCCGGCTGCTGGCCGACCCGGCCGCGCCGCCGCTGACTCTGCGCGCCGTCGCCCGCGAGGTCGGCGTCGCCGCGACCTCGGTGTACCTGCACTTCGACGACATCGAGTCGCTGGTCCTCGCGGTCATCGACCGCCGCTTCAGCGAGCTGGTCCGGGTGCAGGACGAGATCGGCGACGCCGACCCGTGCCAGCGCGTCCGGGCCGGGTGCCTGGCCTACTGCGAGTTCGGCCTGGCGCACCCGGGCCACTACCGGGTGATGTTCACCACCCCGCTGCCGCTGCCCGAGATCACCCCCCCGGCGCAGTTTCCCGGCCAGAAAGCGTTTCAGCAGCTGACCAGCCGAGTGGCCGAGTGCATCGGCGCCGGCCCGGACGCGCCCGAGGCGGTCTTCACCGCCCAGTTGATCTGGCAGCAGCTGCACGGCCTCGTCAGCCTGCGGATCTCCCGGCCCAGGTTCCCGTGGCCGCCGCTGGAAGAGACGGTGGTGGCCGCGGTCGATCGCCTGCTCGGTCCCGCTCATCAATGATCCCGAACGGGCCGAGGTTTCCCGCCCCGGCTCCTGCGCATCGCCAACCCGACCGAAAGGCCGTGCCGTGACTCCAGAAGCCGACCTGGACGTGGCCAGACTGACGCCTTCCCCGCCGGTCACCGCGTCCCAGGCCGCCGAAGCCATCGGAGCCTGCTTCGGCCTGTCCGGCGAGCTCACCCGGCTGCCCGGCGAAGCCGACGACAACTTCCTGCTCGACCCCGGCGACGGCCGGCGCTACGTGGTGAAGTTCGCGCACCTGCGCGCCGACCCGGCGGTGGTCGCCGTCCAGGTCCGGGTGCTGCGGCACATCGGGGAGAGCGCGCCCGGGCTGCCGGTGCCGCGGGTGCTGCCCACCGCCAGCGCGGCGCCGTGGATGGTGGTCCCAGACGGCCCGCTGGCCGGGCGCGTGGTGCACGCGCTCAGCTACCTCGACGGCCGCCTGCTCCGCTCGGTGACTACGGACGCGCCACTGCGCCGCGCCCTCGGGGGCACCCTGGCCGAGCTGGGCCGGGCGCTGCGTGACTTCGACGACCCGCTGGTGCACCGGCCGCTGCTGTGGGATCTCGCCCAGCTGCCCCGGCTGCGTCCGCTGCTCGCCGAACGGCCTCCGGGTCTTCGCACCAGCCTGATCACCGAGCAGTTCGGCAGGCTCACCGCGGAGGTGTCACCGCGGCTGGCCGCCCAGCGCGCCCAGCTGGTGCACAACGACTTCAGCCCGGACAACACGCTGATCACCGCCGACAGCAGGCGCGTGGGCGGGATCATCGACTTCGGCGACGTGACCGTGACCGCGCTGGTCAACGACGTCGCCATCGCCGTCGCCAACCTGCTCACCGAGGACGCCGACCCGTTCGGCCCGGCGCTGGATTTTATCGCCGGCTACCACGCCACGACGCCGCTCACCTCGGCCGAGCTGAACCTGCTCCCCGACCTGATCCTGGGCCGCGTCGTGGCCCGGATCATCATCAGCGAATGGCGGGCCGAACGGTTCCCGGAGAACCGCGCCTACGTCCTGCGCAATACCCCCAGGGCGTGGGAGCACCTGCACCGGTTGCTTAGCATCCCTGATGAGCAGACCGCCGCGCGCATCCAGGAGGCAACCCGTGCGTGACACCGCGACCATGGTCAACAGCTTCGACATGGAATCCGTCGACGCCCTCGACCCCGAGCTGCGCCAGATCGTCCAACGGCGGGCCAGCCTGCTCGGCCCGGCCTACAAGCTGTTCTACGCCAACCCGGTGCGGATCGTCCGCGGCGAGGGTGTGCACCTGTACGACGCGGACGGGCAGGCCTACCTGGACGCCTACAACAACGTGCCGTCGGTCGGCCACTGCCATCCGCGGGTGGTAGAGGCGATCGCCCGGCAGGCGGCCACCCTCAACACGCACACCAGGTACGCCAGCGATCTGATCCTCGACTACGCCGAACGGCTGCTCGGCACCTATCCGGCCGGCGTCGGCCATGTCATGTTCACCTGCACCGGCAGCGAGGCGGTCGACCTGGCGCTGCGCGTCGCGCGCTTCTACACCGGCGGCGAGGGGATCGTCATCACCGCCAACGCCTACCACGGCGTGACCACGGCGGCCGCCGAGATCTCGCCGAGCCTCGGCCCGGCGGTGCC
>Ga0335085_10014981_pt1 | contig 11280 bp, 8 predicted proteins | sample Lox_Sample_45_FD_206712 | JGI IMG/M metagenome (GOLD analysis project Ga0335085, IMG submission 206712) | Soil microbial communities from Loxahatchee National Wildlife Refuge, Florida, United States - Lox_Sample_4.5 | ecosystem: Environmental > Terrestrial > Soil > Wetlands | place: USA: Florida... | reverse complement strand
ACATCGTCTACTGGGCGGTTCGCTGGGTGTGGGATACCAGCCTGACAGCTCTGCTGCTCACGCTGGCCTTCATGCTCACTTTGGAGATGGAAGGCGACCGCCGCCTTACATCGTGGTTCGGCTATGGGGTCCTCTGGGGCGTGGTCGGCCTGACTAACCCTGCCTGTCTGTCGTTTCTTCCCTTCTCCGGACTGTGGCTGGCGTACCAGCTTTATCGGCGGAGGCTAGGATTCCTGGCTCCGGCAGTGTTGGGTGCGGCTGTCTTCTGGCTGACGCTGATGCCGTGGCTGGTGCGCAACTACGAGGTTTTTCACAAGCCTGTCTTTGTGCGTGCCAACGTCGGCGTCGAATTCCGCTGCGGTAACAATCCGCTGGCGGAAGGCATTTTCGTACCCATCTATCACCCCAGCAAGAATCTGCTTCTGTTCGAGAAGTATGAGCAGATGGGCGAGGTGGCTTATTCGGTCGAGCAGGCGCACCTGGCAAAGCAGTGGATCGCCGACAACCCGCAGCGGTTCGCTCTCATCAGCTTTCGCAAGTTCATTTACTTTTGGACTGACGTACCTTCGGCCACAACCATTCCGGAATGGATGGTAGAACACCACGGGAAATGGGCGGCGCGGACCTTCCACTCTGTGATCTTCCGCCCCGATGGGAGCACGCGCGACTGGCTGGTCGACCCGCTCGAGCAGCTCAAGCCATCGCTGTTTCTGGCATCCACGCTGCTCGCCATCGGCGGGCTGCGGCTTGCCCTCAAACGCCGGGTGCACGGTGTATTTCTCTTCACCAGCTTGGTGATCTTCTATCCGCTGGTTTACTATTTCGCATTCCCTCACCCCCGTTACCGGCATCCAATAGAGCCGGAATTGCTGATCCTGGGAGTTTATTTGGTATCAGAAGCGAAGCCACGTCTTACATCCGATAGTGCGCAGGAATTCTCTCTTCCCGAAGAGAACGATGTTCCACCTACCTTCCACACGCTTTCCATCGTCATCCCCGTGTACAACGAGCGGCGGACGGTGTTGAAGCTGCTACGCCAGGTGGCGGCACAACCAGTGAGCCTGCACAAGGAACTCGTCATAGTGGATGACTGCTCGACTGACGGCACGCGCGAGTTCCTCCAGCAGACTGATCTCGAGCACGCTCTAGGCGAGGGTGGCCGCAACACCGTGCGCCTGTTGCTGCACGACGTGAACCGCGGCAAGGGAGCTGGCGTCCGCACTGGGCTGGAGAACTCCACCGGCGACCTTGTGCTCATTCAGGATGCCGACCTTGAATACGACCCCGGTGACTATCCTGAGCTGATTCGGCCCATCCTCGAAGGCCATGCCGATGCGGTCTTCGGTAACCGCTTCCACACCGGATCGCATCGTGTGGCGCGCTTTTACCGGTATACGCTGAACCGGCTGTTCTCGCTATTTTGCACCGCGCTCACGGGCGCCAACATCCACGACGTAACCGCGTGCTATAAGGTTTTCCGTCGCGACCTGATCGAAAAGATGAACCTGCGCTCCGACCGCTTCAGCGTGGAAACGGAGATGACGGTCAAGGTGACCAAGCTTAGCGCGCGCATCTACGAGGTGCCCATCGTCTATCACGGGCGAACCTACGCGGAAGGCAAGAAGATCAGCTGGAAAGATGGATGGCTGGCTTTGTACGATCTGGTGCGCTACCGCTTTATGGACTGAAACGCTATTCGCCAGAATTCGGCCATTTACCTCTTGTCCGGCAGACCGGGATCGGGACCAGACCGGTTTCACAGCTTTAGCCCCAAGCGAAAGGCGAGAGCGCAAGCGAGCCTTCGGCAAGCTGCATTTCTTGTGACGAACCGCACTAACAGGCGTCCTACGCCTTCGTCTAACGGCGAGAAGGAGGGCTGTATGTCGGGAGATCTTGTCACGCAACTGAAAGCCAGGGGAGCCGTTTTTGCGGCACTGATGGCGATGATCCTGGCTCCGTCGGCCCAGGCAGTGTCGGGCGCAAATGTAACCGAGGAATTTCACAAGACGGTTCCGCTGAACGCCACTGGCCGCGTTTCCCTGGAAAATGTCAACGGCAACGTCGAGATCACTGGCTGGGAGCGCAATGAGGTGCAGATTGACGCGGTCAAGTCTGCCCGCGACCAGCAGCGACTGGACGAAGCCCGCATTGAGGTCGATGGTAGCGGCAATGCAGTGAACATACGCACCCGCTATCCCGAAGGACACACCAATAACGAGCCAGCATCGGTGCATTACACACTCCACATACCCACCGGGGCAATGCTGGATAAGATAAATTTAGTCAATGGGAATTTAGGGTAGTGGTGCCGTTTCGAATCCACAGGTGCCACCTGTGCTGGATTCTCGCCCTTTTCCTGATTCTTGGGGTGTCGGCTCATGGTCGAGGTGTCTCTATATACAGGTTGCCTACCGGTTCATTCGGAACCGCCTTAAGCCCGACCCTCACTAGCAATGTATCTGGAGGCAAAGACGCTGGCGGAGGAAGACCAAACCTTGCGATTACGCCTTGTGCGTTTAGCTCGTCTTTAAGCGCACCTTCGGCGTGCCACAGATCATTGTTTTTTTGCCAGCGCTCTGTTCCTGAGCCGCTGTCTCCCATCTGGACAGTAACGGATATTCCCGACCAAAAGAAGTCGAGTACAACAGAGTTGTCTAACCTTACCTCAATGGGGTCAATAACCTTCCATGTTCCCATTTCCAGAGCCGTCTTAAGTAGTCCCGCCGTGCGCATGGCCTCGAAGTCGGAGATCGTCTCGATTCGCACCGACATGCGGGGATACTTTTTTAGGACTCCTGCTAGCTTTTCTTGGTTAATGTGGCGAGGAAATGAGGCTTTTTCGATGGCTTCTAACTTATTGCTTAGATCGCTCGCTTGCTTCTCAACGGACTGCGCTTTCTTTCCAGCAGCATTGGCCGTGGTTTCGGCTCCTGACGCTTCTCGTTGCGCTCTGCCTGCCACGATTGCAACTTGGTCGGCCTCTTCTTTGACGCGCTGGAACGCAGCTTCGGCGTCTTGGGCCGATTTCTTGGCATCGCCAGCTTGCTGGGTTAGAAAAACTTCTATCCTGTGGTTGTTGGCTCGCAACTTTGTCTCATCCCGCGAGGCCATGTACGTAAAACTTAGTTCTAGCGCAACTCCTAGCGTGACTAATATTCCGCCCGCTAAAGCCTTGAACTTGTCCCAAGGAAACGAGACCATAGGCCATCGGCAGATGACCCAGAACTCTTTGACATCGTGCCAGTACTCAATAATCAGTCCGACGACAACAACCGCAGTTGCCACTAAAAGCAGTAATCCCCAAATGTCGAGTGACCTTTCGAGGGCTTTGGAAATACTTTCCAGGTCAGACAAGTCCATAGAGCGATATGAAGGGCGTAAGAGGTTATGCATTCTCGTAACCTCCATTGCCCTACTCCTGCACATTGGTCGTGGTTTTGTGGTTCCCATTATCTGTATAGGGGCAAGCCGTGTCTATAAAAAAATCATAAAACGGCAAAATAACGCTTGACTTATGCCATTATAAAGTTATTATAAAGGCATGAATCGGCTCAGCACGACGAAGCGTGTACAGGTGATAGCGGCTTTGGTCGAAGGCAACTCCATTAACGCGACGTGCCGGATGTTCGGAGTTGGAAAGCATACCGTTCTGCGCCTACTGGAAGAAGCTGGCTGCGCCTGCGCTGCTTTCCACCACGAGAACGTGCGCGGTCTGCGCGTTCGTCGTCTACAGGCCGATGAGATATGGGCCTTTATCGGAGCTAAGAAGAAAAACGTAAGCGCGGACAAGGAAGCCGAGGGATGGGGAGACATTTGGACGTGGACGGCGCTGGATGCGGATACCAAGTTGATCGTGACCTGGTACGTGGGAGATCGCGGCAAGGCTGCCGCTTGGGAGTTCATTCAGGACTGCGCTGAGCGCATCACCAACCGTCCACAGATCACCACGGACGCGCTACGGCATTACGTGAACGCCATCGAGGACGCTTTCGGTGCGAACGTCGATTACGCACAACTTCACAAGCTGTATGGCGCTCCGACTCCCGACCATTCGCGCTACAGTCCAGCAACGTGCATCGGCTGTGATATGAAGGTTGTCACTGGCGACCCCGACCCGAGGCACGTCAGCACCTCCTACGTAGAGCGCCAGAATCTTTCAATGCGGATGGGTATGCGGCGTTTCACGCGGCTGACAAACGGATTCAGCAAGAAGTTTGAAAACCACGCGCACCAGATCGCGCTGTACTTCTTTCATTACAACTTCTGTCGCGTTCACAAGACTCTTAGGGTGACCCCAGCGATGGAAGCTGGCCTAACAGATCACGTTTGGTCGCTGGAAGAGTTGTGCAGCCTGTTACCAGAGCGCAAGCCGAACGCGCGAGCCGACAAGGAAATGATTTTGAGGGCGCTGGGAGAATCAGCGTAAGAGGATTTATGCCGAAATCTAAAGTCTCTATTCCGTACCTTGACCCGAACGTGCAGCACGTCGGCATCAGCCGACTTCGGGCCTTAAACGTCACCCAATTAGCAGAGCTGGATAAGACGCTGGTAATTCAGGACAATGACAAGCCGTTAGCCGTACTCCTGAAGTACGAGCACTTTCTGGCGATGCAGGAGATGATTGCCGATGAAGAAAAGTAAGGCTACTTGTTCTCCGTGGCTTCACGCACGACTCGGAGAGCAGCTTGGCTTGAGTCCTCGGTCGTCTGGCCGGGTTGGTGGGCTTTCAGCAGGTGCTCAGCGAACGCGACGCTCAGCGAAGGGCGAACGTCTGGCGGGAAGGGATAACCGCAAACAGAACAGCGATCCAAGCTCCCATCGCGAATCAGATGCGGCTCAGCTTGTTTCTTTGCCATGCCCCGAGTTTAGCGCGATTAGTGCCGACTCGGGGCACCTGTGGATTCGAAACGGCACCACTACCGAATTTAGATATTTCTCAAGTAACGGGTGAAGTTAATGCCAACATGGTGAATGGCAAACTGACGGCACACGACCTCTCAGGTCGCGCCAAGCTAACAACGGTCAACGGATCCAGCAACATTGCATTCCGCACCTTGGACAACGTCAGCGAAGTCAAGATCAGCGCGGTCAACGGCAGCATAAATCTGGCTCTTCCCGCTTCACCCAATGCTGAGGTTTCGGCATCGAGCGTGAACGGAAGTATCAAAACGGACTTCCCGATGCAGGTGGAAAGCAAGTATGTGGGCCATCGATTGACCGGTACGCTGGGCAGCGGCGGCACCCGCATCGAGCTTAGCAACGTGAACGGAAGCACGCACATCGGACCAGGAATGTAAGAGAGCTGTCGGTTGTCTGTTCCAGACACCTAGTGGCGTTGAGCGCGACACCAGCAGAAGGCTCCCTTGCATGGGAGCCTTTCCAGTTATGAGGCCTGAGTCATTGAATGCCCGTTTTTACACAGCAGGGTCTCAGGCTTTAAGGCCCACTCCCTCACACCCAAGGGCTATGCATTGACCAGCGCCGCTGTCGCCTGACCGGGCCGCCGTATGTTGCGAAAGACGCCGACGGCCAGTAGCGCGGCGGTCGCGATGGGCGGCAGCAGCAATGGCACGATCATCCAGTTTGCAGCCGCGTGCGACTGCCCGGGAATGTAGACATACGGCACCAGCCAGCGCAGCATCTGCGTCATATTGTCCGGACCAGCCATCACCGCCGACACCAAAACCGATGCCGTGTAATAGCAGACCAGCAGCGCCGAGCCTTTGAGTACCGGAGCCTTGATTTTCTGGCTTACCATCCATTGCAACAGCATGCCGTCGCGGGTGACATAAGCCACAACACTCAGGTAAGTTGCGAGGATGTCGAACCATTGCAGGCCGGCACCCGCAAACATTCGGCGATAGCCACCGAGCGCCAAAGCGGCGGCCAGAAGCGAGATTACTCCCGTCGCAAGCCAGGGAGCCATGGCTCGCAAAGCAACATCCACCGGCGCCCGCTTGCGAAGCTGCTGCCGCAAATTGTCACGGGTAAGCAGGGTGGCGTTCACGGTGAAGTACAGGCAAGCGATGGCCGCCCCGACCCCTGTTCCCACCAGCATCTGCAAGGTAAGGCGTGCGGTTTCCAGTTCGTCGGCGACGTAGCCGGGCGCGGTAATCTCAGGCGGAGCTGGACGAAACGCGGCGTAGACGAACAGCAGGACTGAAGCTGAGACGCCGACGACTTGCGCAGGCGAAAACAGCGAGATTTGGTCAGGCTCAAACTTGATGCAGCGCACCAGAGCGACCAGGCACCAGGCGATGATTGCCAAGGACAGGAGCACGGTCACCAGAAGCGACGGCACTGACACGCCGAACAGCGATACGTGGAGTACTCGTCCGTCGAGCCACTGGCCCATAGCGAACCAGGGGTTGAACGCGGACCAGGCACTGGCGCCAATTCGGCCGTGATGACCCTCAACGCCCGCGCTCAGCATCGGTAGAAGTGCAATCACTGCCAATAGCATGAAGACGGTCGCGCGGCGTGCGTCCTGAGCTCGTGCTGATCCACATAGGGCCACGCAGCTGAGTGCAATGTTGAACAGCGCGACCACCAGATACGTTCCCAAGATGGCCGACAGATGGAAGCGGGCCATCACACCGGTGAATAGCAGCACGGGCAGCAGGGTCGCGTATAGCAGCCATGGCCCCAACGCCGAGCCGAACAGTTTTCCCAGGGCGAGCGTGATTGGCGACAGGCGCGTGGTGCGCCAGAAATCGAATGTACGCTGTGTGCGCTCGGTGACGACCGACTGCGATACGTTGAGCAGGCTCCACAGCACGAGGATGATCGACGCCGCGAGGAAGATCGCGCCGTATAGACTGCGCCAGTAGTCGAGAGTGATCTCCTGTTGACCGTTCTGCTGAAAGATAAACATGCCCATCAGCAGTGCACCGGCCAGCGCCGACAATACGATGACAGCGACACGCGCCGGGCGCAGCTCCGAGCGCACATAGCGCAATAGTTCAGGATTTCGCGTGATCATCACATCACCTGCCCATGCGAAAGTTTGAGATAAAGCTCTTCCACCGACTGCTTGACCTCATGGAAGCCCGTTAGCCGCAGCCCGCCGGCAGTCATTTCCGATAGCAACCGGCTTAGCGCTTCATCATCACCCTGGAACGGGAACGCCCCCTCGTGCCCCTGCAGAACCGCACGCTGCGACAGCCCGTGAGTGCGCAACAGCTCAGCGACCGGAGCGGCCGGGCCTGCCCAGCGAATCTGTATGGTGCGAGTGTTCTCGGGTTCGACTTCATGGCGAAGCTCGCCAACCCGGCCGCTACGCAGCATCACGCCCCGCTCCATGACCCCGATGGAGGTGCTGAAGTCTTCGAGATCGGGAAGAATGTGCGATGAGACAACGATGGTGGCACCCTGATCACGTAAACGCTTCAGAAGCTGACGTAACTCGAAGCGAGCCTTAGGGTCGAGTCCGGAGGCAGGCTCGTCGAGGAGCAACACCTTGGGGCGATGAATCACGGCACGTCCTATTCCAAGCCGCTGCTTCATGCCGCGCGACAGACCTTTGACCATGGAATCGCGCTTCACTTCAAGGCCGATCTCGGCAATGACCTCGTTGACGCGCTCCGGCACACGCGTCGAGTCGAGCTTGTAGGCACGGGCGAAGTAATCGAGGTACTCCCAGACTTTGAGATCGTCATACACGGAAAAGAAGTCGGCGAGATAGCCAATCTGCGACTGTGCCTGCTCGAGATTGTTCTGCACGTCGATGCCATTGACCGTTACGCGCCCGGAAGTCGGTGGGAGCAAGCCACAGCACATGCGCAGCATGGTAGTCTTGCCCGCGCCGTTGGGGCCAATCAGGCCGTAGATCTCGCCTTCCGGTATCCCGACCGAGACCTCGCGAACGGCGGTGACCTCGTCGTATTCCTTGGTGAGGTTTTCCAGTTGAATCATGGACAGCTCCCCGTACGAGGTGAGATACGCAGGGGCGGGGGAAAAGTTCCGGAAGAAAGCCACCAGCCCCCAGCTTCCAGCCTGGAATAACGGATATTACGCGGAGGCCCGCTGATAGCTGGTGGCCGGTAGCTGACAGCTCTTCTAATACACCTGCATCGCCGGAGGAGGCACGCGGAAGTTAGGCTTGCGCGCGATCAGCAGCAGAGCGCCAATACGCTTGAAGTCGCGCAGCTCTTCTGCATTCTTGAACCAGCGTCCCGTGTACTCGTCGGGGGTTGGCGTGAGATCGGGCACACGCACTGCGCGGATGTCTTCGTAGGTATGCGCCTTAAGCAGGTCGATGTATTCCTGCTCCGAGCGCATGTGGATCGGCACCTGCAACAGCCTCTGCCAGTCCACCGTGTAATGATTGTCACTATAGAGATTGATGAGGATGTACAGTTCGCCGAGGGGCGCCATAACGCGGAAAAGCTCAGCCAAGGCGCGGTCCTGGTCGGCGTAGTAATAGAACGATTCTACTGACAGCACCTTGTCGAAGTAGTTCTCTTCCCATGGAATCCTTTCGGCCGAGCCGACCACGAACATGAGGTTGTCCGAGTCTTTCGAGGCCGAGCGCGCGCGGCGAACCATCTCGTCCGACACGTCGAGGCCGATCACCTGACCGGGATTCTCTGGATCATCGACTGCCTTCGCCAGCAGCCGGCTCGCCCATCCCGCGCCGCATCCGAGGTCGAGGACCTTGTCGCCCGGCTTAAGCTGCATCATTGCGAGCGTCTGTTCGGTGATGGAGATGTGGTGACTCTCCATCTCCTCACCCTTTCCTTGCTCGGCCCACTGGTTGAATTCCTGGCGTAAACGCTCGTCGGCGGTGCTGGTGCGCGCATCAGACATATCTTCCCTCCCAGGCTCAGCTTTTGGCTCTTGGCCAGACATGCCAATCAGCGCTCGGCCTCAGGCAGATGAAAACAACCTTAAACCGGGTGCAAAGCGCCACCCTCAAGAGGACCGACCGAGAGCTAACGGCCAAAGGCGAAGAGCCTTGCTTCTTATGCTACAGTTTTTCGAATCTATGCCCCAAGCCCCTGAACCACCGACAAACGGTCACGGCAAGTCTCCGCCCCTGCTCTACTGTCCGACATGTGCACAAGAGGTCGACGATCCGCTGACCTGTGGCGACTGCGCAGCCGTCATCTGCCGTCGTTGCGGCACCCCGCTGGAGTTGCCAGAGGATTTAGGTATTGGATGAGCAGGTCAGCGCGCCTCTTGTTCCGCTCTGCAGAATAAAACGCCCGCCCCGTATCAGGGCGGGCTATAGAGATGCATCTATTAGGTCAGTTTGGATCGACCTCGATCGTCGCCATCATGCCGTGGTCCTCGTGATCGAGGATGTGGCAGTGATAGACGAACTTGCCGGCAATATTGGGATCGCTGAAGTCCATGCGTACCGTGATGCTATGGTACGGACCACTGCCCGCCCATTCAGGAACTGTAAGGGTGTCGGCCAAGTATGGATTCGCCACCGGTACACCATCGAGTGCTAACACCAGGAAATGCACCTGGTGGATGTGGAAGGCGTGAGGCTCAGCGGTTTGATTTGAAATCGTCCAATCCTCGATGCTTCCGACCTTGGTCACAATCGCGGGCGGATTCATGGCATCAAACACCTTCGGTATTTGACCCTGCACAGTGATGAAGAACTGCCCCGGACCGTTGCTGCCCACATTGATCTCTGAGAAGTAAAGGGTCCGCTGCACATTCGGTTTCTTGCCAGCAATGCCGGCAAAGCGCTCGACACGCGTCTGCTTGACCGCAGGCGGCATCTTGGGAGGCTCTTTCTTTGCGTTCGTATTGGAGACAACTACACTCGCCAATACCCAAGGCTTCATTGGGTCGCCGATAGAGCCAGTATCGAAACCAGCGGTCTGCAGCTGGGTGCGGACATTAGCCTGCAACTCGGGGGTCACGAATTCCGCTCGGGCCGCAGGCGGAATCGTCACGGTCGTCATGCTTTGCGGCGGGTCGAGAGGAATTCCATCAATAGACACCACCAGCACCGGCAGGGCGTGATCCGTGAAAAGCTGCAAGGTCAGGAAGCCGTTGGTCGAGGCGTTCAAGACTCGCCAGAATTCCTTCTGTCCGGGAACGGTGTTGATGACCGGCAGAGGTTTGAGCGGATAGTTTGTCGGCACAAAATTGACTGAGAACTGGCCGTCCTCGTCGTCGGTTCTCATGTCGGCATTGTTCCGGATCTGGATGATCCGTTCCGGGAGTCCCTGAGTGTACTGGTTGGAGCCATTGATGATGATCGAGCCGGCTGCACCGCCGAAGACTTGAGGAGCAGAAAATCCGTGCGGATGCGGGTGATACCAGTACATGCCGAACTGATCGTTGGGAGGGATCTGGGTGTTGTACTGGAACTGAGAGCCGCCATTCGGAATGATCGTTTGGGTAACTTCATCCTGGTGGCACAGCGGCGGAATATTCAAGCCGTGGAAGTGGATGTTGGTGGTGGTGGCGTCGACGATGCCACCCTGGCAGTAGTCGCCGGTTTTCTTGGCCAGCTCAGGATCGCCCATCTCCATCGGCTGGTTCTTGAAGCCACGCGATTTGGGCAGGCGGGCACCATTTACGCCGCCAGTAACCGAGATGTTGTTGGTGAAGTTGATCACCAGATTGTCGCCGGGATTGACCCGCAGCGTGGGAGCTTCAACGTTCTGACTGCCGTTGTTATACACGTAACAGTAGCGAACCATCTGGGTCGGGCCGAGCGAACTATTCTCGGCAAGATTCACGGTCAAGGTGCCATTCTGGCTGGAGACTTCCGGCGGGTTTACCACCTCCGCACCGTACGTCGGGCGGGGGGGACAGAAATTTTGAGCCTCCGCCGCTATGGAAAGTCCGCACAACAGAGCGGCCACACATAAGCTAATTTTTGAAACCATGTTCATATCCTCAATCCTTCGTCACCAACAAAAGGAATCTCTTAAGCGCAACCATCTTCCGCTCAGTAGGGCCGCGGCGGGTATGCTCCAAGCGATAGTGCGCCCGCTAGAGGCACCTCCACTGGCGAGCCGGGAGCTTCGGCGAGGCTACACGTATTGCCATTGACCGTGATGGTCAGAATGCCAACGGCCGAAGGTGGGCCCTGCTCATCAACAAATCGCCCCTGCTCCACCACGTACAGCACTTTGCCCGTGCCGGTGGTGTCGCGGGTTACGATTTGCCCATACCAGGGTAAGGCATTGAAGTTCCTCAGCGTCGGCGATGTGCAGCCCTTGGTGAGAAGTCCGGTGGCGGTGTTAAAAAACGATGCCGTCACAGTACCGCTCTCGTTATTAACTGCGTACAGCAGGGTACCGTCAG
>Ga0335085_10014978_pt1 | contig 11281 bp, 10 predicted proteins | sample Lox_Sample_45_FD_206712 | JGI IMG/M metagenome (GOLD analysis project Ga0335085, IMG submission 206712) | Soil microbial communities from Loxahatchee National Wildlife Refuge, Florida, United States - Lox_Sample_4.5 | ecosystem: Environmental > Terrestrial > Soil > Wetlands | place: USA... | reverse complement strand
CCTCGACATAGCAGACATTGCGAGCAATCTGCAACATCCAGGATTCAGTGGGATTGGTCGTGATGCCGGCAATCCGCACGGCTCAGGTCGGTAGCTCGATCAAGAACAGCAAGTAATAGGTGACCAACCCACCTGAGCCTCCATACCTCTACGGTTAGGAAATCGGCAGCCACCAGCGATCGCCAGTGCGCCTTCAGAAACACCGACCAGGGCATGTGCGTCCCACGTGTCGGCCCTGGCTCGATTCCTTCGCGCTTAAGGACGTTCGCGATCGTTCCGCGCGCGACCCGGTGGCCACATTTCGAAAGTGCGCCTCGAATGCGCGTGTAACCCCAGCGTGGATTCTCACTCGCCATGCGCACGATCAGATCTTCAGTCGTCCGCATCACCCGGGGCCGGCCGAGCCCTTTTCGCGCAAATGTCCACTTCGTCCTGATCAGCTGCCGGTGCCAACGGAGCAACGTGTCGGGTACGGCGCGTCGCCGTTTCGAGTGAATGAAGCGCCCGATGCCCGCTGACTGCGCTGACGCTAAGTTGCTCCACCGCGCGATCTAGAAGCCAGCTTTCCAAGAACGCAAGCAAGATCTCGAGCCTGCGAAAAGTGATCTCTTCTTCGATGCGGGGAGGCTCGTCTTGATCCACTGGTGCCAAGTCTTCTGCTCGTGGCCGAGCCGCGCGTGCGCGTGTCTGTCGTAGCTGCGACCGAGCCGTCTAGGAGCGCGGGAAAATCGCATCGACGGTGCCGCCGGTGGCAAGGTGACATTGGCTGCGACCACCGCTAACCATTCCAGACTCCCGATCGTTCAAAGTGAACCGGCAGCGCATGCGAGCGTCACGAGGCCCCATGAGATTGGCTATCACCTCTCCGCGATGAAGCATCTCGAAGAGCGGCGCGGTGCCAAACTCCTCCCAGTTCGGCGTTGCGCCATCCGTACTTCCAGCCCGTCCAAATCTGCTCGGGCGGGACGAGACGGTCGCTTTGTACCTGCAAGAACGAGCCACTGAACCGGCTACCGTCGGCCAACGTCGCATTCATCTCTCCGGCCGTGCCACTCGCGGCCGTTGTCCAAGAGAAATGGACCGGCGCACGCTCGTAGTAGTGTGCGGCAAACACCGCCATACGGGAAGTTGTTGTCGTTCACGACGAGCAACGTCCGCCCAGGCACGTGCGAGCGAAGGTCTCGTCGGAAGAAACGGCCCGGCTAGCAGGGCTATCTGTCGCCCCGCGCGACGCGCGCCAGCGTGCACGGTGTCCAGAATGACTTGGCCACGTCCTCGCGCACCTCCTCGGGATCGAATCCGATGTCGCGCAGCATGCGGTCATCGAGTTGCGCGAGTTGTTCACGCGCCTCGCGCACACGGCGCCAGCGGGCGAAGCGCGCGAGCGCCCGCACCAAGGCACCGGGCGCAGCCGGGCTTTCCTGTGTTCGAATGGAGCGCGCGACGGGCGCGTCTTGTAGGGTCGGGTTGGCAGCCATCGATGAGACCTTTCAGGAGTGATGAGTCGTGTTCTTCGCCTCGAAGAACGCTAGAACTTGATGGGATGGCAGGTTACGAGCGAAACGAGAGCGAGTCGTGAGCGAACGGTCGCGGTTCGGTCCGAGTTGAGTAAGCCTGCAGTGAAACCACAACCGTCGCCGCGCCTGGCGCGCAAGATGGGCGCCGTCCGGCCGCGCTGGCCCGAGGCGCTGACAGGGCCTAGTGTTGCTGTTGGACGGTGGTGCGTCGGGATCCGATCGGTCCCGGCTCGGAGCACAGGAGGAGCGTTACACGCACCTCCTCGTCGCCGTCCTGGGTTGTCATCGGGAGCCCGCTGTGTCGGAAGACCGCGAGCATCGGCGCGTTGTCCTTGAGCACGTCGGCCTCGAATTCAACCACTGCACGTTGGCGCGCAATGCGGGTCAGATGCCGGAGCAGGCGGGCAGCGATGCCGCGACCCTGCCAGTCCTCGTCGACCGTGAAGGCGATTTCTGCAGTCTGGCCGCGTGCGATGTACCGGCCTTCGCCAATGATGACCTCGCCGCCGCCGCCGCGCAGCGTCGCGACCAGTCCCACATCGCTGACATGGTCCATCTTGTCAAGCCATTTCAGGTCGTCCTCGCTCAGGTCACGCTTGAAACCGAAAAAGCGCGAGCGAACCGTGTGCGGTTCCAGTTTCAGGAACGCTTCGATGAGGCGCTCCTTGTCGTCCGGGCGCATGGCGCGAATCGTCACCTTGCTCCCGTCAACGAGCGTCTCTTCGCTCAGATAATCAGCCGCAGTCGACATGAACCGAAGCGTAGCGGCCTAGGTCGGCCGATTCGTCAGCGAAACATCGGCGTTCGGTCGGAATTTTGGGCGGGATCGGCCAATCGCTATCACCACCGCCGTAGCACCGCCCGCGCCCCGCAGGACTTGCGCTAGGACAGGTGCCGCGCGTGGCATCGGCGCCGCCCTCGCGTAGGCGCTGGCCGAAGAGATTGCAAAGCTCTCCTCGCCGATGTGCTTGACAGGGAAGGAGAGGTGCTTGCCGCCAGGCTCGGAACGGCCGGAGGTACGTACACCTCGACTTGACGCAGCCCGCCGATTGGGAGAACGCTCTCGAGAGTGCGGTCCGGACCTTCGGCAAACTGAGCGTCCTCGTAAACAACGCCGGCACCTCGACGTACGGTCGCGCGGCACGCCATCGGGGTCAACTGCGTGCACACAGGATTCATCAAAACGCCGCTGTCGATGTCGAGCCCGGCGCCGGCGCCAGCATGCTTCCCCGCCCGCGCGGGCGAGCCCAGCGAGGTCGGCAACGGTGTGGTGTTTCTTGCCAGCGACGGGTCGGCGTTCTGAGTTCATTCTTGAAGGCGATCAGACCGCGGGGCGATCGTCTGGGCTTGGCTTTTTTTCGGAATCGGCGACTGCAATTCGCAGAACAGGCGGCGCGCCGCGAGGTTGTCGTAGACCGCATGCTGAGCCGCATGCAACTTCTCGAGCTTTCGCGCGTGCACGACGACGAGGTGTATGACCGTGCCGTCGACGTACAGATCAGTCGTCTTCGGCGCAAGATCGAGGCCGACGATTCCCGGCCGCGCTGCCTGCTAACCGTACGGGGTTCCGGCTACCGCGTTGGCGTACCGGTCGAGCCGATCTACTGAGCCGTGTGCTCCGCAGAAATCCGTCCGACGGAACGAGATGTCTTGGCTAACCAGTCGCCAAGCTCTGTTCTGGCGGCGCACCGGAGCCAGTTGTCCGACTACACGCTCGCCGGCATCGGCACGAGAACGTACTCGTGATGCAAACCGCCCAGCACCGACTTGGCGTGCACGAGCGCACGCGCCAACGTTCGATGCTGGGTTGCTGACTTCGGGGTGCAGGCAGATTGCCGCGGAGGGTCTGGAATACCTGGACCCAAAGCGCTGTGTGGTCTGCCGGTGTTGTAGTGATTTCTCCACGTTCGAAGGCATCGCCTGCCGCAGGGCGTCTTCGATCATCCTCAGCAGAGCGATCATGCGCTCATGGTGCCATACGGCGTAAGCCGGGACAGCTGAATGCTAAGGACGGCATTTTTGCGGACCACAACGGGCTGGCGATGGCGCGCCGCCGTGGCGGGCGACCGCCTTTGGCGCATAATGCCAATGTTAGACATTAAGCACCCACGCGTGCAGGCAGCCGACCATGGCGGATGATCGAACCCCCAGGAGCGACCGGCCCGAACTCGGAGCTGAACGGGGCGTCGCCCAATATCGGAGGCTGGCCTCCCTGCTGCGGCACCGGATCGCGAAAGGCGAATACCCGCTCGGCGCGCAGCTGCCGACGATCACGCAACTTGCGAACGACGTGGGCATTGCCGTCGTCAGCGTCCGACAGGCGTACGACCTGCTTTCCAAGGAAGGGCTGATCCGCAGTCAGCGCGGCGTGGGCACCCACGTGGCCGCCCTGCCCGCGCCCGCGGCCGACCTGGACGCGGCGATCACCAATCCGTTCGCCGCACCGCAGGCGCTCGCGTTCGAAATCCTCGAGATCCGGCGCCACACCCAGGTACCGCAGGAGCTGCTCGGGCCGGAGAGTCGGACGGCCGACGACTACGCCTGCGTCCGCAAGCTGCACACGTATTCGGGCGAGCCGTTCTGTTACGCGGAGATCTACGTGCCGACGCCGGTCTTCGAGTCGCTTCCCCGGGACGTCGCGAAAAAGAGAAAGCTGCTCGCCGCCGTGTTCGACACGCTTGGCGCCCGCTGCAAGCGGGTGCGCCAACGTATGACCGTGATGCCGGCGGACTTCCCCTTGTGCGACATGCTGAAGATCCCGTTTGCCTCACCCGTCGCCAAGATGTCGCGGCGCCTGGTGGATGGCAAAGGCAACGTCCTGTATGCCGGGGTCACCTGGTATCGGGGCGATCGCTACGTTGCCGAGATCGACTTCCCCGTGTCCGCCTTGAAAACCATGCCCGGTATCACCGAGCCGCAACCCGGCGCGGTCGGCGAGCGCAAGCGGGGCTGAGTCCCGCTGAGGCGGCGCGTCGGCGCGCCGGGGCGAGCGGCCCGACATCCCCTCCCGCACCACCGCTTCGCGCCCCGCATGCTCGCGCGCATGCGGTACTTGTCGTCGCCAGTGTCTCATGCCTAAACTTCTAACATTAGACATTTAAGACCAACGACATCGAACGCAACGCCGGGTGGCAAGGTCCGGCGGCGGCAAGGAGATGGCCCATGGCGAAGATGGCGAACACCCGGCTCGGTCGCATTGCGTTGCACCTGGCGTGCATTGTCCGCGGCAGTGACTACCGCATGCATCTGGCCGGCGTGCTGCGCGAATTCCTGCCTGCTCCCGCCGGGCAGGGTTGAATCCTTCGATCAGTCCCACGTCGAGGCTCGGCACCCATGCAAAGGCTCCTTCTCGTCCTGGCGGCCCTTCTGCTCACGCTGCAGACCTTGGCCGCCGCACCTTATCCGACCAAGCCGATCAAGGTCGTGGTTCCGTTTCCCGCCGGCAGCGGCACCGACAACGGTGCGCGCGTGCTCGGCAAATGGTTGAGCGCGCGGACAGGCCAGCCGGTCATCATCGACAACCGTCCCGGTGCTTCCGGTTTCATCGCCGCACAGGCCGTGGCGACGGCGCAGGCCGACGGGCACACCGTCCTTCTCACCACCAACACCACGCACGCCGCCAACCCGGCGATGTTCAAGAAGCTGCCCTACGACCCGGTGCAGGATTTCGAGCCGGTGAGTCTGGTCGGCAGTGCCGGATTGCTGCTGGTCGTCGCCGCGAACAGTGGTCACCGCGACATCGCCGCCTTTCTCACGCAATTGCGCGCCGGCGGCAAGCCGCTGCACTTCGGCACCGGCAACTCCTCCAGCCGCATTGCCGGCGAGTTGCTGAAGACCGCCACCGGCGCCGACATGACGGCCGTGCCGTACAAGGGCACACCGCCCGCGCTGACCGACCTCATGGGCGGGCAGATCGACTTCATGTTCTGCGACATCGGCGCGGCGCTGCCATTGGTGATGGGCGGCAAGCTGCGTGCACTCGCCACGTCGAGCACCGAGCGCGAGCCGCTGTTGCGCGACGTGCCCACCTTGCACGAAGCCGGCCTGAAGGACTTCGAGATGACGGTGTGGTCAGCCGTCTTCGTGCCGGCCAGGACGCCGAAGGACACTATCGCGAAGCTGAACGAGTTGTTGCGAGCCGCGCTCGCCGACCCGGCGGTGCGTCAGGAGTTCGCCAGCAGCGGCGGCCGCGTCCAGGGATCGACGCCTGAAGCCCTGGGGGCGTTCGTCAAGTCGGAAATGGTGAAGTGGGCAACGGCGGTCAAGACTGCAGGGATACAGCCGGAATGAAACCCGTACCTGCCGTGGTGAGGGCGGCCGACCTGGCTGCCTATGCGCCGGCGAACCACACCGGCACCTCGAACGTGCGCGTGATCGGCCCCGAGACCGTCGGCGCAACGGCGCTCGAAGTCCTGGTCGGCACGATCGTGAAGTCGCACGGTGCGAAGCCGCACGCGCACCCGCATCTCGAGCAGTGTGCCTACATGATCGAAGGCACCGGCGAGTCGGGCGCGCACGGTCGCATCGACACCATGCATCCCGGCCACTGGGCCTATGTGCCGGCCGGCGTGTTCCATTCATTTCGCATCACGAGCGACCGGCCCGCGCGCCTTCTCGTCGTCTATGCGCCGCCTTACGGCGAGAACCCCGCGCAGACGATTACGGCACCCGATGGTGATGCCGTGGACCGCGCCGAAGCGAAGGTGCGGGTGCTCGCCGCCAACGCAGCGCAGGCCGGCATCGTTCCGCTCATCGACCGAAGGACGGTGGGTGCCCGCTGGGTCGACATCTCCGCATTGCGCCTGCCCGCCGGTGCCGCGGTGTCCTCCGCCGCCGAGCCGGACGCGGAGCAGGTTCTCTACCTGGAGGAAGGGCGCATCGACGTGTGCGCGGGGCAGCACGACCTGCACCTGGCACCGGGCGGCTTCCTCTTCCTTCCACGCGGTGCCGCGGCCGAATTGACCTGTTCACGCGAGCGTTGCGCCTCTGGTTTTCTGATCAAAGGACGGGTTCCGTCCTGCACCGCCCCCACGCTGTCCCACTGAACGATGTCCACTGAACGGAGCAAGACATGACCGCAAGACTTCCCACGCTGCTCACCACCTCCACCGGCGCGCCGCTGCCCCTGCCCGCGATGCCGCAGGACAGGTTGCTGACCGTCAACGTCGACCAGGTTCCGCAGGTCGAGAACGTCTTCCCCGGCATCCACATCCAGCCGCTGCGTATCGACCTCGACCGCGGCGAGTGGGTGTTCCTCGCCAGGCTGGCTCCGGGTTGTTCGCTGCCGCTGCACTATCACACCGGTCCGGCCCAGGTGTGGACGATCCAGGGGCGCTGGCTGTACCGCGAGTACCCCGACCAGCCGCAGACGGCGGGCTCGTACCTGTATGAGCCGGGTGGCTCGGTGCACACCTTCTTCTGTCCCGAGGACAACACCGAGGACACGATTGCCCTCGCCTGGATCGAAGGCGCGCAAGTCTGTTTCAACGAGGACGGCACCTTCCATTCACTCAATGACGCGGTCTCGATCCACTACGGGCTCGACGCCCTTGCGGCGGCCCAGGGCATCGGACCGGTGCACTACGTCCGCGGCCGCGGCGCCGACGTGAGCGGTTCCTGATCGGAACGAGGAGCACGGGCCGAATGAAAAACGACACGAACCACGGCGGGCCGCTCGCGGGCCTCCGCATCATCGACATCACCGAAGTGGTCATGGGCCCTTCGGCAACCCAGATGCTCGCCGATCTGGGCGCCGACGTGATCAAGGTCGAGCCGCCCGACGGCGACATGCTGCGTGCCATCGGTCCCGGCGGACGCGGCGGCGCCGGTCCGCTGTTCCTGCACATCAACCGTAACAAGCGCAGCATCGTGCTGGACCTGAAGAAGCCGGCGGGCAAGGAAGCGTTGCTCAAGCTGGCCGAGACGGCCGACGCGCTGGTCTACAACGTGCGGCCGCAGGCAATGAAGCGGCTGGGGCTGGACTACGAAGCGGTGCGCCAGGTCAACTCCGGCATCGTCTACGTCGGCACCTTCGGCTTCAGCCAGCGTGGCCGTTATGCGGCGGCACGTGCCTTCGATGACCTGATCCAGGCGGCCGTCGCCATCCCCGAGGCGAGCGTGCGCGCTGGTTCCGACGTGCCGCGTTTCGCGCCTCTCAACCTGGCGGATCGTGCGACCGGCTTGTACGCGTTTGGCGTCATCTGCGCGGCGCTGCTTGCATGCAAGCGCACCGGGCGTGGGCAGGCGGTCGACGTGCCGATGTTCGAAACCACCGCGCAGCTGATGCTCGGCGACCATCTGTACGGCCACACCTTCGTCCCGTCGCGCGGCGGCTTCGGCTACCCGCGGCTGCTCAACCCGCAGCGGCGGCCGTACGCAACCAAGGACGGCCTGGTGTGCCTCGTGGTCTACACCGACGAGCAGTGGAAGGCCTTCATGCGCGCGGTGGGCGAAGCGGAGTGGTTCGAAACCGATCCGCGGTTCGCCGACGGCGAGTCGCGCACCCAGCACGTCGAGGCGCTGTACGAGGTCGTCGCCGAGAAGCTCAGAACGCGCACCGTGCAGGAAACGCGTGCGTTGCTCGAACCGCTCGGCATCCCGGTTCTTCCGGCACACACCTTCGAGTCGCTGCTGGACGATCCGCATCTGCACGACATCGGGTTCTTCCAGCAACTCGAGCATCCCACCGAGGGGACCTTGCGCACCATGGCAGTCCCCAGCGAGTGGCCCCAGACACCGCTGCCGCCGCTGCGCCCCCCGCCGCTGATGGGTGAACACAGCGCCGAGGTGCTCGCCGAGGCGGGGTATTCCCCGCAGCAGATTCGCGCGCTGCTGGACGCGGGCGTCACGCAGGTGACGGCGGCGGCGCGGGAAGCGGAGATGGTGACGTGAACGCCGTCGTCAAAGCGAGCCGGCTGGACGCCCGGCTCGTGCTCACGATCGATCGACCCGAGCGCCGCAATGCCCTCAACGCCGAGGTCATCGCCTTCCTGCGTGAAGCACTGAATCAGGCGCGGTCGGATGACTCGATCCGCGCCGTCGTGCTCACCGGCGCAGGCGACGAGGCATTCTGCGCCGGCGCCGACCTGGGTGCGGACGCCTTCGCGTTCGACTATGCGAATCCGACCGTCGCCTATGCCGACCTGCTGCGCACCGCACGTTTGCTCAACGTGCCGCTCGTCGCACGTGTGAACGGCGCCTGCATGGCCGGCGGCATGGGGCTGCTCGCCATGTGCGACCTTGCCATCGCAGCGCCGCGCGCGATTTTCGGCCTGCCGGAAGCAAGAGTCGGCGTGTTCCCGATGCAGGTGCTCGCGGTGCTGCAGGCCCAGGTGCCGCAGCGAAGCCTGGTGCAGCTCTGCCTCACGGGCGACCCCATCGACGCGGTGCGCGCGCGCGAGATCGGCCTCGTCAACGACGTGGCCGACGACCTCGACGCTGCGATCGAGCGGCTGCTGTCGCGCCTGGGCGCCAACTCGCCCACCGCGCTGCGCCGCGGCCTGTATGCGATGAAGGCGATGCGCTCGATGTCGTTCGACGAGGCGATTGCGTTCGGCGAGGGCCAGATCGGCCTGCTGGCGATGACCGAGGATGCACGCGAAGGCATCGCCGCATTCAAGGACAAGCGGAGCGGACAAGGTGGTGCGCATCGGTGGCGCGTCGGGCTTCTGGGGCGACAGCAGCCTCGGGCCCGTGCAGCTCGTGCGCGCCGGCGGCATCGATTATCTCGTCTTCGACTATCTCGCCGAGCTGACGATGTCCATCCTTGCGGGCGCCCGCATGAAGCGACCCGACGAGGGCTATGCCACCGACTTCGTCACGGTCACGCTCCGTTCGGTCCTGAAGCAGGCGATGGAGAAGCGCATCCGCATCGTCAGCAACGCAGGCGGCGTGAATCCCAAGGGTTGCGCTGCGGCGGTGCAGGCGCTGGCGGACGAACTGGGCGTCAAGGTGCGCATCGCGGTCGTGCAAGGCGACGATGTCCTGCCGCTTGCAAGCGCGATGCGTGCGTCAGGCACGGTCGAGATGTCCGGCGGCGCGCCGCTGCCGGAACGGCTGGTGACGGCCAACGCCTACCTCGGCGCGCTACCGGTTGCCCAAGCCCTCCAGGCCGGCGCCGACATCGTCATCACCGGCCGTTGCGTCGACAGTGCGGTCACGCTCGGCGTGCTGATGCACGAGTTCGGCTGGGCGCCCGGCGACTTCGATCGCCTCGCCGCGGGCAGCCTCGCGGGGCACATCATCGAATGCGGCTGCCAGGCGACCGGGGGCCTTTTTACCGACTGGGCCACGGTACCCGACTGGGCAAACATCGGCTATCCGATCATCGAGTGCCACGCGGACGGCAGCTTCGTCGTCACCAAGCCCGCTGGCACCGGCGGCCTCGTGACGCCCGCGACGGTCGGCGAGCAGTTGCTCTACGAGATCGGCGATCCCGCGAGCTACCTGCTTCCGGATGTGACGTGTGACTTCCGCCAGGTGCGCATGGAACAGGCCGGCTCGAATCGGGTGCGCGTCACCAGCGCGCGCGGCCGTCCGCCGACCGGAACCTACAAGGTCAGCGCCACCGCGGCCGCCGGCTTCAAGACCTCGGGTCAGCTCACCATCGTCGGCATCGATGCTCCGGCGAAGGCACGGCGCACGGCCGAGGCGCTGCTCGAGCGCGGCCGCCGGCTGCTGCAGGAGTCCGGATTCGCCGACTTCCTCGCGACCCGCATCGAGCTGCTGGGTACGGAGTCGGCCTACGGGCCGCATGCGCGCCCTCTTTCGACGCGCGAGGTCGTATTGCGTCTGACGGTCACGCATGCCGACAAGCGGGCACTCGAAATGTTCAGCCGCGAGTTCGCCGCGCCCGGCACGTCGTGGTCGCCGGGCACCACCGGTGCCGGCGGCCGTCCGTCCGTGTCGCCGGTCTTGCGCCAGGTGGCCTGGCTCATTCCGAAGGAGCAGGTGGTACCCACGGTGACGCTTGACGCGACGACGTTCGAGGTGGCGCTTCCTCCGGCGCAACAACCGGTGGCACCCGAACCGCTGCCGCGCTCGGAAAGCACGCTGCCGAAGGGCCCGCGTTTGACGGTTCCGCTCGTGCAAATCGCTTTCGGGCGCAGCGGCGACAAGGGCGACACGTCCAACATTGGACTGATGGCGCGCCGTCCGGCGCTGCGTGCGGTGATCGAGGAGCAGGTGACGCCCGAACGGGTGCAGGCGTACCTCGGTCATCTCGTCCACGGGCCGGTCCACCGCTACGAGCTGCCCGGCATCCACGCCATCAACCTCGTGTGCGAGCGGGCCCTGGGTGGCGGCGGCATGGCGTCGCTGCGCAACGATGCGCTCGGCAAGGGCATGGCGCAGATGCTGCTCGACATGCCGGTCGAGGTTCCAGCCAGCCTGCTGCAGGACCTCGCATGAACTTCGACTATTCCGCGGACCAGCTTGCGATCCGCGACGCGGTCGAGGCCATCTGCGCCGCGTTCGGTGCCGACTACTGGCTCGAGCGCGATCGCGATGGGCGCTGGCCCGGCGAGTTCTGTGACGCCATCGCGCGCGGCGGCTGGTACGGCGTGACGATGCCCAAGGAGTACGGCGGCGCAGACCTCGGCATCGCGGCGGCCGCGATGGTGATGCGCACCATTGGCAAGCTCGGCTCCGCGGCGGTGTCCTCCGTGCACCTGAATCTCTTCGGTCCCCAGCCGGTGGTCGTGTTCGGCAGCGAAGCGCAGAAGCGGCGCATGCTGCCGCCGCTCGTCCGTGGCACCGACCGTGCG
>Ga0335085_10014977_pt1 | contig 11281 bp, 10 predicted proteins | sample Lox_Sample_45_FD_206712 | JGI IMG/M metagenome (GOLD analysis project Ga0335085, IMG submission 206712) | Soil microbial communities from Loxahatchee National Wildlife Refuge, Florida, United States - Lox_Sample_4.5 | ecosystem: Environmental > Terrestrial > Soil > Wetlands | place: USA... | reverse complement strand
GGCGCGCGGTAGGGGATACGCCAGCCGCCGCGGCATCTCGCAGCCCGGCCCAGTGGCCGCTGATGCCGCGGCGGCTGTGTTCGGGAGATGCGCATCTCGCGCATCATGTACATATGTCAAGAGGATGGCGGAAGTGCCCCAGATACCGATGAGGCCAGCTATCTTCTGGTTCTCACGCACTCCGGGGCCGCCGAGGCGCTGACCCGGGCGGCCGCCGCGGCCGCCGGGGCCGGTGAGACCGCCGGGGACCGTGCGCGACATCCTAAGCTGTCGCGTCCGGAACCGGTACCGGTTCCTGAACCGGTACCGAGACGGCGGAGAGCGGCCCGGAGCCCAGGCATGACCACCCGGCCAGCCCGGCGCCGGCCACGGCGCTGACCGCCAGCAGCCCGAAGGTGAGCCGGATCGGCAAGGACTCAGCCAGGAAACCGCCGAGGGCCGCCCCGACCGGCAGGCCGGCCCCGGCGAGCATCCGGCCCGCGGTGTTGACGCGCGCCTGCAGGTGGTCGGGGGTCAGCATCTGCCGCAGCGTGATCCCGGTCGAGAGCACGACCAGGTAGGTGAGCTCGTCGAGGAACAAGGCCAGCAGCGCCCAGCCGTAGGACGGCGCAACCGCCAGGAACATGACCGCGGCGGCGTTGGCGGCCAGGAAGCCCGCGGCCATGGGCCCGATCGGCAGGCGCTTGATCAGCGTGGGAACCGCGGCCGCGGCGAGCAGCCCGCCGAGTTCACCGACGCTGTACAGCAGCCCGAGCCGCACGTCCACGTGGGTCAGGTGCAGGGCCCGGCTGGCGTAGACCACCAGCAGCGCGAACGTCCCGCCCCAGCTGAGGCAGACGCAGGTGACCGCGAACGACATCGTCCTGATCACCGGCTGATGCCACAGGAACCGCAGCCCCTCGGCGATGTCCGCGCGGATCCGCTGGGGCTCCCGGGCGGGCCGCGCCCGGGCGAACGGCCGCCGGATGGACAGCAGCAGCAGGGCCGAGATGAGGTAGGACGCCGCGTCGAAGCCGAGCGCGTACGACGGCGACATGACGGCCAGCAGGGCGGCTCCCGCCGTAGGCGCGCACAGCAGCGCGACCTGGCCCGACGAGCCGATGAGGCTGGCTGCGACGGGCAGCTCGGCCCGGTCGACCAGCGCGGGCAGGGTGCCGAAGTTGGCCGCGTCGAACCACACGTAGACCGTGGCGATGCCCAGCGCCACGACGAGCAGCTGCGCGATGACGAGCCGGTGGAAGGCGGCCGTGACCGGCACGGTGACCAGGAGGACGGCGGCGGTGACGTCGCAGGCCACCATGATCCTCTTCCGGTTCACGCGATCGGCCACGGCCCCGGCGAGCAGCCCGAAGGCGAGATAGGGCAGGAACTCCATCACGCCCACCGTGGCCACCCACGCGGGCGAATGGGTCATGCTGTACACCAGCACCGGCAGGACGACCGTCGTGATCCCGGTGCCGGCGAACGAGATCGTCCGCGCCGACCAGAACACCACGAACGGCCGGTTCCTCCACAGCCGCATGAATAGCCTCCGAGAAGGGCGTTCCGATCTTCACCCGGTAATGACCGCTGGCGGAATATTCCAGCCTCAATAAATGATCTTGGTCGAGGGGGCTTATCGGGTAGTGCGCGCCCCGTTGTCCGGTATGTGGCATTTAATGGCTCGGCTCGCTGGCGGGCTTGCCTTGTTCGAAAACGAACGTTTTCTGTGGAAAACCTAGCAGCTGCTGGAAAAACCGTAAATCCCTGATTGACATCAAACTGTCCGGATTCTAGCCTGGCATAGGCTTCTCCGTCACATCCGGACATCCGGCCGGGAGGGTGCATATGCCAGGATCTACTTCGTGTTTCAGCTACTCAGGCGGCATGCCCCCGGTGCTGCCCGGCAGGACGAACACGACCTGCTTCCGCTACTGACAGTGCCCGGTGCATTTCCTGGGCCGGAAAGCATTGTCGCCGAATATCCGCTTCAGCTACCCGGACGCCTGATTTCGTTATTGATTCTGGAGATGTCTATGCCCTACTCCTGTTTCAGTTATCCGGCCGACGGGCCGGCGAACACTCCGGGCCGCGATAGCGCTTGGCCGGGACCGGATAGCCTGCGCCGGATGCCAACCGGGACGAGTTGCTTCCGCTACCAGGCTGAGGTGCCGCGGAGCATGCCCCTCATGTGCTTCAGCTATCCGCCTGCCGGACCACCCCGTACCGGGAACCAAGGCACTGCGCCTTCGAATCTGCCTGGTCGGCGCGAGATGCCGGCCAGCTGTTTCAGATACTGACTGGGGCTGGCGGTCATCTGGCGGCCTCGTAATGCCGATAAGCAGGAGGGCAGATGCCTAATCCGTGCTTTAGTTACACGGCAGACGGGACACTGGGCGCCACCCAGCGGGTCGTGCCCGACGTGCGGCGGATGCCCGCTACCTGGTGTTTCAGTTACCCAGGGACTGCGTCGCCGCCCCTGCCCGGCCCGCGCCAGGTGCCGGTCTGGCCGTGCTTCAGCTACCCGGATGACGCGCCATGGAGCACTCCGGGCCAAGATGCCGTGCCAGCCCTTCGCAGGATGCCGTTCGGTACCTGCTTCCGCTACTGAACAGGAGGGCGTACATGTCAAAACTATGCTTCAGTTTCCCGGCTGACGTGCCACCGGGGATCGGGATCCAGGGTGCCGTGCGTCCCGATCTGCGCGGGACGCCATATACGGTCTGCTTCAGAAATGAGCCTGAAGTACCGCGCAGCATGCCCGCAATGTGCTTCAGTTACCCGGCTGACCCGCCGCCGGCTTCACCTGGCGTGCGCCGGATGCCCGGCGGCCCCTGCTTCCGCTACTGACCTGGAGCGGGGGAAGCACAGATGCCAGCCACTCACTGTTTCAGCTATCCGGCTGACGCTTCGCCGTACGCGACCGGTCGCGCTGATGCGCAAGAGCCCCTGCCTGGCCTGCGGGCGATGCCGGTGACCTGCTACAGCTACCCGATCACGTGCGTCAGGTACCCCGAGGACGCGCCGCCAGGCGCCGGGAGCCGTGACGCGGTGCAACCGTCCATCTCTTACCTGCGCCGGATGCCGGCTGCGACCTGCTTCCGCTACTGACTAGGAGCCGTACATGACATCCAGCACGTGTTTCAGCTATTCGGGATCCGCATCGTCGGGCACACGCGGGCCGACGAACACCGCCTGCTTCAGCTATTCGGCCGAAGCGCCGTCGAGCCAGCGTGACGGCAGGACCAATAGCACCTGCTTCAGCTCCCTGACGTCAACCACCTGCTTCCGCTACTGACCGGAGGCACGTAGTTGCCGAATACCACCTGCTTCGATCTAGCCCAGGAGGGGTCTATGCCCTGGTCCTGTTACAGCTACCCGGCGGGCACACCGGACCGCGGTACCGGGCAGGCGGCTCGGCGCGACCTGCGCCGGATGCCGTCTACCTGCTACGGCTACCCGTTGATTTGCTTCAGCTACCCTGACGCCACGCCGCGGGGCGGCGGGAGCCCCATCGCGGACAGGCCTCCGCCTGGGCTGCGCCGGATGCCGTTCGGCTCGTGCTTCCGCTACTGACGGCGTGACCGGCTTGGACCAGCGGGACGCCGGGCCGGCCGGGGTGCAGGCGCCGAAGAAGCACCGGGCCGGGACGCACCGGATCGTCTCTCCCGAGGAGACCCTCGAATCGGTACGGCCCTTCTTCCCGGTCATGGGCATCACCCGGGTGGCCGACATCACCGGGCTCGACGTCATCGGCCTCCCCGTCATCACCGTGTGCCGGCCGAACTCACGATCGGTCGCGGTGTCGCTGGGCAAGGGACTCGACCCGGCGGCCGCCCGGGCGTCCGGTGTCATGGAGAGCATCGAGGGATTCATGGCGGAGCGGATCACCCGCCCGCTCGTCCTGGGCAGCGTCAACGACCTGCGGTCCAGCCATCCGCTGGTGGACGTGGACCGGCTGCCGAGAACGGCGGGCTCGGCGTATCACGCGGATGCCCCCCTGCTGTGGATCGAGGGACGGGAACTGCTCACCGGGACGCCGCGGTGGGTTCCCTACGAGATGGTCCACACCGCCTACACGGTGCCCCGGCCGACCGGAACCGGGTGCTTCCTCGCCAGCTCCAACGGGCTGGCTTCAGGAAATCATCTTCTCGAGGCGATCAGCCACGCGATCTGCGAGACGGTGGAACGGGACGCGGCCACGCTGCACAGCGTGCGGGTGCCGCGGGACGCGGCGTCACGCCGGATCGACCTGCGGACCGTGGACGACCCCGGGTGCCTTGAGGCACTCGGCCGCCTGGACCGGGCGGACATGTCGGCAGCGATCTGGGATATCACCTCCGACGTCGGCATTCCCGCCTTCACCGGCCGGATAGCCGAACGGAGCCAGGCGCCCGCCGTCCCGGCCTGCGACGCCGAGGGCATGGGCTGCCATCCCGACCGGAACGTCGCGCTGCTGCGCGCGCTGACCGAGGCCGCCCAGAGCCGCCTGGGCCGCATCTCCGGCGCCCGGGACGATCCTTCCGGGTGGGAGCACGCTTACGGGACGGACGACGAGCCGCCGGCCAGCCCGGCCGATGATCTGGCCGGTGCCGGGACCCGCGATTTCACGGCGGTCCCGGTGTTCGAAGGCGACAGCTTCGACGCCGACGTGGCCTGGGAACTGGAGGCGCTGCGTTCGGCGGGTATCAGCGAGGTGGTGGCCGTGGACCTGACTCACGAAGACTTCGGCATCCCGGTCGTCCGGGTCATCGTCCCCGGGCTTGAAGGGCCGGTTACGACCATCCCCGAGTGCCGCCTCGGCCAGCGGGCCGCGCAGCTGACGGGCAGCCGATGAACGACGTCTACGTCTTCCTCGGGCCCACGCTCGCCGAGAAGGACGCGCGAGCCGAACTCGATGCCGTCTACCTTCCTCCGGTGGCCGCCGGCGATGTGTACCGGCTCTGGCGGCGCCACCCGCGGGCCATCGGCATCATCGACGGCTCCTTCGACCAGGTGCCCGCCGTGTGGCACAAGGAAATCATGTGGGTGATGGGACACGGCGTCCACGTGTTCGGCGCCGCGGGCCTGGGCGCGCTCCGCGCCGCCGAGCTCGGCAGCTTCGGGATGCGCGGCGCCGGCTGGATCTACCGGGCCTTCAGGGACGGAACCCTGGACCGGGACGACGAGGTAGCGGTCAGGCATGCGGCCGCCGGGGACGGTTACCGGCCGCTGTCCGAGGCGATGGTGAACATCCGCCGGACGCTCGAGGCCGCGCAGCGTCAGGGAATCATCTCCGCCGGCACGTCCGGCATCCTCGCGGACGCCGCCGCGGCGCTGTTCTACCGCGACCGGACCTGGCCGGATCTGCTCCGGGCGGCCGAGGCCGCCCGGTCAGAACCGGGCGAGCTCGACGCGCTGCGGCGCTGGCTGCCCGCCGGGCGGATCGACCAGCAGGCCGCCGACGCTACCGCCATGCTCCGCGAGATGCGCGGCTTCCTGGCCGGGGATCCGGCGCCGCAGCAGGTGAGCTGGGCCATGGCCGATACGGCGATGTGGGAGGTGGCAAAGCACCGGGCGGACACTGCGCCGCGCGATGAGGCAGCGGCCAGCTCGCAGTTCCTGGCCGAACGCATGCTGGACGAGATCCGCCTGCTCGGCCCGGACGCCTACGAGGCGGCCTGCTGCCGCAGCCTGCTGCGGCTATTCGCGGCCAGGTCGGCCCGGAGCCAGGGCGTGACGGTCGACCGGGACTGGCTGGACGGCGCCATCACCGAGTTCAGGACCAGCCGGAACCTCGAGCAGGACGCCCAGTTGAGCCGCTTCCTGGCCGACAGCGACCTGTCGGCGGACGACTTCGAGCGGCTCATCGCCACGAACGAGATGGTGCGCTGGGCCTGCGGGCAAGCCGAGCCTGACGCCGTCGGCGAGTTCCTCGACGACCTGCGCCTGAGCGGGAAGTACCCGAAGCTGGCGAGCCGGGCCCGGGCCAAGCTGGACAACCGCGCAGAGTAGAGGGGTATCCGCCATGACGGCTGCGGCCGCAATCGAGGCGCTGACCGGGGAACTCGCCGGCGTACTGCTGAGCGGTGACCCGTTCGGGGCATCGTTCATGTCGATCCCCGGCTACGACGACGCGGTGCCCGACCTGTCGCCGGAGCACCAGCAGGCCTGGCGCGGACGGCTCGTCGGCATCATCGCCCGCTGCGCGCAGGCCGAGCCAGCTCCGGGGGATACCGCGAGTCGCGTCCTGCTGGAGACCGCACGCGACACCGCGGCCCGCGAACTGGCCGCGGCCGACTCCCGGGTGTACGAGTTCAGTGTCACGACCTTCCCGCTCGGCGGCCCGTCGCTGGTACTCCTGACGGCGTCGCGCACGAGCGTGACGGACCAGGACAGCGCCCGCGCCTACCTGGCCAGGTGCAGGCAGATCCCGGTCTACCTCGACCAGCACGCGGCCCGGCTGCGCGCCGCCGCCCAGGACGGCCTCACGCCGGTCGCCCCCCTCGTCAGCGACGCCATCAGGCAGCTCGAGCACTACCTGGCGCATCCGGAACGGGACCCGATGCTGGCGCACCGGCCACCTGAGGGCTGGACGGGCGCGGCGGCGTGGCAGGAGGAGGTCGAGAGCGCCGTCCGGGATGGGGTCCGCCCCGCCATGGCCCGGTACGCCGGGCTGCTGGCCGAGCTGCTGCCCCGGTCGCGGCGGCCGGACCAGGCCGGCCTGCTCTACGTGCCCGGCGGCGTGGCGGCCTACGCGGCCTGCGTCAGGAACGGCACCACGCTCCCGTTCGATCCCGACGAACTGCACCGCATCGGCCTCGAAGCCCTGACGGAGATCGAGGAGCAGATCGGCGAGCTCGGCCGCCGGGCACTCGGCGCCGCGGACGTCGCCGAGATCATGGTCCGGTTCCGCAAGGACCCGGAGATGACCGCCCCGGATGGCGCGGCCGCGATGGCGCGGGCGGCCGCCGCGATCGCGCGGGCCGAGGAACGGCTGCCGGACATGTTCCGCTCGCCGCTGCCGCCGCCGTGCGCCGTCGACCCGATGCCGCCGCACATGGCCGAGTTCGGCGCGCCGCCGTACTACTCGCCGGGGGCCAGGGACGGCTCGCGGCCCGGTGCGTACCTGTTCAACGACGTCCGGCCCGGGCAGGCCGGGACCTGGGCGCTGGAGGCCACGGCCTTCCACGAGGGGGTGCCTGGTCACCACGCGCAGTTCGCCCGGGTTCAGCTCCTGCCCGGCCTGCCGCTGCTGCTGTCGGGGTTCTACGTCGTGCCGCACGGCGAGGGCTGGGGCCTTTATGCCGAACGGCTGGCCGACGAGCTGGGCCTGTACTCCGACGACACGCAGCTGATGGGCATGCTGGGCAGCGCCGCCTTCCGGGCCGTCCGGCTCGTGGTCGACACCGGGCTGCACGCCCGCGGCTGGAGCCGGGAGCGGGCCCGCGAGTTCGCCCTGGCGCACTCGCCCTTCCCGGAGGAATTCGTCGACGCCGAGATCGACCGGTACATCGCGCTGCCCGGCCAGGCGCTTGGGTACCTGACCGGGCAGCGCGAGATCCTGCGGCTACGGGACGAGGCCAGGTCCCGGCTGGGCGCCGCCTTCGACATCCGCGACTTCCACTCCGCCGTCCTGGACCACGGATCCTTGCCGCTCCCGGTGCTGCGCCAGGTCGTAGCGGACTGGGCCGCCTCCGCCGCACCCGCTACGACCTGAGCCGTCCCGCTGTCAGTAAGCCTGGCCCGGCAGGATCACCGGTCCCACGCCAGGGATGGCCTGGGTCCTGGCCTTGGCCAGCAGTGCGTCCGCCGCCTGTCGGCCGGTCTCACCGGTCTTCGACATACGGGCCGCGATCAGCCCCGCCACGAGCGGCGTCGAGAACGACGTCCCGCTCCAGCGGGCCATGCCGCCAAAATCACGCCACTGGCCGACGTTCGGCGGCTCGGTGCACAGGTACCGTCCCGTGGCGAAGGCGTTCACGAGTCCCTCGCCGGGCGCGAAGACGTCCACCCACGGCCCGTAATTGCTGAACGAAGCCACACCCTGCCGCTCGACGTCGATGGCACCCACGCCGACCGCCCACGGATAGGCGGCCGGCCAGAACGGGCGCCTAGAGGAGTCGTTTCCCGCTGCCGCCACCAAGATGGTTCCGGCATGGCTGCGTAGCCGCTCTTCGACGACCTCGAAGCCAAGCAGCGGAACGTCGTTTCTGCTGTTGGTGCCGAAGGACAGCGAGATCACCTCCGCGCCTTTCTTGAGCGCTTCGGTTACCTGCTTGACTAGGTCGGACTCGAATATGGCGCCCCACTTGACGAACGTCTTTCCCACCCACACTTCGGCGGCGGGTGCCATTGTGCGCACCACCCCGGCCACGAACGTGCCGTGGCCGGCATAGGGAAGGATCCGCGGCGGATAGCCCCCTATCGGATTCTCCTTCTCGCCCTTGACGTTCTCCAGCCATGAGTGCTCAGTGTCGGAACCGGGAAGCAAGCCGGTGTCTAGCACCGCCACTAGGACGCCGCGGCCGTCATCCGCCTGGGCGGACACGCCTGGGGCAGGCGTGGCACTAGCGTCGGCCTCCTCTGGCTCTGTCGCCGGGCACATACTTGTCGGGCAGGCATAGAGGAGGTGATCTGGCGTGACCATCCCCTCGCCGAGGGTCCGATCGACGTCGGCGCACGCCTCCTCGACGCTCCGGCGCTCGTCGCCGGAGAACTCCAGCCGGGTCAGGCCGCGGACATTACTGGTGTGAGCGATGGGCCTAGCCGAGACGACGGCGCTTACCCGGTCGACATCGGCATCACGGACCAGCAGGGTCCGCTCACGATGGTGGTAAGCCACCGTGTCTCGATCTGCCCAGTCAGCGGGGTGGGCCGCCGATCCTTCTAGTCCGTCCATGACGTCCGGGATACCGGACAGGACCAAGCTGATCTGTGCGTGCAAGCGGCTTCGCGGTTCAGTGTAGCCTTCGCTGTTGTTCGTCATGCCGAGCCCCTTACTTGTTTGGCGTCGGAGACTGTCTAGCATTATCGGAGTGATGCCGGGAGATTCTGATACGGGAAGCGCGCTGTCTGATGTGGAAGATCTCCTGCCGCTCGCCCTGTCCCGGCCGCATGATGCCTTGCGCGCCGCCCGTTCCGTGCTGGCCAGCCAGCCCAGCGCGTATGACGCCTCGATTGCTCATCAGACGATCGGGATTGTGCTTCGTGATCGCGGAGATCTCCGTGCTGCGATCGCCGAACTGAAGAGCGGGGCCAGGCTTGCCAGGGAGTCGGGTCAATCCAACCGTGAGGCTGACGTGCAGGCATCTCTCGGAGGAACCCTGGCATGGACCGGACGCAGCCAGCAAGGGCTTGCAATTTTGGACCGGGCAGTGGAGGGCGCCAGCGGCATCACGGTTGGCCGTGTCCTAATGCGGAGGGCCAACGTCCTGTCCGAAATGGGTCGTTTCGACGAGGCGCACCGTGACCTGAGCCGTGCTCTTCCATACTTCCGCCGGGCCGGTGACATGGTATGGGAAGCGCGGTCGCTCACGCACCGGGCCTTTGTCTTTCTCGGCCTTGGCCTTCCCAGGTTGGCTGGTGCGGATTTTGCCCGGGCTGAAGAGCTGTTTTCTATGACAGGTCAGGAACTTGAGTACGCGAAGGCCAGGCATAACCGCGGCCTAGTCGCACTGGGCCGCGGTGATCTTGCGGAGGCGCTCGCCTATCTTGATGAAGCGGGGAATCGCTACGAGGAACTGGGCGAGAGCCTTCCCGAGTTCACGATCGACCGCTGCTCGGCCCTGCTAGCCGCCGGGCTGGCCGGAGAAGCCGCGCAAGAGACAGCTACAGCGCTCAGCGAGCTTCCGCCGGGAGGCGGGATCGCATACCGGAAAGCCGAGCTGCTCTTCGCTGCCGCCACAGCATCCCTGGCTGCTGGCCACCCTATCGAGGCCAGGCGACTGGCCCGCCAGGCCAGCAGGCTATTCAGGGAACAAGGCCGCACTCGCTGGGACGCGCGCGCTGCTCTCGTTGCCGTCGAGGCTAGGCATACCGTCGGCGACCACTCGGCCGCTCTGCTCCGCAACGCCGAGGAAGTCGCTAGCCGTCTCGGCGCAGCCCGGAGCAGCGAGGTGATGCAAGCACACCTGCTTGCCGGACGTATCGCCCTGAGGCGAGGGAATGTGTCTCAGGCCGATCCTCATCTCGAGCGTGCCGCGAGGTCCCGCCGCCGGGGGGCGCCATTGCCTCGCAGCGTGGCCTGGCTGGCGCGAGCCCTGCAGGCTGACGCGCAGGGGAACGCCAGGGCCGCCGTCGCCGCCTGTTCGCGTGGCCTCGACTCCCTGCAAGAGCACCAGATGAGGCTTGGCGCCACCGAGTTGCGCGCGTACGGCACGTCGCACGGCGCCGAGCTGGCTACGCTGGCGCAGCGCGCTGTGCTGCGGCGGGGTGATGTCCGTCGGCTGCTGTTCTGGAGCGAGCGGTGGCGGGCTACCGCACTGGCAACACGGAGCACACCGGCGGCGGAGGACAGAGAACTGGCGGCCGAACTTGAGGCGCTACGCAGCGTAAGCCGACTCCTTAGCAGGGACACCGAGATGGCTACCGCGCGCAAGAACGCCCTGGAGCGTGAGCGGCGGCGGCTTGAGGCGGCGGTTCAGGCCCGCACACGCAGGCGGCCCGGTAGTAACAGGCCCGGGGACGGCGAATTCGATCTGGACGAGCTGTTCGCCGAGCTCGGGCCGAGCACCCTGATCGAACTCGTCACGGTCGACAACGTGCTGCACGCGGTCGTCGTCGCGGACCGGCGGGTACGCCTGCACACGCTGGGCAGCGCCCCGGGGCGCGAGGTCGAGATGACCCGCTTCGTGCTGCGCCGCCTGGCCCGCGGGCGCGTGCAGCCCGGAGACGAGGTGGTGTTCAAGCACCGGGGCGCCAAGCTGGAGGACTCCCTGCTCGGCGACGCGGTCACCGGCCTCGGAGACGGCCCGGTCGTGATCGTCCCTCCGGGCCGGCTCCGGGCGGTGCCGTGGACGCTCATGCCGTCGCTGCGCGACCGGGCCGTGACCGTGGCGCCGTCCGCGGCGACCTGGCTGCGCGCGCGCCGGATGACGCCGCCGTCCCCGCAGCGCACCGCCCTGGTCACCGGCCCCGGGCTGGCCAGCCAGGGGGCGGAGGTCGAACTGCTGGGCGCCCGCTATCCCGGCGCGGTGACGCTCGGCCGCGGCAGCGCGACCGCTGAGCGGGTGCTCGGCGCCCTCGATGGCGCGTGGCTGGCGCACATCGCGGCCCACGGGTCGTTCCGGGCGGACAACCCCATGTTCTCGTCCATCCTGCT
>Ga0335085_10014976_pt1 | contig 11281 bp, 7 predicted proteins | sample Lox_Sample_45_FD_206712 | JGI IMG/M metagenome (GOLD analysis project Ga0335085, IMG submission 206712) | Soil microbial communities from Loxahatchee National Wildlife Refuge, Florida, United States - Lox_Sample_4.5 | ecosystem: Environmental > Terrestrial > Soil > Wetlands | place: USA: Florida... | reverse complement strand
CGAATCAGTCAAACACTCTGCACATTACGGATCTGGAGAACATCATCATTCCAGCGGGCGCACTGGGGGCAGCCGCCGGAACACTTATTCCGGCGCGGAGTGCCGGGATTCTGCAGGGCGAGAAGACAGTTGTCTCCAGCGGCACACAGCTGACACAACCCCTCACGCAACTGATTCGCATCCACGCTGCCAACCGGATTGCCTCAGCCGAGACCGCCGCTTCCCGCGATGACGTGAAGAACTCCGAGAACGAGATCGCGGTCCAGGTGCATACGCTTTACTTCGGTATCCTGATCGCCCAACTGCAGAAGCAGGCCGCGGAACAGCAAGTCGCATTTGCCGACGAGAACCTGCGCGAAAGCGAGGAAGACGTGCGCGATGGCAGTGCCCTGAAAGTGTCGGCAATACAGAGCCGAGCCGGGGTGCTCGAAAGCCAGCAGTCGGCACTCACTGCCGAACTGCACCTTTCCGATATGACTTCGGAACTGAACGATCTCCTGGGGCTTCCGCTCGATACTCAGTTGCAATTGGATCCCTCGGTCCCCTCCAGCCTCCAGGAACAGACGCGCGACGAATACGTCAAAACAGCGTGGGCCGGTAACCCTGAAGTCCTGGCCGCACAGGAAGCGATCAGAAAGGCCGAGGCCGGCGTGACAGCCGCCAAATCGACCTACCTCCCCGATATCACCGCTTATGCCCGTCAAAGCTATCAGAATGGTGTTCCTTTTGTAGTGCATAATTTCGGGACGTTCGGTGTCAATCTCGATTGGGACGTGTTTGACTTTGGCAAAAGGCGAGCGGCTGTGCGCGAGCGCGAGGCGCAATTGGCCGGTGCCGAGGAGAATCTGAAGCGTTTGAAGGAAGAGATAGCGGTTCGCATCGAGAAGAGCTACAACAAACTGGAGCGCACCAAACACATGGTTCAGGTCGCGGATCAAGTCGTAAAACTGCGGCGGGAGAGCGAGCGGCTGGCACAGAACCGATTGATTCAGGGAGTGGCGCTGGTATCCGAGCGTCGCGAAGCGACCGCGGAAACGTACAAGGCCCAGGCGGAATATCTTCAGGCGACCTTAGGATATCTGCTTGCAGGTGCCGAACTCGAACGAGAAGCCGGGCGCACTCCCGGATTGCAGCCTTAGCTCAGTCCTTTCGGCGATTTGACAACCTGCACACGACTCTGTCCTGCCTTCAGCAGAACTTTTTCCTGAAGGCGCACTGACTGCCTACGACAATACCCACAAACTGCTCAGTGGGTCGAGACTACGACCGCGCCGCGCGAACATCATTTCAAGCCTTCGGAAGAACCCCGGCCCGCGGATTCGCCTCGCCCACCGGATCTACGCCGTCGAAGGTGACCAGGTCGAGGACGGCGTCACGCACGAGCAAGTCCTCGGCGGTCTCCCCGCCCGGGTTGAACTCCAGTTCCGCCGGGATGATGCCGGCAGGAGATCACAGTTGCCCGGTCGTGGCGGCCAGATAAACGATGCTTCCGATCCCTGCATCCCTCGTCCTTTTTTTCCGAACAGTCGTGGCGCGGCCCGCAAGCTCGTGCCTCACCTCCATCCCGATGGCGCCGCCCGGCCATTTAGGGGGCCTGTGTCGAACTCTTCTGCGGCGTGCAGCGATTCCGACACCTCTATTTGGCACTCCACGAATCAGCGGTCAATCATTCCAACTCCTTGCGAGCGCCAGCCGTTTGGCGTCGGCCGTGCGCTATCAAAGCGCGTAACCGGCTAATCCGTTACATGCCGATATGACGTTTACTCATTCCAGCCCGGACCCGATTCAAAGCGGATTTCTCACGAATGATAGCGCTTCGCCCGCCCTCGATCCGGACCACGCGCGCGAGGAAGCTGAAATCGACGCGGCGCTGGAAGACAGCTTTCCGGCAAGCGATCCGCCGTCATGGACTCTCGGAGTCCATCGCGGTGAGTTTCTGACACAGAGCGGGCTCTAAAACTACCGAGAGGAATCCAAATGGCGACAGCAATTGAAGACGTTAAGCAACACAAAGAATCGAGACAATCCAAGCCCCTACCGGCGCCGAATAGCGATTATTACGATCTCGCCGAAACCTTGAGCGCCGACGAACTCGCAACAGTAAAAAGAGTCCGTGCATTCATGGAGTCGAAGGTAGCGCCGATCATCACGAAGTACTGGGCCGACGATGCATTTCCCTTCGAGTTGCTCGCTCCCTTCAAAGAGCTCAACATCGGCGGGCTGGGCCTGAACGGCTATGGGTGCGCCGGCGGAAGTCAGAAATTGTTCGGCTTCGTGATGATGGAACTGGCGCGGATCGATCCGTCCGTCAGTACGTTTTTTGGAGTGCACGACGGCTTGGCGATGGGGTCCATCTACCTGGACGGATCGGAAGAGCAGAAGCAGAAATGGCTCCCGCAGATGGCCCGGCTCGAAAAAATCGGGTGTTTCGGCTTGACCGAGCCTCTGGTCGGTTCGGGAGCGGCTGGCGGGCTGACGACAACTGCTGAGCGGCAGGGTGACACTTGGATCCTCAATGGCGAAAAACGATGGATCGGCAACGCTCCGTGGTGCGATCTTTCGATCATCTGGGCGCGGGATTTGGCGGACAGCCAGGTCAAAGGCTTCATTGTTGAGAACAAAACCACACCCGGTTTCAGCGTCGTGAAGATCGAGCACAAGATCGCTCTCAAGGTCGTGCAGAACGGTCACATCACCCTGAACAATTGCCGCGTACCGGAAACAAACCGCCTGCAGGCCGGTAACTCATTCCGCGACACTGCGCGCGTGCTGCGCATGACGCGCTTCATGGTGGGCTGGATGGCGACGGGATGCCAGATGGGCGCATTCGAAAACGCTGTCAAATACTCGCAGGAGCGGTTGCAATTCGGAAAGCCGATCGGCTCGTTTCAGCTCATTCAGGACCTTCTCGCGAAAATGCTCGCCAACATCACTGCGTGCCAGTGCATGCTGCTTCGCCTGGCGGAACTCGACGACGAGGGCAAGCTGACAGACCAGCACGCGGCGCTCTCCAAGGGGTTTTGTACCGCCCGAACCCGCGAGACGGTTGCGTGGGCGCGCGAGCTGTTTGGCGGCAATGGAATCGTAGCCGACTACAACGTCGCACGGTTTTTTACGGACGCCGAAGCGCTCTACTCCTATGAAGGAACGTTCCAAATGCAAAACCTGATCGTCGGCAAAGCGATCACGGGATTCAGCGCCTTCGTCTAGCAGCAATTCGCGTCAAGGAGATTTCCATGAGTTCAGTAACAGCGCAGGCACTGGAAAACGTTTTGTACGAAAAGAAGGCCAGCGTCGCCTATGTGACGGTTAATCGTCCCAGGGTTCTCAACGCTCTCAATCACCGAACGTGGGCCGACTTGCGCACCGCTTTCGAAGACGCTCGGGATGACGCCGAGGTGCACGGTGTCATTCTGACCGGTGCCGGCGATAAAGCGTTCATCGCGGGCGCGGACATTAGCGAGCTCGCTCAGGTTACAGCTGTCGAAGCGGAACGATCCAGCAGCTTCGGGCAAGCGGTCCTTAACCTCGTCGAGAATCTGGGTAAACCGGTGATCGCCGCCATCAATGGCTTCGCCCTCGGCGGCGGCTGCGAAACCGCAATGGCCTGCACCATCCGAATCGCTGGCGAGAATGCAAAATTCGGCCAGCCCGAGGTGAAGTTGGGCCTTCTTCCCGGCGGAGGCGGCACGCAACGCTTGCCAAGGCTTGTCGGAAAGGGGCGGGCCCTTCAGCTCATTCTTTCCGGTGAGACGATTAATGCGGCCGAAGCTTATCGTATCGGCCTGGTCAACGAAGTTGTCCCAGCCGCGGATCTAGTCGCGCGTGCCGAAGCGATTCTCAAACAGATTCTCGCCAACGCGCCGTTCGCCGTGAAGTACTCGATCGAGGCGGTGAATAAAGGATTGGACACGCCTCAGGATGAGGGTTTATTGATCGAATCCTCGTTCTTTGGTCTCTGCGCCGCGACAGAAGACAAGAAAGAAGGAACGTCCGCATTCCTGGAAAAGCGCGCGCCGCGGTTTCAGGGGCGGTGAAGTGCGGTTTCAAGGAGACACTCATGACAAATGAAAACATCTTTTCGGGATTGAAGGTGGTGGATCTGTCGAGCTTCATCGCTGGACCCTCGGCCGCTGTGATTCTGTCCGATTACGGCGCCGACGTGATCAAAGTTGAGCCTCCATCCGGGGACACGTGGCGAATCGGATACAAGGTTCCGCCTCAGCCGCGATCGCAGGACAACTACCCCTGGCATCTGAACAATCGCAACAAGCGGGGACTGTCACTCGATCTGAAATCTCCGAGGTCGACGGAGATTCTCGAACGGCTCGTCAGGTGGGCGGACGTACTGATCGTTAACACGCCGCATCCAGCTCGCAAGAAGTTGAAGCTGGAGTATGAGGACGTCGCACAGTGGAATCCCCGGCTCGTATATGCCGACCTCACTGGTTACGGTGAAAAGGGACACGACGCCAGCCTTCCAGGATTCGATATTACGGCTTATTGGGCCAGATCCGGATTGCTCTCGCTGACCCGCGATGCGGGCGCGCCACCGACTCTTCCACCGTCGGGCAGCGGAGATCACGCTACGGCAGTTACTTTGTTTTCGGCGATTGTTACGGCGCTCTACAGGCGCGAGCGCACCGGTAAGGGTTCGTACGTCACGACTTCGCTTCTCGCTGCGGGAGTCTGGTCCTGCGCCGTCTTTGTTCAGGCAGCGCTTTGCGACGCGAAGTTCTACCCTCTGCACGATCGGCTGAAGCCACCGAACGCACTCATCAATATGTATCGGGCTTCGGACGATACCTGGTTCGTTCTTGTCCTCACGCCGGACCACTGGCCGGCTCTGGCGAAGGGGGTTGGGCGTCTGGATCTGTTGGCGAACCCGCGGTTCGCCGACGCAGCAAAACTAGCGGCGAATTCAGCGGACCTCACGGCGATTCTGGACGAAGTGTTCGCCTCCCAACCGATGCCGCACTGGGTGGAGGTTTTTGAACAAGGTCACCTTACATTCGGCATCGTGCACGCGCCGAGCGAAGTCGTTAAAGACCTGCAGCTCGAGGCGAACGAGATCGTCGTTCCGCTCGAGGGCGCCGGAGGCGCGCTGAAATCCACCATCAGCAGTCCGATACAAGTGCACGGTGTGGCCAAAGTGCCTGCGCGCCGGGCGCCGGAGATCGGGGAACACAACGACGAGATTCTCAAAGAACTAGGCTTCGGCGAGAACGAGATCGACAGCCTCAGCGCGAGCGGAACCCTGGGGATGCCGACTGAAAAGGCGCCGGCCGAGTTGGTTTCCCGCTGACGGGCGAAGGCCCAGGCCCTCTGGAGGAGTTTATGGTTAGCGCCAAACAGGACGATGCCATTCGGCAAATCGCCTCGACGCGAATGCCAACCCGCTGGGGAACGTTCCAGACTCTGGCATTCGAGCGTTACACGCTGGGCGAAAAAAAGGATGTCGAAACCGCACTGGCGATGATTATGGGCGATGTCAACGGTGGTGTCCCATTGTTGCGCATTCATTCGCAGTGTCTTACCAGCGAGGTGTTTGGCTCGCTTCGTTGCGACTGCAGCGACCAGTTGGAGATGGGCATGCGCGCGATTGCCGGGGAGGGACGCGGCATTGTGATCTATGAACATCAGGAAGGGCGCGGTATCGGGTTGATGGCGAAGATCGAGGCGTATTCGTTACAGGATGCCGGCCTCGATACGGTGGAAGCCAATGAGGCGCTTGGTCTCATGGCTGATTGCAGGACTTTCGGCTTACCGGCCGACATCCTGCATCACCTTGGCATCACCCGCGTGCGGTTGCTTTCAAATAATCCGGCGAAGTGCCGCGCCCTTGTTGACGCTGGTATCGAGGTTGTTCAGATTCCCTGCGAGGTATCTCCCAACGAACACTCGGTGACATATCTGCGATCCAAGAAAGTTAGGATGGGACACACGCTCTGTCTCGGTCGGCGTGAGAGCGCCGAGTGCCCGGCTCGCGATCAATTCCACTTTGCAGATGTCGAAACCGCGCTCGATGAACTCAGAGCGGGACGCATGATCGTCGTGATAGACGACGAAGACCGCGAGAACGAGGGCGATCTGGTGATGGCGGCGGAACACATCACGCCGGAAGCTATCAACTTTATGGCAACCCAGGCAAGAGGGCTGATCTGCCTTTCCATGACCGGCGAAAGACTCGACGAGCTGGAACTCGGGGAAATGGCGCGGGACAACACTGCGTTGGGCGGCACGGCCTTCACTGTGTCGATTGATTTGAAGGGCCACGGGGTTACTACCGGCATCTCCGCGTACGATCGGGCGCAAACGATTCGAGCCGCTGTCGATCCGGGCAGCGCTCCGGACGACTTCGGCAGGCCGGGACATATTTTCCCGCTCCGGGCCCGCAATGGTGGCGTTCTGGAGCGGCGGGGTCAGACCGAGGCGTCGGTCGATTTGGCGCGCCTTGCGGGATTGTATCCGGCGGGAGTGATCTGCGAGATTCTGAACGACGACGGCACGATGTCGCGCCTTCCGGATCTCATCCGCTTCTGCCGGATCCACAAGCTGGCGCTGATCACTGTCGCGGACCTCGCGCGATATCGATTGGACACGGACGATGAGGAGTCACTCGCTTTGATGGGCTCTTTGCTGTGCGCGTAGAGCAAGCTTCAGCTTTGAAGAACACCTGAAAACGAAAGGAAGGAAAATGAGCGTAGTTCAAACTCTGGAATCGGACCGTGAATTTGGTAAGAATGCCTCGGCCGGGCGTCTATTCGTGCTCGATCTCGGCGAGAGCCGGGTCTTCACTGTCAGCCCCGACGGCTCGGGCAAGAAGATCATCATCACCGATTGCTGGCATCCCGATGGCATCGTAGTGGACGCTGAGTCGGGCCACATCTACTGGACCAACATGGGGATTCCCAATCTGAACGATGGCTCCATCGAGCGCGCCAACCTGGATGGGCAAAATCGAATCACCCTCGTTCCCAAAGGCTCCACGTTCTCACCCAAGCAACTTCATCTCGATAAGCAGCATGGGAGGCTCTATTGGTGCGATCGCGAGGGGATGCGAGTGATGCGGGCAAACCTCGATGGCTCGAACATCGAGACTCTCGTCCAGACCGGCAAAGGCGATATCGATCGCCGCGACCAGACGAGGTGGTGCGTTGGAATCACTCTCGATCATAAGCGCGAACAAATGTACTGGACGCAAAAGGGTCCGGACAATGCGGGACTCGGCCGGATTTGCCGCGCCGGACTCGAAATTCCGAAAGGTGAGACGGCGGCCAGCCGCAGCGACATCGAAGTCTGGCTTGACCGGCTGCCGGAACCGATCGATCTGGAACTCGATCTCAGCAATCGCGTCATGTACTGGACGGATCGCGGAGACCCACCGCGCGGTAACACTGTCGCTCGGGCATCGGTGGATGCGAAACCGGACGCTCCGGAAATTGTGTTCAACCATCTGATGGAGGGGATCGGTATAGCTCTGGATGTTCCGAACGACCGGATGTTCATGACCGATTTTGCAGGCTCGATCTATTCCGCCCGGCTGAATGGATCGGACAAACGAACGTTGCTCTACTCGCAGGGCAATCTCACCGGTATTGCATACGCTGAACTGATTGCAAAGGAGAACTAAGCATGTCACTCAACAAACCTATTCGCCGAATCGCCATCGTCGGGACCGGAGTCATCGGTGCAAGCTGGGCAGCTGAGTATCTGGCGCACGGCTTTGATGTTGTCGCAACGGATCCGGCGCCGAATGCGGAGGGAAACCTGCGTAAATACGTTGACGCAGCGTGGCCGGCGCTGACTGCCATGGGTCTTTCGCCCAAGGCATCGCGAGAGCGGCTCAGCTTCACTCTGGACATGAAAGCAGCCGCTTCGGATGTGGATCTCGTGCAGGAAAACGGACCCGAACGGCCGGATTTCAAGATCAAGTTGTTTGCCGACATTGACGCGGCTACGCCGGCAGATTCGATCATTGCATCGAGTTCGTCGGGAATCACAATGAGCGTGATGCAGTCAACCTGCAAGCATCCCGAGCGCTGCGTCATTGGACATCCTTTCAATCCCCCCCACATGATCCCGTTGGTGGAGGTGGTGGGCGGTGAGAAGACGTCGCCCGAAACGGTTCAGCGAGCGATCGAGTTTTACGCGTCGATTGGCAAGAAGCCAATCCACCTTCGGAAGGAGGTCGTCGGCCACGTCGCGAACCGGCTGCAGGCAGCGCTTTATCGGGAAGTAGTGAATCTGATCCACCTGGGAGTGCTGAATGTAGCCGACGCCGATACGGCTGTTTGCTGGGGTCCGGGCCTGCGCTGGGGTGTGATGGGTCCCAACATGCTGTTCCACCTGGGGGGCGGTGCCGGTGGTATTCAGCATTTCATGGATCACCTCTCGGGGCCTTTGGCGAGCTGGTGGAAAGACCTCGGCAGCTTCTCGGAATGGCCGGATGGGAGCAAACAAACCATCATTGACGGGGTCTTCCAGGAAGCCGATGGCCGCACTCTGGACCAGCTAGCTGAAACGCGAGACGACGTGCTCCTGGGCCTTCGCCAGCTTCGCGCGAAATATGCCGAGGCGCCGGCGCTGGCGAAGTAAAGGATCTAACCGTATGCGCGATACCATTCCACGCGTCGTCATCGTTGGCGGGGGGTTTGGCGGCTTGGCTGCCGCCAAAGCCCTCAAGAGCGCTCCCGCGAAGGTTGTGTTGATCGACCGGACGAACCATCACCTGTTCCAGCCCCTGCTTTATCAGGTAGCGACCTCCGAGTTGGCGCCAGGACAGATCGGTTCGCCGATACGGGGAATTCTGGGCAGACAGCCCAACACCACGGTCATACTGGGCGAAGTTAATGGCGTGGATAAAGATGAGAAATGCGTTTGGGTCAGCGATGTCGACCGAAGGGGCGTACCGGTCCCGTATGACTTCCTCATCCTCGCAACAGGTGTTACCCATAGTTATTTTGGCCACGACGAATTCGCGAAATTTGCACCCGGGCTAAAAAGTTTGGCCGACGCTGTTGGAATCCGAAACAGGATATTGCAGGCATTTGAGCAGGCTGAAGCCGAGGAAGATCCGGCGCGGCACCGGGACCTACTCACGTTCGTTCTGGTGGGAGCTGGGCCTACCGGAGTGGAGATGGCCGGCGCTATTGCTGTTCTCGTCCACAACACGCTGAAGTCGGAGTTCCGTCGCATCAATCCCGAGTCAGCGCGAATTATCCTTCTCGATATGGCGCCTCGGGTCCTCGGAGCGTTCTCCGAGGACCTCTCCCGCGCGGCGCAGGATCGGCTTCGAAAGCTGGGTGTCGAGGTTCGCCTGGGACACGGCGTGGATCAGATTGACGCCGATGGCGTTATTGTCGCGGGTGAACGCATCTTAAGCAAGACGGTCGTCTGGACAGCGGGCGTCGCGCCATCGCCGGCCGCCAAATGGCTGAACGCCGAAACAGATCGCGCGGGGCGAGTGCGCGTTCAGCCGGATCTGTCGGTGCGGGGTCATCCGGACATCTTTGTCATCGGCGATACCTCCTCGCTCGATCAGGACGGCAAACCATTGCCGGGGGTTGCGCAAGTCGCCATGCAACAAGGCCGCTACGCCGGGAAATTGATCGGCCGACGGATCACAGGCCAATCACCTCCCGAACCATTTCGCTATTTCGACAAGGGCAACATGGCCGTAGTCGGAAAAGGCTTTGCCGTGCTGCAAAGCGGCGGCGTCCACTTAAGCGGCTTCCTCGCATGGCTTGCGTGGGCCGGTGTGCATCTCCAGTTCCTCGCACAGTCCAGTCTTCGCGTCAGCGTCTTCGTGCAATGGGTGTGGACATATTTGACGGGACAGAGGGGCTCCCGCCTCATCGTGAACCACCACGGCGACGAACCGGTAGAGCCTTCCATTGAACAAGTCCCGGCAATATTGACTTTGACTAAGGCCTAAGAACACGATCTCGGAGGCGCGCGGATCGCTCTCTGAGGAACCGGCTAATGGATAAAACGAGATTCTTGTGGGATTATTCCGACTGCGATGAAAGGCCGGCGCGCTCAATGCGGAGCCCGATCCAGAGGCCGCACAGTGCCACCGAGACCGCGAGGTTACTCCGATGATTCACACTCACTCTTTGGGCCGGGCCGCACGATATTACGGAGCGCGGACCGCGCTCGCGTCAAACGGAACGCCGTCAACTTTTCGGGAGCTTCACGATCGTGTTGCGGCTATCGCGATGTTGCTCAGGGGAGCGGGCTTTGAGGCGGGAGACCGGTTGGCCCTTCTCCTGCCGAACGAGCCCGAGTACATCGAGTTAGTTTATGCGTGCGCATGGCTCGGCATAATAGCTGTTCCATTGAACACACGGCTTTCGGTGGCGGAAATCGATCATGTGCTGGCGGATGCAAAACCTCGGGGCTTAGTTCGGCACTCATCGATGCCCGTTCCCACAGCGGAGCTTTCATGGCAGCGTATTCTCGATAAAGAGCCGTTCGAGATTCGGAACGATCCCGCCCCCGAGCCTGTCTACGATCCCCAGGCCGTTCTGGCTCTGATTTACACCAGCGGTACAACCGGCCGCCCAAAGGGAGCGGTGCTGACTCATAAGCAGCTCCTGGCGAATATCCACGACATCAATTACTGGACGCCTCATAAGGAAGGCAGTGTCTATCTGCATGCCGCGCCAATGTTCCACATTGCCGATTTCCCGATGATCTTTGCCGCGCCGGCTCTTGGTTCCTGCCAAGTCGCCATATCGAAGTTCAGTCCGAAGAGTTTTTGCGAGGCCGTCGAACGAGAGGACGTCAGGCAAACTACTCTCGTCCCGACCATGATCAACTTGCTGACCCAGTTTCCGGATCTCCACAAATACGACTTATCCAGCCTGGAGGATTTGTGGTACGGCGGATCTCCGATGGCTGCCGCACTCATCCGACGTACAAGAGAAGTTCTGCCGCGCGTGCGCCTGGTTCAGGTTTACGGATTGAGCGAGACAGGTTTTCTCACAGGCTTGCGGGACGATGAGCACGCGGAGAACAGACTCATGTCCTGTGGCCGGACCTGCCCCGGTGTGGATTTGCGGGTCGTGAACGAATCCGGGAAAGAAGTGGACACAGGAGTTCACGGCGAACTGGTAGCTCGAGGCGCAAATGTCATGCCCGGCTATTGGAACCATTCCGAGGACGGTACTGAGGTTTTCCGGGACGGGATGTTTCGCACGGGAGACATCGGCTATAGAGACGCCGACGGCTACTTTTACGTTCTCGACCGATTGAAGGACATGATCGTTTCGGGCGG
>Ga0335085_10014975_pt1 | contig 11282 bp, 9 predicted proteins | sample Lox_Sample_45_FD_206712 | JGI IMG/M metagenome (GOLD analysis project Ga0335085, IMG submission 206712) | Soil microbial communities from Loxahatchee National Wildlife Refuge, Florida, United States - Lox_Sample_4.5 | ecosystem: Environmental > Terrestrial > Soil > Wetlands | place: USA: Florida... | reverse complement strand
CCAGCAGAATCCGGAAGTTCTTGCGCGCGACCTGGATGGGGCGCTCGCCGAGGCCGGTGGTCTCGTCGCGGCGAAGCAGCTCTTCCGCCCGATACCGAGTGGCCGCGGCGGCTTCCGTCGCGGACACGTTGTGACCACCGTAGTGGTGCTCGGGGATGGCCAGGTACACGTGCACCGCTTCCTGATCGGGGCCAAACGCGCCCTCGAGGAGCTTGGGAGGCGGGAGCGGGTCGGCCCCCGGCATATCGAACAGCAGACCGTCCGAGAACAGCCCGCTAGCAGCCGTAAGGCCAAACGAGCCGCCGGCCAACGCTTCACGATCGATCGTCAGCTGATGAAAGCCCCACGGGCAGAATTCCAGCGCCGCAAGTTGGAATTCGAGCTGGTCTTCGAGGAAGCGATCCTGCGTTTGCAGGTGCTGGGGACTGAGCAACACCCCCTTGGTCCAGAGTACTGGCTGCAATTGCCTCATGGCGGCCTAAGGTAGTTCCCGCGAGCGGTGCGGGAAGGGGGGATGTCGAGCGGCGTCTTCCCCGCGAAGCGAATCCAGGCCAGAATCCGGCATGGACTCCGCCGCGCTCAAGTCAAGTTACGAAGTCGTGCCGTACGAGAGCCGTCCGATCACGGTGACGCATCCGGACCGGATCGCCGCGATCGTGGCGCTGTACGGTCTGGCCGCGCCCCCGCTGGAGAGCTGCCGGGTATTGGAACTGGGCTGCGCGTCGGGCGGGAATCTCATTCCGATGGCCTCGGGCCTTCCCGGCGGCACGTTCGTGGGGGTGGATTTCGCCGAGGGGCAGGTGGCTGCCGGCCGCGCGATGATCGAACGCCTTGGACTCACGAACGTGCGGCTCGAGACCATGAGCATCGCCGATATCGACGACGCGCTCGGGGAGTTCGACTACATCATCTGTCACGGCGTGTATTCGTGGGTGCCTCCCGAGGTTCAGGCCGCGACGCTCCGCGTCTGCTCGCGGAACCTCGCGCCCCATGGCGTCGCGTATGTCAGCTACAACACCTATCCGGGCTGGCACCTGAGAGGGTTGGCGCAGGACATGGTCCGGTTCCACGACGATCCCGCGCTGACCGCGGACGCGCGCGCGGAGCGGGGACGGGCGTTCGTGCAGTTCGTGGCGGACTCGGCCCCACCGCACCACCGGCGCTATGCCGACCTGTTGCGCGACGAGCTGGTCACACTCAAGTCGGAAACGACGTCGCATTTCCTACATGAGCAGTTGGAGCTGACCAACCAGCCGGTCTCGTTCGAGGAATTCGCGCGTCGGGCGGGCGGCGTCGGGCTGCAGTACATCGCCGAAGCGCAGCCGTCGGCGATGGCGAGCGCGATCTCCGATGAGGCGCGGGCGGCCATTCGCGCGTGGTCGGGTGATCTCGTGCGGTTTGAGCAATATCTCGATTTCTTGCGCCTCCGCACGTTTCGACAGACGTTGCTCTGCCATCACGGCGTGACGCTGCGCCCCGACCCGATGCCGGACGCCCTCCTCGGACTGCATGTGGCGGGGCGTGCGGACCCGGTCGGAGGTGACACTGTCGCGGGAACGCGTTCTTTTCGCTCGGCCGAAGGCGTCACCGTCACGACGAACAATCCGATCGCGATCGCGGCACTCGACACGCTGCACGCGATTCGCCCCAAGACGTTGCCGTTTCGCGGGCTCTGGTCCGCCGTGCGTGGTGCGCTCGCGAGCTCCCCCGCTCGGTGTGAGGAATTGTCGCTCGACGATCCGCTCGCGTTGGCGGCGCCGCTCCTGCAGTGCGTGCTCGGACGACTCGTCGAAGTCCATGCGCGCGAGCGACGGGTCGTGGCGGAAGCCGGTGATCGCCCGGCCGCGACCACGCTGGCGCGGCTCCAGGCGCCGACCGCCCAACTGGTCACCAACTTGCGGCACGTGCCGGTCGAGCTCGACCCGCTCGACCGGTTCGTGCTCGAGCGCTTGGATGGGCTGCGCGACAGAGCAACGCTCCTTGCGGATCTGCGGCAGGCAACGGCGCGAGACCTCGTTCGCGGCGACCCTCGGCTCGTCACCGATGATCTCGAGCAGGTGCTCGACTACAGTCTCAAGCGCCTGGCGCAAGCCGCCTTGATCGAAGCATGACATGCGGCCGAATCTGGTGCGTTAGTTTCGAACGTGCGGCCGCAAGTGGATTCTGTCGGCTCGAGCGGGCGGCGGCCGGCCGGCCGGGCTCACTCGTGACGGAGCAGGCGGCGTGACACGCAACGCGGATCGGTACCGGATTGAGCTGGACGTTGGCGCGGGCGCGTCGCGAGACGCCGGGCCGCCGAGGGTCGAGACGCCGTTTTCGATCTTGCTCGTCGGAGATTTTGGCGGCCGCCGGGAAGGGGACCATCTCGCGCCCGCGGCAGGTGAGGCGAAGCCCCGGGCGCGACGACCCATCCTCGTGGATCGCGACTCGATCGACGAGGTCATCTCCCGAGTGGGACCGGTGCTTCGCTTGACCGTTTCGCCTGGCCGGTCGCCGATCGAGATTCGATTCTCCGGCCTCGACGATTTCACTCCGGATCGGCTCTACGAGCGGCTCCCCCATTTGCAGTCGTTACGCGAGGCGCGCGAGCGTCGCGGACGATCCGCGATGCGCAGCCCGCCGATGCCGCCGTCGGCTGGCCGGGCGGGGGAGGGCGGTGGCTTGCTCGACCAGATTCTTGGTGACGAACCCCCGCCACCTGCCGGTGGATCCGGACGGTCTCCCCGGATCCACGAGAGCGAACGCTATGACAGCGATGAGGCGTTCGCCGATTTTGTGAGACGTGCCGTCGAGCCGCATCGGGTCTCGGGCCCGGATCCGGAGCACGACGCACTCGTGGCCGAAACCGATCGAGTGATTGCCGCCGAGCTCCGGGCGATTCTGCATCACCCGGACTTCCAGCGGCTGGAGTCGGCGTGGCGGGGCGCCGCGTTTCTCGCGCGACGGCTCGAGACCGGGGAGTCGCTCAGACTGTCGCTCATCGATGTGACGCTGGGTGAATTGGCCCGCGACTTGGCGAACCTCGAGTCCGGCGCGGTGTCGCCGGATTCCGTGGCGCGCGCGATCGTTCGAGGCGACGCGTCGAGCGGCGATCAGCCGTGGACGCTGCTGGTCGGGCTGTACGAATTCGGCGCGAGTGCGGAAGACCTGATGTTGCTTGCCCGCCTCGCGGAGCTGGCGCGTGCCGCCGGGGCGGTTTGGCTCTCGGCGGCGGCGCCGGCGCTGGTCGGAGCCGCGTCGTTCGCGCCGTCCGTGGAATTCGATGACTGGGCCACGGCCGCCAATCCGGCGTGGGACGCGGTGCGGGGGCTCGAGGCGGCGCCGCACGTCGGGCTCATTTCCCCACGGATGCTGTTGCGATTGCCCTATGGAGAAGACACTGATCCGTGCGAAGCGCTGCCGTTCGAGGAATTCGCGACCGAAGGCGCGGTGGACCACGCGGACTACCTGTGGGGGAATGGCGCCCTCGCCGGGGCGCTCCTCTTGGGAGACGCGTTTGGACGGGATGGGTGGACATTGAGGCCCGATCTCCACGTAACCGGGCTTCCCTTGTATATCGGCCATGTCGACGGCGCGGCACGGGCGACGCCGTGCGCGGAGTCGCTCCTCACGGATCGGGCCGTCCTGCACATGCTGGGGCGCGGTGTCATGCCGTTGGCGTCGGCGCGGGAGCGGGACGTCGCGCGCCTCGCCCGCTTTCAGTCGATTGCCGCTCCCGCGAAGCCGCTGGCTGGGCGGTGGACGATCGGATGACGGCGGCAACCGCGCCAAGCGAGTGGACGCGCGAGCCGTTCCGCATGGGAACGGCCGAGGAGTTTGAGCGGTTGCGAGAGGTGCTCCGCGGCTCGGGATTCGTCGAGGCCGACCTGTGCGCGGCGTGCGGCGTTCCCACGATGCACAATTTTCCGATCGGAGAGGAATCGAGGGACGTGTTTCGCGACCCGCGCGACGCCCAGTCGGTGCTCGTCCAGCTGTTTCTCGATTGCGCATCGATCCCCTGGGAGGTGGCCCGCGACGTGCTGCCGCCCGCTGTTCGCGAGGCGATCGAGGGCCTCGGACTGTTGGTTGCGTCGCCGCGGCTCCCCGGCGGGTGCGAAGCGACGGTCGCCCTCTACCCGACCAACGGGGTCTACATCGCCTCGGACCGGCACGTCGCGGGGCACACGACCGGGGCACATCCCCCGGCTGACTTGGTGTATTCCGCGATGACGAAGGAGACGCTTCACGTGCTCTCGTTGATGCCCAGGACCCCGTGCGACGCGTACCTCGAGCTGTGCTCGGGGACAGGCGTGGCCGCGCTGATCGCGGGCGCCCACTACGCGAAGCGTGCGGTCGCGATCGACGTCACGGAGCGATCCACGCGGTTCGCCCGGTTCAACATCGCGCTCAATGCGCTCTCGAACGTGACCGCCTTGCAGGGCGATCTCTACGCGCCGGCCGACGACCAGACGTTCGATCTCATCGTGGCGCATCCTCCGTATGTGCCGAGCTTCGAGACAGAGTATGTCTACCGCGATGGAGGCGAGGATGGCGAGCAAGTCACGCGCCGGGTGATCGCGGATCTCGCACGGCATCTCCGCCCCGGCGGCCAGTTCTATTGCGATTGCATGTTGTCCGACCGCGTCGATTCTTCGATTGAGGATCGTGTGCGCCGGATGCTTGGCGATCACGCCGACGAATTCGACGTGCTCATCGGCGAGTCGAGATCCTTCGAGCCCGTGGCGTACTATGCGGACCAAGCCCGGCACGGCAAGATCAGTTTTTCGAGCATCGAACGGCGGCACGACACCTTTGCCCGTCTCGGCATTCAACGATTCGTGTCGGTTTCGATCCTGTGCGGACGGAGGAGATCGACGCGTCCCGTCGCCACGGCGCGGAGGCTGCTGTCGCCGGCCACGACGCGCGACGACTTCCAATGGCTGCTGCGATGGTCGGAGACCACGGCGGCGTGGGATGAGGCAGGCGCCCTGCACCTGCTCGACGAGCGCCCTCGCGCCAACCCGCACGTGGAGCTGCGGTCGCGATCATCGCTCCGCGCGGGCCAATGGATGGTGGAGGAATGCCGGCTCGTCACGGTCAGGCCGTTCATGGTCGAGGTATCGTGCCCGAACTGGGTGGCGACTTTGCTGACCTGGTGTGATGGGCGTGCGACCGCGCGCGACCATTTCGCGCGGCTGCTCGCGATGGGCCTCGTCCCACCCGGCGCGCTCGACGGGTTCGCGGTGATGCTGCGCCAACTCGTGGATTCGGGCGTGCTGGAAATCGACGAAGGCCGGCTCGCACGTCCGGGTGTCCGGGATTCCCCGTCCGCACAGGTCGTCGACGCGTCTTGAACCGGTAACGAGTCGGCGCGCCTTCCTTGACTCCATCGCCGCCCTCCTACATGATTTCGGTCCCCAACGAGCGCGTGAGGCGAACGTTGCGGGACTGGAGAGGAGTCGGCGCAGTCGTCGGCTCCTGACGACGAGGCAGGGTCGATTGCCGACCCGGGCGGACCGCGGCGCGTGTGCTTCGACGTTGGTGTTGGAGTACGGCGCTGCCCCACGAACTGGAGCGCAGCATGGCACGAGACGGCACACAGAAAAAGCTCGAGCGGGTTCGCCCCCCTCGAGTCAACATCAGCTATGATGTCGAAACCGGCGGGGCGATCGAGACGAAAGAGCTCCCATTTCTGATGGGTGTTTTGGCCGATCTCAGTGGGAAGCCCGCGGACGCGCTCCCGCGCCTCAAGGATCGCAAGTTCGTCGAGGTGACGCCGGATAACTTCGACACCGTGCTCAAGAGCATGAAGCCGCGGGTCGCCTTCACGGTCGACAACAAGCTCCAGCCGGGGGACGGCAGCAAGATCGGCGTCGATATCACGTTCGAAAGCTTGGACGACTTCGCGCCCGATCAGGTCGCGCAGAAGGTGGCGCCGCTCCGGGAATTGCTCGCCTTGCGGACCAAACTCGCGGATCTCCGCGGGAACCTGCAGGGGAATGAAAAGCTGGACGAGATTCTCCAGACCACGCTCAACGATCCGGAAGCTATGAAGAAGTTGCAGTCGGAGCTCAGCGCCGGAGGAAAGCCAGATGCCTGAAGCTCAAGCACAATCCCAGGGCGCGGCCGCGGCCTCCACCGAACTCGGCCTGCTCGACAAGATCGTCGAGGAAGGACGCCTCGGTCGCGATGCGGCCGCCAAGGAGCGCGGCCGGGATCTCGTTCGCAACTTCGTCTCCGAAGTGCTGAGCGGATCCGTGACGATCGCCGCCGATACCGAGGCGATGATCAACGCCCGGATCGCCCAGATCGACGAATTGCTCTCCTCGCAGGTCAACGAGATCATGCACCATGAGGACTTCCAGCGCCTCGAGGGCAGCTGGCGGGGCCTCAAGTATCTGCTCAACAACACCGAGACCGGCGAGCAGCTCAAGATCAAGGTGTTCAACGTCTCGAAGAAGGACCTGCTCAAGGATCTGCAGAAGGCGCCCGAGTTCGATCAGAGCGCGCTGTTCAAGAAGGTGTATGAAGAGGAGTTCGGGGTCTTCGGCGGAACGCCCTTTGGCGCGCTGGTCGGAGATTACGAGTTCGGCCGGTCGGGTCCGGACGTGGAACTCCTGGAGAAAATCGCTCAGGTGGCGGCGGCGGCTCACGCGCCGTTCATCGGCGGAGCGTCGGCGGAGATGTTCAACATGGACAGCTTCACCCAGCTGGACGCGCCGCGCGACCTGGCCAAGGTGTTCGACACGACGGAGTACGCGAAGTGGAAGGGCTTCCGGCAGAGCGACGACTCGCGGTACGTCGCGTTGGCGATGCCCCGCATCCTCATCCGTGAGCCCTACGGATCGGCAACGGTCCCGGTCGAGGCGTTCGCCTTCGAGGAGCGGGTCGATGGCTCGGATCACTCGAAGTACGCGTGGGCCAACGCGGCCTGGGCGCTCGGGGCCCGGATCAACCAGTCCTTCGCGAAGCACGGGTGGTGCGCGACCATTCGCGGCGTCGAAAGCGGCGGCTTGGTCGATGGCCTCCCGGTGCACAATTTCAAGACGGAGTCCGGCGACGTGGCGATGAAGTGTCCCACCGAGGCGCCGATCACCGATCGCCGCGAAAAGGAGCTCGCGGACTTGGGATTCGTCCCGTTGGTGCACTGCAAGGGCACCGACTACGCCGCGTTCTTCAGCGTCCAGTCGTGTCAGAAGCCGAAGGTCTACGACACCGACGCGGCCACCGCCAACGCGCGGATCTCGGCCCAGCTTCCGTATATCTTCGCGGTCTCACGCTTCGCCCACTATATGAAGGCGATGATGCGCGACAAGATCGGGGGGTTCGCGACGAATTCCGAAATCGAAACGTTCCTGAACGGCTGGATCATGAAATATGTCGTCGGCAACGACGATGCCGGATTCGAGATGAAAGCGAAGCACCCGCTCAAGGAAGCGCGGATCGAAGTCGTCGAGATCGCCGGGAAACCTGGAGCCTATCGGGCGGTCGCGTTCCTGCGCCCGCACTTCCAACTCGACGAGCTCACGATGTCGATGCGGCTCGTTGCCGAGCTTCCGGCCGCGGCGGGGTGAGGTCGAGTTTCCGCATCGTACGTCACACGCCGGATGCGACTTGGGTCGCGGATGGAATCGTGACGTGCGATGCGGCACGGCCGTGCTCCATGGCGCATCATAGTCTCGCGGCTGCGTAAGCGGTCAAACCATTTCCTTCAACGTAGGAGTCCGGCTATGGCAATAGACATGTTCCTCAAGCTCGACGGCATTGATGGCGAGTCGACCGACAGCAAACACAAGAACGAGATCGAGATCTCGAGCTTCAGTTGGGGCGCTTCGAACCCCACGAGCATCGGGTCGGCGACGGGAGGCATCGGCGCCGGCAAGGTCCACCTGTCGGACCTGAATATCACAACGGGAATGAACAAGGCCTCGCCGAAGCTCTTTCTGGCGTGCTCGAGCGGCCAGCACATCGCCACGGGAACGCTCAGCGTGCGCAAGGCCGGCGGAACCCAACTGGATTACCTCACCTACACGCTGACCGAGGTGCTGGTGTCGTCGTACAACACGTCCGGCGGTGGTGGGTCCGACACCCCAATGGAATCGATCTCCCTCGCGTTCGCGAAAATCGAGATGTCGTACGCGCCCCAAGGTGCGGATGGCAAGTTGGGTTCGCCGGTCAAAGTCGGGTGGAACGTCACGACGAACGTCAAGGTCTGACCGCTCGCGTCGCGGTCGTTCGCATGACGGGGTTGCAGCTGTATCAAGCAGGACGGTTGGACGACGCAATCGAAGCGCTGGGCTCGGAGGTGCGCGATCACCCCTCCGACGCCCAGCGCCGGGCGTTTTTGTTTGAGCTGCTCTGCTTCGCGGGAAATTTTGATCGCGCCGAAAAGCAGTTGAACGTGCTCGGCACCGGGAGCAAAGAGGCGGAGATGGGAGCGCTGCTGTACCATGGGGCGCTGCACGCGGATCGGGTGCGTCAGGACATGTTTCGGTCCAAGGCGTTTCCCGCGAGCGTGCCGCCGCGAACCGTGGCCGGTACGCTCAACGGTTCGCCGTTCGAGACCATCAGCGATGCGGATCCTCGAATAGGGGCCCGCCTCGAGATCTTTGCGGCGGGCCAGTATATGTGGTTGCCGTTCGAGCAGATCGCGTCGGTCACGATGCAGGCGCCCAAGCGGCTGCGCGATTTGCTGTGGGCGCCGGCGCTCGTGCGTCCGTCGGAGTCATACAAAGGGCTCGAAATCGGCGAGGTGATGATTCCGGTCATCGCGCCCCTGACCTGGCAGGAATCGGACGGCAGCGTTCGGCTTGGACGCGCGACCGAATGGCGTTCGCTCGACGACGACACGGAGGCCCCGATCGGGCAAAAGCTCTTCCTCGTCGACGACGAGGTCTTTCCAATCTTGGAGGTACGCGAGCTCACGATCGCGCCGACTCCAGCAGCGCGCGGCTGAACCGCCATGTCGCTGCGCGACGAACTGCTGAGCCCCATCCCCGGGGCGAAGCCAGGCGGCTCGGACCTGCGGTACGACCCGGTCTTCGACAAGATCAAGGAAGCGCGCCGCGAGGACGACGACGCGCCGCAGGGCGATTGGCAGACCACGCGGAAGACCGCGGATTGGCCGCTCGTCATCAAGTTGTCCAAGGACGTCCTCGCCAAGAAATCCAAGGATCTCCAGATCGCGGCCTGGTTGAGCGAGGCGCTGTTGCATCGCGAGGGGTTCGCGGGACTGCGCGACGGAATCGATCTTGTCACGGGACTGCTCGATTCCTTTTGGGACGACCTCTATCCGGAGATCGACGAAGGCGACCTGGAGATGCGAGTCGCCCCGCTCGAGTGGATCGGCCTCAAACTCGATCAGCCGGTTCGTCTGGCTCCGATCGACCGTGCGGGCCATGACATGTTGCGGTACAAGGAGTCGCGCTCGGTGCCAACCGACACCGAGGCCCAGAGCGACTCCGCGAAGCTGGCCGCGCGCAACGCCGCGGTCGAAGCGCGCAAGCTGTTGCCGGAGGAGTTCGACGCCGCGTTCGATGCCACGCCCAAAGCGTGGTACAAGTCCCTCGTCGCGGATCTCCAAGGCCTACTCGGCGCCCTCGAAGCGCTGGACGAGGCCGCGCGGAGCAAGTTCGCGGACGTCGCGCCGAATCTGTCGCGGCTCCGCGACGCGTTGGATGAGGTGCTGCGAACGGCGCAGCAGCTGCTCAAGCGGAAGTTGGAGCTCGATCCGGATCCAGTCGAAGAGGCCCCGGCGGCGGCGCCCGGCGCGGCCGTCTCAGCGGAGATCGTCGCCGGGGCGGCGGGCCCGCGGGCGCTCGCCGCTGAACCGACGTCCCGCGACGACGCGGCGTCGCGTATCGTGGGCGCGGCGCGGTGGCTGCGTCAGAACGATCCCCTGAGTCCCGCCGCGTATTTATTGTTGCGCGGGTTCCGTTGGGGCGAGCTTCGCGCCGGCGGCGACACCGTCGACCCCCGGCTGCTCGACGCGCCGACCACGCAGACCAGGACGCATCTCAAGGGCCTGCTCCTGGACCACAAGTGGAAGGAGCTGCTCGAAGCGTCCGAGTCGACGATGGGCACGCCGCAGGGGCGCGGCTGGCTCGACCTCCAACGCTACGCGCTGACGGCGTGCGACCAACTGGGCAGCGAATACCACTTCATCTCGGACGCGATCCGCGCCGAACTCCGGACACTGCTCGCGGACCTCCCGGCGCTGCTCGACATGACGCTCATGGACGACACGCCGACTGCGAACGCGGAAACGCGAACGTGGCTGCGCGATTCCGTCTACAACGGCGCCGCCGCTCCCGTGGGAATGCCGGCCGGCTCCGACGCGCCGGCTGACGAGCCGCGGCTTGGCGACCCGCGCGCGGCGGCGCAGACCGAGGTTCGCGCGGGGCGGACGGATCGGGCGATCGCGTTGCTCATGCGCGAATCGGCACGGGAAAAGACCAAGCGGGGCCGCTTTCTCTATCAAACCGATCTGGCCGGCATCATGGTGGAGTCGGGCCATGTGTCCGTCGCGATGCCGATCCTGCAGGAACTGCTCTCCTACATCGAGACGCATCATCTCGAGGAATGGGAATCCGGGGAACTCGTGGCGAAGCCCATGATTCTGATGTATCGGGCGCTGGAGCAGACCGGCGGTGACGCCTCGACCCGCGAAAGCCTCTACCTTCAGATCTGTCGCCTCGATCCGGTTCAGGCGATGCGTTTCGCCCAACAGCCCGCGCAGTGATCCGGGAGGCCCATGGCCAAACGTGAAATCGAGCGCGCCGTCACGCAGTCCATCATCGATCGTCTCACCGACCTCGATCGTGGAACGGGCGACCCGCACATGAGTTTCATGGAGTCGGTTCGGGCGTACAAGGCCTCGGTCCAGCGCGATCTGGAGTGGGTGCTCAATACGCGCCAGACGCCGGAGCCAGCGCCGGAACAACTGGAAGAACTCCGCCGATCCGTGTACCACTACGGACTGCCGGACCTTACGTCGCTGGATCGTGACTCACGGCACGCCCGCGACATGCTGCTGCGCCGGGTCGAGGGCGCGATCGCGAACTTCGAGCCGCGCCTCGAAGACGGACGCGTGTCGGTGGTGGAGCAGGAGGGGGAGAACTTCCGCCGCGAGCTGCGATTCTACCTTGAGGGCACCCTGCGGATGGATCCCAGTCCGGAGCATGTGGTGTTCGACACGGTCCTCCACATTTCGAGCGGCGAGTACGACATCGAGGGTCAACGCAGTGCGTGAGCAGCTGCTGCACTACTACGAGCGCGAACTTGCGTACCTCCGTCGGATGGGG
>Ga0335085_10014974_pt1 | contig 11282 bp, 10 predicted proteins | sample Lox_Sample_45_FD_206712 | JGI IMG/M metagenome (GOLD analysis project Ga0335085, IMG submission 206712) | Soil microbial communities from Loxahatchee National Wildlife Refuge, Florida, United States - Lox_Sample_4.5 | ecosystem: Environmental > Terrestrial > Soil > Wetlands | place: USA... | reverse complement strand
TTTTCCAACTTGTTGCGGACATCGGTTTCAATATTTTCATTTCTTGCCATCATTCGGCAAATAAATGAGTAAATCAGATATTTCCAAACCGTAATATACTGGTTCGGAAAATTGAAGCTCTCATTTTTAAGGCCGTATAGTTCATGGAATGGAAAATTCTTAAAGGTGAGTTTCTCAGTAAACGTCTCGAAATCGTGACGCCTGCAAACGTATTCCGAAATTGCAGTTTTTCCAGTTCCCTTTCTACCAATAACATATGACCGTTTACCGCTCAAAACATCTCCTGCTTCTCTGACAAAATAAAAATAACGGTCAATATCTTCGAGTTTAGCTTCAAGCTTCCATTTAGAAATTTCTTCAATTAGTGTATTAGCACTCATATTTTGATATTGAGTAAGTGTTTACTGAGCGGTCGGCGTCAAGAATCATAATTAGTAAAGCCACTTCCCAATCTTTCCATCCGCGTCCAGCGTCACGCCCTGACGCCGATAGGCCCAGCACATGTAGCTGATGCTGACGAAATAGGACGCGGGCAGGCGGTTCGCCGCGCAAATCTTCACGCCCAACAGCGTCGTCTTGCCACCGAAACCCATCGGGCCGATGCCGAGTTCGTTCGCCGTCTTCAAAACGTCCTGCTCCAGCTTGTCCAGTTCCGGGTTCGGATTGTGGTCGGGAATTTGTCGCAAAAACTGCGTCTTGCTCATCTCGTAGCCGGTGGCGCGGTCGCCGCCGATGCACACACCGAGAATGCCCGGCCCGCAACCCTTGCCTTGTGCCTGCAATACAGCGTCCAGAATCGCCTTGCGGCAGCCGTCAAGGTCGCGGTTGGCGTTGATTTTGCCATCCGGCAATGAGTATTGCGCGCCGACGTTTTCGCAACCGCCACCCTTGAGCACCAGCCGCACGCTGATTTCCGGCGAACGGTGCTGATGAAAATGAAATGCCGGCGCACCGGGGCCGCAATTGGTGCCGTCGTTCTTGCCGGTCAGCGAATCCACGGAATTTTGCCGGAGATAACCTTTTTTCGTCGCCAGTTTCACAGCTTCGCGCGCGGTGTCGGCAAACGCAATCTGGTCAAAGCCGACGGGGCAATCAACGTAAAACAGAATGCTGCCGGTGTCCTGGCAAATCGGCTGCGATTTCTGCTTGGCCATCGCGATGTTCCGGTCAATGATTTTCAGCGCGCTCTCGGCGATGGTGCCATTTTTTTCCTGTTCCAGTGACGACAGAATCACCTTCTGCACGTCATCGGGAATTTCCGCCGAGGCGCGCCGGATTAATTCCAGCAAAGAATTTTGCAATTCAGACATAACTGAACTCAGCGTAAGCATTGCGGAAGAATGCGTCAACCGACTCTATCTCATGTAGGAGCCGAGGTAACGAGGCTCAAACTCCTTTGGAAGTTCTGATCAGAGACTCCTCACGTCGTCTCCTACGGGGCATCAATCAAATCAATCCGGTGTTGATGTCTTCCGCCTTCGAAGGGCGTGTCCAGCCACACGCGAACGATTTCAAGCGCGGTTTCGAGGTTCACCATCCGTTCGCCGATGGAGATGACATTGGCGTTGTTGTGTTGCCGTCCGAGCCTGGCCGTTTCAACATTCCAGCAAAGAGCGCAACGGACGCCTTTGACACGGTTGGCGGTGATGGCCTCGCCATTGCCGGAGCCGCCCAGTACCACGCCCTGTTGAAATTCACCCCGGGCGACTGCTTCAGCCACGGGCCGGATGAACAACGGATAGTCCACCAGTTCTTCCGAGTGTGTGCCAAAATCCGTGACCTCGTGTTCCAGGCTTTGCAGCAGTTCCTTGATTTTTTCCTTATACCGGAATCCGGCGTGGTCTGATCCAATGGCGATTTTCATGAATTAAAACGCGCCGAAACATGGCACGCCGGCCTTTACTTTTCCAGCCTGCAATCGGTCCTGGCTGACGCGGGTCTTGACCGGGGCCCATCGCCATTTCAATTAGATACAGGTGCGGGAGTGCCCGGCACAGCACCTGCTAAATATGCCGTTAATATGACATCTCGCGCCAGGTCGCTTTGGCAAACCCGGGCAGGTCGTGGAACCGGACATTTTTTGGCGGTGGCAAAAAATGCCCTGGCCATTTTTTTGGGATTTGCATTTTGTGCAACCAGCCAGGCCCAGTTTACCACCGTTGCTTACGATGGATTCAATTACAGCGCCGGTTCGTTGGCGGGGCAGAATGGCGGAACGGGATGGACAACCGCTTGGATCAATGACTACTCCGCGGGGGCCAGTCTTGACGTGAGTACAACCGGGATGTCCTATTCGGGTTTGGTCACCACTGGCGGCAGCGTTGTCTGGGGATCTGGCGGCAATGGAATCAGCGAGGATTCCCGCTCCCTTTCACTGCTGGATAACGGCATTGTTTACCTTCAGTTCCTCAGTCAATTTGGATCCAGTAGCGGCGGCGGCACACCCAACATTCGTCTATTTGATTCCGGAACCTTGACCGGCGGATTCGGCGGTAATGGCGGAACCTATGGAACCGTGATGTCCATTCTTGACACCTCGCTCAGTCCGGCTTCTGACGGCTCGTCATCCAGTTCCGCCAGCCTGTCCGCCCTGAATTTTGTTGTTGCCCGAATTGATTATCAGAACAACACGACCGCGATGTGGGTCAATCCAGACCTCTCCACATTTGATTACCAAAACCCAACGACGCCTGATGCGACATATGCGGGGCTCGCGCCGGCGTTCGATAAGATTGCCATTTATTCACGAAGCCCGGCCAATGTGGATGAGCTCACGGTCATGTGGGAATCAGTTCCGGAACCGGCGCCTATCTTGTTCTTCGCCACGGGCATTCTCATCCTCTACGTATTGCGTCGTTGCCGTTAACCGTCTCTTCGGTCTCACGGTTGCATTCCGGGCTGCCGCTGGTTTAACGTTGAATCATGCAAAGCGGCATCCGCGTCGCCAAGCCGCCGCCAAAACCGTTGATGGTTTATGACGGCGATTGCAATTTTTGCACGCTCTGGGTCCGCCGCTGGCAGCAGATGACCGGCGAGAGCGTGGATTATCTGCCCGCGCAAGACCCCTGCGTCCCGGCGCAATTCCCCGAAATTCCTCGCGAACAGTTCGACACCGCTGTCCAACTCATCGAAACCGATGGCGTGGTTTATTCCGGTGCCGAGGCAGTGTTTCGCACATTGGCGCACGGTCCGAAATGTTCGTGGCTGTTGCGCGCTTACGAGGACTCGCCGGCCTTTGTCGGCATCACGGAATGGGCGTACCGTTTGGTCGCCAGAAACCGGGCGCTTTTCTCGCGGCTGACGCGTTGGTTTTGGGGGCGGCGTGTCGAACAGCCGGCGCATTTTCTCACGCGCTGGTTGTTTTTGCGCGCGCTGGGGGTGATTTATCTCATCGCGTTCGTTTCGTTGTGGACGCAAATCAGCGGGTTGATTGGCCACAACGGCATTCTGCCGATTGACCCGTACATGACGGCAGCACAAGAGCAATGCAACTTGCAGGGAATCGGTCTGGATCGGTTTCGCCAATTACCAACGTTATGCTGGTTCGATTCGTCCAACGGTTTTCTCCATTTCCAATGCGCGGCAGGCGCGGTGCTGGCCGTGTTGCTGATTGCGGGAATTGCTCCCGCGCCATGTCTTGCTTTACTGTGGCTGCTGTATCTCTCACTTGTGACGGTTGGCCGTGATTTCCTCGGCTTTCAATGGGACAACCTGCTGCTCGAAGCCGGCATTCTGGCCATTTTTCTTGCACCGCCGCAATTCCTGCCCCGAAAGCTTTCGGGGGAAGCACCGCCGTCCCGGATTGCAGTTTGGTTGCTGCGCTTGCTGCTGTTCAAGCTGATGTTCTCGTCCGGTTGCGTGAAATTGTTGAGCGGAGACCCGAACTGGCGTAATCTCACTGCGCTCACGTTCCATTATTACACGCAGCCGCTGCCGACGTGGTTTGCCTGGTATGCAAACCAACTGCCGCTTTGGTTTCAAAAGACGTCCTGCGTCATTATGTTCTGTATTGAACTGGGCGCGCCGTGGTTGATTTTTGCGCCACGCCGGTTGCGTTTTTGCGGTGGCGCGGCCATTGCCTTTCTCCAAATCCTGATTTTACTGACCGGCAACTACACCTTTTTCAACTGGCTCACGCTGGCCTTGTGCCTTTTGTTGCTGGATGATTTCGCGCTTCAAAAAATCTTGCCGCGCAAATTGTCCGCCTGCTTTTCCCACAACCATGAAAGATTAAGTGTCCACAAACCCCGCTGGCGGCCAGCCACCGCCATTGTTTTGGCGATTGTCGTTGTGCCCATTACCTTCTTCCAGGTAACCATGGCTTTGGGCGCGCGCCCCGGCTGGCTGCGGCCGGTGGCGATAGCGGACGAATGGCTCATGCCGTTGCGGACCGTCAACAGCTACGGCCTGTTCGCCGTGATGACCACTGAGCGGCGTGAAATCATTGTGGAAGGCAGCAACGACGGCGTGAACTGGTTGCCGTATGAGTTCAAATATAAACCCGGCGACATGGACCGGCGTCCGGTGTTCGTTGCACCGCATCAGCCGCGCTTGGACTGGCAGATGTGGTTTGCCGCGCTGGGCGACTACCGGCAAAACCCGTGGTTCGTGGATTTCTGCCTGCGTCTGCTGCAAGGCTCGCCGCCAGTTTTGGCGCTGCTGGAGAAAAACCCGTTTCCCCAGCATCCGCCGCGTTACATTCGCGCCGAGCTTTACGATTACCAATTTACCAACTTCGCCGAGCGGCGCGCGACCGGCGCCTGGTGGAAGCGGGAACCGGTTGGCGATTATCTGCCACCGATTTCGCTTTCGGATTTTGAAAAAAATTAGAACTTGCGCTCGACAGCGCGCGACGCATTGCTAGTTTCACAGCGGCGATGGCACGAACGAAACGCATCGGCATCCTGACGGCGGGCGGCGACAGCCCCGGCCTGAACGCCGTCATTCGTGGCGTCGGCAAAACCGCGCTCGGTTTCTATGGCATGGAAATTATCGGCTTCCGTGACGGTTTCCGCGGATTGGTGGAAGATCGGCGGTTAAAACTCGATAAATCCGCGCTTTCGGGCATCCTTACTGTCGGCGGCACTGTTCTGGGCACCAGCCGCGACAAGCCTCACCGCATGTTGATTGACGGACGCACCCGCGACATGACGGCTGTCATCAAGGAAAATTACAAGAAATGGGGACTCGACTGTCTCGTCTGCCTCGGCGGCGGCGGCACGCAGAAAAACGCGCTGCGCCTGCAGCAAGCCGGATTAAATGTAATCACGCTGCCCAAGACCATTGACAACGACGTGGCGATGACCGACGCGACGGTCGGTTTTGCCACCGCGCTCGATATTGCGACGGAGACCATTGACCGTCTGCACAGTACCGCGCACAGCCATCATCGCATTATTGTCGCCGAGATCATGGGCCACCGCGCAGGCTGGCTTACGCTGGGCGCGGGCATCGCCGGCGGCGCGGACGTTATTTTGATTCCGGAGCTTCCTTATGACGTGGAGAAAATTGCCGATGCCATTCGCCGCCGCAGCCGGCACGGGACCAATTTCAGCATCGTTGCGGTCGCGGAAGGCGCAATGAGCCGTGAGGACGCGCGCGCTTTCGCGCTCGCCGAGGGAAAGATCGAACGCGCCAGGTCGCAAGAGCAGAAGCGGGACGCCAAACGCGAATTTGCCGCGCTGGACGCCCGGCACCAGGGCAACACTCTGCGGCTGGCCAAGCAACTGGAGGAACTAACGCACCTGGAATCACGCGTGACCATTCTCGGTTACGTGCAGCGCGGCGGCACGCCGTCGCCGGCGGACCGGTTGCTGGCCACGCGGTTGGGCAGTGCCTGCGGCGATTTAATTCACGAAAACGTTTTTGGGGTAATGGTGGCGGCCCGCGGCGACAGCACCGAACCGGTGCCGCTGGAAAAGGCCGCCGGCAAACGCAAGACCGTTCCGCCGGACCATCCCTGGGTCGAAACCGCGCGCAGGGTGGGGACGTGTCTGGGGGATTAGCCCTTGAGGACCGCCGCGCCCGCTGCCGGGCGCGAACTAAAAATCGTCGCTTCAATCTTCGTTTTTATTTTGTAATCGGCGGCGATCCTTTTTGAAATCGTTTCAACGACTTCGGTTCTTACCAGGGCCACGGCGCAGCCGCCGAAACCGCCACCAGTCATACGGCAGCCGAAAACTCCACCTTTGGAGCCGATGGATTCGGCGGTTTCGACAACGGCATCCAATTCAGCGCAACTCACCTCGTAATCGTCGCGCAACGAAGTGTGGCTGGCGTACATCAGGTTGCCAACTGTCGGCCAATTGGACGCGCGAACGCCTTCGGCGGCATGAAGCGTGCGTTCTATCTCGCCAACGACATGGCGCGCGCGCCGGTAAACCACCCCGTCCATTTTGCCCCTTGCGGCTTCCAGCCAGTCGGCATTCGCATCACGCAACGACGGCACGCCGAGGATTTTCGTCGCAGTCTCGCATTGGGCGCGCCGTTTGGCGTATTCGCCGCTGCCCAATTCATGTTTGACGTTTGTGTTGATGATGAGCAACGCGATGGAAGGGTCGTTCATCGGCACCAGTTCAGTCTGGCGCGAGCGGCAATCGAGCAGGAGCAGATGATTTTCCCGGCCCATCACGGAAATAAACTGGTCCATGATGCCGCAGGGCACGCCGGCAAACTCATGTTCGGCCTTCTGGCAGAGCAATGCCTTTTCCACTGGATCAATGCTTTTGCCGGTTACGGCTTCGAGCAGGGTAGCGGTACAAACCTCGAGCGCGGCGCTGCTGGACAATCCGCCGCCCAACGGCACGGTGGAATGCAACAACACATCCAGCCCGCCGGGCTGAATGCCGCGCGCCTGGAACCCGGCGATGACACCGCGCGGGTAGTTGGACCACTTGGGCGGGCCGGGCTGGGCGGATTTGGACAAATCAATGAAGGCTGGTTCAACGCCGGACGCATCCCGGATTTGAATTACTTTGCCACCATCAACTGCAACGTCGGCAGCCATAATGGTATAACGTTCAATGGCCATCGGCAACACGAAGCCGTCGTTGTAATCAGTGTGTTCGCCGATAACATTGACGCGTCCCGGCGCTGCGGCCATCCATCGCGGCGGACGGCTGAATCGTTTTTGAAATTCGGAAGCAACTTTGGCGGAGAGTCCAACGAGTGTCATTTTAAATCAAAGCAAGGATAAAGGATTGAGAATGGAGGAGGAAGACGACAGCGCAAACGTAGTCATCCTCAACCCGCTACTTTCCATCCTCCTTTTTATTTTTCCTGCCGCGTATCGCGCCCATCAGCATCAGCCCGCCGAACACCAGTAGAATGAAGCCCCACCAAAGGTTGATGTTCATGCCCAGGGCTTTTGTGCTTGGACCGGTGATCAGGCCTTCGATGATGAGCAGCACGCTGATGAGCGTGAACATGATGCCGATTGGCCAGCGAATATCGAGTCCCATAAATTAATTTCCTTTCTACCAAAAGATGATGTTCAGGATGATGCAACCGGCAATCAAAACGGTTCCCAACACGGCCGGCCGCAACAAAAAATGCTGCTCGTTGTCCTTGAGTTTGGGCGTCAGCGAATAGACCAGGCCTTTGAGTTCTTCGTCGGATTTGGTCCGCTTCGTAACCAGCGAAATCACCAGCGTCAGCACAAAGCAGGCGCCGAAGGCAAAGCTGGCCAGCCAGAAGTTCTGAGCCATTTCACTCGGGAACGTCTGGACGACGTGCAGATAGCCGCCCTTGAGGCCGGGCGTGTTGCCGGTGGCGATGGTCAGGGCGTGAAAAAGGGCCGAGGTGACCGTGCCGCCGAGCAGGCCGAAAAAGGCTCCCGTTGCCGTGGTCCGCGCCCAGAACATGCCCAGCAGGAACGTGGCGAAGAGCGGGGCGTTCACAAAACCGAACACGAGCTGGATGATGTCCATGGCATTCGAGTAATGGCTGGCGAAATACGCGCAGAAGATGCTCAGGATAATGCCGACGACGGTGGTGGCCTGCCCCACGATAAAGTAGTGGCGGTCGCTTTTGTTCTTTGCCATGTACGCCTGATACAAATCGTATGTCCAGATGGTGTTGAACGCCGTGACGTTGCCGGCCATGCCGGACATGAACGATGCCAGCAGCGCCGTCAACGCCAGGCCCAGCAGACCGGACGGACAGTAGCGTTTGACCAGCGAAAGAATAACGCCGTTGTAATAATTCTCGGTAACGGCGCCCTGGAGTTCGGTCTTCAATTCCTGATCCGACAGCGGCGCCAGGCTGTTGGCCTTGATGATGGCCGTCACCTTGGTCTGATCCATTTTCAGGCCGGCGTCCGCGCTGATTTTGTCAAAGGCGGCGTCCGCGGTGGCCGGCGTGGCGGCCTGGATGTCGGCGATCGCCGGCGCAAAGGCGCTGTCGGCAATGGCCGTGTGCGGCAGGTGATAGTCCTTGCCCGGCAGCGTAGCCAGGGCCACGGCCAGCATGCCCGGCAAAATAACCAGCACGGGGAAAAACATCTTGGGGACGGCGGCGATGAGCGGCGTGCGCCGCGCGGCGTTCATATTTCGGGCCGCCATGGCGCGCTGAACGACGAGAAAGTTCGTGCACCAGTAGCCGAACGAGAGCACGAAGCCCAGGCCGAACACCATCGCAAATACGTCCACGCCCATCGGATTGTGCGCCGGGCCGGCCAGCAATGGTTTCCACGCGCTGCTCCAGGCGTCGGGCGCGAAGGTTTTGTCGTTGAGCGACAGCGCGGCGGGATTCTGGGCAACATTGGCCAGCCGCTGTTTCAGCACGTCCAAGCCGCCCACGTCCTTGAGGCCCAGCCACACGACCGGCGCGAAACCCAGGACGATCATGAAAAATTGCAGCACCTCGGTGTAAATCGCCGAGGTCAACCCGCCTTTCAGCACGTAAATCAGCACGACGGCGGACGTAACCAGCAGGGCAAAATTGTAATCCCAGCCCAGCAGCAGATTCAGCAGTTTGGCCAAGGCGTCCATGGAAATGCCCGACGCGAAAACGGTCATCACGGCAAACGAAATCGAGTTCAGGCAGCGCGTCCGGTAGTCGAACCGCATGTTCAAATACTCAGGCACCGACCGCGCCTTCGAGCCGTAATAGAACGGCATCATGAACACGGCCAGAAACACCATCGCCGGAATCGCGCCCACCCAATAGAAGTGCGCGGTGGCAATGCCGTATTTGGCGCCGCTGGCGGCCATCCCCACCAGTTCCAACGCGCCCAGATTGGCCGCCATAAACGCCAGACCGGTCACCCACGCCGGTATGGATCGGCCCGACGTGAGATAATCCGAGGACGTTTTCAAGTAGCCGCGCAGCGCAAAGCCGATGCCGATGACGAACACCGTGTAGGCAATTAAAATGGCATAATCAACCCAGGCCAGGTGAATTGGTTGCATAAGGATTGGGCGACGATTTATGCGGTTCGGCGGACAATGTCAACCCGAATGCCCTTTTGTCCGGTTCATTATTTCGGCCAAAACTCCAGGGAAATCTGGACTCTGCCGGAACGGTCTTGTAAATTCCCGCCGATGTTTGATTCACCTGGCTCAATGGGTTCCCTTACCAGCGCCGCTTTTGGAAAAACACCTGACGGCAGGGCTGTTGACATTTATACGTTGCGCAACCGAAACGGCATGGAGGCGCGCATTGCCACTTACGGCGGCATTATCGTCTCGCTGACTGCGCCCGACCGGAATGGCAGGTTTGCCGACGTCGTCCTGGGCTTCGACAACCTGAACGGCTACCTGAAATCGTCGCCGTACTTTGGCGCGTTGGTTGGACGTTATGCCAATCGCATTGGCGGGGCGAAATTTTCCTTGAACGGCAAGGCGTACAAACTCGCCGCCAACGACGGGCCGAATTCGCTTCACGGCGGCGTCAAGGGATTCGACAAGGTGGTTTGGAACGTTAAGACCATGGAATCAGGGAAAAATCCCGCGCTCGAACTCAGCTATCTGAGCAAGGATGGCGAGGAAGGTTTCCCCGGCAATCTCAGCGTCAAGGTCCTCTACACGCTCACGGAGCAAAATGAGTTGCGGATGGATTTCACGGCCACGACCGACGCGCCGACGATTTGCAATCTCACCGGCCATTCCTATTTCAACCTTGCCGGCGGCGGCGACGTGCTGGCCCACGAAGTTTATATCAACGCGAGCCGCTTTACGCCGGTGAGTGCCACACTCATTCCAACCGGCGAATTGAAGCCGGTGGACGGCACGCCCTTTGATTTTCGCAAACCCACGCCCATCGGCGCCCGCCTCCATGCCGGCGACCCGCAACTCAGGCTCAGCAAGGGTTACGATCATAATCTCGTCATTGACAACCCGCCCGGCCAGCTCGGTTTGCACGCCCGCGTTCACGAACCCGGGAGTGGCCGCGTCCTGGAACTGTGGAGCACGAAACCCGCATCACAGCTTTATACCTCGAACTATCTCGATGGCAGCATCATTGGCAAGGGCGGGGCGGCGTGCCAGCGCTTCGGGGCCTTCTGCCTGGAACCGCAGCTTTTTCCCGATTCACCCAACCAGCCGGCCTTCCCATCCGCCGTTTTGCTTCCTGGCCGGACATATCGCAACACCATCATTTATAAATTTTCCACGGACTGAACCTGGGAATCGGGCAAAAATTAAACCCGATTTCCCCGCAGTTTGACCTGACTTATTGAAGCGATTGTGATACACTCCCTTTTATGACGACTCAAACCGAAGAAAACGCGATTATCGAAAAAACCAGGGCGCTGTGTCAGGCCATTGTTGACCAGCCCGGAATGATTTCCCTCCGTCAAAACATTGATGCCTTCATGGCCGACACGAAGGCCTGCGGCCAATACGAAGCCGTGGTAAACAAAGGCCAGGCCCTTCACGACAAACAATCCCAGGGTCAGCAGCCCGACACCGCTGAAATCGCCGATTTTGAGCAACACCGCGAGGCGCTGTTGAGCAATCCCGTCGCCCGCGGCTTTCTTGACGCCCGCGAGAAACTTCACGAAATCCAACATTCCATCCAGAAATACGTCTCCAAGACGCTCGAGCTGGGTCGCGTTCCCGAGGCGGCGGACTTGGAAGACCACTCCTGTGGCGACGGTTGCGGTTGCCATCATTAACTTGTGTCTGAAAATCGTGGGAGCCGGCGTGAAGAGGCTCATTCGATTCTGATGTCGCGGCGCGTCTGTGACCGCCGCCAGCCAATTGTCCCGCCAATTCCGCTTCGGTGGGGCGAGCGTCCCCGCGAGCCAATCCTCAATCTTGGTGGGGCGAACGTCCCCGCGA
>Ga0335085_10014972_pt1 | contig 11283 bp, 7 predicted proteins | sample Lox_Sample_45_FD_206712 | JGI IMG/M metagenome (GOLD analysis project Ga0335085, IMG submission 206712) | Soil microbial communities from Loxahatchee National Wildlife Refuge, Florida, United States - Lox_Sample_4.5 | ecosystem: Environmental > Terrestrial > Soil > Wetlands | place: USA: Florida... | reverse complement strand
TGTGGCGAAATTCCCCACGTTTTGTCCCCGCTAATTCAGCTTGTAATCCACAAATGATTACAATGATCTTGATTTTTATACTGATTGTTCAATGTTTATGTTCAGAAGGTCGGATGAGCACGGAATTTGCTTATTAAGTTTATTGAACGGATGTATTGTATCCTTCGGCCGTTCCAGTGGAGGATGAACACACGGCTTAGCGCATAGTGTGCTAAGAAAACCTAACATAATGGAAAGGAGAAATGAAAATGAAACTATTCACAAGTAAGGGCTGGTTTATTGTTGTGTTATCTGCTGGTTTCCTTGTAAGTGCCTGTGCCTCATATTACCGGGTAAAAGATCCCGCCACCGGAAGCGTCTATTACACGGAAAAAGTGAAGCGCGAAGGTAGTGCGGCGATGTTCAAAGATGCACGTTCCGGTTCTGATGTAACGATCCAGAACTCGGAAATCAAGGAGATCGAGAAGAAGGAATATTATGAGGCCCTTGTTGCCCCAGCCTCGAAACCGGCCGCGACGCCGACTGCGGCTCCTGCTCCGGCGCCATCGGCGGCTCCCGCTCCAGCACCATCGGCGGCTCCCGCTCCAGCGCCTTCTACGGCTCCTGCTCCAACGCCTGCACCTGCTGCTCCAGAGCCAGCCCCTGCTGCTCCTGAGACGAAATAACGTCTATGGACTGGTGTAAAAGGGTAGATTATACGTAGGCGCTGTGCAACTGTGAGGCGAGACACTATGTAAATAGGAGAAACATGACGCTATCCAGGTATCTTCCGCTAAAGAGTTGGCACGGGACCGCCATTCTCGCGAGCCTCACGCTGCTCGTGCTTGTACTGTCGGTGCCCGGATCGCTGCGTGAGGCGTATAGCCGAGGTGGTTTTTACTTGTTTTCGCAAGAGTTCCTCGAGGACATCCCCAAACGCCTCAGCGGCCCGGGTCGGTTTCGGTTCATATTGCAACCCTTGATCGCAACTATTTTCGGCATCCGGAGCGGCTTGGCCGATGCGCAGGAGGGACGGCCGCCGTATCTTTACGGCGTGTTGTTCCATCGAGATCTTCGGCGCAAACTTGTGACGAGCGGTTTGGAGAGCGTAGCGAATCTCCTGCTGATGGGCATTCTTCTGGATTCCATCTTTCAGTGGATCATTCTGGGCGCTTCGTATCCAGGCGCGGCGCTTGTGGTGGGGCCTACGCTAATCATTGGGCCCTACGGGATCGCTCGCGCTTTCGCAAATCGGCTCACGCACTTACGCAGACACACCTGAGCGTCGTTTTAGGAAAGGAGAACCGGCAACCATGGACATGAACACTCCCCAGAAACTCACGAGAATGTCCGCGCCCAATGCCGCCGCAACACGATCGGATGTGGAAGTGCGCACTGGCATGCAGGCCGCCGACTTGAAGCAGGCAGTCATAGATCACCTCTGCTTTTCCATCGGGCGCCTGGAGGCGATCGCGAAACCACACGACTATTATCGCGCTCTGGCGCTGGCCGTGCGCGACCGCATGCAGCACCGATGGATTAAGACCACACAGACCTATTTCGACCGGAGCGAGAAGATTGCCTGCTATCTCTCGGCCGAATTCCTCATGGGACCGCAATTGGGCAACAACCTTGTCAGTCTTGACATCGAACAGGCGGCACGCACGGCGCTGGCCGAGTTTGGCCAGGACCTTGATGTCGTCCTGGCGTGCGAGGAGGAGCCGGGGCTGGGCAACGGTGGTTTGGGAAGACTTGCTGCCTGTTATCTCGATTCGCTGGCAACGCTCGAGCGCCCGGCGGTCGGCTACGGCATCCGGTATGAGTTCGGCATCTTCGATCAGGAATTCCGGGACGGCTGGCAGACCGAGATCACCGACAAGTGGCTTCGCTACGGCAATCCCTGGGAGATCGCGAAGCCCGACGTTTTCTATTACGTCAACTGGGGTGGGCGCACCGAACATTTCCGTGATGAAGCGGGCAGGGATAGCGTGCGTTGGATTCCGAACCGGGTCGTGAAGGGCACCGCCTACGACACACCGATCCAGGGATACGGCGTCAACACCTGCAACACTTTAAGGCTGTGGAGCGCCGAGGCCGTGGAGTCGTTCGACTTCCAGGCCTTCAATGTAGGCGATTACTACAAGGCGGTGGACGAGAAGCTGGTCTCCGAGACTGTGACCAAGGTGCTCTATCCCAACGACGAGCCGGAGATCGGCAAGCGGCTGCGCCTGGGGCAGCAGTATTTCTTTGTGTCCTGCTCTCTACAGGACATGCTGCGCATGCTCGATCTCGCCGGTGTTCCGGTGGAGGACTTCGCACAGCGCTATGCCGTGCAGCTCAACGACACGCATCCGTCAATCGGCGTTGCAGAACTGATGCGCCTGTTGGTGGACGAACGGCGGCTTGATTGGGATAAAGCTTGGGCCATCACCGTGAAGACCTTTGGCTACACCAATCACACGCTGCTGCCTGAGGCGCTGGAGACCTGGCCGCTGCCGATGTTCCGCGAGTTGCTGCCGCGACATCTGGAGATCATCTACGAGATCAACCGCCGTTTTCTTGATGAGGTACGCGCCCGGTTTCCCGGCGACGAGACGCGACTGACGCGAATGTCGCTGATCGGCGAGGAGGGGGAAAAGCGTGTGCGCATGGCGCATCTCGCCGCCGTTGGAAGCCATGCCGTCAACGGTGTGGCCGCGCTGCATTCTGATCTCCTTCAGGCCAGCGTGCTGAAGGATTTCTACGAACTTTGGCCGGACCGCTTCAGCAACAAGACCAACGGCGTCACGCCGCGCCGCTTTCTTGCACTCGCGAATCCGGGGCTCCGCGAGCTTCTCAATCGTACGATCGGCGATCGGTGGCCGGCGGAGTTGGGAGTACTACGCAAGCTCGAGTCCAAGATCGATGACGCCGCGTTCCGGCGCGACTGGCGCGCGGTCAAACGGGCCAACAAGCAACGCCTCGCGGCCTATGTCCGCGCACATACCGGCATCGAGCTGGACCCTGCCTGGCTGTTCGACATCCAGGTCAAGCGCATCCACGAATACAAACGCCAGCATCTGAACGTCTTGCACATCGTCACGCTCTACCGCCGACTCAAGGAAAATCCGGCGCTGAAGATTCCTCCGAGGGTCTTCATCTTCGGCGGCAAGGCCGCGCCCGGCTATTTCATGGCCAAGCGCATCATCAAGCTGATCAACGCGGTCGCCGAGACGGTCAACGCAGACCCGGCCGTGAATGCCCGCATAAAAGTCGTCTTCGTGCCGAATTTCAATGTCCAGAACGCACACATTATTTATCCGGCCGCGGATTTGTCTGAGCAGATTTCCACTGCGGGCAAGGAAGCCTCGGGCACCGGCAACATGAAATTCATGATGAACGGAGCTCTGACCATTGGCACGCTGGACGGCGCTAATGTCGAGATACGCGAAGAAGCGGGTGCGGAAAATTTTTTCCTGTTTGGGTTCACGGCGGAAGAGGTGGAACGCGTCAAGCGGGAAGGTTACCGGCCTGCCGACTATGTTGACGGCAACGCCGAGCTGCGCGCGGTGCTGGCGCTCATCGGTGGCGGCTGTTTCTCGCACGGCAATACCGAGGTGTTCCGACCGCTGATCGAGAACCTGACCCAGTCCGATCCGTTTCTGGTCCTGGCTGACTACGCCGCCTATGTCGCCTGCCAGGAACGGGTGAGTGCGGCGTGGCGGGACGCAGAGAACTGGACGCGTATGTCGATACTTAACACCGCGCGCAGCGGAAAATTCTCATCCGACCGTGCTATCGGGGAATACTGTGAGGAGATCTGGAATGTGCGGACGGTCACTGTGAAATAGCGCTGTTACCTTGGCCGATGGATAAAAGACGCGAGACAGAGATGAACCTCAGTGATGTAAAAAAAGGTTCGAGCGCTCCTCTGGGGGCCATCGTTTATCCCGACGGCGTCAACTTCAGCATTTTTTCAAGAAACGCGACCCGGGTTGAGCTGCTACTGTTCGACAATGAAAATATCGCAAAACCGGCGAAGATCATTTCGCTCGATTCCAATGAGCACCGCACCTATCACTACTGGCATTGCTTTGTCCCGGACCTCAAACCGGGCCAGATTTACGCCTACCGGGCCGATGGGCCCTTTGCGCCGGAGCAGGGTTTGCGGTTCGATGGGAAGAAGGTTCTCCTCGACCCTTACGGTCTGGCCGTCGCGGTCCCAGACGCCTATAACCGCGGAGCCGCGGGCCGGCCCGGGGACAATGCTGCAACGGCGATGAAAAGCGTCGTGGCTGACCCCAGCCGGTATGACTGGGAAGGCGATCAACCGTTGAGGCGTCCATATGCCGAGACCGTGATCTACGAATTGCATGTCCGCGGCTTCACCCGCCATCCCAGCTCGGGCGTCGCATCTGCGAAGAGAGGGACCTACGCCGGGTTGATCGAAAAGATTCCCTATCTCAAAGAGCTAGGCGTCACCGCTATTGAGCTGTTGCCGGTTTTTCAGTTCGACCCGCAGGATGCGCCGGAGGGCCGCGTGAATTATTGGGGGTACCAGCCGGTCTCATTCTTCGCCCCGCATCATGCGTACAGTTCGCGGAAGGGAGCCCTTGCCGTGCTCGATGAATTTCGCGACATGGTCAAGGTGCTTCATCGCGCCGGAATTGAGATCATCCTCGACGTGGTCTTCAATCACACCACGGAAGGCGGCCCGGGCGGGCCGACCCTGTCCTATCGCGGCCTTGCCAATGACTTTTACTACATTCTAGAAAAGGACAAATCTCGTTATGCCGACTATACAGGCTGCGGCAACACCTTGAACGCCAACCAGCCGATCGTTCGCAGGCTGATCCAGGACAGCCTACGTTATTGGGTGACGCAGATGCACGTTGACGGCTTCCGGTTTGATCTTGCATCGATCCTGTCGCGCGATGAGTCAGGCCATCCGCTGCCGAACCCACCTGTTCTCTGGGACATCGAGTCGGATCCCCTGCTGGCAGGCACCAAGCTGATCGCAGAGGCATGGGATGCCGCGGGCCTCTATCAGGTAGGAAGTTTCGTAGGCGACACGTGGCAGGAGTGGAACGGACGATTTCGCGACGATTTGCGGCGTTTTTTAAAAGGCGACAACGGCTCGGTGTCTCACCTGGCCAGTCGGTTGCTGGGCAGCCCGGATATTTATCACCACGAGGGACGGGAGGCGGAGCAGAGCGTCAATTTCGTCACCTGCCACGATGGTTTTACCCTTAATGATTTGGTCACCTACAACCAAAAGCACAACGAGGCCAACGGTGAGGAGAATCGCGATGGGTCGAACGACAATCTGAGCTGGAACTGCGGGGCGGAAGGACCGACGGACGATCCGGCAATCGAGACGTTGCGCAACCGCCAGGTAAAGAACTTTTTCGCGCTTGAATTACTGGCGGCCGGCACGCCCATGCTGCTCATGGGCGATGAGGTGCGTCGGACCCAGCAGGGCAACAACAACGCCTATTGCCAGGACAGCGAGATCAGTTGGTTTGACTGGAGCTTGCTGGACCGGCACGCCGACATCCACCGGTTTGTACAGTTGCTCAATGCGTTCCGTCAGCGCCGCGATGTGGTGACGGAAAAGGGCAAGCTCAGCTTGAATCAACTCTTGCAACTGGCAAAGATCGATTGGCACGGAGTGAGGCTAAATAGCCCGGACTGGAGTGAGAACTCGCACGCCATTGCTTTCACGCTACGAAGCCTGCGCGCCCGTTTTCTCCTCCACGGAATGTTCAACGCCTATTGGAAATCATTGACGTTCGAGCTGCCCCCGGTCCCCGCGGACAGCCGGCAGGCATGGCGCCGCTGCGTCGACACCGCGCTCGCGTCACCCGATGACTTCCACCCCTTGGACAAGGCGCCGGAGGTGGCGCAGGCGATTTATGTCGTGCAACCGCGCTCGGTGGTCGTCCTTGTGCTTGCACTTCAAGCGGCCGCCGAAGGCGTGTCACAAAAAAAGGTGATCTGATGACGCTTCATCCTCTTGCCGGCAAACCCGCACCGAAAGAGCTTCTCAGTGACATCGAGAAGCTGCGAAAGGAATACTGCGCGCGCAAACCCGACATCACGGATCACGCACAACGGGTGAGTTTCGGCACCAGCGGTCACCGGGGCTCGTCGCTCCGCGGCTCTTTTAATGAAGCGCACGTCCTGGCGATCACCCAGGCGATCTGCGACTACCGCGGCAGTCAAGGTTTCACCGGCCCTCTTTACATTGGAAAAGACACGCACGCGCTGTCCGAGCCGGCCTTCGCTACCGCTCTGGAGGTGCTCGCGGCAAACGGGGTTGAGGTCATGGTCGATGCCGATGACGGCTATACGCCCACCCCTGCGATCTCTCATGCCATCCTGACCTATAACCGCGGCCGGACGGCTGGCTTGGCGGACGGCATTGTGATCACGCCGTCGCACAATCCGCCGGAAGACGGCGGCTACAAATACAACCCGCCGCACGGAGGACCGGCCGATACCGATGTTACTCGTTGGATCGAAGATAAGGCCAACCAGATTCTTTCGAACAGTCTCAAAAATGTGCGCCGGACTGCGTATGAAAAAGCCCGCCGGGCAGCCACGATTCACGCGTACGATTATGTCGGATCGTACGTTAGCGACTTGGCTTCGGTTGTGGACATGGACGTGATTCGAAGCGCCAAGCTCAAGATTGGCGTAGATCCGCTTGGCGGAGCGGGGGTTGCGTACTGGCGCCCGATAGCTGAACGCTACGGTGTGCAGCTGGAGGTGGTCAACAGCACTGTGGACCCGACATTTAGCTTCATGTCTTTGGACTGGGACGGCAAGATCCGCATGGACTGTTCGTCTCCCTACGCCATGGCGAAGCTGATCGCGCTCAAAGACCGCTTCGACATCGCCTTCGGCAACGATACGGATCATGACCGGCACGGCATCGTCACTCGCAGCGCCGGCCTGATGAATCCCAACCATTACTTGGCTGCGGCGATTTTCTATCTTTTTACACACCGCCCAGACTGGCGCCCGGATGCAGTTATCGGCAAGACCGTGGTGAGCAGCAGCGTCATCGACCGTGTGGCTGCCAAGGTCGGACGCGCTCTGGTCGAAGTGCCGGTGGGGTTCAAATGGTTCGTGCCCGGCCTGCTCGATGGATCGGTGGGCTTTGGAGGCGAGGAGAGCGCGGGCGCGTCCTTTTTGCGCCGCAACGGAACGGTATGGGCGACCGACAAGGATGGCATTATCATGGACCTTCTTGCTGTGGAAATCATGGCGCGCACCGGACGCGATCCGTCCCAACTCTACCATGAACTTAGCCGTGAGCTCGGCGCTCCGGTTTATGAGCGCATCGATGCGCCTGCCACGGCGGAACAAAAGGCGGCCCTTCTCAAACTCTCATCGGGGGATGTCAAAGCATCCGAGCTTGCCGGAGATCCGATTGAGGCGATGCTCACGATTGCGCCGGGCAACGGCGCGGCCATCGGCGGCCTCAAGGTGGTCACCGCACAGGGTTGGTTCGCGGCGCGTCCGTCCGGCACGGAAGAAGTCTATAAGCTTTACGCGGAAAGCTTTCGCGGGACCGAGCACCTGCATCGTATTCAGAAGGAAGCACAAGCGCTCATCAGCGGGGCGCTGGCTAGAGCCGTGAAATGAAGATGAGGACGTTGGAGAATGCCGATATGTTCCGCAACGCCTTATCTATCGCGTGTGCCCGCAACCGGAGAAGGTAAGTATGGCGACCCAACAAGTATATCTCGTCCGGCACGGCGAAACGGAATGGAGTTTAAACGGGCAACACACCGGAACCACCGATATTCCGCTCACGGAAAACGGCCGAAAGGTGGCCAAACTGCTGGAGCCGGTTCTGGTAAAGGAGACTTTCGCGCTGGTTCTAACGAGCCCGCTTCAGCGTGCCCGGAAGACATGCGAGTTAGCCGGTCTCGGCAAGCGCGCCGAAATCGATCATGATCTGATGGAATGGAACTATGGCGAATACGAAGGCCTGACTCCGAAACAGATCCATGCGAAAAGACCCGCTTGGATGCTTTTCAAGGACGGCTGCCCCGGCGGGGAAAGCCCTGAGCAGATTGGCGACCGGGTCGACCGTGTGATTAAAAGAGTCCGTGCGGAGGCGGGGAATGTCGCTCTTTTTGCGCACGGCCATGTTTTCAGGGTTTTTGCGGCTCGATGGCTCGGACTTCCGGCAGTTGCAGGATGCCACTTTCTTCTCGATACGGCGACGCTGAACATCCTGGGTTACTATCGGGACATCCCGGCGGTAAAGCGGTGGAATGTTATGCTTGCACCGTAGGGAGTAAAGTTGAATTCACCAGAGTCAAGGAAAAACTCCAAAGCATGCGGAGAAGCACTTGGCAGAATACAAGGAGGGCGTATGAAAACCAACGACTTAGAAAGTATCGCGCAGGCGCTCGTCGCTGACGGAAAGGGCATACTGGCCGCTGACGAGACCCCCACTACGATGACGAAGCGCCTCGACGCGCAAAAAATCGAATCAACGCCGGACAGCCGTCGAACCTACCGCGAGATGTTCTTCAGCACACCAGGAATCGCTGAGTTCATCAGCGGCGTCATCATGCAGGACGAGACGATCCGGCAGAAGAGCTCGAAGGGAATACCGTTGGCAGACCTTCTGGCGCAGCAGGGGATATTGCCCGGCATTAAAGTTGATAATGGCGCGAAACCGCTTGCCGGTTCGCCTGAAGAAAAAATCACGGAAGGACTTGACGGACTTCGCGACCGCCTCAAGGAATACCGCGGAATCGGCGCACGCTTCGCCAAATGGCGGGCGGTGATCGCCGTCAGCGATACACTACCTAGCGCGACCTGCGTGAATGTAAACGCGCATGCGCTCGCTCGGTATGCTGCTCTTTGCCAGGAGCAGGGTGTGGTGCCTATCGTTGAACCCGAAGTTCTGATGGACGGATCGCATACGATCGAGCGGTGCGAAGAAGTGACTGGAAACGTTCTGCGTGCGGTCTTCAATGCGCTCTTCGATCAGAAGGTGTCTCTCGAAGGCATGCTGCTGAAGCCCAACATGGTCATCTCGGGTAAGAAGTGCGCCAAACAGGCCGCCGTTGATGAAGTCGCGATCGCCACACTGCGCTGTCTCAGCCGTCATGTGCCGGTTGCGGTCCCAGGTATCGTGTTTCTGTCCGGCGGCCAGGACCATCTCGCTGCGACGATGCATCTGAGCGTCATTAATCAGCTCGATGTGCCGAAGCCTTGGAAGCTCAGCTTTTCGTATGGGCGCGCGTTACAGGACGAAGCGCTCAAGGCCTGGCATGGAAAAAACGAAAACCTCAAAACAGGCCAACGTGCATTTTATCATCGGGCCAAGTGCGACAGCTCAGCCGCCCTGGGAAAATATGCAGCTATCATGGAAAAAGAATTGACCCTAGCGTGAGGTGCGGCGGATCTCAAAGGTCTAAAAAATGATAGGAGGCTTCAATGGAAAATATATTATCGAATAAAGATCTACAACTGATGAACGCCTATTGGCGTGCTTGTAATTATCTTTCCGTGGGGATGATCTATCTTAAGGACAATCCGTTGCTCAAGGAACCCCTCGAGCCGGAACACGTGAAACACCGGTTGCTCGGCCATTGGGGCGCAAGCCCGGCTTTGTCCTTCGTTTGGGTACATCTGAACCGGATGATTCTCAAACATGACCTCGACGTGATTTTCGTGGCTGGGCCGGGCCACGGCGCCCCCGGGGTGTTGGGGCCGGCTTATCTTGAAGGCACTTACTCTGAGATCTATCCGGACAAGAGCGAAGATGAGGAAGGGATGCAGAAGTTCTTCAAGCAGTTCTCCTTCCCCGGCCATATTGGGAGCCACGTGACTCCGGAGACACCGGGCTCCATCCATGAAGGCGGCGAGCTCGGCTACAGTCTCTCCCATGCCTACGGAATGGCGTTTGACAACCCGGACCTCATCGTCGCCTGCGTGGTGGGCGACGGTGAAGCGGAGACTGGTCCCCTCGCCACAGCATGGCATTCCAACAAATTCATCAACCCTGTGCGCGATGGCATGGTGCTCCCGATCCTGAACCTCAACGGCTACAAGATCGCCAATCCAACAATCCTTTCCCGTATCAGCCATGAGGAACTGGAAGCTCTGTTTGTCGGCTACGGTTACAAGCCCTATTTCGTAGAAGGAAGCGATCCTACGCAGATGCATCAAAAAATGGCCGCCACCTTGGAAGAAACCATCGGTGAGATCCGCGCCCAGCAGAAAAAAGCGCGGGAATCGAATATCTCCTTCCGCCCGCGTTGGCCCATGATCGTGCTGCGTTCCCCCAAGGGCTGGACCGGGCCGAAAGAAATCAAGGGACACAAGGTGGAAGGTTTCTGGCGTTCGCATCAGGTGCCCTTTTCGGACGTGCGCGACAATCCAACGAACCTCAAGCTCTTAGAAGACTGGATGCGCAGCTACAGACCAGATGAACTGTTCGACAAAAACGGTAAGTTCCTGGCCGAACTCAAGGCTCTGGCGCCTAAGGGAAACCGGCGAATGAGCGCAAACCCGCATGCCAACGGCGGACTGCTGCGTAAAGAGCTCAAGCTTCCGGACTTCCGCGACTACGCCGTAAAAGTTCCTTCCAAGGGCGCGGTGGAGTACGAGAACACGAAACCCCTAGGCGAGTACCTGCGCGATGTGATGAAGAATAACATGACTACTTTCCGTGTCTTCGGTCCGGACGAGACCGCCTCGAACCGCCTCCAGGCCATCTACGAAGTGAGCAAGAAGATTTGGATGGCGGACATGCTGCCGGAAGACGCCGATGGCGGCGAGCTCTCCCGCGATGGGCGCGTGATGGAAATGCTTTCCGAGCACACGTTAATCGGCTGGTTGGAGGGCTATCTGCTCACCGGCCGCCATGGGTTTTTTCATACCTATGAAGCCTTTGCCCACGTCATCGACTCCATGTTCAACCAACACGCCAAGTGGCTGGACATCTGTAAGAACCACGTGCCATGGCGGGCCTCGGTCGCTTCCGAGAACATCCTGCTGTCGTCCACGGTATGGCGCCAGGACCATAACGGGTTTTCTCATCAGGACCCCGGCTTCATCGACCTCGTGACCAACAAAGGTCCCTCGGTCACGCGCATCTTTCTGCCGCCCGACGCCAATACGCTCCTTGCCGTAGCGGATCAGTGTATGCGCAGCACCGACTGCATCAATGTCATTGTGGCCGATAAGCAGAAACATCTCCAATTTGTCACCATCGATGAGGCGGTCATTCATTGTGCCAAAGGGCTCGGCATCTGGAGACGGGCGAGCACCGATGCCGGCGAGGAGCCG
>Ga0335085_10014971_pt1 | contig 11283 bp, 8 predicted proteins | sample Lox_Sample_45_FD_206712 | JGI IMG/M metagenome (GOLD analysis project Ga0335085, IMG submission 206712) | Soil microbial communities from Loxahatchee National Wildlife Refuge, Florida, United States - Lox_Sample_4.5 | ecosystem: Environmental > Terrestrial > Soil > Wetlands | place: USA: Florida... | reverse complement strand
TTGACCGATGGCTTGAAGACCAAGGCCGCCAAGGCAGGTATCCCGTTCACGGTCAACGCCGTGGGCGGCATGTTCGGTCTGTTCTTCACTGCCGAACAGCCCGTGTGCACGTTCGAGCAGGTGATGCGCTGTGATGTGGAGCGCTTCAAGCATTTCTTCCACGGCATGCTGGACGAGGGCGTTTACCTGGCCCCTTCCGCCTTCGAAGCCGGCTTCGTCTCCTCGGCTCACGACGAAGCAGTTCTGCAGCAGACGCTGGCGGCGGCTAAGCGGGTGTTCAGCCGGCTTTGAATTGGTCTGCCGGTAACAGGCCGCAAGCTGAAGGAATGCAATTGACCGGGATGGCAGTTGGCGACCATGGACTTTTCTGCGTTGCTCACTGACGCGATGCGGTTCATGCCGCTGCTGATCGCCTCGGCGCTCGCGGTGCTGCTGGGCCTGTCTCTTGGCCTGGTTCTGGCCGCCTGGCGTAACCAGAAGCAGGTGTATGGGCTCAAGACCGCGTTAGCCGTCGCGAATGAGAAGATCGGCCGGATCCCCGGGCTGGAAACCCAGCTGCAGAACAAGACCTCTCTGCTCGAATCCTTGAGAAACGAGCACACCGCGCTGCAAACGCGGCTTCAGGAAGAGCGCAGAAGCATGGAGGAGAAGCTCGGCCTGTTGCGGAATGCGGAGGTCCAGTTGATCGCTCAGTTCGAGAATCTCGCCGGCAGGATACTGGAAGAGAAAACCCAGAAATTCACCGAGCAGAACAAGACCCAGCTGGACGGACTCCTTGCTCCGTTTCGCGATCAGCTAGGCGATTTCCGTAAGAAAGTGGACGACATGCACATCGACGAGGTCAAGGACCGCGCCTCGCTGCGCCAGGAAATCCACAGCTTGCGACAGCAGACTCAGCAGATCAACCAGGAGGCGATCAATCTTACCCGCGCGCTGAAGGGCGACAAGAAGGTGCAGGGCGCCTGGGGCGAGATGATCCTGGAACGGGTGCTGGAGCAGTCGGGGCTGCGCAAGGGCATCGAATACGAGACCCAGGGCGGTTTCCGCGATGCCGACAAACGCCTGTTCAAGCCGGATGTGATCATCCATCTCCCCGAAGGCAAGGACATCGTCATCGATTCCAAGGTTTCCCTTGTCGCTTATGAGCGCTACGCCGCCCTGGACGATGGCGCTGAGCGAGAAGTCGCGCTGGGCGAACATGTCCAGGCCGTGCGAAACCATGTCAGGAGCCTGGGGCAGAAGGATTACGCCAACCTCAATGGCCTGCGTTCGCTGGATTTCATCCTGATGTTCATGCCCATAGAAGCCGCCTTCCTGTTGGCTTTCCAGCACGATGAAAAGCTGTTCAACGACGCCTTCGCCAACCAGATCGTCATTGTCACCCCGACCACCCTGCTGGCGACGCTGCGCACCATCGAAAATATCTGGCGTTACGAGCGACAGAACGAGAACGCCAAGGCTATCGCGGAAAAAGCGAGCACGGTTTACGACAAGCTGCGGGGTTTTCTGGAAGACCTGGAAAAGTTGGGGAACCAGCTCGGCGCCGTGCACAAGACCTACGACGATGCGATGAACAAGCTGACGCGGGGCCGCGGCAACCTCATCCGTCAGGCCGAAAGTTTCGTCGAACTGGGCGTCAAGGCAAGCAAGAGTCTACCCCGAACCTTTCTCGAACAGGCCGATTTGGACGCTGACGATGCATCCAAACTTCAAGCCGGCGCTTCGGACGGCGCCGAGCGGGCATAGACAAGCCCAGCCGAATCGCATACTCCTATACTTAGGCTGCTCGTAGGCGGTTCACCGCTGGCGCAGTGATGGCCTGCGGTTTTTGAAGCTGAAAAAAAACCGATAGGCCATGCATTTCTGAAATGAGGGACAGAGATCGTCCATGCAAAGACTCGGATTGCCGATACTCGCCCACCTCGTACCCTTCCGCAAAATCCTTCTCTCCTTGGTTTGTCTACCGGCGATCACCGGAACCGCCAGCGCCGCCGAAGAAACCGCCTCCAGCACTCAAAGTCTCACCGAACTCAGCCTCGAACAGCTCCTAGACATCGAGATCACCTCGGTATCCAAGCAGACCAAACGGCTTTCCGACTCTCCCGCCGCCGTGTTCGTCATCACCCAGGACGACATCCACCGCTCCGGAGCGAGCACCATCGCGGACGCTTTGCGCATGGTGCCGGGGCTGCAAGTGGCCCGGGTCGACCGCGATAAATGGGCGATCAGCGCGCGGGGCTTCAACGACGTCTTCGCCAATAAACTGCTGGTCCTGATGGACGGACGCAGCGTGTACACGCCGCTGTTTTCCGGTGTGTGGTGGGATTCCCAGGACACCATGCTGGAGGACATCGAGCGCATCGAAGTCATCCGCGGACCGGGGGCTTCCGTGTGGGGCTCTAACGCCGTGAACGGGGTCATCAATATCATCACCAAACAGGCCAAGAATACCCAGGGCGGTTTGCTTTCGGCCTCGAGCGGCAATCTGGAGAGTGGGACGGTCTCCCTAAGATATGGCGGGCGGCTCGGCGAACGCACCGATTACCGAATTTACGGAAAATATTTCGATCGGGATGCCTATGACAACGCGCAAGGCAAGGAAGCCGGCGACGACTGGCGCGCCGGCCGGGGCGGCTTCCGGATCGACAGCCGGCTGACGGATGAGGATTCCCTCACCGTGCAGGGCGATATTTTCAAGGGCGACAGTGGCGGCGCGCCGATCGACAAGCCCTCACTCAGCCCGCCGTACGAGTCGCTGGCATCCGGCGACCAGAGAATCAACGGCGCGAATGTCCTCACCCGCTGGAAGCGCCGACTGTCAGAGAGTTCGGATTTCGCGCTGCAGGCTTATTACGACCGTAACGATCGAAGAAGCCCCGCTTTTGGGACGAGGTTCACGATCAACACTTTCGACATCGATTTTCAGCACGATTTTCGGGTCTCGGATTGGCACCGGATTATCTGGGGCGGGGGCTACCGCTACCTTCAACATGAAACGGAAGATAGCTTCACGTTCAGTCTGATTCCGAGTGAACGCAGCGATAACTTATTCAATCTGTTCGCGCAGGATGAAATCACGCTGATACCCGAGCGCTTGAAATTGACCCTGGGGTCCAAGTTAGAACACAAGAACACGGTGGGATTCCAGGTCCAGCCCAGCGGCCGCGTGTTATGGTCGCCGGATCGAAAAAACAGCATATGGGCTTCCGTGTCGCGCGCCGTGCGCCTTCCTACCTGGACGGAGCAGGACAGCCGTCTGAATCCTCTCGTCGCACCGCCCGATCTTCCGCTTTCACCCTTGCCGACATTGTTTACCATCCAGGGTACCCGGAAGATGGAGCCGGAGGAAGTCCTGGCGTATGAACTGGGCTACCGCGCGGAACCGACTCGGCACCTGGCTTTGGACTTGGCGCTCTTCTACAACGTTTATCACCGTCTTCAGACCATTGAGCCTCAGGATTGTGTGACGCGGGTCTCAGCGGGCTATGAGGAATGCCTTAGCCTATTCTCGAACAAACAGGAAGGCGAGGCTTACGGGCTTGAATTGAGCGCCGATTGGCGGCTGCTGGACAGTTGGCGTTTGCAGGGTGGCTACACTCTCCTGGTTACCGATCTCCGCCCCACGCACGGCAGCAATAACCAGACGCAGGCGCGGGCCGACGAGGGCAAAGATCCCAGAAATCAGTTTTTTCTCAGGTCTTCCCTCGATTTACCCGCGAAAACCCAGTTCGATTTGATGCTCCGTTACGTCGATCAGTTGCCCTCGATCAATATCGGGGATTACCTGACGCTGGATACCCGTCTTGCCTGGAGGCCGGCCAAGAACATCGAGTTGTCGTTGATCGGGCGAAACCTGACGCAAGAGCATCATGCGGAATTTGCCGGCACTCTTGCATTGACGCCCACCCTGGTGGAGCGGGAGTTTCTGGCGGCCTTGCGCTGGGGCTTTTAGCTCATCCAGAAAAGCATCCGCAACGTGGCCAAAGAACGTTCCTACTTTCCCTGGCGCCTGTGCGGGTCTTTCGATTTGAGTCGACCGCTGGCTGGGCGTTCGATGCGGATTACCTTGATCGGTGGACTGATCGCCTTGTTTCCCATGGGGGACAGAGCCGATAATGTGTCCGAATACAGCCTCAAGGCCGCGTTCATTTACAACTTCGCCAAATTCGTCGAATGGCCGCAGGAAACAGACGCCGTTTTGCGCCTGTGTGTGCTTGGTGAGGATCCTTTCGGCCCTACCTTGGACGACTTGCAAGATAAACCCATCGGCCTGAGAAAACTGGCGGTCGAGCGTCTGCCCTCGATGGAAAATCTCCGGCGCTGTCGGATTCTGTTCATTAGCGAATCGGAAAGCGACAAACTGCCGCTCATCCTGAAAGCGATCGAGGGCAGCAGCGCATTGACAATTGCCGATACCGAGAGTTTCCTGGAACGTGGCGTGATGATCGGAATGACCCTGGACGACAATCGGATCACCTTTGAAGTGAACGCTGGCGCGGCCAGGCGAGCCAAACTGGAAATCAGCTCGAAGCTGCTGCGGCTCGCCAAACGGGTTTATTAGACGGCCATGAAGATCAATCGCCGGCAGTTCAAGAACGCATCCATCAAGACCAAGCTCCAGGTCATCAACCTGGCGACGACCGGCTTGGCGCTATTCTTGGTTTTTTGCGCCCTGCTCGCGAACGAGTTTTTTGCCTATCGGCAGAGTGTCATGGACAATCTCAAGGTGCAGGCGCAAATGATCGGCAGTAACAGCACCGCGGCCGTGGTGTTTCGCGATAAGCAAACCGCCCAGGAAATCCTGGCTGCGCTACAGGCCGCGCCGGAAATCATCCGGGCGATAATTTATCTCCCCGATGGGACGCCGTTCGCACAGTTCGAACACCCCGTGCCACACGCCTCCATCGCCCTGCTCTCCGTTCTGGAACAAACCGGGTTGCCCTATTTTCCGCTTCGACTCCATTTTCAGGAGGATATCCGTTTCAGCACCGAGAAGATCGCCAGTCTCTATATCGAGGCGGATATGCAAGGGCTTTACCGAACCATCGCCCGCTATGCGGCGATCACCGCGCTAGCCGCCGCCGGCGCCCTTCTGACCGCCTTTCTGATGTTACAGCGACTGAGGGACTCGATTACCTCGCCGTTGTCGGGGCTGACTCAGCTGATGCGCAGAGTGTCGCAGGATAAGGATTATTCGCTGCGCTCGGAAATCGACAGCCGCGATGAAGTCGGCTCCCTGGCACGATGTTTCAACGAAATGCTCGAACAAATCCAAAGCCGCGACAGCAGTCTGAGCGATGAATTGTCCGAGCGTAAACGGGCCGAGGCGCGTCTTGACACCCTGGCGTATTACGACACCGTGACCGGCTTGCCCAATCGGCATTTTTTCAACGAACGCCTGGTGTATACCGTCGCCCAGGCGGGCGCGGCGAGCGGCCGGACGGTGTTGATGTTCATTGATCTGGACAACTTCAAAATCATCAACGACACCTTGGGCCATCATGTCGGCGACATGCTGTTGAGCGGCGTGGGCGAACGGCTGACCCGCACCTTGCGCAGCAAGGATGTCATTTTTCGGATCGGCGGAGACGAATTCGCCGTGATTCTGGAAGATATCGCCGACCGCGACGACGTTGCGTCCATCGCCGACAAGCTTGTCCAGACCTTTGCCTTTCCATTCCTGCTGGAAGACCACGAAGTCCATATCAGTGCCAGTCTGGGCGTAAGCGTCTGTCCGGACGATGCGACCGACCCTTATGCGTTGCTCAGGCATGCGGATACCGCCATGTACTACGCCAAAGAGCGGGGGAAAAATACTTACCAGTTCTTCCAGCCGGCCATGAGGGGAAAGGCGCTCCAGCGCTTGAACATGGAAAACAGCCTGCGGCGCGCGTTGGAAAAGAACGAATTCATTCTGCATTACCAGCCGCAACTCGACCTGGACTCGGGGAAAATCATCGGCGCGGAGGCATTGCTGCGGTGGCTGCATCCCGATCTGGGCACGGTCGGTCCGAGCGATTTCATTCCCCTAGCCGAGGAAACCGGCCTGATCGTCCCCCTGGGCGAGTGGGCGCTGCGCACCGCCTGTGCGCAGGCGGTCGCTTGGCAGGCTGAAGGACTGGGGCCGATCGCCATCGCGGTCAACCTTTCCGGGCGACAGTTCAAGGACGAAAATCTGGTGGAAAATCTGCTTCGCATCGTGCGGGAAGCCGGGTTGGATCCTGGCTTGCTGGATTTGGAGTTGACCGAAAGCACGCTGATGGATGGGTCTCTCGCGAACATGGAGAAATTGACGGCATTGCGGGACGCCGGCATTCGTTTTTCCATCGACGATTTCGGCACCGGTTATTCTTCCATGAGCTATCTCAAGCGGTTTCCCCTTAACACCCTCAAGATCGACCGGAGTTTTGTCGACGGCATTCCCGAAAACCATGAGGATGTCGCCATCACCACGGCGATCATCGCCTTGGCGCAGAGTCTCAATATGAGGGTCATCGCCGAGGGCGTGGAGACGCGGGAGCAGGCCGATTTCCTGAAAAGGAAGGGCTGTCCGCATGTCCAGGGACATTTTTTCAGCCGGCCGCTGTCTGCGGCCGAGTTCACGCTGTTGACACGCTCGATCGCAACACAAGCGCCACGGGCTGAAGCTATCAGCGGCCTGTGGTCGCTGATCGGCGGGAGAATGGGGTAGCCAAGGCCGGAATCATGGCCCGATCTTCGGGGGCGGGAAACGGAACCGGATCGAAACGCCGCTTTATCAGCGCTTCATGGAATTGAAGAACTCGGCGTTGGTCTTGGTGTCCTTGAGCTTGCCCAACAGGAATTCGCTGGCAGCCACCTCGTCCATGGGTTGGAGAATCTTGCGCAGGATCCAGCACTTCTGCAATTCTTCCGGCGGCACCAGGTATTCCTCGCGGCGGGTACCGGAACGGTTGATGTTAATAGCCGGGTAGATGCGCTTTTCGGCGATCTTGCGCTCTAGGTGCAGCTCCATGTTGCCGGTGCCCTTGAATTCCTCATAGATCACCTCGTCCATGCGCGAACCAGTGTCGACCAGCGCTGTCGCGATAATGGTCAGGCTGCCGCCCTCCTCGATATTACGGGCGGAACCGAAGAAGCGTTTGGGGCGTTCCAAAGCGTTGGCGTCCACCCCGCCCGTCAGCACCTTTCCGGAAGAGGGCACCACGATGTTGTAGGCCCGCGCGAGGCGGGTGATGGAGTCGAGCAGAATTACCACGTCGCGTTTGTGCTCGACCAGACGCTTGGCTTTCTCGATGACCATTTCGGCCACCTGCACGTGGCGGGCGGGCGGCTCGTCGAAGGTGCTGGAAACCACCTCGCCCCGAACGCTGCGCTGCATTTCTGTCACTTCCTCGGGACGCTCGTCGATGAGCAGAACGATCAGATAACATTCGGGATTGCGCTCGGCGATGGAGTGGGCAAGATTTTGCAGAATCATGGTCTTGCCCGCTTTCGGGGGCGATACGATCAATCCGCGTTGTCCCTTGCCGATGGGCGCGATCAGGTCGATCGTGCGGGCCGTCAAATCTTCGGTGGTGCCGTTGCCGATCTCGAGCACGAAGCGTTCCTTGGGGAATAGCGGCGTGAGATTGGAGAACAGGACCTTGTGCTTGGCGTTCTCGGGCGGCTCAAAGTTGATCTGCTCGACCTTCAGCATCGCAAAATAGCGCTCGCTTTCCTTGGGTGGGCGGATCTTGCCAGATATCGTATCCCCGGTACGCAGGCTAAAGCGGCGAATCTGGCTGGGTGAAACGTAAATGTCGTCGGGGCCCGCAAGGTAGGAGCTGTCGGTGCAGCGCAGGAAACCGAAACCGTCCTGGAGGATTTCCAGGACGCCGTCGCCGTAAATGTCCTCGCCGCTCCTGGATTGTTTCTTGAGGATGGAGAAGATCAAATCCTGTTTGCGGGTCCGAGCAACGCCTTCTATATCCAGGGATTCGGCGATAGTGATCAGCTCGGAAACAGGTTTGCGTTTGAGGTCGGACAGGTTCATAAGTGTTTGCGGGTGCGGATTGATGTGGAAAGCGTTATTGGATTGTTAGGAGTTACTCGAACGGCTGGGCGTCGAGTCAGAAAACTGCAAAAAAGGGAGAGCGGCCGGAACCGGCGTGGGCTGTGGAGAATGTTCTTCTAGTTCGGCGAAAAAAGTATCACAGCAGTCTTGGCCCGTCCAGCAGGTTTGCGACGGGCGCTTGAAAGACTTAAAGATTGCTGTCGAGGAAGGCCGCCAACTGGGATTTGGACAACGCGCCGACCTTGGTGGCTTCCACTTCCCCGTTCTTGAACAACATCAGGGTGGGGATGCCCCGGACGCCGTAGCGCTGGGGGGTGGCGGGGTTGTCGTCGATGTTGAGCTTGGCGACCGTCAACTTGCCCTGATACTCGGTCGCGATTTCGGCCAGTACTGGGGCGATCATCTTGCATGGGCCGCACCATTCGGCCCAGTAATCGACCAACACGGGGCCGCTCGCCTTGAGCACTTTTTCATCGAAATCGTCGTCACTCAAATGCAGAATGTTTTCACTCACCGCTGTCTCCATGAGTTGTCGAAGGGGGGCGGACTAAGAAGCTGGGCCTGCAAGTGGAACAATGCCTTGGCCTCGGGCAATTTCAGCGTAAACCTGAAAATATTTCAAGTCCCAATCCGAGCGATGAACACCTCGAAATGCCCCAATGTTCTTGAAACCCAATATTTCGTCCAATTTTCATAAAATTGCAACTTTCTCCGTGCAAACTTTAAACCGTGCCCGAATCCCACCAGAGTTCGGATTTTCTTAAAGGAAGCTCGATTAAGTCAGAGCTTCTGCAGTGCAGGGATGCTCCGCCACAAAACGGAAGGATAGCGGGTTTGTACGCGAAGCGCCCGCAGGGTGTCGGGCAGGAATGCACGACTGAGTATTAATAGCCCCAAGCGTTTCATTTGCGAGGCGCCGGGAAATGTATTTTCCGGTGACGGCCTCTGACAGCTCCCAGATGGACTTGTTCAGAGCTTTCTAATATGGATTCCAAGGATGGAAGCCACGGACGGCTTTTTTACCGATCCCTCTTCTCACGGCCTTGCAAGAACGGCTAGCATTGCGGTACTTCGAGCCTGCCAGAGGCCACCATTGGGTTGACCTTAACGATTACCACGACGCGAAGGACATGCCGAAACAGCCGAACACACCCAACCCAAAGCCATCGTCCAAGGTCGCGGCGAATTCCGGTGGCGGAAAGAATCAACGCCAACACACCTACAAACAATTTGACCAGGAGCTTTTTGATATCAGAAGCCAAGTGCTCAAGTTGGGCGGATTGGCGGAAGAACAGATCGAGTTGGCGGTCAAGTCGCTCCTTGACAACGATGTCGTTCTAGCCGAGCAAGTGATCCGCGACGACCGTCAAGTCAATTCACTGGAAGTCTCGATCCAGGACCAATGTACCCAGATCCTCGCCCGCCGCCAACCTGCCGCCAGCGACCTGAGACTGATCGTCGCGGTCATCAAGGCAATCTCCGATCTGGAGCGCATCGGCGATGACGCCAAGCGCATCGCTCGCAGTACACTCGGCGCAGCCGCGCATTATTCCAACAAGACGCGACTGAACCCGCTCGATCCATTCGCCACGCACGTCAGGCTTTTGCTAAAGGGATCGTTGGATGCTTTCGCCCGCATCGACGCCGAAGCGGCCCTGCGCGTAAGACAGAGTGACCGGCAAATCGACCGGGAATACGAGGATATCATGCAGGGGCAAATCGCGAACATGATGGCGGATGGGCGTGCGATTCCTGCCGCACTGCATCTCCTGTGGTCTGCCAAGGCCTTGGAACGTATCGGCGACCGCGCCTGCAATATCTGCGAGTACGTGATTTACTACGCCAAAGGCAAGGACATTCGCCACATGAGCCTGGAGCAGGCTACAAAGGACTTGAACGAGCGTTCGGATTGACCGGATCGGACTGTTCCGCCGTGCGAGCATTCACCTGGCGAACCGCGCCGGCACGACAGCGCGGTCGCCCATTCATTCCCCCTTCGACATCATCGATTGACAGAGACGAGGCCGGGGCGCATTGTCCGCCTAAGAATCGGTTCGGCGGTTAGACCTGCCCATTCATCGGATGCTGAAGTGTGGGGGGCGCCCCTGCCGGGACATCGACTTAACGGAAATGTCGAGTTTTTCCCTCTTCGTTGCTTTCGTGCATGAGAGCGAGCAGCCAGGGATAACGAAATCGGTTTATTTCATTGCGCCTAGATTAAGGAGCCATGAAATGACGATCGAAGTTTTTCTGCAGTTCCCCAATCCCGCCGATGGCATCCTGCCCAAAGGCGAGAGCCTGGACAAGGTGTTCAAGGACGCCATAGTGGTCAAGGAATTAAGCTTCGGCATGGAACACCCCACGACGATCGGCTCGACGACCACCGGCGCCGGTGCGGGCAAAGCCCGATTCGGCGAGTTCAGCGCCAGAAAGACGGTGGACCGCGCTTCGCCATCGCTGTACCAGGCATGCGGCATGGAAGTCCGCTTCCCCGAGGGTATCGTGTCCATTCGCAAGGCGGGCACTGGCGCCGGTGACGCCTACCTCACCTACGCCTTCTCGCTGGTCTTTTGCAGCAAGATCGAATGGAGTGGGGCCGGAGGCGATGAGGCACCCTACGAGACCGTAAGCTTCGCCTTCGGCGCCATGAAGATTTCCTACCAACAACAGGGTGCCAGCGGGCAACTTACCCCTCCCTCCACGGCAGCATGGAACCAAGTCACAAACACCTCAGCCTATCCCGTCGCGGGTGCTTAGACCCGGCAGAATCAAGTCCAAAGACCGCCTTTCCCGCTCCGACATCAAGCGCCCCCTCTCGTGCGTCCGATTCCTCGGCCAAATCGAGCTCGTTCCCCAAGGGGTTTAGCCGTCCCGGTTGGGCCATGACCGAGACGGCAGTGGGCCCCACAGGTTCCGTGACAATGCCCCCGGATGAACTCACGCGCTGGCTGCCGCTGGCCCTTGTCACACAGCCATAACATTTTGGTCATGGTTCTGTCATTTCCGATTTCTACTCTTCTAAGATGACTCTCACGGGAGACGTGCCATGAAATTCATGCAAACGATCCATGCCTATGATGTAGGTCTATTTAGCTGGGTGATGCGGCGTAAGTCGCAAAAGTTTCTGGTCAAGTGCGCGCGCCATATTTCCACGACCGGGGACGGTCATTTATACCTTTTGTTAGCCTTGGGCTTGGCCTGGTCGCATTCCGCGGCCGAACTCTCACTGCTCGGCTGCATGGCTCTGG
>Ga0335085_10014970_pt1 | contig 11283 bp, 12 predicted proteins | sample Lox_Sample_45_FD_206712 | JGI IMG/M metagenome (GOLD analysis project Ga0335085, IMG submission 206712) | Soil microbial communities from Loxahatchee National Wildlife Refuge, Florida, United States - Lox_Sample_4.5 | ecosystem: Environmental > Terrestrial > Soil > Wetlands | place: USA... | reverse complement strand
GGGACCGGGAGTGCCCGCGGCACCGGGGACGAGCACAGCCGTCAGCACGCACGCAAGCGCGGGTAATCGGCTCCATCGCCGCATCGTCATCGGGCTCCTCGGACGGCGCTGACGATAACTAGCGAAGCTAGCGTGACCCTGTCAAGCGTGTGTGGAGAACGTGAAAACTGCAACGGGTGGGTTAAGCGTCCTTCGGCCGGGTCGTGCGCAAATCTTCGGCAGGTTCACCGCGGTGCGCCGCCGCCGCCCGGGCCCCCGGGGCCCACCCTCACCGGCCACACGAAAGCGGTGCACGGGTGGCTATTGTCCCGACGGGTCTTGGCTGGTCACCGCCAGCGGCGACAACAGCGCGCGGGTCTGGGCCGTCGAGGGCCGTTATCCGGCCGCCGTGACAGCAGATATGACAACAACGCCGCCCGGCGTCGACCCTACTAAGGACCTTATGGCTACCGCCGGTGCCCGCCTCACAGCCCGGCGGCCCAGCAGGCGGGGTGACGACTTGGCGGCGGTTTCGGCGGTGGCTGCCAGCGGCCGGCCGGGTTACGCTTTTTCTGCGATGCAGTCGTGGGGAGGCACTGGTGACAGCAGGCCCGGGGCGCCAGAAGACAGCAGCGGGCGGCCGTCCGCGGGCCGCGGGCGCTGACCACCGGGCGGCTTGGCGCATGGTCGCGCTGGCCGCGGTGGCCCATATGCTGCGCAGCCGCCACTTTTATCTGCGGGTGATCACTGTCGTGATTGCGCTGGGGGCGCTGCGGCGGATCGGGCAGGAGAACCAGGCCAGCACCATGGCGCGGCTGGCGGCCTGGGACAAACGGCAGGTCCAGCGCCTGGAGCGCAAGGCTCAGCACCAGGGCCGGGTGATCAAGGGTGCCGGGCAGATGATGCGCTCGGGCGCGCCGCGGCACCTGACGACCAGGGACGGGGCCTGACGATCATGGGTGCGCCCGCGGTCGGTGGCACCCGCGGTATCTGCTGCTGGGTGTCATGGCTGGTGAGGAGAGGGTGATGACCCAGCAGGGTGAAACGCAGCAGGCGCAGCAAGCGCGTCGGCGGCTGGGCGGCGGGGCGATCGTCTCGCTGACCGGCCTGGCGGTACTGGTCATCTTCGTCATCCAGAACCGGGCGCGTATCAAGATTGACTTCCTGTTCTGGAGCTTCATCTGGCCGTTGTGGCTCTACACCATCGTGATCGCGGTATTCGGGGCATTGGCCTGGTTCGGGCTGGGCGTGATACGCCGCCACAGGCGCCGCAAGGAACGCCGTGAAAACCGGCGGGGCTGACTGGCCCTTCACGAACCCGTGTGCAGCAACAAGTGCAGTTGCCAGCCCGTGTGGCCCCGATGCCTAGCTTCACAGATATGCGACGGATCGGCTCTGACACATCCACGCTGCCAAGGCCATGGCCCGCGCCGACGCAGCGAAAGGCCGGCAGCGTGACGTGCTAGTACTGCGGCGACGGAGCTCCGGCCATTCGACCGCCGGAGGACCGCCGTCGCAGCCGGGCATCGCGGCGACGGCGCCAGCCTCGGCGGATCCGCGAGGCCAGCAGTGCGAACAAGACGATGCCGACAGCCAGCACCACGGCTGTGACGATTGCCGCGGCGACCGGGTGAAACACGGCGAACAACACGAGGCCAGCCACGCCCAGGTCCTCGAGCAGGCTGACGAGGATGTTGCTGAACGGTTCCGGGCTCGCGTTGACGCCAACCCGCGTGCCGGTCTTGACGGCATGCGAGGCGAGCGCCGACCCGCCACCGAGCGCGGCTGCGGCGATTGTCGCGGCCGCGTTAGCGTGTGCGTCCTGGGCCATGATGACGCCGATCGCGCCGCCGACGACTGGCCGCAGGGCCGTATGAACGACGTCCCACACCGAGTCCAGCATCGGGATCTTGCCCACCACGAACTGGCCGATGTACAGCACAGCCGCAGCCGCCAGAACCGACGGGCGCTCCAGCACCGGCGGTATCGCAGCGATGTGCCCGAACCTGCCCAGCAGGCCGAGCACGAGCACCGCCGCGTAGCTGTTGATACCGCTGGCAACGCCACTGGTGAAGATCAAGGAGACTGGGAGCATCCGCGTCCGTCCTCCAGCCCTCGCATCTGCGCCGCACTGCTGCGCAGGTTCCAGACCGAGCTGGCCGATACTACCCGGACAATCCCATTGCTCCTGCCGGGTCGACCGCCCCCCACCTCGGTGAGCACGGTCAAGGGCGTGCTGCTGCCGACAAAGTGCTCGCCTATCAGCCGGGACAAAAGCAGCAGTGTGTTCCGGGCCGGTAGTTGGCCACGATGGCTGTGCCTGCACCGCTGGTGGGCGGGCGCGTCCATCAGTGCACCCCTCCCGAAGGGTGGATTCCAGGCCCGAGTCGGCGAAGATGCCGGTGACCTCGGTGAGCTGCTCGCTGGGAATGGTCACGGTGTGCCGGGTGGGTAGCATGCACAGGTGACCAGCAGACCGGCCGCGGCGCAGCGCCTGCGCGACCTCGCACGGTTGCGCCGGGTCCGGGACCGGATTGACCGGGAGTACGCGCAGCCGCTGGATGTGGAGGCGCTGGCCCGCGGCGCGCACATGTCGGCCGGGCACCTCAGCCGCGAGTTCAAGCTCGCCTACGGCGAGTCGCCGTACAGCTACCTGATGACGCGGCGGATCGAGCGTGCGATGGCGCTGCTGCGCCGGGGCGACCTCAGCGTCACCGAGGTCTGTTTCGCGGTCGGCTGCTCGTCGCTGGGCACCTTCAGCACCCGCTTTACCGAGCTGGCCGGCATGCCGCCCAGCGCCTACCGGCGCCAGGCGGCGGACGCGGCGGCGGGGATGCCGCCGTGCGTGGCCAAGCAGGTGACCAGACCGGTCAGGAATCGAGAAGCGCCGGTCAACCAGCCACAACTAGCGTGATCGCCATGGACATCACCATTCACACGAGCTTCCTCCCGCATGACGACCCGGACGCCTCCCTGGCCTTCTATCGCGACATCCTCGGCTTCGAGGTCCGCAACGACGTCGGAAGCGGCAAGATGCGCTGGCTTACGGTCGGCCCCAAAGACCAGCCTGGCACGTCCATCCTCCTGGCACCGCCGGCCGCCGACCCCGGCGTCACCGACGACGAGCGCCGCACCATCGCGGAGATGATGGCCAAGGGCACCTACGGCTGGATCATGCTGGCCACCGGCGACCTCGACGCCACCTTCGAGCGGTTGGAGGCCAGCGGCGCCGAGGTTGTCCAGGAGCCGATCGAGCAGCCGTACGGGGTTCGTGACTGCGCCTTCCGCGATCCCGCGGGCAACCTGGTCCGCATCCAGGAGCTGCGCTAAGCCGTCCGGCAAGCGCACCCCCACCCGGCAGCTGCAACGGATCCCTTAGGTGCATCCTCACCAGGGGACCTGGCGCACCGACGCCTCATCCCCTCCGTCTGCCGGCCGGTGCGCACGTCGGCAGGAGCAGGTCACTGGAGCAGGTCATGAAGTTTCGAACCTACGTCGAGCCTTTGGAGCCCATGAAGGGCTTGGAAATTCCGCCAGAGGTGGTGGATGCGCTCGGTGACGGAAAGCGGCCGGCGGTGACCATCACCATCAACGGGCACTCATGGAAGAGCCGCGTCGCCATCATGCGTGGCCGCTACCTGCTCGGCCTCAGCACCGCCAACCGGCAAGCCGCCGGCGTCGTGACCGGCGACGAGGTCGACGTCGATGTGGAGCTCGATACCGAGCCCCGTGTCGTGGCCGAGCCTGCGGACTTCGCCCGCGCGCTGGACGCCGATCCGGTCGCCCGCGCCGCCTACGACCGCCTGTCCTCCAGCCGCAAGCGGCAGCACGTGCTCGCTATCGACCGCGCGAAGAAAGCCGAGACGCGCAAACAGTGGATTGAGACGGCGTTGGCAACGCTGCGGGACCAGGAGTAGGCAACAGGCCGCCCGGTCTGTGATTAGCGAGCGTCCTCGTACATGTTCAGCAGCCGCAGCCGGGTGGACTGCAGCCGCTGCACCGCGATCTGGGCGAAGCACTGCATCAGCTCGTAGCCGAAGCGGGGGTCCTGGTCGCACTTGTCCCGCACGCAGACCCCATCTAGCTGAAACGCCCGCACCGTGGTCAGCGCCCGCACGTCGAACTCGTAGGTTCGCGGCCCAAACAGCCAGGAAAAGCCGGCCACGTCGCCCTCGATCAGGGTCTGCACCACGATCGGGTCGCGGCCGGGTGCCGCGATCTCCACCGCGCCCATGCCTTCCCGGATCAAGAAGAACCGGTCCGCCGGCTCGCCCTCCCGCAGCAGGAAAGACCGTTCGGTGAACCGGGCATTGGTAGCGCAGCCCACCAGCAAGGCCACGTAATCAGGTTTAAGGTCCTGGAAGAACTTGTGGCCGTGCAGCAGCTGCTCCAGCGTTTTCATCAGCCTCCCCTCTCCCCGGTGTCACCGGCGCCGCTCATCCTGGCATCACCTTCTATGCGCGCTAGAAGCGTTGAGCCGTCGTTGCGAGCCGAGTCAGCACGCCGCGTCCTTTGCCTGCCTACCACTCCCGCCACCGGGTATGGCAGAGCCAAAGGTCCGTTTTCACCGGCCGTACGGGCCAGCCGGGCGGACAAGATCCTTCCAGCAGGGAAGGCCGCGGCGGTGACATGTCGGTGATCATGGAGGCCGGCGGCATTGGCCAGCGCGTGGAAGGCGCCATCGACCGGGTGCTGACGCTGATCTCAGCCCAGGGCAAGGATCATCTCGTAGGCCGAGACCTCGTCCTGCAAACCAGCGATGTGCTGCCGCAGCGTGCGCCGCCAGCGTTCCTGCGCCAAGAGGTTCTCCTCGAGACGCTGCACGTGGTCTGGGATCGGGCCGGAACCGCCTGACGGCGGCGTGGCCCTCGCAGGCATGCTGGCACGAGTCGCCCGGTAAGGGTGTCCTCCTTGTCTGCGGACGGCCAGGCGGGCCACACTGCAGCTGACATGTGGTGCCCGCAGGTCAGGCTGCAAGCACACAGGCGGAGCGGATCGCGCTGGAGGCGCGGATGACACCCCCGGCTCTTCGCTGGGTGACCGGCGGCGTGGCGGCGTTGTCGGCTGCGCTGCTATTGGGCGGACTGCCACTGACGTATCTCGGCCGGCACGTCGCGACGGCGGGCCTCTGGAACTTTCCTGATGTCTTCGAAGAACTGACGTTCGTCGCCGTCCCGGTGGTGGCCTTTGTGCTCGGATCCCGGCGGCCCGCGAACAAAATCGGCTGGATCATCCTCGCCGCCGGCCTGCTGCTCGGACTGGGCTTCTTCAGCAAGGGGTACGGGTGGTACGGGCTGATCGCGGCACGATCCAGGCCGATGCCCGGGGCCCGGGCGGCCGAATGGCTCGTGAACTGGATCTGGATAGTTCCGGCCGGCGCCTTCGCGTTCGTGCTCCTCCTGTTCCCGGCCGGGCTGCTGCCCTCGCGCCGTTGGCGCCTGGCCGCCTGGTTCGTGGCCGCCGTGTACGCGCTGGACACCATGGGCTTTGTGGCGCGAGCCAGCCGGGTGTGGCGGGACCCGTTCGCGCCACAAAGCCAGGGATGGTATCCGGGCCTGCATTCCGCGCTAGTCGTGCTGTGGCCGGCCGCCACGGTGGTCGCCGGCGCCGCACTGATCACCAGATTTGTCCGGTCCTCGGGCGAGGAGCGGCTGCAGCTGAAGTGGTTCGCGGCGGCCGCTGTGCTCGTCGTGGTCACGATCATTCCGCTGGCGGAGGCGCCCCAGATATGGTCGCGCCCAGACACCAGCGTGCCGTTGCTGGCCCCGCTCAAGGTGCTGTTCTGCCTGGCCCTGGTGTGCCTGTGGGTGGCCATCGCCGTGGCGATCCTGAAGTACAAGCTCTACGAGATCGACATCGTGATCAGCAAGGCACTGCAGTACGGCACGCTCGCTGTCTTCATCTCAGCCGTCTACGCCGGACTCGTGGCCGGCATCGGCACGCTGGCTGGAGACCGGCGCAGCCCGCTGCTGTCAGCAATCGCGGCCGTCGTCGTGGCGGTGACCTTCCATCCCGTTCAGCTGCGGGCCGCGCGGCTTGCGAACCGGATCGTGTACGGCAGGCGGGCCAGCCCCTATCAAGTGCTGTCCGAATTCGCGCGGCGTATCGGCGGCGGCTACGCACGCGACGTGCTGGCCCAGATGGCCACCATCGTGGCCGCAGGAACCGGCGCCCAGTGTGTGGTCGTCTGGCTGCGCGTCGGATCGGAGCTGCGCGCCGAGGCCGCCTCGGACGGCAGCTCGGCGGAGCCCCTCCCGGTGGACGGCCACCAGCTGCCCAGGTTGCCGGGCACCGACTTCGGCGCTCCAGTCCTGTATCAAGGCGAGCTGCTCGGCGCCATCTCCATCCGGATGCCGCGAGACGAACCGCTGAACCCGGCAGCCGAGCAGCTCGTGATCGACGTGGCCTCCCAAGCTGGCCTGGCGCTGTCCAACGCTGGCCTGATCGAGGATCTCCGCGCGTCCAGGCAGCGTCTGGTCGCAGCCCAGGACGAGGAGCGGCGTCGGCTGGAACGTAACCTGCATGACGGAGCGCAGCAGGACCTGGTGGCGTTGGCCATCAAGTTGCGCCTGGCCAGCACGGTCGTGGAGGAGGACACCGCGGAAGCCAGGCAGCTTCTAGGCGAGCTGCAGGAAGCCGCGGCGGGTGCGCTCAGCAACCTGCGCGATCTAGCCAGGGGGATCTACCCGCCGCTGCTGGCGGACCGCGGGCTGGTCCCGGCGCTGCGGGCGCAGGCCGACAAGTCGCCGATTCCGGTCGTGGTCGATGCGGACGGCATCGGGCGGTTCGGCCAGAACATAGAGGCTGCGGTGTACTTCTGCTGCCTCGAAGCGCTGCAGAACATTGCGAAGTACGCTGCCGCGTCCCACGTCCATATCTGCGTGGCAGCGCGCGACCATTCCCTGCGCTTCACGGTGTCCGACGACGGGGTCGGCTACGACGCGAGCCGCACCCCGATGGGGTCAGGCCTGCGCAATATGGCCGACAGGCTGGCCGCTCTCGACGGCCGGCTCGAAGTCCGGTCCGCGCCAAGCAAGGGCACGACCATCACCGCGCACCTGCCGCTGCCTGCTGTGCCAGCCGAATCCTGACTCCGTCCGGCGACCCGCGCAGGACACGCTCGGGCGCGGATCCGCCTACGTCTGGTGGCCCAGGAAGGTGGCCACGGTGTCGTCGAGTTCTTGCCACCACGGGGTGTGGTGGACCGGCGCGACGGTTCCGGTGCAGGGTGAGGAGAAAGACCGGTCCCGGTACCCGGTAATGCTGGCCTTCTTGTCGTGCTCCCAGTCCTTGAAGTGCGCACGGGTCAAGTCAACGTCGTAGCTGGGATAGTCGACATCCCGATTCAGGTCCACCAGGTAGTCGGCCTGGAAGTCGATCTCGTCGAACGGCCCCGCGCACCCGGCCAGCCGGTCGCGCCAACGTGCGACGTCGGCAGCCATCTCCTCGCGGGAGGGCAGCGGGATCCGGCCGAGCACGTAGTCCCGCGCATACCACGCCTGCGCGTCGAACATGGTGAACGTGTAGTACTGGTCCTGCATCCCGAGGTACATAAGATCGGGGTTGCCGAGCCAGAAGATGCCCTTGTACAGGTTGTCGGGGTACAGCACGTTCGCGGTGCGCAGCCGCAGCTCGTCGGGGATGAACCCGAACGAGTGCTGATACCCGGTGCACAGCACGATGGCGTCCACATCGCGCGCTGTCCCGTCAGCGAAGTGCGCGGTGTGGCCGTCGACCTTGGAAAGCAGCGGCACCTCGTCGATGCCCGCCGGCCACGGAAAGTCCATCGGCGCGGTCCGGTAGGAGATGGTCACGGAGCTGGCACCGTACTTCTTGGTCTGCAGCGCGATGTCCTCCGCGGAGTAGCTACTGCCGATGACCAGCAGCCGCTTGCCGACGAACTCCTGGGCGTCCCGGAAGTCGTGGGAGTGCATGATGCGGCCGGGGAACTGGTCGAACCCCTCGAACGACGGCGTGTTCGGCGTGGAGAAGTGCCCGGTCGCGACGATGACCTTGTCGAACTCCTCGGTCCTGGTCCGGCCGTCGTTCCTGGTCTGCACCGTTACCGCGAACTTCCCGGCCTTCTCGTCGTAGCTGATCCACCGGACGGCGGTGTCGAACTGGATGAACTGGCGAACGTTGTTCGCCTTGGCCCGCCCGGTGATGTAGTCGTAAAGCACTGCGCGTGGCGGGAACGACGGGATCGGCTGCCCGAAGTGCTCGTCGAAGGTGTAGTCGGCGAACTCGAGGCACTCCTTGGGCCCGTTGGACCACAGGTAGCGGTACATGCTTCCGTGTACTGGGTCGCCGTGCTCGTCGAGCCCGGTGCGCCAGGTGTAGTTCCACAATCCACCCCAGTCGCCCTGCTGCTCGAAACAGGCGATCTCGGGTACCTCGGCACCCTGTCGGCGAGCTTGCTCGAAGGCGTCCAGCTGTGCCAGCCCGCATGGTCCGGCGCCGATCACGGCGACCCGTGATGCCATCTCAATCCTCCTGAACCCATGTTGTTCTTGCCAGGACCAGCCCGCGTGCGCAGGTAACGGCGCTGGTCCTACGTGACCACCCGGTACTCCGGCGCGAGCGCGGCGACTGGGGCGTCGAACGTCGACGCTTCGTCAGGAATCCGTCGCTCAGCACGACCGCCGGACCGTCGCCGCCGGAGCCGGCGTAGCTGATATGAATCCCGTTGATCGCCGCTGTGGGCATAGGCGGACGTTATCGCATCGCAGCGCCACCTCTACTACCGCCGCTGCACCCGGGAGCGCAGGCCCAGGCCGATCCAGCAGACCGCATCCGTCGCGGCACGTGATCAGTGCTCGGCATGGACCCAGGCGCGCAGTCCCGCCGTGGCAGGTTGTGCGCGACGGCGCCCGTTCCCGGCGCTGCCGGGTCATCTTGCATGACGCAAGGGCAATCGGACTGCTCGCAGCGCTGCCAGCGTTGCTTCGGCCTGCGGGTTCTCATGGCGGAGCCATGCTGGGAGCCACCGGCTGAACCCAACGCTTCACCCTGTGGGTCTGACCTGCGTATGCGCGATGACTTCCGCGGTCGTCGCGCGTCTTAGCTACGGCACGCCGTTGGCCAGGATGTCCCCTGGACAATGAAGGGATGCCTTACGGAGATCACGAATCTGGGTAAGGCGGATGGGGCGCACCGTCGCAGCATTCTGTGCGTAAGTGCTGGCCAGTGAATCGCCCGGTAAGTCGGACTCCGGAAACTCCGGGCGGTTCACATGGCGTCGGCGCAGCTTTACTGGATCACTTCGTGGCACGAGCGGGTAGTTCGCTTAGAAAACGTTGCCTGATCCTCCGGGCTTGCCTTTGATCTCCTGCAGCAGGCGGCTCGGGTGGCTTCGGGCAGTGCCGGCACTTCAGCTTTGATGACAGCTCATCATTCTGCCGCCGGTGACTGATTGGCTGGTGGGGCTGGGCTGACTGATGTGTCTATTGCCCATAAACATTGTCGCTTGCGCGGATCTTGACAGGGTGTATCTGACGTGAGAATATCCCTGAGTTGGCGGGTCACTATTTATTGCTGACCCTGCTTTGGGGTGCGTGATGCCATTCGAGCTTCACAGACCGAAGATGTCATCTGAGAGCCGTTCTGGCTCGATGATTTCCGTTGTCTCCGATTGTCGCCATGCAGTTGATGGCGATTGCCGCCATGCTGGCAATAGCAACTCGCTCAAGGCGCCGACTACAGGTGATGGGCACCGTCTGGCCGCGTGCGCAGTCCGCGCAGCGTCAGCTTCAGCGATCGGCGTACAGCCGCACACCGGGAGCCGGAATCCAGCAGGCAGAGCATCGAACCCCCGGGGATCTCAAATGGCGTTGAACGACGGACGTGCTTCCACTGCCAATTCATCCGCCTCCATTTTCACCACCAGCATCATTGGACCGGCCAGCACCGCAACGGACACAGACGACCGAACGGTGACTGTCTCGGTGCGTGAATGCTTGCCGCCTACGACCCGCAGGTTCCTGACGGGGACTGGCTCCCGATCGAGCCCGATGGCCAGGCACATGACCGGGTCCGCTGGAAATCCTGTCCGGCTTCACCTTTATGGCTCCGGCTGCGTATCAACTACGCGTTACCTTGTCTCTAACTTTCTGTGAAGGACGTTCACCGGGGGCGGGACGCCGATGGGTCGAGGTTCCCCCGTGATACCCGGCGGCGGCGCCTCCGACCGTGGCTGCGCGCGCTCGCAGGAACATGCCTGGTCGCCACCATGGTCGGCGGACTTGCGATGGTGGCAGGCGGCACTGCGGCGGGGGCGCGTGCCCGCATCTCCGCCCCCGCGCCAAGCGGGCCACGGTCCCAGCTCCCTCAGAAGTCCTCGCTCGAGTACCAGCTAGGTGCCGACGTGCTCCCCACCCATGTGCAGTTGACATGGGTCCCGCTGCTTCAAGTTCCTTCGACGTCGTCAAGTTCCCTCGATATCTATGAAGGGACCACTGACGACTTCGGTCAGGCCGTCAAGATCCACCCCTGCGCCGTCACGGACGGGAGCGCCCTGGTGGCCGGCCTGGCCAGCGGCACCACGTACTACTTCTGGCTCGTCGACCAGAACTCGAACGTGGTGTCGAACCCGGCACAGGCCATCATGCCGCGGGGAACACCGAGGGCACCCGCCAAGCTGACCGCGACCCCCGGTAACACCCAGGTAACTCTGTCCTGGGCTCCATCACCGTTATACGACCACAACGTCTACTGGGGGACTACAGCTGATTTCAACGGCAGCGCTCCGGTCGTCAAGGTCGCACGCACCAGCAGCAGCTACACCGTGACCGGCCTGGTCAACGGGACCACTTATTGCTTCTGGGTGACCGCGGTCACCCAGAACGGAGAAAGTTCGGTGGAAGGTCTGGCGGTGGAGGCGTCGGCCGTCCCGATGCCGACCGAGCCGGGGCCGCCCACCGGACTGACCGCGGCTCCGGGTGACCAGCAGGTGACCTTGTCGTGGAACCCGCCCGCGTCAGATGGCGGTTCGCCCGTCACTGGCTACAACGTCTACCAGGGGACCAGTCCGGGCGGAGAGGCTAGTACCCCGATCGCCACGGTCGCAGGCACCAGTCCCACCCCCAGTTACACCGCAACCGGCCTGACCAACGGGGCCACCTATTACTTCAAGGTGACCGCGGTCAACCAGGTCGGCGAGGGTCCGGGGGCGGAGGTGAAGGCCGTCCCGGTGACCGTGCCGGGGCCGCCCGCCGGGCTGACCGCGGTCCCGGGTAACGGCCAGGTGACCCTGTCCTGGGACCCGCCCGCATCGGATGGCGGCTCGCCGGTTACCGGCTACCACCT
>Ga0335085_10014969_pt1 | contig 11283 bp, 8 predicted proteins | sample Lox_Sample_45_FD_206712 | JGI IMG/M metagenome (GOLD analysis project Ga0335085, IMG submission 206712) | Soil microbial communities from Loxahatchee National Wildlife Refuge, Florida, United States - Lox_Sample_4.5 | ecosystem: Environmental > Terrestrial > Soil > Wetlands | place: USA: Florida... | reverse complement strand
TCTGCCTGCAACGCGCTCACGCCGAACGAAACGCTCGTCAGTATGCCGAGCGCCGCCGCGGCGGGCGCCAATCTAACGATGACTCTGAGCATGGTGCCTCTCCATAGTTGATCCGTAATCTCGATGTCTCGACCCAAGCTGTGAGGAACGGGTTTCGAGGTGGGATCATTTTGCCGACTGGTGCAATTGCGGCAATTCGAATGTCTGAAGCATCGTTCAGTTGTTCTGAAGCGGGGAGGACATGAAAAAAAAGACACAACGCGAGAGACCGTCGGCGCGGTCCGCGCGGCTGCCGCTGAACGCGGTGCGCGTGTTCGAAGCGGTCGCCGCGCAACGCAGCTTCAGCGCGGCCGCGGACGCGCTCCACGTCACGACGGCGGCGGTCAGCATGCAGATCAAGTCGCTGGAGCAGTATCTGCAAGTGCGACTGTTTCGCAGGAATCGACGCGACGTGCAGTTGACCGCCGAGGGCGAGTCTCTGTTGCCCTACGTGCGCCGCGGTTTGGACGAGCTAGAGCTCGGCTTCGCCGCGATCAGATCGGCGCGCGGCGATGCGTTGGTCATCAGCGTGCTGGGGTCTTTCTTGCAAGGGTGGTTGTTGCCGCGTCTCAACCCCTTCTGCGAGGCGTATCCGAAGATCGACTTGCAGATTCGCGCCTCGGCGGCGCTGGCCGACTTCGCGCGCGACGACGTGCACCTCGCGATCCGATTTGGTCGCGGCGGCTGGACGCGGCTGCACGCGGAGCGTTTGATGGACGAGTGGCTCGTGCCCGTCTGCACGCCAGAGCTCTTCAAGCGCTACGGTCGGCTGCGGGGCCCTGGCGACAAAGGCGATTACCCGCTCGTGCACAGCTCGAGCGAGCCGTGGGAGATCTGGCTCACGGGCAGCGACGAGGGTAAGGAGCTCTGGCCGGCAACGGGCACGGCTTTCGACAACTCCGCCGCGGTCGTGCACGCGGCGAAGCAAGGGCTAGGTCTCGCGCTCGTGCGCTGGTCGCTCGCCGCCGACGACATCGCGAAGGGGCACGTGGTGCTCGCTCATGAGCACGCACTGCGGTTTGCTCGCAGCTACTACTTCGTCTGCCCCGAATCGTATTTGACGCTACCCAAGGTGGCCGTCTTTCGCGAGTGGTTGCACGGCGTCGCGCGGTCGTCGCCGAAGCCGGCGGCCGAGACCACGCGGCCCGAATGAGCAGAGGTGCTCGTCTAGAACGACTCGGACTGGTCGGGCTCGGGCGGTTTCTTCAAGTGATAGCGGTTCGGGATGAAGTCGCCCGTGATCATCTCGAAGTACGACAGCCCCGGGCCCACCATCGGGTAGACGCCGGCTTCGGGATCGATCACGACTTCCAGGAACGCGGCGCCTTTGAAGGCCAAGAACTCCTCGAGCACGCGCGGCACGTCGGCCTTCTTGTCGAGACGCTTCGAGTAGCCGAACCCGTCGGCTTGCGCGGTCTTGACGAAGTCCTTCTTGCGCAGCGACTTGTCGCTCGCGGACAGCCGGCCCTTGAAGAACAGCCGCTGCCACTGCATGACCATGCCGTCGCCGAAGTTGTTGAGCACGACGATCTTGATCGGCAAGCCGTAGGTCGTGACCGTCTCGAGCTCGCCCAAGTTCATCCGGATGCTCGCGTCGCCGTCGACGTCGATCACGAGCTTGCCGGGCTGCGCGAATTGTGCGCCGATCGCCGCCGGCAGCCCGAAGCCCATCGTGCCCATGCTGCCCGAGGTCATCCAGAGCCTCGGCTCGCGAAAATCGAAGTACTGCGCCGCCCACATCTGATGCTGGCCGACACCCGTCGAGATGATCGCCTCGCCGCGCGTGATCTTGTTCATCGTCTCGATCACGTATTGCGGCTGGATCAATTGGCTGTCGCGGTCGTAGTTCAGGCCGTAGGTCGACTTCAAGTCGGCGATTTCCCGGTGCCACGCGCCGAAGTCGGCGGTGAACCCCGTGCGCCGGCCGTACGCGACGAGCGAGTCGAGCGCGTCGCCGAGCAGGCCGACGTGATGCCAGTCCGCCTTCTTGACCTTGTGGATCTCGGACGGGTCGATGTCGAAGTGCAGCACGCGCTTCGCCTTGGCCGCGAACTTCTTCGGCACGGCCGCGACGCGATCGTCGAAGCGCGCCCCGAGCGTGATTAGGAGATCGCAGTCGTCTGCGGCGTAGTTCGCGCTCGCGGTGCCGTGCATGCCGAGCATGTGCAGCGACAGCGGGTGAGTCGTGTCGAACGCACCGAGGCCCATGAGCGTCGTCGTCACCGGAATCTTGAACGTGCTCGCGAGCGCGCGCAGCGCCGCGCTCGCGTTGCCGTTGATCACGCCGCCGCCCGCGTAGATCAGCGGCCGCCTGCTCTCGCCGAGCATCGCGAAGAATTGCGCGCAGCGCTCGTCGGATAGCCCGTTGCTCTCGACGATCGCGAGGCGGCGTCGGTAGCCCGGGATCGGCAAGTAGCTGTCGCCGTTGAACGTGCCCATCCAGTTCTGCACGTCCTTCGGCACGTCGATCACCACGGGGCCCGGGCGGCCCGTGCGCGCGATCTCGAACGCGGTGCGCATCGTCGCTTCGAGCTTGAGGGGGTCGGTCACGAGGAACACGTGCTTCGCCACCGAGCCCATGAGCGCGCTGACCGGCGCCTCTTGGAACGCATCCGTGCCGATCGAGCCGGTCGCGACCTGGCCGCAGATCACCACGATCGGAATCGAATCGGCCATGCAATCGCGCACGGGCGTCACGCAGTTCGTCGCGCCGGGGCCGGACGTCACCATCACGACGCCGACGCGGCCGCTCGCGCGCGCGTAGCCCGCGGCCATGAAGCCCGCGCCTTGCTCGTTGGCCGGCACGATCAGCGGCATCGGCTCGACGCCGTTGCGGCTGTGCGCGGCGTTGTAACGAAACACCGCGTCGTAGGTTGGCAGGATCGCGCCGCCGCTGTAGCCGAAGATCGTCGCTACGCCCTCGTCCGCGAGCACCTGGATGATGATGTCGGCGCCGGCCATCTTCGTGCCGGCGAGCGGATGAGTCGTCCCCAATTTCGGCTGAATCTGAGTGTCCATCGAGCTCGAAGTCGCGATCGTCGGCCGCGCGCAAAAGCGCGCGGCCCCGCGAGTTTTGACGAAAAATCCATGCGTTGCAATAGCGCGACGCATGCGCGAACATGCGCGATCCGGCGCCGGCGCTCCCCCAACACGATGCGACATATCATCTCGATCCTCCTTCAGAACGAAGCCGGGGCGCTGGCTCGCGTCGCGAACCTGTTCTCTTCGCGCGGCTACAACATCGAGAGCTTGAACGTCGCGCCGACCGCCGACGAGACGGTGTCGCGGCTCACGCTCGTGACGAGCGGCTCCGACAGCGTGATCGATCAGATCAGCAAGCAGCTCGGCAAGCTCGTCGACGTCGTCGACATCGCCGACATGACGAGCGCGGATCACATCGAACGCGAGCTCGCGTTGTTCAAGCTGAACGTGACGAACGGCGGCGCCGACAAGCTCGCCGCCGCGCTCGAGCAGTTCGATGCGCGCGTGTTGAACGATCAGAGCGGCAGCTACACGGTCGAGATCGTCGGCGGGAGCCAAGAGATCGATCGTTTCCTAAAGCGAGTCGCGGGCATCACTGACGTGGTCACGGTCGTCCGCAGCGGCGCGATGGCGGTGTCGCGCGGCGCCGCGCAGAAACGTGGCTAAGCGCGCGCGCGAGGCCCCCGACGCGCGCGACGGCGGCGCGGGCAGCGCGCAGACGGCGGGCGCCGCGGCGGCGACCGGGGCGGAGCAGCTCGGGAGCGCGCGCCGGCTCGTGATCAAGATCGGTTCGGCGCTATTCGTCGACCAGACGACCGGGGCGCTCGATCGCGCCTGGCTCGAGAGCGTGTGCGCGGACGTCGCGGAGCTGCGCGACGAGGGCAAGGAGGTCGTGATCGTATCGTCGGGCGCGGTCGCGCTCGGCGTGCGCGAGCTCAAGCTCGATCGAAGCCGCGCGCGGCTCGAGGACAGCCAAGCCGCAGCGGCTGCCGGGCAGATTCTGCTCGCGCACGCGTACCAGGAAGTGCTCGGCGGGTTCGGAATCAAGGCCGCGCAGGTGTTGCTCACGATCGACGACAGCGAGAGCCGCCGCCGCTACCTGAACGCGAGCAAGACGCTGCTCACGCTGCTCAACTACGGCGCCGTCCCGGTCGTGAACGAGAACGACACCGTGGCGACGCAGGAGCTGCGCTACGGCGACAACGACCGGCTCGCGGCGCGCGTCGCGCAGATGGTCAGCGCGGACTGCCTCGTGCTGTTGTCGGACGTCGACGGCCTCTACACCGCGAACCCGCGCGTCGACGAGAACGCGCGTCACATAGACGAGGTCACCGAGCTCAAGCGCGAGTTCTGGGACATGGCGGGCGGCCCGGGCTCGAGCCACGGCTCGGGCGGCATGCGCACGAAGCTCGACGCGGCCCGGATCGCGGTGGGCGCGGGCTGTCGCATGGCGATCGCGAGCGGCCGCACGAAGCGCCCGATCCGCGCGCTGCGCACGGGCGCCAAGGCGACCTGGTTCTTGCCGAGCGCGACGCCTGGCGCCGCGCGCAAGCAGTGGATCGCCGGCACTCTGTCCCCGAAAGGCAGCGTGCGCGTCGACCCCGGCGCCGAGCGCGCGCTCGCCTCGGGGCGGAGCCTGTTGCCGGCCGGTGTCGTGGGCGTGGACGGTCAGTTCGAGCGGGGCGACGCGGTGCGCGTGCTCGGCGCCGACGGCCGCGAGCTCGCGCGCGGGCTCATCGCCTACGCGGCCGACGAGGCGCGCCAGATCGCGGGCAAGCAGTCGCAGGGCATTGCCGAAGTCTTGGGCTATCGCGGCCGGGATGAGATCATTCACCGCGACGACTTGGTGCTGATCGACACGAGATGACGCGCGAGTGATGGACCCATGAGCAGCGTGCAGATCGAGCGTGTGCAGGATCTCCGCGAACAGATGTTCGCGATCGGCCGCGCCGCGCGCGCGGCCGCGGCCGAGCTCGCGCAAGCGAAGCCGGCCGTGAAACGCGCGGCGCTCGAGGCGGCGGCGAAGGAATTGCGCTCGGCCTCGAAGGCCGTGCTGCGCGCGAACGCGGACGACGTCGCCGACGCGCGCGCCGCGGGTCTATCGGGCGCGCTGATCGACCGCCTCGCGCTCGACGAGAAGCGGCTCGAGGCGACGGCGGCGGGGCTCGAGGTCGTCGCGGCGCTCGAGGACCCCGTCGGCCAGACGATCGCGGAGTGGCAGCGGCCGAACGGCCTCAAGATCTCGCGCGTGCGCGTCCCGCTCGGCGTGATCGGCATCATCTACGAGAGCCGCCCGAACGTGACCGCGGACGCGGCCGCGCTGTGCCTCAAAGCCGGCAACGCGGCGATCCTGCGCGGCGGCTCCGAGAGCGCGCGCTCGAGCGCGGCGATCCACGCGTGCCTCACGCGCGCCTTGACGGCGCACGGCCTGCCCGCGGCCGCCGTGCAGATGGTGCCGACTCAAGACCGCGAGGCGGTCGGGATCATGCTTCGCGACATGGCGAGCTACATCGACGTGATCGTGCCGCGCGGCGGCAAGAGCCTGATCGCGCGCGTGCAGCAGGATGCCCGCGTGCCCGTGATGAGCCACCTCGAGGGCATCTGTCACACCTACATTCATGCCCGCGCCGACCTCGCGATGGCACGGCGCGTCACGCTCAACGCGAAGATGCGCCGGACCGGGGTCTGCGGAGCTACCGAGACGATCCTCGTCGACCGCGCGTGCGCCGCGACCCACCTGAAGCCGATCGTCGTCGACCTACTCGACTCGGGCTGCGAGGTCCGCGGCGACGCGGCCACGGTCGCGTGCGATCCGCGCGTCCGCGCCGCGGTCGACTCGGACTGGGGCAAGGAGTTCCTCGACGCGATCGTGGCGATCCGTGTGGTCGACGGCCTCGACGAGGCGCTCGCGCACATCCGCCGCTACGGCTCGGCGCACACGGACGCGATCATCACGGCCGACACCGCCGCGGCCGAGCGGTTCCTGGCCGAGCTCGACAGCGCGATCGTGATCCACAACGCATCGACGCAGTTCGCCGACGGCGGCGAGTTCGGCATGGGCGCCGAGATCGGAATCGCGACGGGCAAGATCCACGCGCGCGGGCCCGTCGGCGCCGCCGAGCTCACGAGCTACAAATATCTAGTGCGCGGCACCGGCCAGACGCGCCCCTGAGCCGAGACTCTACCGCAGTGTCTCTCGCGGCGCGCACGGGACGCGCGCTCTACGACGTGATCGTGATCGGCGCCGGCATCAACGGCGCCGCGATCGCGCGCGAAGCCGCGCTGTCGGGCCTCGCGGTGCTGCTCGTCGAGCGCGGCGACCTCGCGGCCGGCACGAGCAGCGCGTCGTCGCGGCTCATCCACGGCGGCCTCCGCTACCTCGAGCATTTCGAGCTCGGTCTCGTGCGCGAGTCGCTCAACGAGCGCGAGCGCCTGCTGCGCCACGCGCCGCATCTCGTGGCGCCGCTCGAGCTCTGCATTCCCGTCTACGCGCGCGCGCGGCGCAAGCGCTGGCAGATCGCGGCAGGCCTGACGCTCTACGATTGGCTGTCGGTCGACCGCTCCCTCCCGGGCCACACGCTGCTCGGGCGCGACGCGCTGCTCGCGAAGCTCCCGGGCCTGAACAGGGACGGGCTCGTCGGCGGCGCGAGCTACTTCGACGCGCAGGCGCGCTACCCCGAGCGGCTCGTGGTCGAGAACGTGCTCGATGCGGCCGCGAACGGCGCCGTCGTCAAGACGTACACGCGCGTGACCCGGATCGTCGTCGAAGGCGGGCGCGCGACGGGCGTCGAATGGCGCACGGCGGACGGCGCGACGGGCGGCGCGCACGCGCACGTCGTCGTGAACGCAGCGGGTCCGTGGGTCGACGAGACGCTCGGGCCGATTCGGCACACGCGGCTGATCGGCGGCACGAAGGGCAGCCACCTGATCGCGCCGCCGTTTCCCGGGGCGCCGAGCGCCGGCGTCTACGTCGAGGCGGGCAGCGACGCGCGGCCGCTGTTCATCCTGCCCTGGAACGACTTGCTGCTCGTCGGCACGACCGACGAGCGCGTGGACGATCCGAGCGCCGCCGCCGCGACGACGCGCGAGCTCGAGTATCTCGCGCGCGAAACGGAGCGCGTGTTCCCGGCCGCGGCGGGCCTCGCGTCGCGAGTGCTCTACACGTATACGGGCGTCCGCCCGCTGCCTTATCAGCCGCGCGGCGCGGAGGGTGCGATCACGCGCCGGCACATCATCCGGCGTCATCGGGCCGCGCGCGGCTTGTACTCGGTCGTCGGCGGCAAGCTCACGACGCACCGCGCGCTCGCCGAGGACGTGCTCGCCGTCTTGCGGGGGCAGCTCAGGGGCCTCGGGCGCCGCAAGCCGACGCGCGAACGGCCGCTGCCCGGCGCGCTCGGACCGAAGGAGCGAGACGAGCTGCTGGCCGACGTCCGCGCGACGCTGAACGCCTCGCAGGCGAAGCGTCTATGGGGTGTTTACGGCGCGGCGGCGCTCAAGGTCGCGGAGCTCGCGCGCAGCGCGCCCGAGCTCGCGTCGACGATCGGCGCCGGCGCCGCGCTCGTCGCGGAGCTCGTCTATGCGCGTGAGGTGGAGTGGGCCGTTACGCTCGAGGACGTCTTGCAGCGCCGCTGCATGGCGGGACTCGGTCCGGATCTTGGGCTCGGCGCCGCCGAGCCGGCGGCGCGCTGGCTCGTTCGTCTTGGCGTCTGGGATTCGGCGCGCGCGGAGTCCGAGCTCGCGGACTACCGCGCGCGCGCGGCGCGGCAACGTGCGCCGGTGCCCTGAGCGGCGGTTACTTGTGCTCGGCGGCCAACGCCGGCAGCTCGACGCGCACTTCGGGCGCGACGATCGCTGGCTGGCTCGCGTGCAGATCGGCGCTCGTCTCGGCGACGATCTCGTCCGTCATGTCGGAGAGCATCTCGGCCGCGGGCTGCTTCGCCGTCACGACGATCTCGTCGACGTTCTGGCTCGACAAAGCCGGGCCCGCGAGCGCGATCAGAGCAGCCGCGAGCAACGTACCGGATAGCGTCTTCATGGTCTTTCTCCCACTTGGGCCAACAAACAGTGTCTCTGACGCGAGATGCTACGCGCGGGAGACAGTACCGGCTTCAAGAAAGATCAAGATTGACGAAGGGCGCTAAAGGTTCGCGCGCTCGCGCGCGAGCAACGGCGGGCATTCCAACCGGGCGCTTAAGAACTCTTTTCGCTCGCGGTGCGCTCGACGGGCTCGAAGCGCAACGTCGGCCGGTCGCCGTGCCGCGAGTACAAGTGCTCGCTCGCCATGTCGGCCAGTGCGCGGTCGCGCTCGGCGCGCGTGCGATACCAGTGCTGCTGTTGCCAACCGGCCCCGAGCAGCCGCGAGAACGTGTCGCTCGTCGGTAGGGTGACGCGAATGCCGAACGGCTTCGGCGTATCCAGGGGCTCGTTCAAATTGTGCTCGTGGACGATTTCCATTTCGTTCGCTCGTGGGCGCATCTCGATCGCGTCGGCATCTTAACCGAACGCCGTTCCGGCCGGTCAACCGCGCGCCGCTGTTACAATCGCCGCGCATGGCGAGGGTGGTCCAGGCGGCGGAGTTCTTCCAGGTCGGCGGTCCTGTGCAGCCGGATCGGCTCGGCTATGTCGAGCGTGCGGCGGATCGCGCCCTCGAGGCCGCTCTACGGTCACGCAACCTCGTCTACGTGCTCGGGCCTTCCGGGATCGGGAAGTCGAGCTTGCTCGCGCACGCGGCGCGCGCGCTCGGTCAGGCCGGCGATCTCGCGGCGATCGTCGATCTCTCCCAGCTCGCGGCACGGGGCGAGGATGCCGACGTCGAGCGTTGGACTTATTCGATCGCGTATCGAATCGCCCACGAGCTGCGCCTCCGCGTCGACCTGCCGGCCTGGTGGCGAGAACGAACCGCGCTTGCGCGCGAGACGCGCCTGGCCGACTTCTTCTGGGAGATCGTGCTGACGAACACGACCGCCGCGGTCACGATCATGTTCGACGAGATCGAGCGCGCGCTCGCGCTGCCGTTCGGGCGCGAGCTGCTGGCCGCGGTCGACACGTGCTACGAGCGGCGCGCGCGCGAGCCGGACTACGTGCGGCTGTCGTTCGCGCTCGCGGGGGTCGTCGCGCGCGAAGACCTCGAGCAGGGCGTTTCGCGAGCTACGGCCGCCGTGTCGATCGACGCGGCGGACTTCACGCCGGAAGAGTCGTACACGCTCGCCGTCGGCTTCGGCGGCGAGCGCGCGCAAGCGCAAGCGCTCATGGATCGCATCTACGTTTGGACGGGCGGTCACCCGTATCTCACTCAAAAGGTCGCGCGCGGCGTCGCGCGAAAAGGCGGCAAGCTCGAGGACGTCGAGCGCGTCGTGCGCGGCGAGATGCTCGTCGCGAGCGCGCTCGAAGAAGAGCCGCTCGTGCGGATGCGCTCGCGGCTCACCGCCCGCAGCGGACCCGCGCGCCGCGCACTCAAAGTGCTGCGCCGGGTCGCGCGCGGCGCGAGAGTGCCGCCGCCCGCGGATCGTGCGGTGCGGGACGTCCTGTGGCTATCCGGCGTCGTCGCCGTCGCGGACGGCGCGCTCCGTTACCGCAATCGTATCGTGCGCGAGGCGCTCGGCGCGCGCTGGGTCAAGAGCGTCGCCCCGCTCGGTTGGCGGACCGTCGCGGCGGCGGCCGCGCTGGTCGCCGTCGTCGCCGCGGCCGCGTTCGCTTACTTGAATTACTTGCCGCGCTACTACGAGCGCACGCTCACGAGCCCGGACGCGGATTCGGCCAGCGTCGACTCCGCGTATCGCGGCCTGCACCGGCTGCCGGGATTCGCCGCGCGCGCGGACGAGCTGCTCGCCGACGCGCTGCGGCGGCGCAGCGCGGACGCGCAGAACGTCGCGGCGCTCGTGACGACGGACACGGCGCTCCGCGCGCTGCCGGGGCAGGGCCGGATCGCGGACCGTCTGCTCGCGGACTTCTGGCTTCGCAAGACGGCGGCGGCCGCGGGCTCCGAGCAGCGCGACGCCGCGCTGCTGTTCGCGCTGCGCGCCGCGCTCGCGGGCGGCGGCGCCGACGAGGCGCGCGCGTGGGTCGGCGATCTGCTCGACGACGACTACCGGGAGCTCGAGCGCACGTTCGAGCTCGACGCCGCGCCCATGCGCTGGGGTGTCGATTGGCAGGCCGGATTGCTGCTCGCGGTGGAGCCGGACCGCTCGATCTTGCGCGCGCCGCTCGCGGCGCGCGCGAACGCGGTCGCCGACGCGCCGCAGCAGCTGAGCGCGCTCGCGCCCGCGCTGCTCGAACGCACGCTGCGGGTCGACGGCCAGGGCTCGGCCGGGGAGCTCGAGCTCAGCGTCGCACTCGCGCATCCCGCGAGCGCGGAGCTCACGCTCGTGCTGACCGCGCCGAGCGGCGCGAGCGCGACGCTCGCGCTGCCGCCGAGCTCCGCGCAACAGGGCGGGAACTACGTGCTCAGCGCGCGGCCCGGTACGCCGCTCGCGGCACTCGCCGACGAGGAGCGTCACGGCGCGTGGCGGCTCACGCTGATCGATCGGCGCGCGGGCAACGCCGGCAGCCTCGTCGGCTGGGGACTCAGGTTCGACGAGCAGTCATCGCGCGACGACCCCGACGAGCCGGTCGCGATCCCGGACCCCGAGCGCAGCACGGCCGTCACGTTCGACCTGAGCGACGACGGCCGGTTCGCGCTCGTGCGGCCGGCCGCGCAGGGAGCCGTCGGCAGTCTCGCAGTTTGGAACTTGGCGACGGGCAAGGCGCAGGCCGACCTCGATCTGCCGCGAGCGCCGGAGAACGCGTCGCTCAATGCGACGCGGACCCGCGTGCTCGTGTCCGCGGGCGACCTTGTGACGCTGTGGAACGCGGCCGACGGCGCGCGCGTCGCGCGGCTCGCGACGCAGACCGAGTTCGTGCTGCCGCCGACGTTTTCCCCGGACGGCGGCTACGCGGCGATCGCCGAGCGCGTCGAGGACGCCCCACCGCTCTATAGCCTGCTGCGCGCCGAGGATGGCTCGCATCTCGCGAGCGTCGAGGGCGTGAACGGCGTCGAGCGCTGGTGGCTCGGCCCCGGCGGCCGCTACTTCGCGCTGCTCGAGCACGCCGGCTCGCTGCGCGTGCTCGACGCGCGTCGCGGCACGGAGCTCGCGCGCTTCTCCGTCGCGCATGGGGTCGCGGCCGTGCTGCCGCTGCCCGACGGCACGACGCTTTTGACCGTCGACGGCGCCGGCGGAATTCGTGCCTGGAGCGTCGACCCGAAGGCGCCGGGCGGCGGATCCG
>Ga0335085_10014966_pt1 | contig 11285 bp, 8 predicted proteins | sample Lox_Sample_45_FD_206712 | JGI IMG/M metagenome (GOLD analysis project Ga0335085, IMG submission 206712) | Soil microbial communities from Loxahatchee National Wildlife Refuge, Florida, United States - Lox_Sample_4.5 | ecosystem: Environmental > Terrestrial > Soil > Wetlands | place: USA: Florida... | reverse complement strand
CTTGAGCTCCACCGGGCCGCCGGACGTCTCGCTGTGACGCTCCTGCGTTTCGAAGAGGCTGTGGATCACCTTCGCCTGGTGCAGCAGCGCATCCACAACGACCCCGACGCGCACTACTACCTTGGTCTCGCCCTCGCCGCCCTCGGCCAGCCCGAAAGGGCGCGCACCGAGTTCGAGCACGCCCAGGTCTTCCGCGAGTACCGCGCTTCGGCGCGTCTGGAGCTTGCATTCCTCGACGCCCGGCGTGGTGATCATGTCTCGGCATTGGAGTGGACACGGCGAGCCATCGCTGATTCCCCCAAAGCGGAGCGTGCCGGAATTGTGGAAGTCGCGCTCCTCCACCGGATGGGCCGCGATGCCGAGGCACGCGAACGTCTGGCTCGCTGGCTGCAGCTCGACCCCGCCAGCTCCGCCCTGCGTTTCGAAGGAACGCTGCTGGGTACCGCCGATGCCGCTCTCTGGAGCCATTTCTCTGCCGACCCGGACCGGCTGCTGCACGTTGTGTCCGAGTACATCCGGCTGGGCATGTTCGACACCGCCGCAACGCTGCTGGATCACGAATATCCCGCGGTGGACGCGTCCTGGACCGAGCCCGGCGCCGTGTTGCCGCAGCAGCATCCGCTCGTCGCCTACTACCGTGCCTGGTGCCACCATCGCCTCGGCAAACCGGCGCGTGAAGAGTATCGCGCCGCATCGCAGCTCCCCACGCGCTACATCTTCCCGAGCCTGCCGGGCACCATCCCTGTGTTGCGCGCCGCTCTCGCGGCCGATCCGAACGACGCCACCGCGCACTTCCTGCTGGGTTCGCTCTGGATGTCCGGCGGCATGACCGATCGCGCGCTCGACGAATGGGGGAAAGCGCGCCAGTTGCGGCCCGCCATCCCGACCCTGCATCGCAACGTTGGCGACACCCTGCTCTTCCTGAAGCACGATCCGAAACAGGCTGCCGCCGTGTTCGAAGAGGGTCTCGGTGTGGATGCGTCCAACGTGGAGCTCTACAGCGGCCTCGATCAGTCCCTCACGCTGCTGGGGCGCCCTGCATCGGAGCGAGCGGCCGTCTTCGCGCGGTTCCCGGACCCGAAGGAGATGCCCTCCGCGCTCGTGTATTCCCAGGCGATGGCGCTGGCGGAAGCGGGAAGGTTTGACAACGCCCACAGGCTCTTCTACGACCGTTTCTTTCCCAGCGAAGAAGGCGGCACTCCCGTCGCACAGGTATACATCGAAGTGGAACTGTTGCAAGCGCGCGGGCTCGCGAAAGCGGGCAGGCAGGCCGAAGCGCTGCACGTTCTCCAGAACATCGGGCGTGAGGTGCCGGGCCTCTCATTCACGCACAACGGACTGGCCCCCATTCTCGAACGGTCGCGCTACCAGTACGAGTTGGGCGAAGCGTTCGCTGCGGCGGGCGATACGGCGCAGGCGCGCGCGCACTGGAAGAAAGCGGTGGATCGCAGCATCGGCACGCTGGGCCCGCAGGCGGTCTTCGCGTTGCTGGCTGAAAAGCGCATGAATCCCGCGGCAGCAGAATGGCGTCAGCAGATGGAGAAGGTGCTGGCCGACACCGACGTCCTCTTGCGCAGCACCACCTGGACCGGGATTGCCGATTACAGCCGCGGCGTGTTTCTGCGCGAACTGGGAAGAAAGGCTGAGGCTCGCGAAGCGTTTCGCTCCGCCGTATTGACGCGTGATCGCGGCCTCTCGCAGTACCTCGGCCGCACCGGCCTGGCTTCTCTGGGAGCTCAACAATGACAAGACGCAAGCTGTTGGGCGCGGGTGCGACGGCGCTGGCCGCCGGCCACCTGCTGCGAGCCGACGTGCTCGACCATCTCTGGCAGGGCTACGATTTCGGCCACGGCCCCAGAGTTCAGGACCGTCTCAACCAGGGGCCGTTCCCGGTGGAGCAGGACGACGGCTGGCGCACCGTCGCCACCACCACGCCATCGGCCCGCCCCATCCGCAACTTCGGCACGGGTCTGGTCGGCTACACATGGGAAGAGAGCGGGCCGTCGCTCCCTGCCCGCGCCGGAAAGCAGACTCTCGAGAATCACGTGGAGCAGATGGCTTCCCTGCCCTTCGTGGATGTGCTCTACATCCGCTGCGAGTGGCGCGACGTCCAGAGCCGTCCAGGCAGGCTTGATCTGATGCCCGTCTGGAAGCTCACGCTCGACGCCGCAAAGTCGTTTGGCAAACGCGTCGCTTTCCGCGTGATGCTCTCCAACACCGTTCATCAGCCGAAACAGTTGGCCATGCCGGACTTCCTGAATGGCAGGGTCCCGGTGGTATCCGTCGGCAAGGCCAACGATCTCGGCGACGGCATCGATTACCGCGAGCCGCGCTACGACCACCCTGAATTCCTCCGCGCCTTCCGCGAACTCAATGAGCTCCTCGCCACCGAGTTCGACGGCCATCCGCAAATGGAGTTCGTGGATCTCATGATGTACGGCTTCTGGGGCGAAGGTCACACCAGCGACCGTCCGAGTCCCTTCCCCGACTACGTCACCGCCGAGCGAACCATGACCGGGTTCACGAGGCTCCAGCTCGACGCCTGGAAGAAAGCCCCGCTCGCCGTCAACACCCAGCCCGATATCAGCCGCGTGGGCAACCGCGAAGTACAGGACATGTGCGTGCGTGCCGGATGCTGGCTGCGCTCGGACTCCATCCTTACCATCGAAGAGCCCCTTCAGGTTGAGGAACTCGCGCATCGTCCGCCGTGGCTGGCCGTCGTTATGGAAGACGGCTACAACCGCGACTACAACGTCGACACCATTCCGCTCGACGCTGCCGGCATTGCCGAGCGCGAGAAGTCCATGCTGCACGTGCTGGATCTCGGCGCAAACTACTGGTCGCTGTGGACCGAGGGCGCCAATCTGAAGCGCTACAACGAACGCTACCCGCGCGGCTTCGCCACGCTCCAGCAGCGCATGGGCTATCGCGTGCGTCCTTCGTGGGTCTGGCAGCGTAAGCGCTACGGAACCAGCGAAGTGATCGTGGGCGTAGCCAATGACGGGGTTGCTGGCGTGCCGGGAGTGCTACGGCTGTCGCTCGAAAGCATCGACGGGAAGCTGCGGCTCAGCGGCGGTCTGGATGCGGGCCACCCCTACGGGGGTAACGTCCGGGAGGGCGCTTTCGTGCTGCCACGGGAAGTCACGGACCGGCGGTTCAAACTGCGTGCCGAAATCGAAACCAACGGCGTGCGCCGTCCGGTGCAATGGGCCTGCGAGCAACCTCTGGAATCCGACGGTTCATTCCTGATCGAGTTGCAGCCCTTCGACGCCGCGGGATGGCGAAAGGGCGTGTAATGCCAATTTGTCTTTGTCATTGCGTTTTCTTGTTTTTCATGTAAGATAGAGACAAATGGCAACCTCCATTCGAAACCGCCTGCTGGTAGAAGAAAGACGCCGGGACATCCTTTCCATCCTCGAAGCAGAAGATCGCGTCACAGTGGAAGGTCTGGCGGAGCGATACGGCATCTCCACCGTGACCGTGCGGGCTGACCTGGATGCGCTTGCAGCCGCCGGGGCGCTCGTTCGCTCCCACGGTGGCGCGGTCAAGCGCACCGATCCGCGCGTGGACTACCCGATTGAGTTCAAGCAGACGCTGCACCAGGCCGAAAAGGCGCGCATCGGAGAGGCCGCCGCCCGGCTGATCCAGCCCAATCAGATCATCATTCTCGACTCGGGCAGCACCACGGCCGAAATCGCCCGCTGCCTGAAGGCGTCGAAGATCCGGCCGGTGACGGTGATCACCAACGCGCTCAACATCGCCATGGCTCTCACCAATACCGCGGATATCTCGGTGGTCATGCTCGGCGGCATGGTACGGCCCATGTCTTACTCGCTCGTAGGTCCGCAGGCGGAACAGACCCTGCGCAGCCTGAGGGCGGATCATCTGTTTTTGGGAGTGGATGGATTCGACTACGAAATCGGCATCACTACGCCGGATATTCTGGAAGCCCAGCTCAACACGCTCATGATCGAAGTATCACGGGAGGTCACCGCGGTTGCGGACTCCAGCAAGCTCGGCAGGCGTAGTCTGTCGGTGATCGGCAAAGCGTCGTCGATTCACCGCCTCATCACCGATACCGCGGCGGACGAGAAGCACCTCCAGGCGCTGCGCAATGAAGGCGTGGAAGTAATCACCGCGTGAGCGGTCAGGCTAGCCGGCAGCGGCTTCGCCAAGCACCTGAATCACTACGGTGCGGGCCAGCGGCCCGTCGTATTCAACGAAATACACGCGCTGGCGCGAACCTCGTACCAGCTTCCCCTGTTCGATTGGGAAGTAGCAGTTGATGCCGCCAAGGATGCTCTTCAGATGATCGCCCGCGTTGAAGCCGAGGCGGCCGTCGAAATCCAGCGGCCGGTTGTGCCAGTAGCCTGACGCGCCCGGAGGAGGTTCCTTCGGCGCCAGCCGCTCAAGGTGAGCGAGTACATCCCGCTCCAGACATTCGATCCCCTCGGTCACCAGCAGGCCCGACGAGGTGTGCGTCGTCATCACCAGCGCGATGCCATCGTTGGCGCCGCTCTCCCGAACCACGCGCTCCACGTGATCGGTGATGTCGATCATCTCCAGGTCTTTGCGCGACTGCACTTCCACGCGCTCCAGCTTGATGATCATCGCGCGCCTCCCAGCAGTGCCTCGGCGTTGGCGTGGAAGATCAGCTCCAGGCATTCCTCCGAAAATCCGAGCCCGCGCACCACCCGCGCCATGTTCTTGATCTCCACGCGCGGGTAATTCGACCCGAACACGAGTTGCTTGCGCAAACTGCGTTCGAACACCGTCAGCGGCACCTGCTGCTTCATCGCAAACGTAAGGAAGTCCCGCGGATTGTCGAAATACAGCGCCGAAGTGTCGAGCGATACATTCGGGTACTTCAGCGCCAGCGCCACCGCGTCCACCACCCACGGCCAGGCGAGATGCGCCAGTACGATGCGCAGCTTCGGGAACTCCGCCGCCACATCTTCGAAGCGCAGCGGATGACCGTACTTCAGCTTGCTGCCCGGCTCCCAGCTCATCCCCGCGTGAAACAGAATGGGGATTCCCAGCTTCTCGGCTCGCTTGTAGATCGCGCTCAGCTTGGCGTCGTCCGGGAAGAACTCCTGCATCGGCGGCGCGAGTTTCAGGCCGCGCAGCCCGAGCTCGCGAATCGCCGACTCGAGCTGATCCGCAGCCTTCTCATTGTGCGGATCCACGCTCGCGAAGCCGACGAATCGCCCGCTCATCTGGCAAAGCTCGGCAATCTGCTCGTTGCTGTAAATGCGAAAGCCGCGGCTCGTCGTCGCATCAATCGGCAGAATCACCGCTTTGTCCAGCCCGGCAGCGTCCAGCTCCAGATGGAATGTTTCCAGCGGCTGGAAGTTGTTGCCGATGTAGAACTGCTCGCGCGCCGCCGCAGCCAGTTCCGGGTGCCGCGCGATCATCTCGCGAACCAGCACCGGGTGCGTGTGAAAGTCGTAACCCCTCATGCGTGCACCTGCCGTTTGCGCAGAAACTTCTTCACGTCAGGCTCGCGCGCCTGGCAACCCGTGCCGCCCAGCGCCAGAGTCGAGATCGCTCCGCACGCTGCTCCGTATTGCATGCATTCGTCCAGTGGCCGGCCCGCCAGCCAGCGGTGCAGGAACCCCGCGTTGAATGAGTCCCCCGCCCCGGTCGTATCCACCGGCTCTACAAGCGGCGCAGGCACACGCACAGCACGCCCGTCGATGAGGGCCATCGCACCGTCCCTGCCCAGCTTCGCGATCACCATCGTGCGACCGTTCTGGAGAGCCCTCAGCCCCATTTCCGGATCGTCTTGGCCGGACAAGCCGCGCAGCTCCACCTCGTTCGGGAAGAAGACATCCACCGCACTGAGCGTCTCCCGCAGGTCCGATCCCCACTTCTCCTCAGGATCGAAACCCGGATCGAGCGACGTCGTCAGTCCCGCGTCTTTCGCCTGCTGCAGGATGGATCGCACGCCCGGACGCAGCCCCGTCTGCATGAAGTAGCAGGCCATGTGCACGTGGTTGAATCCCCGCATCACCGCGCAATCGACCTCATCGGCGCGAAACTCCGAGATCGCGCCAAGGTGCGTAATCAGAGCGCGATCGGTTTTGCCCGTGACCGAGGCGGTGATCCCTGTCTTCACCGCCCGGTCGACAATCACGCGGCTGGTGTCGATCCCTTCGTCGCGCAACCGCTTGCAGCAGAAATCGCCCCAGACGTCCGGTCCAACCTTGCCGAGAAAGGCCACGTCTTCGCCCAGCCGGGCCAGCCCCACTGCACAAATGGCTGAGGAGCTCCCCAGCGTCAGAGTGCAGTCCTCTACCAGCACCTCTTTCCCCAGCTCCGGGAAGGCCTGGTAGTTCTGCAGAATGAGATCGACGTTGATCTCGCCGATGACCAGAATCTTCACGCACCGCCCCCCGGGCTCTCGTTGCTGTGCAGGCGGAAGCCGCCCACCACGCGCTGGATCACGCCGTCCACCGAAGGAGAATCGGGGCGGAACCCTTCGTGACGCGAGCGGAAAAACGCGAGCAACTGGCCCACGATCACGTCCAGAACGGCCGCACTGGAGTCGTCCACGCCCGCCTTCGCCGGACGATTGATGGCTGCATCTCCGTAATCGAGGATATCCGCCGGCAGCGCGTCGCCGACAACGATGCGGCTGTGCCCGAGGCCTTTCTCCCGCAACTCCGCCAGCAGGTCGAGCTGATAGGCCCGCGCCAGCAGGTCGGCCGAAAGGAACCCGACCACCAGCGTGTCCGGATGGATCGCGCACATCGGCCCGTGGCGCACACCGAGGAATGTCTCCGCCTGCGCCGAGATCGTGCCGCCCGTAATCTCCAGCATCTTCAGCGCGCTTTCCCGGGCAGCGCCGTAACGGCAGCCGTCTCCCAGAAATAGCACCGAATGGAAAGGACGGACGGCGAGCTCCGCCAGAGTCTGTGTGTATTTCAGCATCTGCTCTTCGGCGAGATCGCTCAGCGCAGCCACCGTTCGTCGGTACCCGCTCGTGTCGTTCGTCCAGCCGAGGCACAAACCCGCCACCACGATGTTGGTGAAGCTGCTGGTCATCACCAGACTCTGATCGCAGGTCCGCTGATCGAGCAACAGACAATGCACGCGATCGCTGCCGCGGTAGTTCCGCGCCAGCAAACCCTCTTCGTTGCAGGTGATGAACAGGTGCCGGCAGCCGGGCTCTTCGGCCAGCAGTGCATCCACCGCCGCGCGGCTTTCCGGACTGTCGCCCGACCGCGCCAGAGACACCGCCAGACACCGCTTCGAAGCCGGCAGGACTCCCGGACGATCCGTGATCAGTTGTCCGCTGGGAATCGCAAGCATCGTGGCGGACAGCTTGCGCTGCAGAGCAGGCGCAAGGCAATCTGCTGCAAACTGCGAGCTCCCGGAACCGGTCAATACAACAATGTCTCGCCCCTCGCTGAGGGCCGCCAGTTCGTCAGCTACCGCCGAGGCGCGCGCCGCTGTGTCCAGCCACGTGGCCGGTTGCTGTCCGATTTCCCGCAGGGTATGGCCGTAACCGGCTGATATTTGCTCATCTTGCGAACAGCTCAGCAGTGCGGCGACCGCCGGCGCGTCCCCAGCCCACCGGGTCATCCAACGCTGGATGCAAGGGTCCGGATCGACGCCGTCCGGACATTTCACGACAGTCATTCCGTGTAGCTCCTTCGGCCTCTGCGGCTGCCATCACCTTCGCGGGAACTAAAAACCAAGCATAACAAACAAAACGTAAGCAATCAATTATTTCTTTAGTCGCCACACGGCTGCGTCCAGCCTGTCCGGCCACCCTCCCCAAAGGCTGCCGCGCCAGCGGGCCGGCGTGCGGATGTCCGGCTGTCGAGATGGTGACCGCCCGCACAATTCGCGTCCAGAGCGAATAGAATATCCAGTGGAGAGGCCCATCATGGCCGACGGACCTCGCACTCATATCGATGCGGTGGGTAACCGGCTCGCCCTGCTCACTGCCGCGGTCCCTGATCAGGCCGTCTTTCTTTTAACTCCCGATGGTTCGGTCGTCCGCTGGAACGGCGGCGCGCAGCGCATCTACGGATACGACGCCGACGAAGCGATCGGTCTTCCTTTGTCCCGCTTCTACACGCCCGAGGATATCGCCGCCGACGAGCCGGAGCGTGAACTGGAACGCGCCACCGCCGTTGGCTGCTTTGAAGGCGAAGGCTGGCGCGTCCGCAAAAACGGCTCCAGATTCCGGGCGAGCGTCTCCATTGCCGCTCTGCACGATGAACAGGGATCTCTCGAAGGCTTTTCCAAGATCGTCCGCGATATTACCGAGAAGGTGAAGCTGCAGGAAAAGCGCGAGCGCCTTTTCGCCGCGATGGAGTCCCGCCGCCAGCTCTTCCAGCTTGTGGTCGAGAACGCGCCGGATGGCATCGCCGTCATCGATGGCGCAACCCTGCGCGTGAAATGGGCCAACCGCCCGTTTCAGGATCGGCTCGAGGAGCCGTACCACAGCATGGACCTCACCGGCCTGCACATCGCCGATTACCTCCCGCACGCCGAAGAAACGGGCATTCTGGACCTCTTCCGCCGCGTCGTCGCCACCGGCGAACCGTACGTCGATGCCGAGTACGCTTTCACCGGCTTTGCGCAGGGCGTCACCTACTACCGCCTCTGCCTTTTGCCGCTCTCCGGCGCCTCCGGAGAAACCACGGATGTGGACGTGCTGGAAATCCTCACCGACATGACCGACGAGGTTGAAACCCGGAAGAAGATGGAACGGCTGACCGCGGAACTGGAAGCGCGCAATCGCGAGGTGGAGCAGGCCAGCCGCCTGAAGAGTGAGTTCCTCACCAGCGTCAGCCACGAGCTGCGCACTCCTCTGCACTCCATCATCGGTTTCGCTGACCTCATGGAAGAACAGGCTGGCAACCTGACGGAAAAGCAGCGTCACTACGTGGAGCGAATCCACCATTCCTCGCGGCACCTGCTTTCCCTCATTAATGATCTCCTCGATCTGTCCAGGATCGAGGCGGGACGGCTGGATCTGCGCCAGGAATACTTCCCTGCCGTGGAGGCTCTGGTCGAAGTGCTTGAGACCCTCCGGCCGCTCGCGGCCGCGAAGAGCATCTCCATCGTCCATTCCGTTCCGGATGATCTCGCTCTGGTCGCCGATCGGACCCGCTTCAAGCAGATGCTGTTCAACCTGCTGAGCAATGCGGTCAAGTTCACGCCCTCCGGCGGTCGCGTTGAGATCGCGGCCGCAAGTTCGGAACAGTTCGTTGAGATTTCCGTTAGGGACAACGGCATCGGCATCCCCCGCGAAGAACACGAAGCCATCTTCGAGGAGTTCTACCAGGCCGCCGCCGCCACCAGCGGGCGCCGCGAAGGCACCGGCCTCGGGCTGGCAATTACGCGCAGACTGGTGGAGGGCCACGGCGGAACGATCCGCGTGCAGAGCGAACCCGGACAAGGCAGTTGCTTCACCCTGCGCCTTCCCTCATAGACTGCCCACTCGCGGCCGGGGGCCAAAAAGGCGTAGCATGATAGTCGCAAGTCGCGCGATATGTCGGGAACATCGCCCGCGGCTGTCACAATCCTGGCGATTGACGACGAGCCGGACAGTCTGGAACTGGTCCAGGAGGCCCTGGCCCAGCCCGGCGTTGAGATCCTCGTAACCACCGACCCCGAGCACGGATGGTCGCTGGTTCGCGAAAACCGCCCGGAAATCGTGCTGCTCGATCTGGCCATGCCGCGCCTCAGCGGAATGGAGCTTCTCGATCGCATCATCGATTTCGACCCGTCCACCGACGTCGTCCTGCTGACGGGCAACTACTCCACCGACTGCGCCGTGGAAGCGATCCGAAAAGGCGCTTGCGACTACCTTACCAAACCGGTGACCATCGCCGCGCTGCGGACGCGTCTTGCGGCTTTGCTGGAGGGCGCCAGGCGTCGCCATCGCGCCGCCGAACTGGAAGGCGAACTGGCGGAAGCCTGCCGTTTTCAGAACATCGTGGGACGCAGCCCTTTGATGCTGGAGGTCTTCGATGTAATCCGCCGCGTCGGGCCTCATTTTCGGACCGCTCTGATCACAGGACCCACCGGAACGGGAAAGGAACTGGTGGCTCAGGCGCTCCACAAAATGAGTTCCGGGGCAGGACACCAGTTGGCCGTGTTCAATTGTTCCGCAGTGGTCGAGACTCTGTTCGAGAGCGAGTTGTTCGGCCACGTCCGCGGCGCTTTCACTGGAGCGGTCCAGGACCACATCGGCGTATTCGAGTTTGCCAACGGAGGCACGATCCTTCTCGACGAAATCGGCGACATGCCTCTCACGACGCAGAGCAAACTCCTGCGCGTTGTGCAGACGCAGGAAATTCAGCGCGTCGGATCGCCGTCGGTGCGTAAGATCGATGTCCGCGTCATCGCGGCCACCAATCGCGACCTGCCGGCGATGATCGCGGAGAAGATGTTCCGCGAGGATCTTTATTACCGGCTCTCCATGGTGGAGCTCAAACTGCCCTCGCTCGCCGATCGCAGAGAAGATCTTCCCCTTCTCTGCCGCCACTTCCTCGCTCGCTTCAACGCGCAATACGGCAAACAGATTCGTGGCATCACGCGGCGGGCGCAGGCCGTTCTGTCGCGATACTCATGGCCAGGGAACGTGCGCCAACTAGAGAATGTGCTGGCCAGCGCGTCAATGATGGTTCAGGGAGACTTCATCGACGTCCGCGACCTCCCTGGGCAACTGCGGGAAGCTACTTCAACTCCCGGACCCGACGACGCAGGCGCTGTCCTCAGCCTGGCGGAAGCCGAGCGCCGCCACACACTCCGAGTGCTCGAGTCTCTCGGAGGAAACAAGGTCCGAACTGCGGAAGCGCTGGGAATCAGCCGTGCGACCCTCTATCGGATCCTCGGCGAAGCTGAGTCTGAAGCGGTCTAAAGCTGAGGCTGAATGTTCTGCGATCGGGCGCGCAGAAGCGCCGTGACCTTCTGGCTTAGAGCTCGGAAATCGACGATTTCAGGTGAATTCGTGCTCGGGGAATCGGTATGCCGGGCATAGCCGGTGACAGCGATGATCGGTAGATACGGGTTGGCGCCGTTCGCCGATGAGTCCAGATCGAGCAGGGCCAGATCGGATCGCATCTCCAGCGGCGCGCCCCGGTCGTGGCCATTCTTTGCGGCCACCACATCGTAGCCACGGGATTCGAGATAACGGCGCACCTTGTGACGTGTCTCCGGTCCGCCGTCTGAGATCAGAATTGCTTTCACTGCAACCTCCGTTCTCTCGGTGTTTGCACGTTGGCTGCCGCCCCGGGACACCTTTGCCCCCATCGCGCAAG
>Ga0335085_10014964_pt1 | contig 11286 bp, 12 predicted proteins | sample Lox_Sample_45_FD_206712 | JGI IMG/M metagenome (GOLD analysis project Ga0335085, IMG submission 206712) | Soil microbial communities from Loxahatchee National Wildlife Refuge, Florida, United States - Lox_Sample_4.5 | ecosystem: Environmental > Terrestrial > Soil > Wetlands | place: USA... | reverse complement strand
TTTCCGGGCCGCACGGCCGGAAGTGGAACCGGGCGCCGCGGCTGCAGTCTCGGTCGAGCAGGGGAAACTCGAAGCTTCGAACACCGGCACCGCCGAGTCCGCCGTGCGGCTGGTCAGCGTAATGCGCCAGTTCGAGATGCTGCAGAAGGCCGTCTCGCTGGGCGCGGATATGAATCGCCAGGCCGTCGAGCAGGTCGCGAGAGTGGGTTCTTAGAGAGGAAAACCATGATTCGAGCGCTTTATAGCGCCGCCAGCGGAATGACGGCGCAGCAACTCAATGTCGATAACATCGCCAACAACCTGGCCAATGCCAGCACCATCGGCTTCAAGATGCACCGGGCGCAATTTCAGGACCTGCTTTATCAGACGGTGGTACAACCGGGCGCCGCCGCCGGACAGCAGACGGTGGTGCCGGCGGGGCTGCAGATCGGCCTGGGCACACGGTCGGTAGCCAACGAGACGATCTTCACGCAAGGCAATTTTTCGGAAACCGACAATCCGCTGGACCTGGTGATTCAGGGCAGCGGCTTCTTCCAGGTGCAACTTCCGACGGGCCAGCTTGCGTACACACGCGCCGGATCGTTTCACATGAATGCCAGCGGCCAGATCGTCACCGCCAATGGCGACCTGCTGCAGCCGCAGATCACCATTCCGGCTGACGCGCAGGTCATCACCATCGCGGGCGACGGCACGGTCAGCTACACGGTACCCAACCAGACAGCCAGCCAGCAGGCCGGTCAGGTCCAATTGGCTAATTTCCAGAATCCGTCGGGGCTGAACAGCCTGGGCGGCAGCCTGTTCACTCCCACCGACGCTTCGGGCGAGCCGCAAGTGGGGCTGCCGGGCGGACAGGAAGGCATGGGCACTATCATGCAGGGGTACACCGAAGGAAGCAATGTTTCGGTGGTCGAGGAGTTCATCAGCCTGATCGTGGCGCAGCGCGGTTACGAAGCCAATTCCAAGGTCGTGCAGGCGGCCGACCAGATGTATCAGCAGGTCAACAATCTTTCGAAATGATGCTGGCTCTGTTGGCTCTCGGAAACTGTGTGGCACTCGGTCCGGCGGCGGATGGCATTCTCGCACGCGACCTGGCTCCGGCGCTGCCGGCCCTGGCAGATGTCGCCGTGGTGGTGTCACCCGCGCCTGTGCCCGGCGTGCAGCGGGTATTCCGGATGTCCGAGTTGCAGCGCATGGCCGCGCGCTTCGGGGTTGCCGGCGAACCGGCGAAGGAAATGTGCTTCGAGCGTCCGGCAGCGCCGCCTTCGCGCGATCAACTGGAAGAAGCCCTGCGCCGCCAGTTGCCCGAAGCGCGCATTGAAATTCTGGATTACGGCCGGATGCCCGTGCCGGAAGGCGAAATCGAGTTTCCACTGAAGGGGCTGCGGCGCGCTGGCGCCGATGGGTTCTGGAGCGGGTCGGTGAAATACGGCGCCGGCCGAACGTTCCCGTTATGGGTGCGGGTGCGGGTTTCAGTCCGCGAGCCGCGTGTGGTGGCGGCCGAGGATTTACCGGCCGGGCGGCCGATCACTGCCGGGCAGTTACGCATGGAAGATCGTGAAGTTTTTCCGCGCGAAAAAGGGTTTGCGCCCTCGGTGGATACGGCCGCCGGGCGTGCCGCGCGCCTGGCGATTGCGGCGGGAACGGTGGTGCGGCTGGATGCGCTTGCGGCTGCGCAGGATGTGGTGCGTGGCGACCGGGTGTCGGTCGAAGTTCATAGCGGAGGAGCGTATCTCAGATTGGAAGGCATTGCGGAAGCTTCCGGGGCCGTCGGGCAGTCGATTCCGGTAACCAATCCGGGGTCCCACAAGCGCTTCTGGGCCCGCGTGGAGGGAAAGGGGCGAGTGGTAGTAGGGAAAGGTCCATCATGAAACGGATGTGGAAGTGGTTGTCGATGGCGCTGCTGTGCGCTGCGGTATGGGGAGCGCCGAAGAAGAAATCTCCGCCGAAGCCTTCGCCGCTGGATGAATATGTGCACGAGGCCGAAGCGCGTTCGGCAGACGGCGGGGGGACCAGTCCGGGGTCGATCTGGATTCCGGGGTCGCGCCTGGCGGATGCGGCGCGGGACGTGCGCGCCAGCCAGGTAGATGACCTGGTGACAATTGTGGTTGCGGAACAGGCCTCCGCAGTGAGCACCGGGGCGACCAAGACCCAGCGCCAGGCGAGCACACAGAATGCGATCACCGGCCTGGTCGGGGTTCCCAAAGCCACCAGCGCGCTGGCCAACCTGGCCAATGTTTCCGGGAACACGCAGCTCAACGGCCAGGGCACCACCAGCCGAACCACGAGCCTCTCGACCACGTTAACCGCGCGGGTAACGCGTGTACTGCCCAACGGCGCGCTGGTGATCGAATCGACCCACGAGATCCAGGTCAATTCGGAGCATCAGACCATCGTGGTGAAAGGCGTGATCCGGCCGGCGGATATCGATGCGACCAACAGCGTGCAATCCACGCGCGTCGGCCAACTGGAAGTACATGTCGATGGCAAGGGGGTGGTGGGCGATGCGATCCGGCGTCCGTTCATCCTGTACCGGCTGTTACTCGGACTGCTGCCGTTCTGACCTATGAAACTTCTGGTGCTACTTTTCGGCGCGTTACTGGCGAGCGTCCTCCCGGCCGAGGCGGCGCGTCTAAAGGACCTTGTAGACATCGAAGGCGTCCGCGACAATCAATTGGTCGGTTATGGCCTGGTGGTGGGACTGGCGGGCACGGGCGACGGACGGCAGACCACCTTCCCGGCGCAGAGTCTGGCCAACATGCTCGAGCGTATGGGCGTGGCGGTGCCGGGCACGGCGTTCCAGATCAAAAACACGGCCGCGGTCATGGTGACCGCGACTCTACCGCCGTTCGCGCAACCGGGCAGCCACATTGATGCCACGGCAGCAGCCATGGGCGATGCACGCAGTCTGCAAGGCGGAATCCTGGTGCTGACTTCTTTGCGGGGCGCCGATGGGCAAGTGTACGCGGTCGCGCAGGGGCCCGTGGTGACGGGCGGGTTCGGCGGCGGAACGGCGGGCGCGACGAAGGTGGTCAATCATCCGACTGTAGGACTGGCGCCCAACGGGGCGATTGTCGAGCGGCCGGCGCCGTCGGTGTCACCGCGGACGGTGGTACGGCTGCAAGTGCGCCAGGCAGACTTCACCACCTCCAGCCGGATCCTGGAAGCGGTGAACAAAAAGTTTCCGCCCGCAGCAGCGAAAGCGGAGAATCCCGGGCTGGTCAGCGTAGCTATTCCAACGGATTATACGGCCCGGCCGACCGAATTCGTGGCGCTTCTCGAAGACCTCAGCGTCGAGCCGGACCGGCCGGCGCGCGTGGTGATCAATGAACGCACCGGCACGATCGTTCTGGGCAAGGATGTGCGGATTGCGCCGGTAGCCATCCTCCACGGCAACCTCAGCGTGGAGATTCAGACTACGTATGATGTTTCGCAACCGGCTCCGCTGGCTCCTAGCGGGACAACGCAAGTGGTTCCGCAGACCACCGCCGCGGTCAAGGAGGAGGTGGCGCGCAATGTGGTGCTGAAGCAAGGCGCCACGGTCGAGGAACTGGTGCGCGCGCTGGCAGCCATCGGGTCGACGCCACGGGACGTCATCGCCATTCTGCAGAACCTGCGTGAGGCGGGCGCGCTGGAAGCCGCCATCGAGGTGATCTAAATATGGACCAACCGGGGATTGCTCTTCTCTCGCCATCGACGGCCGCCGCGGGGCTGACCAAGCCGGCCGACAATCCCGCGCGCATCCGCGATGCCGCGCAGCAGTTCGAGGCGCTGCTCATTAATCAGATCCTGCACTCGGCGCGCGGATCGGACGGAGGAGGCTGGCTGGGGCTGGGCGACGATCCGGCGGGCGGCACCGCGACGGATTTTGCCGAGCAGCAGTTGGCGGACACGCTGGCGCGCGAGGGAGGGTTCGGCCTGGCGCAGATGATCGCGGCCGGTTTGCGCCGGGAGAGCGGCGAGTAGCGGCGGCGACTGGCGGGCTGCGTCGCATCCGCCCAAAAGCGGATATTGTATCTGTATGCGACGCCGCGAGTTTCTCCTGGGAGCGACCGCCGCGCCTTTGCTCCGGCCGGCCGAGCAGCCGACCGCGGAGGCAAACGTTCGCGGCATGATGCGCTTGTTCGTCAGCGAGACCGAAGACAAGCCCTGGTTTTACGATCGCGAGATGTGGCCGGCGTACTGCGCCATGCTCGCGGAGAACGGGTTCAACCGGTTTCAATTGGCGTTTGGGATCGGGTACGATTTCCTGCGTGAAGTCACCGATGCCTACTTTCTGTTTGCGTATCCTTTCTTTCTGGACGTACCCGCGTACAAGGTGCGGGCGGTGGGTCTCGCGGACGCCGAACGCGCACGCAATCTCGAAATGCTGCGCTACATCAGCGACCAGGTGGCGGCGCATGGGCTGCGCTTTCAACTGGGAATCTGGATGCATGGGTACGAGTGGGCCAACAGCCCGCGTGCCAACTACACCATCGCAGGACTGAACTCCGAAAATCACGGCGAATACTGCCGCGAGGCGCTGCGGATGTTGCTGGCCGCCTGCCCGGCGATCTCGGGCGTGACCTTTCGGATCCACGGCGAGAGCGGCGTCACCGAAGGGAGCTACGATTTCTGGAAGACGGTGTTCGACGGCGCCGTGCGCAGCAGCCGCAAGGTCGGGCTGGACTTGCACGCCAAGGGCATCGACCAGCACATGATCGACACCGCACTGGGTACGGGTTTGCCCGTGACGATTTCGCCCAAGTTCTGGGCCGAGCACATGGGCATGCCGTATCTGCAGGCCTCCATTCGCGAGCAGGAGATGCCCCACGGCGAGCGCACCGGCCTGATGGCCCTGAGCAGCGGGACGCGCAGTTTCACGCGCTACAGCTATGCCGACCTGCTGCGCGAAGACCGGCGCTACGGCGTGGTGCATCGGATCTGGCCAGGGACGCAGCGGCTGCTGATCTGGGGCGATCCGCTGTTTGCTTCCGCCTACGCGCGCACCTTTTCGCTGTATGGAGCCAACGGCGTCGAGGTAATGGAGCCGCTGTCGTTCAAGGGGCGGCGCGGCTCGGGCCTTGCGGGCGGCCGCTGCGCATACGCGGATGCGACGCTGGCGCCACGGTGGGACTGGCAGAAATACCGGCGGACCTACCAGGTTTGGGGAGCGGCGGTGTCGCATCCGGAAGCGCCGCAGCCCGCCGCGGGTCTGGACAAGGCTCTGGCGAGCGCCAGCCGCATTCTGCCGATCGTGACGACGGTGCACAGCCCCTCGGCTGCGAACAATACCTATTGGCCGGAGATCTACACGCCGCAGCCGATGGTGGATGCTTCGCACAACAATCCGTACACCGACACACCGTCGCCCAGGACTTTTGGCAACGCCGGTTCTTTCGATCCGCAACTCTTCGCCGGCGTCAACGAATTCGCCGCCGAGCTTCTGGAGAACAAGCGCAGCGGCAAGTACTCGCCCATTGAGGTTGCGCAATGGCTGGAGGACCTGGCGCAGGAAGCCGAGTTTGCGATGTCACAGGCGGGTACGCCCTCGAACTTCGAGGCGCGCCGCACCGCCATCGACATTCGCATTCAGGCAGCGCTGGGACGTTTCTTTGCGGCACGGTTCCGCACCGGAGTGCTGTACGCGATTCATGAGAAGACGGGCGACGGCGCGGCGCTCGAGCGGGCCCTGGAGACGTACCGTTCGGCGTGCGACCTGTGGGCGCGGATGGCGGAGAGCGCGCGCAGGGTTTATGCCGCCGATATTACCGTCGGCGAGCATCCCTGGCTGCGCGGCCACTGGACAGATCGCCTGCCCGCTCTGGAGGACGATCTGGCCGCCATGGCTAAACGAGCGTCTCCGGTCCAGGCCGGCTCAGCCGCTGCGGATCCGCATGTGCAACGGGCCATTGCCGCCGCACTGGGGCATGAGCAGCGCGCGCCGATTGTCTGCCGTCATACCCCGGAGGCCCGGCTGCCCAAACAGGCGGCGCTGGCGATCGAGATCGAGACGCCGGCAAACGCCGCAACGCGCTTGTGGTACCGGCATTTGAATCAAGCCGAGCGGTGGCAGGTTGTGGAGATGCGCGCGACAGGGGGTGGCCGCAGGGCCAGTGCGTCGATTCCGCTTGCCTACACCGGTTCGCCTTTTCCGGTGCAGTATTACTTCGAAGTGCGCCTCGCGCCGGAGAAGGTCTGGCTGTATCCCGGCTTCGACCGGACACTGGCGAATCAACCCTATTTCGTCGTCCGCCCGGCTTGAGGACGGCGCGGCCTAAAAACTCCAGCCGTGCGACGAGCAGGCCATCTCTTCCTGGCCCGCGGGTACCCACGGACTGGACCCCTGCGCGGCAGGTTCGGGTGCGGGGCGCAGCCTCTCCCAAGCCTCGGAGAGGGTAACGAGCAGACCCAGGATCTCGGCCAGCGGCTCATCGCTTTGCCGGGCATTGGCCTCCAGCAGTCGGCGCATCATATAGGCGTACATGGCCGCCAGGCGCCGGCTCAGATCGCCGCCACGCTGGTGATCGAGCGAACGGTTCAACTCGGAGAGTACCCGGTAGGCGTGGCTGATGGAGCGGGCCCGCGCGGCGATCTCGCCGGCCGCCAGGTGCTCGCGCGCTTTCCGCACGGCCTGCATGGCGGCCTGGTATAGCACCCGGACCAGTTCCAGCGGGTCGGCCGAAAGGATTCGCTCTTCCAGGTACGTATCGTGTCCGTTGCGCCACATAAATTCTCTCTCCGCAAAAGCTTATCGGCTGGGACAGGTAGTTTTCGAGGCTCAGCCGCGATTCTGTTTTAAATCCTGGGCCAGTTGCAACACGTACTCCGGGGGTATTTGCATCACCACTTCCTCGGTATTCCGATTGACGATTTTGATTACCATGCGATGGGTTTGCGGATCCTTCTGGAAGGTCAGTTCGTTATCGCCGAACATTTCCGTTCCGTTGAGCGCCTTGACAGCTTGAACCACATCGCGATTGGAAGCGGACGGATCCACCGGGGCGACGGAAGCCGCGGCGGCAACCGGTAGGCTGCGGGTGACGGAGTTGATATCCATAAGTCCTCCTCGGGACGGGTGCAGGTTCACCGCCTCACCGATCCACGTCCTTCATATCGTCCGCGGAGCCGGAACTTATAGATCGAAACGGCCGGTTCTCTTATTGCAGCCGGTACTGCGGCAAATTCCCTATTCCCAAAGCGGCGACCGGCGCAGCAGACCCGGTTTCCAGCGTGCACCGTTCGGCTGCCGAACGGGCCTCGACAAGCACTCGCGCGCCCGAGCGGGTAACCCCAAACGCCATGGCCGCGCCGTAGTGGCGGCGGAGGCTCTCGAGATCCCAGTCCGCGCTGGGGCACATGTGAATGGCGCCATCGGAGGCGACCAGGATAGCCATGCGGCAATCCTCCGCCGACTGGCGGGCGGTCGAGAAAATCTCGTGGGCGTTCTTGAGGAAAGGACTCACAAAAAGCATATCGGCCATCTTGCCGAAGCGATATTCCCCGCCGCAAATTCAGATTTGGCTTGGTTTGGTCGAGAAGAAAGGGAGAAGGAGGTGCGGGATGCCGGAGAAGGTCCACGCCATCGGAATCCGGCCTCAGGAGTTGCCGTGGCTGCGCATGCTGGTGGCGCTTTTGCGGCACCCGGACCCGGGCGTTTCTGCACTCACCCGTCACGCACTGCTGTATCTCAGCGGGTCGGCCGACACCCGGAAGGCAGCCACCCCGCAGCAGGGCGGCAGCGCCTGAGAGCGCTTGCGGGTGAACACTCCCAGGGCTACCGGTGACCAAGCGCGCCCGCCGATGGGAGTGCGCACGGGACGTCGGGCTACTGAGGAGGCGACCCTCCAGGGGATTATTGGGAGGGAATGAGCGCTCGTTTCACGGTATACACGATTTTCAAATCGCATTATCCTGAAAGAGGGACCAACCCCGGGGAGGCATTGGCATGCAATCTCTGTCTCATATCCTATTGCCGGTAGATTTCTCCGAGCGCGCCGTGGGCGCTGCCCGGTACGCCGAGATGCTGGCATCGCATTTCCATTCCACAGTCACCTTATTGCATGTTCTGACGCCGCCGCAGTTCGAATTTGGGGCCATGGACATTGCCGGCGTGCTGGCGAACGACCTGTACCGCAACCGCAACGAGCTCGCGGTACGCGACCTGGATGCATTCCTGGCCTCCGACTGGGACGGTGTGGACGTACGCCGGGAGGTACTCGAGGGCGACCCTGCGCAGCAGATTGTGGAATTCGCGCACCGGACTCCGGTGGGACTGATTATTATGCCAACCCACGGCTACGGCCCGTTCCGGCGCTTCATTCTGGGGTCGAACACGGCCAAGGTGTTGCACGATGCCGACTGCCCGGTATGGACGGGCGTGCACCTGGAGGAAGCTCCCCCGCCGACCGCGCCGGTGCGCACCATTCTGTGCGCGGTGGACCTGGGCCCGCAAAGCACGGCAGCCTTCGAGTGGGCCTCCGGTCTGGCCTGCGGATTGGGAGCTTCGGTGACCCTGCTGCATGTGGCTGCGTGCCCATCGGCATCGCCTGAAGCAGCCGGGCGGTCGACCGTGCTGGAGGCGGCGGGCGAAGAACTGGCGCGCGTGCAGGCCGCGGTGGGCGCGCCGGCGGATCTGCACGTCGAGGCCGGCGAAGCGACCAAGGCAATCTGCGGAGCAGCGCTGCGCCTGGGCGCGAGCCTGTTGGTGATCGGACGCGGCTCGGCGGCAGGCAACTACGGCAGGCTGCGCACGAACGCTTACGCCATCATTCGGCAGTCGCCCTGCCCGGTGGTGAGCGTCTGAGGATCGAGTGGCGTTGACGCGGCAACGCGGAGGCGCGGAGATAAAACGCGGAGAAGAGTAGAGGGAGTTTCGTGTCTCTGCGCCTGGGCTTCGAAACGTCCCACCACATGATACAGTGCAGGGAGTGAATCCCCGCACCCTCCACCGAGTACTCGAAGAGACCGCCCGCACTTACGGCGACCGGCCGGCGCTGCATCAGCCCACCGCGAGCGGGAACGATATCACTTATAGCTGGAAACAATATCTCACGGCCGCGGAGGAAATTGCAGCGGGGTTGCGGTCGTTAGGGATCGGGCGGGGTGACGTGGTGGCGCTCGATTCGGAGACGCGGCTGGAGTTTTACCTGGCCGATATGGGCGTCGTGACGAACGGTTCGATCGCCGCGGCTTTATATCCAAGCTATCCGCCCGCGGACCTGCGGCGCAGAGTGGCGAGTTGCGGCGCGCGCGCGGTGTTCGTGGAGGACGCGGCCACTTACCAGGCCCTGCGCGAGGCGGCCGTCGAGCACTGGTTTCTGCTGACCGGCGAGGCGCCCGGCGCCATGACGCTGGAGGCGCTGCGCGAGTGTGGACGCGTGGCAATCGCGAACGAACCGGGGCTGATCGCGCGCATCCAGGCGGAAGTCTCGCCGTTCGATCATGCCATCCTGTACCTCACTTCGGGGGCAACCGGCGAACCAAAGATGGCGCTGGTGACGCATCAGGCGGTGGTGGCCAATCTGGACATGGGTTCTTCGGTTTTGCCGATCGGGCCGGAGGACAGGACGGTGGCTTTTCTCCCTTCGGCGCACATCGCGCAGAGGGTGGTGATCGAGTTTCTGCCGATGCGCTGGGGGATGCCGGTGCATTTCGCGGAGAGCCTGCTGAAGCTACCCCAGGAGATCCGGAACGTTCGGCCGACCATCCTGCTGGCCCCTCCGCGCATGTGGGAGCGCATCTACTCGACCATTTGTACGGAACTACGCAAGCGCCCGGCGGCGGCGCGCCAGGCATTCTACGGCGGACTCGCGCTGGCGCTGGCCGCGGCGCGTTACCGTCGCAAAGGAAAGTCCGTTCCATGGCATCTGCGCGCGCCACTGCGCCTGGCCGACCGGCTGCTGTTTCGCAAGATCCGCGCGCGCTTCGGCGGACGCCTGAAGGTGGCTGCCTCGGGCGCGGCGCCGCTCAGCAAGGACCTTGCGGAATTCTACGAAGCGGTGGGCATGCCGCTGGTGGAAGGCTACGGACTGACGGAAGGCGGCGTCGTATCGCTCAACCCGCTGGATCGTCCGAAGCCGGGCAGCATCGGCAAACCGATCGGCGGCATCCAGGTGCGGCTGGCCGAGGATGGCGAGTTGCTGGTGCAGAGCCCCTGCCTCTTCTCCGGGTACCTGAACGACGAAGCGGCAACGCTTGAAGTGCTGCGCGACGGCTGGCTGCACACCGGTGACATCGGGCACTTCGATGACGAAGGCTTCCTATTCATCACCGGCAGGAAGAAGGAGCTGATCGTTTCGTCCACCGGCAAGAAAGTGCATCCCGCGCGCGTGGAGAGCTTGTTCAAGACTGAGCCGCTGATCAGCCAGGTGGTGCTCATCGGCGACCGCCTGCCATACCTGACGGCGCTGTTCACCCTGAACGGCGCGGCTATCGAGTCGCTCAAAGGGATGGAGGAGTGGAAAGGACGGCCGGCGGGTGAAATCGCCCAGGCGCCGCCCGTACAGGCGGAGATCCGCAAGGCGGTCGCTCGCGTGAACCGGCACCTCGCGCCCTTCGAGCAGGTGCGCAAGTACCGCGTGCTGGGGCGCGATTTCTCCATCGAGTTGGGCGAGTTGACAGCTACGATGAAAGTGCGTCGCGCGCGTGTTTTGGAGAATTTCAAAGACCAGATCGAAGAATTATACGCCGGGCGCGAATAGCGGGCGCGTTTGATTAGCTATAAAACCGCCGGCCCTCGGAGGCCGGATTTACAAATTAGTATCGCGGCACAAGGAAAACTATTCGTGAGAAGAATGTGCGACGTCCTGAGTGCAGAGCGCGCGCTTTAAGTCAGCCCTTGGGCGGCGGCGGGAGTCGATGCCAGCGCAATGGATCACCAGCCTTTTTCCTTAAAAGTCGAGAAGAACTTATCGTGATTCGCCTGGTAAGTCTTTTCGTCCGTGTTCAGTTTTCCAACCAATTGCTCCAGTTCATGCGCCTGCTCGGTGGTCAGAATTTTGCGCGTCTGTAGCTTAGTAATCTGATGTCGCAGGCCGGCCAAGCATCCGGCCATTTCCGCCTTTTCCTTGTGGAGCTGTTCCGAGAGGTGCGCGATCAGCTGGTGCAGGGCTTGGACCCTCTCCGGGCGACAACGGGTTACTGGCGGCATTTTCTGCACCCATTTGAGAACGCCCGCGAGTTTATCTACGTGATCTCCGAGCTGTTTTTTCAATTGCGCAATCTTTTCATGTTTCTTCTGCCACTTGTCCGGTGGCATCACTTTCAAGCCAGCGAGGTCCTCCTCAAGGGCCTTACTGGTGAGCTTCA
>Ga0335085_10014961_pt1 | contig 11288 bp, 5 predicted proteins | sample Lox_Sample_45_FD_206712 | JGI IMG/M metagenome (GOLD analysis project Ga0335085, IMG submission 206712) | Soil microbial communities from Loxahatchee National Wildlife Refuge, Florida, United States - Lox_Sample_4.5 | ecosystem: Environmental > Terrestrial > Soil > Wetlands | place: USA: Florida... | reverse complement strand
AGCTCTACTCGAACTTCGATCTTCTGCCCCCGGGCACGTCGCAGCCCTTGATCAAGGCGCGCTCGATTGACGATGTTCCCATCCTTGCCATGACTCTGTGGGGAGCACATTATGACGGCGGCCAACTGCGCGCCATTGCCGCTGAAGTCCAGCACGCCGTCGAGCAGATTCCCGATGTATCCGAAACAAGCATCATAGGCGGCCTGCCGCGCGCCATGCGCGTGGTGCTCAGCACTGAAAAACTCGACGCCTACCATCTTTCCGCCATGACGGTAGCCGGCCGCCTGCAAGCCGCAAACGCCAGCCTGCAGGCGGGTACCTTTTCACACGGCAATCAGGAAATCCGGATCGATGCCGGCAATCTGTTTTCAAACACGCGCGATCTGGAAAATGTGGTAGTCAGTGTGGATCGCGGCCGGCCCGTGTATCTGCGCGATGTTGCGGAGAAGATTGTTGACGGGCCCTCTGAACCTGCGAACTATGTGCTCTTCGGCGCGGCCGGCCCTGATCGCCGTCAATATCCCGCCGTCACCATCACTGTGGCCAAGCGCAAGGGCACCAACGCCACCAACATTGCCAATGCTGTTTTGACCGCGGTGCATGGAATGCAGGGCGTGACGGTCCCCAGCGACGTCACCATTACTACCACTCGCAACTACGGCGATACTGCCAAGGCCAAGTCGGACGAACTGCTTGAGCATCTGCTGCTGGCTACGCTTTCCGTCACATTTCTCATTGCGCTGTTTCTCGGCTGGCGCGAGTCGGGAGTGGTGTTGATCGCCATTCCCGTCACGCTTGCGCTCACCTTGTCGGTCTTTTACCTCCTCGGCTACACGATCAATCGCGTCACGCTTTTCGCGCTCATTTTTTCCATTGGCATTCTCGTAGACGATGCCATCGTGGTTGTCGAGAACATCGTCCGCCACTATCGCCTGCCTGCGAATCACGATCGCTCTTGCAGCGACGTCACCATCGAAGCGGTCGCCGAGGTAGGCAATCCAACCATCCTCGCCACCTTCGCGGTTCTTGCCGCGGTGTTGCCCATGGCCTTCGTTCGCGGACTCATGGGTCCATACATGCGGCCCATACCCATCGGCGCATCGGCGGCCATGCTCTTCTCCCTCATGGTTGCCTTTGTGGTCTCGCCCTGGGCGGCGATGCGCCTGCTCGGCCGCCATCTCGCCGGTGCGCACCTTCTTGAACCTGAGCACGAAAACTGGCGCACCAGGCTTTATCGCCGCGTGATGACTCCGCTTATTGCTTCGGCCCGCAATCGCATGCTTTTCTTTGCCGCCGTAGCCGCGCTCCTGCTCGTCTCCGTTGCTCTGGTGCCGCTCAAGCTCGTTCGCGTCAAGATGCTTCCCTTCGATAACAAGAGCGAGATCCAGGTGATCGTTAACATGCCCCAGGGTACGCCCCTTGAGCAAACGCTGCGCGTCACGCAGGCTCTGGGCGACGAACTGGCGCGTCAACCCGGCGTGCTGAACTACCAGGCCTACGCCGGCACGTCGGGGCCGTACAACTTCAATGGCCTGGTGCGCCACTACTACATGCGGGCCATGCCTTATCAGTCCGACATCCAGGTAAACCTCGATTCGGCAAAGGAACGGAAAGAGCAAAGCCACGCTATCGCCAAACGCCTGCGCCCATTGCTCGTCCAGATTGGAAATCAGTATGGCGCGCGCATTCAGGTCACTGAGGTTCCGCCCGGGCCTCCGGTCTTGCAAACGCTTGTGGCGGAGGTTTACGGTCCTGACCTGGAGGAACAGCGGCGGGTCGCCGCTCAAATCAGAGATATCTTTCTGGGTACGCCAGGGGTCGTCGACACCGACTGGTACGTTGACGATCCGCAGCAGCAGCTAACCGTCAGCGTCGATGAAGTAAAAGCCGCCCAGCATGGAATCACCGTCGCAGACGTAGCGCACGCGCTGACCCTGGCCGCATCAGGAACACCAGCGGGCTTATTGCACGATCGAACCGCCCGCGAACCGGTTCCCGTGATGGTCGAGTTCGATCGCGCCGACCGCTCTTCAGAGGAGTCGTTCAAAAACATCAAGCTGCCCGCTGCAGATGGCGCCATGATCTCGCTGCGCGAACTTGTCGATGTGGCTCCAGCAACCCTGCCGCAGAGCATTTACCACAAGAATCTGAAGCGGGTCGTCTATGTTACGGGCGACGTGGCCGGAGCCGCCGAGAGCCCCGTCTACGCGATCCTCAAAATGAATGAGCAGCTCGACCGGCTCAAGCTTCCCGCCGGCTATGTGCTCAAGCGCTACAACGCGGTTCAACCGGACTCTACCGACCACTACTCGATGAAGTGGGACGGTGAGTGGCAGATCACCATTGAAGTCTTCCGCGATCTTGGCATCGCCTTTGCCGCGGTCCTCGTTCTGATTTACGTGCTGGTGGTCGGCTGGTTCCGCTCGTTAATTGTGCCGCTCATCATCATGACGCCCATACCTCTCACGCTGGTTGGCATTCTACCGGCCCACGCATTACTGGGCGCGTTCTTCACGGCCACTTCGATGATTGGATTCATCGCCGGCGCAGGCATCATCGTGCGCAATTCCATCATCCTCGTGGACTTCATCGAGCTGCGCCGGCGCCAGGGCGCGCCGCTGGCACAGGCAGTGATTGACGCGGGTGCCATTCGCTTTCGCCCCATGCTGCTCACCGCCGCCGCTGTTGTAGTTGGAGCCGGCGTCATCCTTACGGATCCCATTTTTCAGGGCCTGGCGGTTTCGCTCATGGCCGGCGCCATCGCGTCGACGTTCCTCTCGTGGCCGACCATTCCCATTCTGTACTACATCATTCACGCGCATCGCGAGGAACCGTTAGTGTGCGCGCCAACCGAAGAAGGAGAAACCCGATGACCGTAGAACGCGCACTTCGCCTGCTGGCAGGCGTCATTGTGCTTTTGTCGCTTTCGCTTGCTTATTTCTTCTCGCACTACTGGCTTTTTCTTACGGCGTTTGTCGGCGTCAATCTGCTCCAGTCAGCCTTCACCAACTGGTGCCCGGCAATGAGGATCCTGCGCTCCATAGGCTTGAAGGACGCCTCGCGCAATTCCTCTGCGGGGTTGGGTAAGGAATGCAATCGTTGAACTGGCGGTAAAGGTGAAGAACTTCTCACGTGCACCTTTCCAGGCCATTTACAAGGCAGGGTCAGAACGGGAGCCCAATTAGGTGCAACCGCCGCGCCCAATGCAAAGCTTGCATTGTCAGTAATTATTTAATTTTGATGGATTTACAGCGGAGGGGAGAACTTGCCCGGTAATTTGGTGCCGAAGAAGGGACTCGTGATCCAAGTCTCGTAACCGCCATATTTTTCAACAGCTTGAAAATGAAAAACCTGCCATAGTACACTCTTAGTACAACATTTACCGAGGAAAATCGTGGTAGCCAAGAAAGTGGCTCTCTACTGGCATTGCAAGACACCCGAGGGCTGGAAGCGCTATCCGGCCGCATTCGGCCGCAATGGCAAGGTCCGACCTGGCTATGCTCAGGTTGGCAATGCACAGGTCCTCTACCCTGAGGGCCGCTACGTACTGCGTCATACCGAAGGTCGAAAGACAGTCTGGACCCCCGCTGGAACTGATGCTACACATGCGCGTGCGGAGCAGATCCTCGCCACCAGCCGCATGGTAGCGGAGAGCGCGGCAGAAGCAGCCGGTACGCAAATTGTCGAAACAAACGGGCGCGTTCACCTCCGACGGAAGGCAGAGGCCTATGCGGAACGTCAGGAAGCCCGCGGCAAGCTCAGCCATTTGGAGAGGTTTGAGAGCGCCTTCGAAGAGTTCATGGTTTCGACGAGCGTTGATTACGCAGATCAGCTCAGCGAACAGAAAGTTCTTCGGTGGTACGCCGACATGCGCAAGAAGGGCAATGAAGATCGGACCATCCACAACAAGCACGTCTCCGTGTTCGGATTCCTCCGCTGGGCAGGGGTGGAAACCAAGCCCCTCGCTGCCAGAGCACCACGATATACAAAGAAAGAAGTCGAGATCTATGAACCCCGTGAACTAAAGATCTTCTTCGACTCGCTCAAGAGACCCTATCACCGGATCGTCTTCGAAGTGCTGCTCAAGACCGGGGTTCGCATGCAAGAAGGCATGTTCCTCGAGTGGCACAACTTCAATTTCGAGCGGGGAACATTGACTCTCCGCGAACGCAATGTGGATGGATTTGAGATCAAGGATCGCGCCGAGAGAACGCTTCCCGTTCCTTTCGATTTGATCGAGCGCCTGATGGAGTGGAGGGAAACTCATAATGGGCGGCTCGTTCTGGGTACGTCAAATGATACGCCGAACTGGAAGTGGCTGCCGCTGCTAAAGAGGCTCGCATTCCAAGCAGGGCTCAATTGCGGTCATTGCAAAAAGTGTCGTGAAAAAGACGAGTGTGAGCGTTGGTACCTTCACAAATTCCGCGCCACTTATACAACCAATCTGCTCCGTGCGGGGATCGACGCGAGGACTGTAATGAAATTTACAGGTCATGAAGATTTGGAGACCGTGCTCCGATACCTAGCACCGGCAGAGAGCTCCGAAACTCAAAATAAAATAAACTTAATCGTTTGGACAAGATGAAGAACTGAGGCGGAATTGGTTTTGGCGGACTTAGGCGCCTTCATCCATCAGCAGCATGCAGAATCTCATGTCCTACCGCCGTAAGGCCCGTTGGGCCTTTTGTCACACCCGCAATCGGAGATATGTGTGAGTTCACGCAATTGGGCGAAGTCCTAACGTCGTGGTTGCAGCGTCGGTACAAGGTTTTAGAAAACGTGTTTTCGTTGTGTGAGGTGGTGCCACGCAGGGCAGCTTCAGACAGCGCAGACGGTGTATTCGTACTATTACAGGTTCGAGAAACGGTGACGATCTACGCGCCATTCATGGGGATTGGCCTAGTCTATGCGGCCTTCTGGTCTAACAGTCGTTGGCATGTCCTACAATAGACGGCTGTTCGACTAGGATCATTCGTTTGGTCATTTACGGGTCTGTTCTTCTTCAGGCGGGCGACAAACTCACCTGTGGAGGCGATGTCGTTCTGAAAGTTCTCTCGCGTCTCAATCTGGGCTAGAACTTCCTCAAAGGGTAGTCCAAGGCCGAGGGCTATCCGATGGGCAGACTTCAGCGTGGGGCGATGTATACCACGCATCCACTCGCTAATCTGACTCCTTGAGAAGTGTGTCCTCCTGTGGAGGAGGTACTGGCTCAGGCCACAGGCGGCCATAAACTGCAAAAATTTATTGTTCATAGTCTTCCTTGTATGCACCCGCACACAATAATGCGTGTGTCTTCGATCTGGGTGTCGCTCAAGCTAAAGCGTCGTCTGCACACCATGCACTCGACTTCCCAGTTTCGTTCGCTTGTCTTGCTCGGCAGTTCGGCGACGACAACAATACCGCGTCGGATGGTATCGCCAACGCGGTCACGGTGTAGGGCGCTGTGTGCGTTGGGGTCAAACCTTGGCGTTCCTGTTTCGATATTCAATTCTTACCTCGCGCACGCGGTCGGGACTGATGTTTCGACCCCGATTGCGCTTGCATTTAGGTGAAGTTAGATGATCCAAGTTGCCTTCGCGAACTCCCGCAGCTTGCGGTATCGTCCTTGGTCTCTCTTAAACAGGTCACTCGCCTTTGCGCTACCACCGCTCTCAGCAAACAGGCCTTTCGCCTCTTGACCATTCTGCGCTGTGTCGAAGCTCGGGTCGATGCCGATAGCAGCAAGCCGCTCGACGTTGGAGAACTTATGGCTCCAGTTGTATTCGCCGACTCGTGCGCGGATCACATCGCAACTAGCTTGAGTGTTCGGCTGTGACTGCGAATCGACTTACTCAATAGCTGCGCCACACTAACACTTCAACTGGTGCAAATTACCGGGCAGGCCACTGACTCGCGGCATGAAACCCGATGAGGCGATTCATAGTAAGAGATCGCCTGCTGCAATGGCATGACGCGGCCCGGGTTTTGCGATGACGATTACGCAACCTTCGTCGAGTCTGCGGTCTCTTACCAAACGTAGTACGCTACCACGCTCGGAGGGCCGGACACCTCATCTGTGATAATCGTCTGCAAAACGAATTCGACATTCTTGTTTTGCCATCCGGACCCAAGCGCGTGCACAGCCTTTGCCATCAATTCCGGCTTGGAGATAAATTCCCCAGCGGCCTGTGTGCCACCGCCCGTGATGCCTCCGGCGACGATTGTGAACTGCCCGGTGTTCGAGTCGAGCATTCGCGCCACAATTGCATAATCCACTTCTACTCGGTTTGACTTGCCATTCTTGACGTGCCACTCTCTGCCACCCGTTGAATTCTCATGAATCGAGAGCGCTCCGTTATTCTCGACAAATTCGAAATGCAGACCTTGCGCAAACTGCATCGTCCACTTGTTGTTGAAGGCTCCGATTAATACGGACGGGGAATTGCGCAAATCTTCAAACGAATAGCGGTCTCCTATTCGAACCTGGAGTGGTTTGGTAAGCCTTCCAAGCAATCCGGAAACGCTTACGGCAGCTTCAACATCACCTACTGCAACTCCGTAATCTCCATATGGAACCATCTCGCTCCAATCGAGCTTGGTCTGAGGGTCAAAGGGCAGAACTCGATTCGAACGTTCGACCTCCGTTTCGAAGCTGTTCGGATGGGCGCTGGAATACCTGCGATAAAGCTCAAGGCTGGGCCTGTAAACCACAGGTTTGGCCAGGCAAACTAACACCGGCTGCTGACTGGCCAGTGCCGGGGCCCAGAATTGATTGATTGCCGAGTCCGGTCCCGATTTATTGTGCGCGTTGATCCAGATGGCTCCGGCTATCAGAATGGCCACTACGCAAATTGCTGCAATGGAAAGGCCAAATACTCCAAGCTTGGAAGCGTTTACAAGCGGTCCGGCTTGAGGCTGTTTGGCAGCATCCGCCTTTCCCACCTGATCGGATGAGCGCAGATGAAAATGGGGTGCGTACGAGCCCGCAGTCAATTCGATACGTACGGCCGACTGGTTATTGGCGGCCTGATAGTACTGCTCCAGACGGCGGCGCACTTCGCCAGCCTGCACTCGAACCACTGGATCATCACCAGTATGATAGTCCGGTGGACGCTGGAAGAGTTCCGTCCCAATGGACCGCTCTTTAAGGTCCTCGAATCGGCCATCGAGGCTGCGCCGCACAATGAACTCAAGAAACTGCTGGCTCCGATGGCTATTCTTGAAAAACCTGCAGGCCAATATCCGATCGAGTTCTTCGAGGAAAAGCGCTTTCGACTCAGGATCCGGACCGGTGCGACGTATTCTCTCAGCAGGTTCCTCCGCTTGCGCTCGAACACTCATGAATTTGCCTCCGAATCCCACTCTGTCGAAGCAGAAACCCGGGTAAATCCGACTTCCAAAAATGAAATCGGATGATCGATCCCAAAATCAAGACGACCTTTCTATTGGGCCGCCAATAGTGAGCCCAGTGATCAAATTTCACGAGGTGTTTCTGTCATTTGGCGGGCTTTGCCCATTTGGCCCTTAATTTCGACTGTCCTGAAAGTAGACATCTCTACTTAATGACATGTCAAGGAGGCTTGAGTACTTGAAAATCTGGCATGAAATGGCCACTGACGAATCCCCTTAAGATCTCCCAACTCGTCTATCGTCTATTTGATAGAACTTCAATCTTACGCCATGGAATTCTCTCGAGGGTAAATGCATTTAGGTACGGAAATCGTCTGTTCTAGTCTGATCGCCAAGGCATCAAAAAGGCAGGCCTTCCGCTGGCATACTGTAAGCCACTGTTTATTACTTTTCCCGTTCGTCTGCGCAACTTACTCTTGTCCATTACATGCGGGTGGACGAGATCGACTTTGCTTATTGCATTGAAGATAAAGTGCGTCTCTGCGCCCGGGCAAATGGAACTCGGTCTCGAATTCGGGACCGGTATGGATGCGGTTCAAACGAACGACGTCCAGGATTCGCAAATCTCAGCCTGCAGGTTGAGGGAAAGGTCTCACAGTAAATGCAGCATTTTTTGATAAGCGATTCTATTCCGACCGATGGTCTTTGCCGACTGAGAAGGCTAATGAGTGACGTTTTTGTCTGGACTTTTGCTGGGGTTCTGCTCGCCGCAACTTGCATCGCGGGTGCACAGGCCCAGGAAGAAAACGGCAAATTCGTTCTCGCGCGCGACAACAGAACGATCGTGCTGGAGCCGTACGGTCCAGGTATCGTTCGCATCACGCTGAGCCGCATAAAGTCGGACGCACTGGGCTCACCCGGATACGGAATTGTAGGTAAACCCTCAGCGACAGGCTGGTCGCACACCCAGGACTCCGAAGGGTACGATGTGATCCGCTCTGCAAAGCTAACAGTTCGCATCGCACCGCAGAACCAGCCCGCTCCGCGCCGGCTCCCCCTGGATCAGATCAATCAGTCGCTTAGAGCGCACTACTTTCCCGGCGACTACAGCAGAAATGCTCCTTTCGAGGACTCCATCTTCATCTCCGACGCATCGGGCAAGTCCCTGCTCACCATGTGGCGCTGGGCGATGGTTCCTCAACGCCCGGATGCTGGGGTGGGAGAGACCAGCAAAATCGACGATGCCGGCTACAGAGTATCAGCCACTTTCGACTCGCCCACAAACGAGCACTACTACGGTCTGGGCCAGCAGCAACAGGGCTTCCTCGATCTTCGCGACCATCGCATCGATTGCTGGCACGACTACGACGGCATTGGCGGCGAAAATGTCTGCGTTCCTTTCATGGTTTCGAACCTCGGGTACGGATTGATATGGGACAATCCATCGAAGACCACCGTCAATCTCGGCGTCAATCAGCAGAATGTGTGGAGCTCAGACGTAGGTGACCGCGTTTCCTTCTTCGTCATTGCCGGTGAAAGGAGCGACGAGATTTACCAAGGTTATCGCCAGATCTGCGGAATTACGCACATGCTGCCGAAGGCGGCCTACGGTTATATCCAAAGCAAGGCAATTTATCCCACCCAGGAACAGGCGCTAGACATTGCCAAAGGATACCGTGACCGCAAATTACCGCTCGATATTCTGGTCGTAGATTTCCTGAACATGACGAAGCAGGGCGAGATGGATCTCGATCCCAATCGCTGGCCGGACCCGGCTGCTATGAATAGGCAACTACACTCCATGGGCATTAACACTCTGTTGAGCGTGTGGCCTCATTACGCTTCGGATACGCAGTTCTACGACATGCTGCGGCAAAAGGGCTGGCTAATTCACTCTGCCGATGGGACTCCGGATCCTGGTCACTTCGCCCAGGTGATTGGACCAAACATCGACACTACCAACCCTGAAGCGGCTCGGTGGTGGTGGGAGAAGATTCGGGATCGCTATGTGAAGCCGTACGGTTTCGACTACATCTGGCTTGACGAAACTGAACCGGACATCGATCCCTCCAACGACTTCTTCTTCGTTGGTTCGGGAAAGCGATATTACAACATCTATCCGTTGTTTCATACCGCTTCTGTGTACGATGGCTTCCGCCGCGACTTTGGCGACGGTCATCGCGTAATGAGCCTGGATCGCGCTGCATATCTTGGCGCGCAAAGTAACGCAAGCGTCTTCTGGTCGAGCGATATCTACTCCACCTGGGACATGCTGAAGCGCTCAATCCCTACCGGATTGAACTTCACGGCCAGCGGCATGCCTTACTGGGACACCGACATCGCAGGCTTTTTTTCTCCGCTGATCCCGAAAGACTACCACGCAGCACATAAGCCACTTGTCGATGCGTCGGACTCGACGGACAACATCGACGGTTACGAAGACTACCCGGAATTATTCGTGCGCTGGTTCCAGTGGGGCACTTTCCAGCCCGTCATGCGTGCTCACGGAGAGCGTATGCATAATGAAGTCTGGGCCTATGGCAAACAGGCTGAGACGATCCTCAGCAAGTATCTCCGCCTGCGCTATCAGTTGATGCCCTACATTTACTCGCTCGGCTATAACAGCTACCTAACCGGCGCGCCCTTCACCCGGGCGCTATTTATGGATTTTCCGAACGATCCCAAGGTTACCAACATCCCCGACGAATACATGTTTGGTCCCGCGTTTCTCGTAGCGCCTGTAACGGAACAAGGCGCGACAAGCCGCAGCATCTATTTGCCTGCCGGGTCTGATTGGTACAACTATTGGACGAATGAACGAATCAAAGGTGGCCAGACTATTACGGTTCCAGCACCGATCGACACGATTCCGCTCTTCGTTCGCGCAGGTTCGATCATTCCTCTCGGATCTGAGATCCTGAGTACCCAGCAACCGCAGTCAGTTACTTCGGTGCGCGTTTATCCTGGCGCAAGCGGTGACTTCACGCTCTTTTCTGACGATGGCACTACCTATGCCTATGAAAAGAGCGCTGGCTCGATTACGAAGCTGCACTGGAACGATTCCACCAGGAAGCTCTCGACCGAAGGTGCCAAGGCGTGGACAGCGCAGGACAAGGATGTGATTGCGGTGATGGGCGGCGCGAAGAAGTAGTCATATCTTTGTAGAGCCGGAAGGAGCGATTTAAGATGCGCAAGTGCGCGTTGATGGCAGTCCTGATTTGTACTCTGAGCGCCATGCCTGCAGAATCGCCCACGACGAGCCGATTGGAATCACTGATTGGACCCTCGCAATATAAGCTCGTCGCTGCTCGGCTTCAGGCACTCAACCAGGATATTGCCACTCGTGGCCTGCATGGGTTACCCGGTGCGGAAGGTCGGCTCCTCACCGGGTATGCATACGGCGAGTACTTTGACTGGGATTTGTACTTCGAGAACCTCTATCTCTCCTATTACGGCGTGAACCGCTACGGCTTCACAAACTTCACGGTATTTCTCGACCGCCAGCAACCGGACGGCTTTGTCTCACGCACCCTTGGCATCAAGTACCCTCGTCCCACTCAGATGTTCAAGCCCTTTCTGGCACAAATCGCAGTTCTTGCTTCTAGGCAAAACAGGAATAACTTCGAATGGCTGCGTGCCCGGTATTACGACCGCTTGCAGCGTTATCTAGAGCGCTGGTTCGCCTATGATCACGATGACAACGGTCTACCCGTGTGGAACAGTTCCGATGCGAGCGGAATGGATAACCAGATTTCCCGCTCCGGCGATCTTGAATCGTATACAGACGAAGGTGTGGACCTCGCCTGTTATCTCTACCGCGAGTTGCAGGCAATGGCAATTATTGCAAACGGCCTGAACAAGATTGACGATGAGAGAAAGTTCCTGCACCATGCCGCCCTGCTTGCCAAAGCCATCAATAACGTCTTCTGGGACGAGAAGGATGGCTTCTATTACGATCG
>Ga0335085_10014960_pt1 | contig 11288 bp, 6 predicted proteins | sample Lox_Sample_45_FD_206712 | JGI IMG/M metagenome (GOLD analysis project Ga0335085, IMG submission 206712) | Soil microbial communities from Loxahatchee National Wildlife Refuge, Florida, United States - Lox_Sample_4.5 | ecosystem: Environmental > Terrestrial > Soil > Wetlands | place: USA: Florida... | reverse complement strand
GCGAGATACGCGCGCTCAATCACCGCCGGACTGGCGCCGCCGCCGAGGTTCAGGTGATCGCCGAGCGGCCGCACGGCGAGGCCGCCATCTTTTTTGCCGCCGGCCAGCCACGCAAGATAACGCGCCATCGCGTCGTAATTGTGCTCGATGATTCTTGTGTCGCCGTAAACGTGATAAATCGTGTAGACGCCCCGAATGGCCGCGTCTCCGCCCCAGCCGGCGGACGCCCAGAGCCCGCCAAATCGAGGGGCGACATTTGCCATCGCGCCGGAAGGCAATTGCGAATCCTGGCAAAGCGTCGTCAGCCAGCGCGTGAAGAAAGCGGCGACGTCGGCGTTGTAGGCGGCGGTGTCGATGAAAAATTGCGCGTCACCGGTCCAGCCCGCGCGCTCATCGCGCTGGGGACAATCGGTGGGCACTTCGAGAAAATTATCGCGCTGGCTCCAAAAAATATTTCGTACGAGCTGGTTCACCAATGGATTTGAACACTCAAACTCGCCGGTGCGCTCGATGGGTGTGTGGACGACGATGCCCGTGACAGCATCGAGCACGGGTTTTTCATCGAGGCCGGTTACCTCGACGTAGCGGAAACCATGAAAGGTGAAAAACGTGTGTAAGATTTCCGTGCCATCGCCGCGCAGATAATAAATATCCGTCGCATTGGCGCCGCGCAGGTTGGAGGTGTAAAGCGTTCCATTCGGGTTGAGCGCCTCGCCGTGCCGCACCATAATCTTTTGGCCCGCCTGACCGTGAACTTTCAATCGCACCCAGCCGGTCATGTTCTGGCCGAGATCAAACGTCCACGCGCCCGGTCGCGGCTCGGTTACTCGGCGCGCGGGCAATTCCTCCGTTATGCGCGATGCGTCTGCATTCGCCGCTTCGATAGTGAATGTGGATAGCGGTTTGTCCGGATTCACCGCGCGCAAACCGGTCGCGACGGGTTGCCACGCGGAAGCGTCGAAGTCCGGTGTTGTCCAACCGTTGAACGACAGTCGCGCATCGTAAGTGCAACCGGCCATCAGGTCTGCAGAGCGAATCGGGCCGGTGACCGCACGCCAGGAAGCGTCAGTCGCCACGATGTCGCGTGAGCCGTCGGTATATTCAATCTCCAGTTGCGACAGCAAACGCGGATAGCCGCCGTAAAAATTCCGCTGTCCCGTGTAAGCCAGAACGCTCGCATACCAGCCGTCCCCGAGGATCGCGCCGAGCGCGTTGGGACCTTTGCGGATTTGTGTGGTCACATCGTAGGTCTGGTATTGCACGCGCGAATGGAAATCTGTCCAGCCGGGCGTGAAAAAATCGCTGCCGACGCGCGCGCCATTCAAATGTAATTCATAAATGCCGAGCGCCGTGCTGTAAATGGTCGCGCGCCGTACGGGCTTCGATACCGTGAATGTTTTCCGCAGGAACGGCGGCGGCGCGATGTAGTCTGTCAACGTCTGCGGCGGTCCATCCCATGGATTGCGGCGTTGCGGATCCACCAGCAACGGTTGCCAATCACCCTCCGCAAATCCTGCTCGTTCCCAACCGGGAGCTGCGTTCGTGGAGTATTTCCACGTCGCATCAATCGGCATTGCCTGCGAACTGCCATCGGCAAATTGCAATTCGACTTCGCCCAGGAGCGCAGGACGATAGCCATCATATTGTGTCACGGTCAGGCTGATGACATTTTCACCGCTGCCGAGCGCCGCCGTGATGTCCAGCGGCCGCATTTGCTCCCAACGCGTGATTTGGCCGAGCGATTTTCCGTTGACCATGACCGCGCAAACCTGGTCCGGTGAAAGCGCGAGTGCGGCGCGTGATAATTTCTTTTCCGTTGGTACCGTCAGTGCGCCGCGCACAAACGCCACGAGCGGTCCGATCTTGGACATATTCAATGGAGCGTAAGCCCAGCGCTGCTTTTGCAGACGCGAGCGTGCCTCGATCGCGAGTTCGGTTCCGTTAGTTGGGGCAGGGGAGTCGAAGCCGATCCACTGCGCCTGCCAATCAGACAATTGCAGCAGGCCCATGCTCCACCGCGCGGCCGGGCTCCAGTCCGACTCGCGCCCCGCCTCGTCCCACACGCACACTTTCCACCAGCATTGCTCGCGCGAGACGAGCGGCTTTCCGGCGTAAACAATTTGCTGCGCCGCATCAGAATCAATCTTGCCAGTGTCCCACAAATCCCCGTCGTTTTGCGCCAGCAATTTCGGCGAGGACGCAACCAGGATGCGATAACTCGTCTGCCGTGCACCACGGACGACGATATTCTGAGTTAATTGCCAGCCGAGCCGCGGCGCCGTTTCACCGATGCCTTCCGGGTCGACGCGATACTCACAACGCAAATGTGCCGGTGTCAGCGCCGCGCTCGCCGCGGTCGCGGAAAGGCTGATTGCAAAAGCCAGAAGTGAAACGAACCGAAAGAGCAGGGATGGTTTGAGGTTCACGAGCCGCATTATCCGCTGCCGTGAACCATTAAAAAGCGCAAATTCTGGCGATGTGCTGACACTTTCATAAAGTCCATTGACAGAATAATCACTGATGTGTATATACACTTGTGCATCTATGAAAAAACAATTGGACATGACTGCGACCGAAAACTGCACGTGCTTTAATGTTCGCCGCGTATCACGGGTGATTACGCAGTTTTTTGACTCGGAGGTGGGACGGCACGGCATGCGGCCCACGCAGTCTCCGATCCTTAGGGCGTTGCAGGCCAAAAGCAGATGGAGCATGGCGGAGCTGAGTGAATGGCTCGGCATGGAGCGCACGACGTTGTTGCGAAATCTCCGCCCCTTGCAGCGGGACGGCCTGATGCAGGCAAAAGGCGGCGGTCGGGGCGGCCATGTGGAGTTGGAGATTACGGAAAAGGGCCGCAAGGCTCTGGCCAAGCTGCACCCTGCATGGCGTTCCGCCCAGGACAAAGTCGTGGCAATCCTCGGAAAGGAACGATGGTCGGCGATTATCAGTGATTTGGAAGAGGTGGCTGCAAAGTTGAAAGAAAAATAACCGCGAAAATAAAAACAAATTTTTTTGCGCTCTAAAGTGTATATGCACATAAAAACTATGAATGCTAAAAATGAAAATGTGGGAAGCTTCAAGGAACACGTGGCTTCAGAGCTGAATGAGAACCATTCGAACGTCAAGGCGGTGGTATCCGTGGTCATGGCGATTTGGCTAGGGATCGTTTTTCTTCTGGGTAGTCAGGGCGTATTTGCCGGGGGCGCGGATTCGCCGCCGCTGCCGATTTTCTTCGGGTTCGCAATTCCGTTGGGGGTGTTTTTCTCGGCATATTTCGGATGGGGCGCGTTCCGATCCTTTGTCCTCAACGCCGATCTCCGGCTGGTGGCGGCGATTCAGGCGTGGCGGTGGGCCGGATTCGGTTTCCTCGCCCTCTATGCGCATGGGATTCTTCCGGGGCTGTTCGCTTTCCCGGCCGGGCTCGGCGACATGGCGGTTGGGATCAGCGCGCCATGGATCGTGTCCGGGCTGATTCGCGACCCTCGATTTGCGGCCAGTCGACGGTTTGTGACCTGGAATATTTTTGGGATCCTGGATCTCGTTGTTGCCCTCTCGTTGGGGACGCTTTGTTCCGGTTTCTTCCTTCACGGACTCAAAGTCACATCGGCCTCGATGTCGCAGTTGCCGTCGGTGCTCATCCCGGCGTATTTCGTTCCGCTTTTTATCATGTTGCACTTCACCGCGCTGTCCCAGGCGCGGCGATTGGCGCGTGCCGGGAAATCCATGCCGGTGACGATTTAAGATCATGCCGATCGCACGACGAAATATGGCTGGCCGTTGAAGCGTGATTCCAATCCGGGGCGGAAAAGCGCGTCGCCGGACGCGAGACGGATTCGGAAGTGATATTGCAATGGGAACGGCGAATCAGTGTACGATGCGGGAATTGTTCCCTGGAATTCGCCCGCGGATTGCTGCATTTCGGTTTCCTGCCATATTTCTGATTGATTCACGTGACGATAGCGCAGTTGCACACTGGCAATTTTGCCGGAAAGGTCCAGGTGCGAAGCGGAGACTGCCAGCGTGAGAGATTCTCCGGGGCGGAATGACATGGGCGGTTTGTGAAATGCATCGAGAGTCGGGTCGGTGTGCTCGCTGGATTTCCAACTGAGCCTGCCTTTGCTGGCCTCCTGCAGCGCGCTTTTGATTTTTTTCCAATCGGCGTTTGAAGTGGCGCCGGTTGGGGCCTGGCTTGAAAGTTTTTCGAGATCGGCGAGGTCTGCATCAATCGCTGCCAAACGGTCCGCCCAATGACCGCGTTGATAGTAATCAGGGCCATAGGTCACGTCCTTGACGTAAACATCCTGGGCGAGGCTGGCGACATCGGCCCACGCGGCGCGGGCGGTGCGGCTTTCGCGGAGTGTTTCCTGCAGCGCGTCGGTCTCTTTTGTGTGGAGGTAAAGACTGTAAAAAACTCCGGCGCGGAATTTGGCGGTGAAAAATTTTCCGAGCCCGGCCTGGATGGTGGCGTCCATCTTTAGGCGGCGGAATTCAGCGTTGTTCTGGGCCTTGAATTTTTGCAACGCGGAAAACGTATCTGAGGCGTAGTTTTCCAGGCATGCGGCGACCCATGCGGGGGAGCGTTTTCCACTTTGCTCGCCTTTCAGCAGTTCATCGGCGAAGTCGTCGCAGCTCAGGAAGAATTCCGTATCGAGCGGGCTCACTGTACCGAAGCGTTTTGGATTGGGCGTGTCGCTGTAGGGATGTTTGTGATTGGCATCGGTCATCTGCATGTTCCAATACATCTCGGGCCAATAGTTATTGTTCGCAGCGGAGGGACAGTGCGCGGTGGTGACCAGCGGCAGGATTTTGCCAGCGGAAGAAAGCGCCGTTTCGGCTTGCTCGGCGCCATGGGCAAATTGATTTCGCAAGAGCCGCTGCCAGCCATCCGGATCGGTGTCGGGGTTGTAAAGATTTCTGCCCCAAACCCGGTACGTGTAATCGTATTTTTCAAAATCGAACCTTGGATTCAATGAAGCGTCGGCATACGCATCGCGGCCACCAGGCAGACCGGAGCCTTTGCGGCCCTTGAAGGACAGTGGTTCGAGAATCTCGACGCCATTGCTGCCGCAAAAACTCGCCACGCGGCCGTACGCGGCGGCTATTTCGGGATCGCCCCAGAGCAAGGCACGTTGGGTTCCGGGCCAGATGCGATGCAAGACGCCGTGGCGGCGATTTTCCGCCAGAAGGTCGCCGTAGCCGTAACGCAGAAACGAGCGCGAGCCGCTGCTGCGCGAAAAGAATCCGTTGTCGCGCGCATTGCGTGGCGGCATTTCCTGCGCGCGAATGGCACCCTGCATGTAAGGCAGGCCCATGTGTTCGGCCCAGAATTTCGGGGAGACATTCACCGGCATGCCCGTCGCGAGCGCTTCATCGATGATGGCCTGGTCCACTCCCTTGGCGTGCAGATCGATTTCCACCTTGCGGCCGCATTCCGCGATGCCGCTGAAAATCGTTTTCCAGATGCCCAGATTGCCCTCGGCCACGCCGCTTTCGCCGTGCGTGCGAATGGTGATGCCGGTGATGTTTGGGCATTGCGTCAGCAGCAACTTCAGCGCGTCCCGGCTGTAGGGCGCTTGAGTCTCCGGCGTGAGGCCTTCGATGATGTAATTGGCGTTCGGACTCCGGGTCCAGTGATACGCGTGCGTCCAAATGCCGAGTTGGAATTGCAATCCGTGCCGCGCGGCTTCGTCGCTGATGAAGCGGAGCATTGCCAGATTGGAATCGCGTTCCGGATCCGGAAGCGGAACGGCGGTCACGGTGTAGCCGGGAACGGAAAGCAGGAACGGATACGCAAAATGAAAATAGCAATCGGTGATGTCGGTTGTGAAATCGTAGCCGAGGCCCAGCGCGAGATTGAACCGGTTAAACCTGTTGGTTGCGAGCATCGTCAGATAACGCGACCAGAATGCGCGGTCGTTGAACCACGGTTTGTCCTCCACGTCGCTGACAAAAAGGCGGCTCGCGCTGCGGATTTGGTTGGCGGGGCGTTCCACTGTTGGTTTTATCGCCTTGAGTTCACGCACGGAATCGCTCGCATAAGTGATACGGTCGGCGAGTTCGAGCAGCGCGTAAACCAAACCGCGCGCGTCCGATCCAGCCGCGAGCAGCACGGAGCGGCCTTCCACTTTTCCACGAACCAAACCCAGACTTTCCTCTTTGTCGGCAAGCGAGAGATCCTTTGCTCCGAGTAATTGTCCGACCAGAGACGATTGTTTTCCGGTGACGAAGACGCATTCGTTTTTCGCGGGCGCTTGATTGAGGCTGTCGAAAATCGCGGTATTCACTCCGCGAGCGGCGAGCGTATCGCGCAGTTGTTCCGCGGCCCAGCGCACTGGAATTTCTTTCGTCAGCGCATCTGATGAATCCAAAACGATCGAGACGCTTTCATTCGCGGTCGCAGCTGAAAGCGAAAGCGGAAGAAAATTTGCCCCGACGACTGCGGCGGTGACGGCACCGGTTTTTTTGATGAAATGGCGGCGGGTTTCTCGCTGGTTCAAGGGAGGGTTTTGCTCAGGGGGCATGGAACGAATCAAAACGATTGGAGCGGGATTGGCGAGGAAATTTTTTTAGCGCACGGAAGGGGTGCGGGTTGGAGGGGGCGACTGGAAAGTCGCCCGCTCCCGCAGAGGGGATTGTCTCCGTTACGCGGAACATCGTCTTTGCAGATGCAGGGTTCACTGACGCATTTTTTTCTTCGCAAAAAGCACAAAAAACTGCCAAAAATTAGCGAAATCAAGGACTTAACAAGCGCGGCTTTCGGAACGCGGAAATGGGAGCCGCATGGGGGGGAGGGATAGTGCAATTTGGTTCAACTTGGTGCAATTTAGTTCAATTTTTGGGTTGGGAAGCGGTTTCTTCGTTGTCTTGAGAGTTTGAGCCGTAGCTGTTTTTGCTTTTCCATTTCTCCTTTCGCCTTTCCTTTCATTCTTGCTCTCCTTGATGGCCATTCAATCATGAGCAGGGAGATTTTCAATACATTTCTGGATTCCGCAGGGCTGACACATCTAAAACCCCGGCAATTCGCGGAGACAGCCCGGTGAAGGGAGATTATCGAAGGCGAGGATGCAACTTGAGGTCGGACATTTCGCGAAACCGCAGCTTGTGTGACTCTCGGGAATAAAGGAAGCTCGCTTATGGCATTTGAAGCCGGGCAAATGCCATAAGCGTTATTTTAAAACCAAATCATGTTTATGTCGAGGGAAATGCATATCTGGGAAATGAAATGCATATCGAGAGAAATGCATATCCAGCATATCCAGCATATCCAGGAAATGCAGGGAATCTTGCTTTCGAATTTTAGACGCGTCGACCATCGGCCTCCAGACGGAAGAAGGAGTTCAAGAAATATTGGTTATTCTCTTTCGCCGCTTCACGGCCCGGTTTGATGATGATTTTGTTCCGAGGGCTCACACCGTGGCCTGCCTTCCGTCGCCGTCGGCGCCAGGGCTCAATCTATTTTTATTTCGAGCGCTGAAGCGGCATGAATGCCGCGCCCGTGAACTGGCGCGGGAGTTGTCTTGTGTTGATTTCGCCATGACAAACAGAACGATCCCGCTAGAATCCCCGGGCATGACGGTCGGCTCGATGACCCAAATAGTTGAGGACGTTCAATCGATCTACACCATCGTCCTCGCGCTGGCCATCGCGGAAGCTTTCAATCAGACCATCAAGGAAAACCGGCCTGAAACCGAGAAACGCGCCAGTACTTTCGTGAACTGGTTCGATTGCGTCCATCACTCTCGAGTTGTTTCATTGATTGTCTTCCTGCTGCTGGCCGCGCCGTTTTTTCAGGGGAACCAGAAGTATCTTTACCTTCAATACATCGAGCCTTTGCACGGGGCTAATCCACCGCGGACGATTAGCGCCAGTTTCCTGAATTTCGATTGCCTGGTTTTTTCAGTGGAGGCGGGGCTGTTCTTTGTGATGTCGCGCTCTCTCTCGTCGAACAGGTGGCAGCAATTCTATGCCACGATTGTGTTGTTGCTCTCGGTGGATTTCATCTGGGCGGTGATTGAAAAAAAGCGTGGCGCCATCATGCCGGCCGAATGGATTTGGTTCGACATCATCGCCGCAGTCATTTTAACGGCGATTATCGCGGTGGATTTGTTTGTGATCCGTTATGACCGGGAGAAGGAATTGAACCGATACTGCTACTGGGCCATCTCCATCATCTCGCTCATAGGCCTGGTTTACGGCTACTTCTACGAGATTGATTATTTAATAGATTATTAACGAAAATGGGAACCTTTGAGGTCCCGTCCGGAGATTATGTTGGCCCTGAGAGGCCACATTCACGGATGTATTTGGTTGAATCGAGCCTGATTCGATTCTAGAATGGTGTAATGCGCCGAAGTAGTTCTGCGAGCGTTATCGGAATGCATCGTTTTTTTGCCATGCGGCAATCGGGCTTTGCAAGGAAGGTTAAATTACAGGTTTTTCTTGCGGCGGCGCTTTTATTGGCACCGGCAGTCTTATTGGCGGTGGTGGTGCCTGGAGGCGGGCGGCAAGTTCTCAGGGGCGGCCATGTGCCGAAAATCACCAGGAGGCTTTCGCCGATCGGAAGGCTTAATGCCAATGACCACATGGATGTGACGATTGGCCTGCCCCTGCGCCATCCGGAGCAGCTCACCAATCTCCTCGAAGATATCTACAACCCGTCCAGCCCGAACTTTCGCCATTTTCTGAAGCCGGACGAGTTCGCCGCTTCATTCGCTCCGAGCGCGGAGGATTATCAATCGGTGATTGATTTCGCAAAGGCCAATCACCTCAAAGTCGTACTCACGCAGCCCAACCGCACGCTGGTGCACGTGAGGGGCTCAGTTGCTGACATCGAAAACGCGTTTCATGTCCACATACAGATCTTCAAGCATCCGAAAGAGAATCGTAATTTCTTCGCGCCGGATGCCGAGCCATCGTTAGATTTGAAGACGCCGGTGCTGGCGATCAGCGGTCTGGATAATTATGTGAAACCGCGTCCGCACATACATCTGGCGAACGCATCTCCGAAGATCCGGCCGTTGGCCGGGCCCGGTGGTGGAGGGGGCAGTGGCGGCGCCGGTCCGTACCAAGGCTATGCTTTCCGGAGCGCTTACCTTCCCAACCTCAAGGACGACCAGGATGGCGCCGGGCAGTCGATCGGGCTTTTTGAACTTTTTGGTTTCTCGCAACAGGACATCATGGACTATGAAGACGAGTCCGGCATTGCCTACGTCAACGTGCAGCCTGTTGAGATTGACGGCGGCACTGCCGACGACTCGAACGCCGATTGGATTGATTATCCCGGATTTCTGGATTACGCGGTCGAAGTCACGGGAGACATTGAAACAGCGCTTGCGATGGCGCCGGGGGTGGACAGCATACTGGTTTATATAGGTCCCACGCCGATGGATGTGCCGCCCATTGGTTCAGGCTTTACTCAGGATGCAACCACGACTGCCCAAATCAATGATGTATTGAATCGCATGGCCACGGATGATTTGGCCAAGCAACTGAGTTGCTCCTATGGGTTCGACATCAATCTTTCCACGGTGCAGATATTCCAGCAAATGGCTGCCCAGGGGCAGAGCTTTTTTTTGGCGAGCGGCGATTTTGGAGCATTTTCATCGGCGGTTGACGAACCTGCCGACGATCCCTACATCACAACCGTTGGCGGAACAACTTTGGTGACAAATGCGACGACCGGCCAATGGAGTTCGGAAGTGGTCTGGACCTCGCCGCCCGGAACCGATGCATTCACTGGCGCGTCCACTCCTCCGCTGGCCTCGGGTGGCGGCGTGAGCGCGGTTTACCCGATCCCATGGTGGCAACAGGGGATCAGCATGACGGCCAACCAAGGTTCCACCACGATGCGCAATGTGCCTGACGTCTCCATGGTGGCCAGCAACATTATTGTGACGTGGGGCAATGATTTCTTTCTGCAATCGGTCGACCTCCCGGAGGCGGGCACCAGCCTGGCTGCGCCGTTATGGGCGGGTTTCATGGCTATTGTGAATCAGCAGGCCGAAAACAATGGTCAGCCGCCAATTGGCTTTGCCAACCCGGCGCTTTACGCCATCGCGAAAAGCACCAACTACTCGTCTTGTTTTCATGACATCACCGTCGGCGCCAATACGAACAGTGCCAGTCCTACCAAATACCGGGCTACGGGTGGCTACGACCTCTGCACCGGCTGGGGCACGATCAGCACGAATCTGATGCAGGCCCTGCTGGCGCCGCCGGTCGAGACGCTGCTCGTCACGTCTCCACTCGGCTTCACTTCGCAAGGGATCAGTGGCGGACCATTCACTGTGACCAGCCAAACTTACACCGTTCAGAACATGGGCTCCGCGCCTTTGACCTGGAGCCTTGTCAATACCTCGAGCTGGCTCAATGCATCCTCGGGCGGCGGCACGTTGAATCCAGGCGACAGCACCACAGTAACGGTGGGCCTCAACGCGAATGCGAATCACTTTTTAATTACGCACGCGAGCGGCAATGTTGCTTTCAACAACATCACGGCTGGCACGACACAAAATCGCCAGTTTGATTTGTATGTGGGCAACGGCAGTTTTGAAACCGGCGGTCTCGATGACTGGACCCTGGTTGGCGACCCGGATCTCAGCGGCGTGCTGGCGGCCGACGATGCAGATATCGCAGGACAACAGGCGTTCCCGGCCGAGCCGGACGGCGCGTTTGTGCATTCTGGACTCTATGGCGCTTACCTTGGGCAATGGCCGGATGATGGGTCATTGTCGCAGACGGTTCCAACAACTGCCGGCCAGAAATTACTGGTTTCATTTTGGGTGGTGAGCTTTCCCGATGAGAACAATGATTCCCCTACGAACAATTTCGCGGTGTCGTGGAATGGTTCAACGCTTTTCATGCAGACGAACCTGCTGACTCAATCCACCTGGACGAATATGCAGTACATTGTGTCACCGACGGGATCGAGCGGGACGCTGCAATTCAAGTTTAATAACACGCCCGGTGTGTTCGGTCTGGATGACGTGACGGTGGAGACCCTTCCCGCGCCGGTTTTAAGTCCCGTTGTGACTTCGCCGGGCCAGCTTGCGCTTAGTTGGAATGCGTTCTCGAATGTTTCCTATCAAATCCAATCCACGACCAATCTTACCGGCGGTGGCTGGACCGATGTTGGCAACCCCATCCTCGCGACTAATAATTTCGTGAGTGTCTTCCTCCCGATGGATGGCGCTCCGGGAAAATTCTATCGAGTGGTCATGTCGCCCTAGCGAACGTCTTAATCATTCAATCCCTTCCTGGCGAGGATTTGAGGCATGCATTTTTCGATT
>Ga0335085_10014959_pt1 | contig 11288 bp, 11 predicted proteins | sample Lox_Sample_45_FD_206712 | JGI IMG/M metagenome (GOLD analysis project Ga0335085, IMG submission 206712) | Soil microbial communities from Loxahatchee National Wildlife Refuge, Florida, United States - Lox_Sample_4.5 | ecosystem: Environmental > Terrestrial > Soil > Wetlands | place: USA... | reverse complement strand
GAACTGGATTCGAGCCGCGAGATTGTGGCGCACTGCAAGATGGGCGGGCGCAGCGCCAAGGCGGTCCAGTTCCTGCGCCAAGCGGGCTTTACAAAAGTAAAGAATCTGACCGGTGGGATCACCGCGTGGGCGGACCGGGTCGACCCCAAGATGCCGAAGTACTAGTCGCCGGTCGCCGGTCTTCAGTCGTCCGCGAAACTGAAGGGCGGCGACCGCCAGACAACCTTCCCTTGTTCGTTGGTTTCCTACCTGTTGTGAGCTTCGTCTCTCCCCCGAAAGCGTTTGGAGGAATTTCCATGAAAGTCATCGGTTCAGTGTGCCTATTGTTAACAGTGGCCTCTCTGGGCGCAGCTGTCGAGAAACCGCGGGTCTATGTGAGCGACAGCCGTTCCTGGCAGGTGTCGAGCGGCGTAGGCGGAACGGCCGATGGATTTGGTGGCGCGGGCAGCGGCGGCGATCGCCCGCAAACCGCCGAGATCATCAAGACGTTTAATGAGCGGTGCCCGGCGGTGACGATCAACAACAAGGACAAGGCTGATTACGTCGTCCTGCTCGATCACGAGGGCGGCAAGGACATTATTCTCAGAGACAACAAAGTGGTGGTCTTCAACCGGGGCGGCGACTCGATCATGAGCCACTCGACGCGTTCGTTGGGAAACGCCGTAAAAGATGCGTGCACGGCGATTACCACAGACTGGCCGAAGCAGGCGGTGAAAGCGGGGGCAGTGAAAGACGCAGAATCCAGCGCTGCGAGCAAAACTCAGTAGCCAATGAAAAACGCGGGGAGCACCCGCTCCCCGCCTACTTAGGTACAGCCGCTTACTTACTGTCGGACATTGCGGCTTGCGGGGTTCCGATGGCGAGCCCGAACTTCTTTCCCGCGAAGCGAATTTCGGAGAGCGACCGGCTACCGTCGCTGTTGCTGCTGGTGATGGCGGTGTCGCGCAGGGGCGCCGAATTCAGTTCGGTCATGTGAGCGGGCACGGTAGCAATGACCTCCTTGCCTTTCATGATGTTCACTTGCACATCGGGGCCATTGCCTTCCCAGCTGACTTTGTAGTCGCCCTTGGTGAGTTGCTTACCGGCGACCAGACAATTGTCCGCGACGGCCAGCGATCCCTTGTTGGAAGCAAATGCGGTCGTGGCCAGCAGCAAGGCCAATCCCAGCAGCAGGCCCTTGGAAATATTGGATGTGTTCATGCAACTCCTTGTTCTTTCCCGAGTCGTCGGGAAGCGGTTTCGGGCGGCGCGGGATTTGCCTTCCGCAAAGAACTTGCGTTTGTTCGCAGAAGGCCTACAATGCTGCCTCGGGGTTGAGCAAAAACACGCGTGCCCGCAACGACACGTGCCGTCTGCTGGGGATTGGTTCGCCTGGGCCACCAAACCGAAAGTGAATCAGTCCCTGAACCCCTGAATGTTCTGGTGAAGCCGGAATCCACTCCCGCCCCACTCACTAAACTCATTACGCAACGCAGAGGGGAGAAGTTCCCTTCTGCGATGAATCAGGGCGTTGGACGCTCGACGGCGATGGTCGTTAGCGAGTTGTGCATTCGCACAGAAACGAAATGTGTTGTTGAGATATGAAGAGCAGACGACAAAGGATCAAGAAGGAAATATACAGAACGAGTCGGCACGGACAGTGTCTTGCGCGGGAGGCCCCGCGCAATCATTCTGGCCTAATTAGTTGATTTTCAGAATCACCTTTCCCAAGTTCTTGCGCTCCATCATAAGACGATAGGCATCTTCGGCTTTTTCCAGCGGAAGTACTGCGCCGATGACAGGGCGCAGGTATCCCTTGGAGGTCCAGGCGGAAAGCTGTTTCCAGGCGGATTGCATGAGCTCGCGATTCTGGGAAAGATAAGTGAGCCAGAGTCCATGAACGCTGGCGCCTTTGGCGTAAAGAATGCGGGGATCGAAGTTCGCCGGCTCTCCGGTGGCGGAGCCATAGACGATGACGCGGCCGAAGCCGCCGAGGCAATGGACACTTTTCGTGACATGCACGCCGCCGAGCATTTCAAAGACGGCGTCGACGCCCTGCCCGCCGGTGAGATCCTTGACGGCCTGCTCGTAATCGGTCTGCTTGTAGTTGATGCCGTGCTGCAGGCCGAGAGCTTTCACGCTGGCCAGTTTGTCGTCTGCCGAGGAAGTTCCGTACATCTCGACGCCGAGGAGTTTTCCGATCTGCACGGCAGCCGTACCTACGCCTCCGGCAACAGCGTGAATCAGGACACGAGGAGGGCGGCCGGGGTTTTTCTCGAGAAGCCCAGCCTTCCAGTAGGCAAAGTAGGCGGTGAAATAGTTCACCGGGAAAGCGGCGGCGTCTTCGGGGCCCCATCCCTCAGGTACGGGCCATAACAGTTCGCTGCGCGCTGCCACTTTTTCGGCGAAGGCCGCCCATTGGGTGTAACCCATGACGCGATTTCCGGTGCTGACTTGAATTCCCGAGAACTCGCGGCCAGCGATGAGGGGTGGTTTGGGGGTTCCAGGGTAGCCGCCGGAAGCACTCATGAGGTCGGCGAAGTTGATGCCTCCAGCCTCTACCGCGATCAATTCCTGGCCCCGGTCAGGGACAGGCGCGGGCATATCCCGGAGCTCGAGGACCTCGGGGCCGCCTAAGCGACTGATCACAAGGGCTTTCATAGGGTCAGTCTAAATGAATGTCTAGCCACCGGGGCAAGAATGGGGAACCGGCATACCGGAAATCCGGCGTTTGTGGATTCGGCAGCACGAGCGCGGTATATACTGCACGTGATAGTTCGAGTTTCTGCGCAGCTCTGCTCGGGCAGCAGAGTTTTATCTGTTCCTTGATAGTCCGGTTTCTTAAATCACCGGCTGCCGATATTTCGGCCGTGGCGGCTGGTACGGAACTCGCGCGCCGGTGGCCCGGCCGAGTTTCGGGGAGGTCCATTCCGTGGACGTTTTCTTGATTCGTTTCTTATTTGTTCTTTTTGTTGCTTTTACTTGTTTCAAGATTCAACCCTTCGGGCTCCCTTCCAACCTGGACGCAGGGGTGGGAGTCTTCATCGGCATCGCGATCGTGGTTTTCGAGTGGCGTCTGCACCTGGTCAGTCTCAAAAGGTTGATCGGGGCAGCGATTGGCAGCGTGATGGGCATTATCGGCGCCTATCTGTTCGCGCTGGTCATTCGGAACAGCATCCCGCCGGGTCCCACCCAGAGCTTCCTGCAGATCATGGTGATGCTGCTGATGGCCTATGTCGGACTGGCGGTGGGGGCGAACAAAGGTGACCTGCTGAATCTGGCGGCGCTGGGTGGCATCTTCGGCGGCGAAAAACAGTCGAAGAAGAGCTACAAAATCCTCGACACCAGTGTGATTATCGACGGCCGGATCGCCGACATAGCCGAGACCGGCTTCCTGGATGGCATTATCGTTATTCCGCAGTTCGTTTTGCGAGAGCTGCAACTGGTGGCCGACTCCGCCGATTCCCTGAAGCGCAACCGCGGACGCCGCGGCCTCGACATCTTGCAGCGCCTGCAGAAGGTGGCATCGCTGCAGATCCAGATTGTAGAGGACGATTTCCCCACGGTCCGCGAGGTGGACCTGAAACTCATTGAACTGGCCAAGGTGTACGAAGGGAAGATCATCACCAACGACTTTAATTTGAACAAGGTGGCGCAGCTGCAGGGAGTCGAGGTGCTGAACATCAACGAACTGGCCAATTCGCTGAAGCCGATTGTATTGCCCGGTGAGATCATGAAGGTATTCATCCTGAAAGAAGGCAAAGAGTACAACCAGGGCGTGGCCTATCTCGATGACGGCACCATGGTCGTAGTGGATAATGCGCGCAAGATGATCGGCAAGACGATCGATATTTCGGTGACGTCGGTGTTGCAGACCACCGCCGGCAAGATGATCTTCGGCAAGTGGGACGACCGGGCGATCGCACGCTCAGAGTCGCGGCCGGGGGTAAACGTTGTCAGTTCGGGGAGCACGACAACCGCCACTCCGGTAGCGGCACCGGATCTAAAGAAACCTTCGTCGGTCATGGCAGAGCGTCCGGCCGAGTAGGTTCCTGCGCAGCAAAAATGGGTTCGGCCCCTGGTGTTTGCGCCGGGGTCCGAGTTTCGCATCTGTGTGCCGGAAAACCAGGTGCGGAAAGCAACGGTTCGCAGTAGTCTGACATCACACCGGCAAAGGGTGGTGTCAAGCACCTCCGCCGTAGTATTTTCAGAAACAATTCTTCGATGGCAAAGCCGGCGCCCGTCGGCAAAGGTGGGGTTCTATGCGGAATGCATTCCGGATCATCTTGTTCACATCGGTTTGCGCCGGCAGCCTGGCGGGGCAAACGCTGAGCGTCCGGCCCTCGCAGCCGGTTCAAAATTCTTCCCAGGCTGAAACACAGGTTGCGCCATCGCCGGCCACAATTCCGCTGGCCGTGCCGGCAGGGACGCCTCTCAAGGTCGTTCTCGATAAAGAAATTCGTGTCCGCGAAGCCGGTCAGCTGCTGCATGGCAAAGTGATCGAGCCCGTATATGCCTTTGACCGGCTGGTAGTGCCTGCGGGAAGCGAGGTGACCGGACGGGTAGCGGCTATTGAAGGCATCTCGAAGGGCAAGCGGACGTTAGCTGCTCTGGATGCGGATTTTTCTCCAGCACGGCCAGTAAAGATCGAGTTTGACGACCTGGTACTGAAGGATGGCCGCCACGTGCCGTTAAAGACCGTGGTCACACCCGGAACCGGAGGCGTGTTGCAGTTTGTTCCGGCATCGCAAAGAGAGAAGAGTGGGCTCACCGATCGGGGCAAGAAAGCAGCGTCGAACAAGATTAACGATGCGCGGCAACAGGCACGACAGGATTGGGAGAACGCTAAGAAACAAATTCATGAGCCGGGAAAAGTGCATCGCCTGGAGCGGTACGCGATGCGGCAGTTGCCGGTGCGTCCGCAGTACCTCGATCAGGGGACCAGCTTCAATGCAGAGTTAGAGAAGCCGCTCGATTTCGGCTCAGAGGAGATCAGGCCGGAGGCCCTTGATGCGATCGGAACCACGCCTCCTTCGGGCAGTGTCGTGCATGCCCTGCTGGTCACGCCGCTGAATTCGGCGACAACCAAAAAAGGCGCGCAGGTCGATGCGGTGATCAGCCAGCCGCTGGTGGTCTCGGACAAGTTGTTTCTTCCCCAAGGCAGCCACATCAAGGGCTCGGTGCTGCAGGTGCGCCCGGCGCGAAAGTTGGGGAGAAACGGACAGTTGCGCATTGTCTTCCACCAGGTAGTGCCGCCCACCGGACTGGAAGAAAAGATCGAGGCGAGCCTGGAAGGAGTAGCGGTTGCGAAAGGCGAGCATTTGAGCCTGGACTCGGAAGGCGGGGCGCAGGTCACCGCGCCCAAGAGCCGATATTTGACCACCGGGATCGCAGTGGCGTTGGCGGCACAATCGGTGGCCCCCGACCACGATACCGGTGCGAGTGCAGGGAGGGGCGATGCGGCCCCGGGCGCGGCGAACGGCGCTTCCGGATTCCGTTTGATCGGGACGGTGATCGGCGCGCTGGCACGCTCGCGAGTACTGACTTCGGGCTTCGGATTCTACGGTGCCGGCATGTCGGTATATTCCCACTTTCTGGCGCGCGGACAGGATGTGGTTTATCCAAAAGACATGTCTATGTTGATTGGGCTCGATACGCGCGTACCGGGGTCTGCGACGGCTGATCATGCGACAGCGCTGGCGCGGCGTCCGATAGGACCGCTCTAGAACCAGATACAATCAGTTCATCATGGCAGGGTATGCGATTGCAGCGGGCGCACTGGCGGCAGCCTGCGCGGCAGGCTATCAGTCGATGGCGCCGACCGGGCAATGGTACGGGAAAACCTTCACTGGCCTGGCACACGGATCGAAGGTTGCCGCCCTTACCTACGATGACGGCCCCAACGATCCCCACACGCTGCGCCTGCTGGAGATTCTGGCGCGCCATGGAGTGCAAGCGACATTCTTCATGATCGGCCGCTACGTGCGGCTGCGCCCGGACATTGTGCGTGAGGTGGTCAGAGCTGGACACGCGGTCGGCAACCACACCTTCACGCATCCCAATCTCATCTTTGCTTCAGCGGCCGAGACTCGTAAAGAACTGCAAGACTGTGATCACGCCCTAAACGAGGCGTTAGGGGAATATTCGCGGTTGTTTCGTCCGCCGTTTGGGGGGCGCAGGCCACAGACCCTGCGCATCGCCCGCGAACTGAGACTCGAACCGGTGATGTGGAACGTCACCGGCTGGGACTGGAATGCTCCACCGGCGACAGATATCGAGCGAAAGATTGCGGGGCAGGTGCGCGGTGGAGACGTGATTTTGCTGCACGACGGCGGCCACAAGCAGATGGGTGCCGACCGCTCACAGACGGTGCTTGCGAGCGATCATTTGATCGCGTGCTACAAGGCCGAAGGACGGGAATTTATGACGATCCCGCAGATGATGGAGGCTATCCCTAGTCGCCAGGCATCCGTCGTCACCTAGGTCAGAACCCAGGCGTGCGGTTATTCGGCACGTGTAATTGCAACTCTCAACTGGCAACTGAAGATTGACGGCCAACCGCCGAAAATGCTTCCTTGGCCGCGGCGATCGTGTGTTGGATATCTGCCTCGGTGTGGGCGGCACTGAGGAAGGCCGCCTCGAATTGCGACGGCGGCAGATAGACGCCATGATCGAGCATCGCCCGGAAGAATCGTCCAAAGGCTTCGGTGTCGCACTTCGCCGCCGAGTTCCAATCGGTCACCGGACCCGGGGTGAAGAACCACGTGAACATTGACCCCACGCGGTTGAAGCAGATCGGCACGCCAGCCTCTTTTGCGGCGGCCGCAACTCTTTCCGCAAGTTCTCCTGCGAGTTTGTCGAGACGGGGATAAATCTCTTTTTTGTGATCGCGCAGATGGCGCAGCGTCGCGATGCCGGCGGCCATGGCCAGTGGATTGCCAGAAAGCGTGCCAGCCTGATACATCGGCCCCAGTGGTGCGACTAGATCCATAATCTCGGAAGGGCCGCCATAAGCACCGACCGGCAGGCCTCCGCCGATGATCTTGCCCATGGTTGTGAGATCGGGGTGCAGGGCGTAACGCTCCTGCGCGCCGCCGAAGGCCAGGCGGAATCCGGTCATGACTTCATCGAAGATCAGAAGCGTCTTGTCGCGCTGAGTGATGGCGCGCAGGTCCTCAAGATATCCCCGAGCCGGGGGCACGCAACCCATGTTGCCGACGACCGGTTCGACGATCACGCAAGCGATCTGGTGGCGGAACTTCTTGAAGGCTTCCTCCAGCGCGTCGGTGTCGTTGTAAGGTAGCGCGAGGGTGAACTGGGTAAACTCCTCGGGGACCCCGGCGGACCCGGGAATGCCCAGCGTGGCCACGCCAGAACCGGCTTTCACCAGGAGAGCGTCGGCGTGCCCGTGATAGCAGCCTTCGAACTTGATGATGTATTTGCGTTTGGTGCAGGCGCGGGCAAGCCGGATGGCAGACATCGTGGCTTCGGTGCCGGAGCTTACGAAGCGCACTTTCTGCATGTGAGGAAAGGCGGAGAGCACAATCTCGGCGAGGTCGGCCTCGCTGGGAGTGGAAGCCCCAAAGCTGGTGCCATGACGTGCAGCCTCGCACACCGCTTCTACCACAGCGGGCGCGGCATGGCCGAGAATCTGCGGGCCCCAGGAGCCGATGTAGTCCACATATTGGTTGCCGTCGGCGTCCCACAGATGCGATCCCTGCCCGCGGACGATGAAGGGAGGCTCGCCGCCCACGGCGCGGAAGGCGCGCACCGGAGAATTGACACCGCCGGGGATCATCTGCTCGGCGCGGCGCTGGAGTTTTTTCGACTGCTCGGTTTTGCGCGGCATGGATCCTCCCGGGTCACTCCGCAAACGTGAAGGTTAACTATAGCAGCGGCGTGGGGCCGGGCAGCGCATCGAGTCACAAGCTCTTGTGACCTGTGACACAAGGGGGTCCGAGGGGGAATTCACGGGAAATTCATGCTTCCGAAACACCCGTGAAACATGGCATCGGTAGTCTCAGCACAGTACACGCCCTTCTAACCGGGAGGGTTTGGGACAGCTTCGGGGGGCTCCGGGCTGTCCTCTTTTTCTTTCTCCCAATTGGCTAACGCAAATAGGAGCGGACCACGTCCACGAGTTCATCGGCGGCCAGCATCTGCTCGGCCGAGGGATTTTCCCTGGGATCGAGCACGTGGAAGCGGATGTGGCCTTCGAGCAATTCGGCCATGAGGCCGTTCATGGCGCCGCGGGCGGCGGTGATCAACTGCAGCAGGTCGGAGCAGTCCTGGTCGTGGTCGAGGGCGCGCTCGATGGCGGCGATCTGGCCTTTGATGCGGCGCACCCGGAGGATGAGCTTGGGTTTTTGTTCGACGGTATGCATATGCGCTTGCCTTTAGTATCCCCCCCTATAGTATAGTTCCTTTTCGCGGCCCCGGGAAATTCGAGAATTCATCCTCCTGTAACCGGAACGTCAGTAGACTCCCAGTCGCGCGAAGATGGCGCCGGTTTTTGCCATTTCTATTATTACTCATAGTTAACTATATTTCGTGTATTATAGCTAATGCTCTCAATGTTGACGCCAAGGCCAAACACGCACTTCATATTCTTCGTCCTGATGGCTATTATGTTCTCCGCATGTCCCGTGGCTGCTCAAACCCCGGACACCCCCGCGCCGCCCGACGACTCCCAACTCACCATGTTTCCCCATCCCGACAGCCGCTGGTGGCTTTCGGCGCAGGACAATGTGATCTACCAGTGGCATCCCGGTTTCGATGCCAAGTACAGCGGCCCGAACAGCTTTCATGATCACGCGGAGTGGGCGACTTCGAACATCGCCACGGTGTTTACCGGACTCGAACTGACCCCCACCACCGAAATCTTCATGCACTTTGAAGCCGCGGCCGGTGGGGGGTTGAGCGATGCGCTCGGCCTGGGTGGATTCACCGACTTGGACGTGGTGCGCAATCCCACGCTGGGGCGGACGCCCTACATCGCCCGCGGGTTTATTCGGCAGATCATTCCGTTGAGCGCTGAAACCGTACCAGAAGAGCGCGACCCCTGGCACCTGGCGAGCAAAGTCCCGGTCCGCCGGATCGAGTTGCATTTTGGCAAGTTTGGCCTGAATGACTTCTTCGATCAGAACGATGTGGGCACCGACAGCCATTACCAGTTCATGAACTGGACGGTGGATAACAACGGCGCCTACGACTACGCCGCCGACACGCGCGGATACACGGTAGGGTTCATTGCGGAATACTTCGACCGGAACTGGGCGTTCCGTTTCGGGGAAGCGCTGATGCCGCAGGTGGCCAACGGGATTGATCTGCAGTGGAACCTGCGTCGGGGGCGCTCAGAAAACTATGAACTGGAGCTGCATCCCAAGGTGATGGCTAATCGCGACACCGTATTGCGCCTGCTTACCTATGTGAATCACGCTAACATGGGCGTGTATCGCGACGCCGTGGAGAACTACTTGGAAGGCAAGACGTCGAAGCCAGAGATCACCGATCACCTCCTGCAGACGACGGTAAAGTACGGATTCGAAGTCAATCTGCAGCAGAACATCAACGATTCGTTTCGCGCCTTCAGCCGTTTTGGCTGGAACGAGGGGCAGCACGAATCGTATGCGTACACGGAGGTGGATCAGACGGTGCAGGTGGGTGCCGATCACACGGGTGAGCGTTGGAAGCGGAAGTTCGACAAGCTGGGGCTGGTTTTTGTTTCGAACGCCATCAAGGCGGACCACCAGCATTACCTGGCGCTTGGAGGACGAGGCTTCCTGCTGGGCGATGGGGCGCTGAATTACGGACGCGAAACCATTGTTGAGAGCTACTACAACGTGCACGTATGGCGGGGGGTGTTCATGGCCGCCGACCTGCAGCACATCAATAATCCGGGATACAACCGCGACCGCGGGCCGGTGCTGGCGCCCTCGATCCGGCTGCATCTGGAGTTTTGAAACGGCTTACTTCTCCACTTTCACACCCTTCCAGAAGGCCACGTAATCCTTGATCTGGCTGGCGGCCGACTTGGGCGCAGGGTAGAACCATGCGGCATCCTGATTCCGCTTGCCGTTGACTTCGAGATCGTAATAGCTGGCGGTGCCTTTCCAAGGGCACACGGTATGTTTGGCGCTGGGCTTGAAGAACTGGCGATTGACCGCATCCGGGGGAAAATATTGATTTCCTTCGACTTCGACGGTCTGGTTTGATTCTGCGAGCACCGCGCCTTCCCACATTGCTTTTGCCATAGCACCCGTTTAGATTGCTCAACGGGCAAGGAGTTGCAAACTTTGAGCGACAGTCCTCACTACAACGGGCACTCCATGGTGGGCGAGCTGCAGCGGGTGCTGGTATGTTCGCCGAAGAGCGCGGGCTGGAACCAGGCGGAAGTGGCGGCACGCTGGAAGGAAGTGGGCTTTCGCCACGCACCGGATTTTGCGGAAGCGCAGAAGCAACATGATGCCTTGTGCCGGCAGCTAGAAGTCTCGGGCGCAGAGGTAGTTCACCTGCCGCCATCCGGAGATCTGACGCTCGATGCGGTGTATGCGCACGATGCGACGCTGACTGCGGACTTCGGGATCGTTCTGATGCGTCCCGGGAAGGCGAACCGACTGGCGGAAGCTTCGCGGCAGCGGGAGTTCTGCCAAGGGCTAGGTATTCCAGTGTTCGGCGAGGTGCAATCGCCGGGAACGAGTGAAGCGGGAGACATCGTCTGGCTCGACAAAGAGACGCTGCTGGTAGGCCGCGGATATCGCACGAACGCCCGGGGGATTGCACATTTGCGTGGGTTGTTTGCGCCAGAGGGAGTCGAGGTGATCTCGGCGCCACTGCCACACGGGGCGGGGCAGGCTGAGTGCCTGCACCTGATGTCGCTGATCAGCCTGCTCGACGAGGAGGCGGCGTTGGTGGACCTGCCCTGGCTGGCTGTTGAAACCGTGGAATTGCTGCGCTCACGTGGCTATCGGCTGCTTGAGATCGAGTCTGGGGAGCGACAGACGCTGGCATGCAACGTCCTTTCCCTCGGGCGCAAGCGCCTGCTGGCTCTGGAAGAGAACCGCCAAACCAACGAGAGACTTCGGGCGTCGGGGTTCGATGTGCGAACTTTTTCAGGCTCTGAGCTCTGCATCAATGGCAGTGGAGGGCCGACCTGCCTGACGCGACCCTTGTTGCGTAGTTAGGCAGCAGAAGGGGCGATCGTCCCTCCAACGCGCTAGTCGCATCCCTGTTAGAATCAAAGAGCAATGGCCCTGCCGTTCGTCCGCGATCTATTTGCGGACGTGGAAAATCTGCCCGCTTTCGCGCGT
>Ga0335085_10014957_pt1 | contig 11290 bp, 6 predicted proteins | sample Lox_Sample_45_FD_206712 | JGI IMG/M metagenome (GOLD analysis project Ga0335085, IMG submission 206712) | Soil microbial communities from Loxahatchee National Wildlife Refuge, Florida, United States - Lox_Sample_4.5 | ecosystem: Environmental > Terrestrial > Soil > Wetlands | place: USA: Florida... | reverse complement strand
ACGGCCATCCACGACATCTCCACCGCCCTCGAAGCCATCCGCCGCGGCGCCTACGATTACATCCTGAAGCCGTTTGAGAAAGACCAGCTCTTCCTCGGCGTCGGTCGCGCGCTTCAGCACCGCCGCCTCGTCGCCGAAAACCGTAGCTATCAGATCCAACTCGAGCATCAAGTCGAGGAGCGCACTGCCCAACTCACCGGCGCGCTCGCTCAGCTAGAACAGTCCTACGACGATACGCTTGAAGCTCTCGGCAGCGCACTCGACTTGAAAGACGCCGAAACCGAAGGCCACTGCCAGCGCGTCACTGCCTTCACCATTTCCATCGCCAAAGCCATGCCCGTTCCCAATCACTATCTGCCCATTCTCGCGCGCGCTGCTTTCCTCCACGACATCGGCAAAATGGCAATCCCCGACGGCATTCTGCGCAAACCGGGCCCGCTCACTGACGACGAAAAGCAAACCATGCGCAAGCACTGCGAAATCGGCTACAACATGCTCATCCGCATCCCTTTTCTCCGTGATGCCGCAGAAATCGTTCTCGCTCACCAGGAATTTTACGACGGCACTGGCTACCCACGCGGCCTCAAAGGCGAGCAAATCCCCCTCGGCGCGCGAATCTTCACGATCGCCGATTCTCTCGACGCCATGATCAGCGACCGTCCTTATCGCAAAGCTCTCCCCATGGCCCACGCCTGCCAAGAAATTAGCCGCTGCGCCAACACGCAGTTCGATCCCAAAGTCGTCGAGGTCTTTCTCACCATCCCCGAACAACACTGGATCGACCTGCGCGAACACCTTGGCTCGCCCTTCCGCCTGGCCCATTTGAGAAACCTGTAGTTGTTTAGCAGTGATCCCTTGGGAGATTCCGAGGTGTTCGCCACCGCACGTGCTTGTGCCCTTCAGCGATGGTCAGCCACTCAGGCCAGGCTTGAATTACAAAGGGGAGGCCAAAGCGCAGCCTCCCCTCTGAAATTTCTCAACCAATCCTGCTAGAAATCGTACCGCAGGGCGAACTGCATGACGCGATTACTCCCCGCCTGTGACGTAATTTGGCCGAACGTGCCGGAGTTGACGTCAGCCGAAGGATCGGCGAAGTTGGTGTGATTGAACGCATTATAGGCTTCCCACCGGAACTGCAGCTTGTGGGATTCCGACCACGGCATGTCGAAGCTCTTCGAGAGTGAAGTATCGAAGTTCCAGAAGCCCGGCCCGCGCAGGTTATTACGGCTCCCAGTTTCGCCTCCATTCGGGAAGCTGAACGCTGCTTGCGCAGCGGCGGGGTCCGCAAACAGTTGCATGGCGCCGCTTGCATCTGAGTGAATATTCGTCTTGAGGGCGGCTCCGCTTCCCGTCAACAAGCCTGGGCTATTCACAAAGAAGTTCACCGGATACGCATCCGTTGAAGTGCTGAACGCAAATCCTGTGCGCCATGTCGCAATCGCTCCGAGCTGCCAGCCGCCGATGATTTGATTCACCCACCCCGGCGCCTCGCTCGCAAACCGCCTGCCCCTTCCGAAGGGCAAGTCGTAAACGCCGTTCGCGGATATGAAGTGCTGTACGTCAAAATCTGAGTTGCCCCGGCATACGCGCAAATTGCGTACGTCACAGACTAGTCCGCCGACTACGGTGTTCGCGACCGTCGAAAGGTTATCGATGGAATGCGCAAATGTGTAGTTGAAGTCAAATTGCAAACCATTCGAAACGCGTTTCTTCAACGTCAACAAAAGTGAATTGTAGTTGGACGAGGCAGCGTTGCTGATGTACGAGTTAACGGAGAATTGGCTGGCTAGTCCAACGTTTGGAGAAATCAGGCCTCCATAGGGACCCGAGAAAAATCCGTAAAGCGCCTGCACCGTGTCGCTCAGGTCCCCGCGATTGAGCAGAGTGCTGTAGAGTGCTCTTACCAGTCTCGTGCACGTCGGAATGTTGGCGCCAAATACGATCGCGGAAAACTCCGCGCAGTCCGTCACTCCAAAGTTATACTGCATCGCCGAATTCATTTGGTTTTCGAACCACGGTTGTGGCGTGATCGATGAACCCGGCACTCCGGCGCGAACCTGCGCCGAAAGCTGGTTAAAAGCGTCGATAAGGCCCTCGTTTGATGTAGGATCCATAAAATCCACGATTTGCGCCCCGTCAGACTGTGCAAAGAGCTTCCGCCCAAGCCGCCCGACGTAATTAGCCTCCAAGATGAAGTTTCCGGGCAGCTCCCTCTGCAATCCGAGCGAATACCCGTAGGAATATGGCGTTCGGAAATTCTTCTCTACGGCATAGTTAAACTGGCCCTCGGCGTTTCCCAACGGATAACCAGTCGCGGAATCCACAAACGGAGAAAAAGGCGTCGTAATCGGCGGCGCCGTGTTGGTTACCGGCAGCGTGCCTATCGCCTGGAATCTCGGATCTGTCCCCAAGGTCACGGCGGGGTCGCCGCCACCGAAGAATGTGTTCACAGTATTGTTGAACAGATAGGAGATCTGATCCTGAATGAAGTTGATCGTATTCGCATTCACGCGGTCGTAGTCAATCGTCCCGCCCAGCCGAATGGTTGTCTTCCGGTTGCCAAACACGGAATGCAGAAGGCCGTTCCGGAACCCGGGGTTGTACGCCAGCGCCAGTCGCGGTGAAAAGTTCCGGTAATCCGGGTTGTAGATGCTCGGCCCGCCTTTGTTGCCTGCCCCGCCCAGAACATATTGCACTGTCGGTGCCGCGTCCGGGCCGCTGATTCCAGCCAATCCGTTCTGCACGCGAGCGTTGAACAAAACTGGAAAATCCACCGTTGGAACGGACTGCAATCCTCCCGTTTCATAGGGCACGCCGTAAAACTGCCACCGCAGCCCGTAGGTGAACGTTAAATTGTTCGTCACGCGCCACTGATCTTCGCCATAAAACTCATACTCGAAGTAGCGGTAGTTCCGTGTCCTTCCTGTCCCGGGATCCAGCGGAGTCCCAGTGCGCGTGTAATTGAAATTCGTGTCTTGGGACGCAAAACGCCCAAGGATGAAAGCGAAATTGCTATCCCACTCCCCAAACGCGGCCGAGTCGTCCAAAATGTTGCTCGGCCGCAGGTCTCGCGTGGGAGAATCCAGGCTTGTCGTTTGCCCGCCCAAGCCGAGTGTCAGAAAATTGAAGTCATTGATTTGCCTGGAAGTTTGATGTTGCGGTTTGAAAACTCCGCCAAACTGGAAGCTGTGTGCTCCCCGAATATAGTTGAAATCATCGCGAAAAGTAGGCACCGGCACCGTCCGGAACTGTCCCTCAAGCGACTCATACGGTGCGCTATATGGCCCAAACGCATATTCATTGGGAAATCCCGCCTGGCCCACACTCGGAAAGCTCAAGCGCGAGTCCGTCTCTCCCACGGTCAGTTGGTTAATCTTGTTCGCCGAAATGGTCCACGTGTGCCCGATCGCGAACGAAAAGCTATGATCGACAATCTCATGCGCAGGAGCTGGGTCGCCTGGAAACTGGACCGCGGCAAAATTGATGTCATCCGTATAAGCGGATCGGACAATGTTGAATCTCCCGAACAGTTTCTGCTTGTCCGTCAAATTGTCGTCTATTCGTGTGGTGTAAGTATTGTAGCCAAGGTGGAATGGCGCGTTGAAACGCACCAGCCCCGTGTTAATGCCATCCCCGCCCGTCAAATCATTCGCATGGGGGTATCGCTGGCCGATAAACGTCAACAATGCGCTGTTCGCACCAACTCCCGCCGGATCAAGTGCCGCCAGCGAGTCTGGACCAGTCGCAGGCGTCAGGCTGATGCAGGATGGCTGCGTATCAATCCGGCTATTTGCTGTGCATCCCGCGCCATCATTGATATACGCGACTTCCCCGTTCCGAAAGCTGTCAAGCGGGACAGTCCTCGCAATATTGTCCTGGCTGGCGTCTCGCCGTCCTTCGTAGTTGAAAAAGAAAAACAACTTGTCTTTCTTGACTGGCCCGCCCAGGCTGGCGCCAAACTGGTTGCGGATCAGCGCCGCACGCGGAACTCCATTTGCGTTATTGAAGAATGAGTTGGCAGCAAAAATCGTGTTGCGATGGTACTCGTATGCATTGCCGTGAAGGTTGTTGCTTCCTCCTTTTGTCGTCAGCTGAATCTGCGCTCCGCTGCTGCGCCCTTCATCCGCCAGCGGATTGGCCGTGATTCCCCGAAACTCCTGTATAGCGTCCACCGGTGCGTTCCCCACTGTGGCGAACGCCTGCCCCGTCGCCTGGTCGTTTGCATCAATACCGTCGATCGTGATGTTGCCCTGGTCCGCTCGCGCTCCAGTGACGGCTCCGTCGCGGTTTCCGCTCGGATCGTTTCCTCCCGACAAGACGACCCCCGGCTGCAGTCCCAGCAGCGCCGCCGGTGAATCTCGAAATTGAATTGGTAGCGTGTGGAGCAGCGTCGAATCAAAAACATTTCCGATACTCGCGTCTGTGGTGTCCAGCGTCCCCTCACTAGCGGCTTTCACTTCAATCGTTTCGGTGACTTCTCCGACCTCCAGCGTCGCATTCTGCGTGCTCGTCGTGTTGACGCCCAGATACACGTTGTTCAGCGAAAATTTCTTAAACCCGGTCTTGGAAAAATTGATGTCGTAGCCCGCGCCAGGTCCCAGTCGCAAAAACTGGTAAACACCCTGCTCATCCGTTTGTGTGCTGAGGTGCAGACCGACCTTGGAATTGTCCAGCGATACCTCAACCCCTCCTATCGCGCCGCCTCCCTTGTCCGTCACCACGCCCGTAACCGCCGCAAACTCTTGCGCGCGAACAGGCAGAGTCATCATCAACGCGGCTACAAGCGATATCCCCAATCCGCTTGCCCATCGTCCCAGCTTCTTCCAGTTATTTTCCCAAGTCATTTTTCTTGCCTCCGCCTAAATTTTTCTCTTTGGTTCCCCGCACAAGTTTTCTTACGGACTCTGCCCCGGCCACATGGTTTCCTGCCAGGTTGTTCGAGCACTCTTCGCCAATCTGGGCGCACATCGGAGCCCGAAAGCATCATGAGATGCTTCTCTCATGCACGCTTCGCTTCCTGCATACCTCGCGCTTGGAAGCTCAGACTCTTTGCTTGTTCGGAGTCGACTGCGCTTGGCCCACACCCTTCGCTAAAATGCATCCGTGCAAGCCACCCGCCACTCGCACACCAATGCATTCCCCGCGATAACCTGCTTCTGCTTAGCAAGTTATCAGGCCCCGGCAACTACTAAATAGTGTTCCTTTAGAATTTGTTATCTAGGTTTACATAGCAAAGCGAACACAAACATCCCACAAACTGAATTTCTCCTCGTCTCGCCACGCGCCCCTATTAACGTCGACTCCGCTAGCTTGGACCCGTGCACACGTATCCTCAACTCCGAATAACTTCGGCAGCTGCAGTCGATAAGGTGCACTAAAAAAAAGAGGCCGCCGGGGCAGCCTCTCTTTTTTGTTTTTTCTATCTTCGTGAGCTTGCCGGTTAGAAGGAATATTTCAGCATGATCTTGATCTGGCGCTGTCCGGTAATTGTAGAATACACATCTCCGAATCCGCCGTCTCCCGGGGTTGTGGACGGGCCAATCGCGAGGTCAAGGTTGGGCAGATTTTGGTTCGCATGATTCAACGCATTGAAAAAATCAGCGCGAAGGGTCAGTTGCTGCCCTTCTAGCTTCTTGAAGGGGATCGGGATCACTCGCGAAATCGATGTGTCCCAGAACCAATCGCCTGGACCGATATAAGTGTTACGCCCAACATTACCAAGCGTTCCGGATGGCGCTGCTATGTACCTGTTAAAGTCTCCCAGAGGCAGGCTGGCATCGGCGACGTTGGGGCGATCATCGCCTGAGTTCAGGTCCAGGCTCGTATCCGAACCGGTATTTATGGTCCCGGGAATTCCGCTTTGGACGGTCAGGATTCCCGACCACTGCCAGTGTCCCGTCACGGCACGGAGAGCCTTCATGCCCAAGCTGTCGCCGTGGTTGTACGGAACTTCCCACACATACGCCATGACGAAGCGCTGCCTCCGGTCGTACGCTGAAAGACCTCGGTCACTAGATTGATTGAGCGGATCTGCTGACGTGGAAGTTAGCGTCCCGGCCAGCGTGAAGACTTCCGAGCCATCATCGATCAGCTTTGAATAGGTGTAAGCCGCTCGCAGGAGCAGACCACGGCTGATCCTGCGCTCCAGCGTGAACTGTCCTCCGTGATAGATGGAGTCTCCACCGTTCGTTCTCACAATGATCGACCCCTGCGCAGGAATCAGTCTCACGTCATTCACGCCGGGGTTGAATTGTTGATTGACGAAGAGGTGCTCTCCACGCGTCCCCACATACGCAGCTGTGAAGATGAAGTTGCCGGGCAACTCTCTCTGCACATTCAGGTTCCATTGAACGGTCAATGGGCTCCGGAGGTTGCTTGAGATGGAGTCGACCGTCGCAAGAGGATTCAGCGTGGATGTGACGGAATTCAACAATCCGCTCGAATTCGCAAGCCCTCTGCCGCCATTCTCCAAAGACGTACCTGTAAGAGTCCCCCCCACTGCGTTTGGCGAAGTCCCTCCCGTATTGTCCAAAATATTGGTGAAGAGGCTGTCATAGAACATACCGTATCCGCCCCGGATGACTGTCTTGCCATCACCCAGGAATCGCCCCCAAAAGTGCGGCGTATATGCAAACCCGATTCGGGGTGCAAAATTGTTCCTGTCGGGTTGCTGCTTTGCCGAAAACTCGTTCGGAAATATCCCTCCATCCAGCCCAAACCCCAGGCCAGGTTGGACGGAAGGATAAAGCAATACGTTTTCCGGCGTTCCCAAATATTCGTACCGTAATCCGAGCGTAAAGGTCAGATTGTCCTTCACGCGAAATACATCCTCTGCATAGGGGGCGTAAGTCGTTACGAACGGTTGAAGCACAGGGCTGCCGAACACTTTGGAGACAGCTCCGCTGGGCCCCGTGAAATCATCTATGAAGTTCGCCAGAGCCGTGCAGCCTCCGTTGGGATTAAACGTACTTGGAGCCAGGCCGCAATTATCCGCATCCGTGGACCTGCCACTTGTGTAAGCAATCGTTCCCCGCGAATTGAAGGGGATGGAGTCGACGACGGAAAGATGATTTACATCAACTCCTGCTTTGAGCGTATGTCGGCCAACCGTATACGTGAAGGCATCCTGGTACTGGAAGGACTTATGTGCTCGGCCCTGCGGTAAGTTGGAGGGAAATCCAAGCGTTGGGAACGTGGCGCCACCGCCGCTGAGATTTGCAATGCTGACGGCCGAGTGCTGAGATAGCGGATTAGCTATTGTCGCCGCGGTCGGACCAAAAATAAACCCGATGTTCGTATAGGAAGCCCTCAGTTCATTCAAGGCCTTCGTTGAAATCGTGTGCGTCCACATGACTGCAACGCTTTGGGAAGGACCACCCTGGAGTGAATCAAATGGCTGCAATTGATTCGGAAAATTGAACAAATCCGGAGAAAGCGAACTATCATCGCGGTAATAGCGCGCTGTCAGCATATCCTTGTCCGTTGCGTTGTAATCCAGGCGTACATCCCATTGGCGGTCGTTTGCGACTTCCGCGATCCCGGAACGCTGTACCGATCCAAATTCAATCGATCCGCGATCCGGTCCCGTGGGCGTCGCCGTCCCAATCGGAATGTCTTTTATTACCGATGCTGTATTCGAGGCCGTCAGCCCGCCAAATGAAGCAATTAAGTACTCCACGTTGGGATTTGGCTCAAGCGCTTGCAACTCACTTAAGCCTGCGGCTGTCGGGGCAAAAATCGGATTCCCGTTGTTTGTCGAACGGGTGCGATCCCATTGCGATGATCCGAATACAAATAATTTGTCGCGCTTGATCGGGCCGCCGAACGCAAAGCCAAATGTATTCTCAACGCTTACCGGATGACAATCTTGTGCGGCCTCGCAACCGAAGAACAGGCTGTCGTGCGCGGCGGATGCCAGGTCCGAATTCGTGGCCAACTCCCATGCCGACCCATGAAAATTGTTCGTTCCGCCCTTGTAAATGATGTTCGTTACCGACCCGCCGCCACGCCCGAACTGTGCAGAGTACGCGTTTGTGAGCACCGTTACCTCGCCGATCGCTTCGAGATTCGATGGCTGAAAAGCTTGTCCGGCAATCGAGTTGTCGTTGTCATCCTGGCCGTCGATCAGAAAGTTGTTCGCGCGGGGCCGCGAGCCGTTCACCGAAAAATTCACCCCGTTGCTTATGCCGCGGCCATTTCCATCCTGCACCCCCGGTTCCGTCAGGACGAGCGCGGCTGGATTCAGACTGTTAATTGGCAATTCATGAACGTCCGTGCTCGTGAGGTTCGCGCTCAGGTCGCCGGACTGCGTCTGAAGTTCTTGCGCGCTTGTCGCTTCCACTAGGACCGTGGCGTTCTGTCCTGCCAATTCCAAGGTCCCATTCGCAGTGGCCGTCAGCGAGGCCTTGACATCAATTCCCGAAATTTTTAAGTCCGAAAAACCCGCCATTTTCACTGTAACCGAATATTTGCCGGGAATCAGCGCCTCCACCCGGTAGGATCCAGAGGCGTCTGTACTGACTACGCGAGGTTCACCGCCACGATCAGTGCTCGTGATCTCCACTGTGGCACCAGAGACAGCAGCCCCGGTCTTATCCAGAATCACACCGGCGATTGTGCCATTACTGGTCTGCCCGAATCCGGGCATCACCGCCAAACTCAGCAATATTAATGCCAACAGCGATACCAATCCTGGTATCCCAGCAAAGCTGGAGCGCCTTGAATTAGAACTCTTCATAAATCTCGCCCCCATGAGTTTTCGTCTTCTAGCCAACGAATCGGTTTGACAGAAACCGACTTTGACTCCTAAGCCATGCAAGAGGGGGCCCAATCTAAGAAATCTCGTCTTAATCTCAATTTATCGGTTAATTGGTTTATTTTCATTGGACAACATCAACGCCCGGACAGGCCCCCAAGAGGTGATAATCCATTCTTTTGTATCTGCGACCGCCAGAATTCCATAAACTAAATCTTCGCTCGACATAGGTTTTATTTTGGCGAATAGTATAAATGTACTATTCCTTCGCACACGGAACTCCATAAGTATCAAAGAGCTTTTCAATTTACTCTATATAGTAATATAAGTAGAATTAACAAAACTGGCCCACAATCCCCGCTATACCTGCGGAGAACACCGGGGCCGGCGTGACCAGGCTGACCACTAGATGGCCACCGGACGAAAAGTCGTAAAAGTGGCCAGGGTGGACGTAGACTCCCTTGGTGGCTAGCAATTCGAGCGCAAGGTCCTCATCCGACCGTGTCACAGGGACTCGAATCACGGCATTCCATCCGCCTTCCAACTCCAGGCGTGTGCAAGTTCTCTGCCCGGCAAGTTGCCTGTCCAATTCAGCGAGATTCCCTCTGACACGTGCCAGCAACTGTTTCTGAAACGAGTGCCGTTGGCCCAATAGCTGTGGGAGCGCAAGTTGAATCGGAGCGTTCATCGAGAGATAGGTATCGGCTATTATCTCGAGCCGCGCCAGTGCCTCTAGTTTGCTGGCGCCGTCTCCGCCGACGACCAGCCACGCCGCCTTCATCTGTGGCAGGCCGCAAATCTTTGAGATTCCGCTCAGTGTGAACCTAAGAGCGCTCCCATTTGCCGCGAAGCTCGACGGGCGTGGCTCATTCAGCGAATAATCCAAAAACACTTCATCCGCGATAATTGCAATTTCCCGCGCCTCGCAAATTTCGTTCAGCCTCTGCATCTCTTCCAGCTTGCAAAAATGCCCCGTCGGGTTATTCGGATGTACCACGATCGCTCCGCGCGTTCGTGGCGTGATTGCATTCTCCAGAGATTGAAAATCGATCTGCCATCCATAGTCATAAATCAGTGGATACCGAACCAGCCGTACGTCCTGGATATCCGACAGGAATTCAAACAACGGATAGCTTGGCTCGGGGATTAGGAGTTCATCGCCCGGATCGCAGAGCGTTCGAAATACGAAGGAGTACGCTTCGCTCGTACTCGTCGTCAGAAAAATATCTTCTGTTGAAATGATTGCTCCGTGTTCCGCGTAATATTCACGGACGGCGTCTCGCGCCGCAGGCAATCCCCGCGGGTTCGTTTCATATTTCAGCACTGCTGGATTTCGAAGAGCGTTCAGGATTGTCTCTTCGTCGTATTGGAATCCGCACTCCGTGGGATTTGAGATCGTCAAATCGATGAGCCGCTTCCCCGCCGCCCGGTGGGCGTCAAGCGCGGCGCTAAGACGATTCGGTGCCAAATTCCAGTTTGTCCGCTTTGCAAACATGAGCTCGCCAACGTCAGGAAGCAATGCCGCGTGCAGGGCTGGCATCGTGATGGCCGGCGGTCACGAATTCCGCGACGGTTTCGGCAACCCGGGCGATTTGTTCCAGCCGCAGCTCCGGATACATGGGCAGAGAAATCACTTCTTTCGCGGCGTGCTCCGCATGAGGAAAATCGCCGGCTTTATGGCCGAGCGCGGCGTAAAGAGGCTGAAGGTGGAGCGGCATCGGATAGTAAACCGCGCTGCCTATATTTCGCGCGCTCAGAGCCTGTTGAAGCGCGTCCCGCTGCTCGACTCGAATCGTATATTGGTGGAAAACATGCTGGTAATTTTCCGGAACGAGCGGCGGCGCAATTCCGGGGATGCCCAGCAGCAATTTTCCGTAAGCGGCCGCGTGAGCCTGGCGCGCGCTTTGCCATTCCCGCAAATGCCGCAGCTTTACGCGAAGAATGGCCGCCTGTATTTCATCCAGACGGCTGTTCCAACCCGCCTCACTGCTTATGTACTTCGCTGTCTGTCCGTGATTGCGCAGAGTTCGCAAATGCGCAGCCATTTCGCTCGAATTGGTGACGATCATTCCCGCGTCGCCATAAGCTCCCAGATTTTTCGTGGGATAAAAACTCATGCAAGCCACATCACCCATCGAACCCGTCGGGCGACCTTTGTAGGTTGCGCCGATGGATTGCGCGTTGTCCTCGATGACGCGCAGGTTTCTATCTCGCGCAAAATGGAGGATCGGATCCATGTCGGCGGAGAGGCCATACAAGTGGACGGCGATGATCGCTTTCGTTTTCGGCGTCACGCGCCGCGCCAGCGCCGATGGATCGATGTTGTAAGTGTCCGGGCGAATATCGGCAAAGACGGGTTTGGCGCCGATCGCACTGACTGCGCTTCCGGTGGCCACGAAAGTGAATGGCGGAATGACGACTTCATCGCCGGCGTGAACGCCGCAAGCGCGCAATGCAAGAATCAGCGCATCCGTACCCGAGGCAACGCCAACTCCGTGCGAGGCGCCGCAAAGCTGTGCGATTTCCGATTCGAGT
>Ga0335085_10014956_pt1 | contig 11291 bp, 11 predicted proteins | sample Lox_Sample_45_FD_206712 | JGI IMG/M metagenome (GOLD analysis project Ga0335085, IMG submission 206712) | Soil microbial communities from Loxahatchee National Wildlife Refuge, Florida, United States - Lox_Sample_4.5 | ecosystem: Environmental > Terrestrial > Soil > Wetlands | place: USA... | reverse complement strand
GAATAAGCAAGTACGACCTTCTCACGCATGTGCACTCCTCGGGGGGAAGCGGTGCGAACCGGCTTCCAGCAGTAGGACCATGATGGCCTTCTGAATGTGCAGGCGGTTTTCCGCCTGATCGAAAACAACCGAACGCGGCGAGTCAATAACCGTTGCCGCAACTTCATCGCCGCGATGCGCCGGCAGGCAGTGCATGAACACCGCGTGCTTGGCTGCCTGCGCGAACAGCTTGCGATTGACCTGGAAGGGCGCGAAAATCTGCTGCCGCTCTGCGGCTTCGCCCTCCTGCCCCATGCTGGCCCAGACGTCGGTGTAGACCGCGTCGGCGCCGGTGACGGCTTCGACAGCGTCATTGGTGACGACGATCTTCGAGCCGCTGAGCTTCGCCAGTTCGAACGCTGAATCCACAATCTCTGCATTCGGTTCGTAACCTTTTGGAGTTCCCACCGAGATCGACGCACCCAGGCTCGCCGCGGCGAGAAGCAGCGAGTGCGCCACATTATTGCCATCGCCCACGTAGGCCAGGTGTACGCCCCTGATCTCGCCGAAGTGCTCCTGCAGCGTCAGCATGTCGGCCATCGCCTGGCAGGGATGCTCCAGTTCGCTCAACGCGTTGATCACCGGAATCGAAGCGTGCATCGCCATCGAGGTGACGGTCTCGTGCGCGAACGTGCGCAGCACAACGCCGTCAACCCAGCGCTCCAGATTGTGCGCAACATCGCTCAGCGGCTCACGCGCACCCAGCCGCGATGCAGTCTGATCGACAAAGAACGACGTGCCGCCCAGGCTGTTCATACCCGCTTCAAACGTCAGGCGCGTGCGCAGCGAGGGCTTCTCGAAGAACAGAACGATCTGTTTGCCCTCGAGTGTGCCACGGAAGTCCGCAGGGCGCGCCTTCATCGCCGAGGCGAGCTCCAGCGAGCACGCCAGCTCGTCCGGCGTGAAGTCGGTAATCGACACCAGGTCGCGGCCAACCACGCTGCGTTGCGTGTAGGTGCTGGCGCTCGCGCCTGCGGGAAACGTTGTAGCAATCACGTCGAACCTCCTTTGGGTTGCGACTCCAAAAAACAAAAGCAAAAGGCGGCAGATAACCACCTGCCGGAACCGAGAACCTGTCGGAAAAAAAGGGGTGGGGCTGCTCTAGGGCAGCCCTGCGAGCGTATGAGTGCCCCACGTTCTCACGTGGGGTGACGCTCCACCCCGCAAACGTCGTTCGAGTGCGCGATCGAAGGTCAGCTGCTTCATCAGGCCACGACCTCCGTGCCGTACTCGATGGGATGAGTAAAAAATCCGGGTAAAACTTCGGCTTGGGTCGCTGGAAGAATCCGTACCCGGGCAACACCTTTCTTCAGCGCCTTGGTGCAGGCTTCGAGCTTGGGCAGCATGCCACCACTCACGGTCGCCTCTGCGATCATCTGCTCGATGGAATCAACCTCCAGCCAGCGCAGCACCGTGCCATCGGCATTCTTCACGCCGGCAACGTCCGTCAGATACACCAGGGCGTGAGCGCCGCAAGCGATGGCACACGCAGACGCCATGGCATCGGCATTCACGTTGTAGTACTCGCCGTCGTGTCCCAGCGCGAGACTGGATACGACCGGCACAACGCCTGCGGCCCACAGCCGCTCGATCCATTGGGAATCTACGGAAACAATGTCGCCGACATAGCCAAGGTCGGGTTCGCGCTTCCTTGCGGCGCGGCAGATGCGGAGATCTCCCCCACAAATGCCGATTGCCGGCTGCCCCGCCGCACCGATGGCAGCAACCAGCTGCTTATTCAACTGACCCGCGAGAACCATCATCGCCACATCGCGCGTCTGTTGGTCGGTAACGCGCAATCCGTTGACGAACGAGGTCTCGCAGCCAAGCTGCTTCAGCGTCCGGCTCAATGCCGCGCCGCCGCCATGGACAATTACCAGCTTGTGTTCCTCCTGCCATAGGCTGGGAATCGTCCTGGCAAACTTATTCACCAACTCTTTGTTGTCGAGCGCCGCTCCACCAATCTTTACGACGAGCTTCATTGCAATCCTGCTTTCTCGTCGAAACCGAACATCAGGTTCATGTTCTGAACCGCCTGCCCGGCCGCGCCCTTCAGAAGGTTGTCGATGCACGACACCAGCACCGCCCGCGTGCCATCCGGCGAAAGCGAAAAGCCAATGTCGCAAAAATTCGTGTTCAGCGAAAACTTGATTTGCGGCAGCCGCGCTGCGCCGAAAACGCGCACCCACGGTTTGCCCGCATAGAAATTGCGGAGGCAATGCTCCAACTCTTCTGCGGAAGTGAGCTTGGTCAGCTTCACGTAGATCGTCGACAGAATGCCGCGGGGAATCGGCAGCAGATGCGGTGTGAACTGTAGTGAGTTGCCGTCTAGTCCAAGCTGCTCCAGCATCTCGCCCGTGTGCCGATGCCCAAAAACGCTGTACGCGCTGAAGTCGCCATCGACTTCTACGAAGTGCGTCTTCGACGAATGCGTCTTGCCTGCGCCCGAAACACCCGACTTGGAGTCGCAGATGATGCCGTGCCCGACATCGACGTATCCCGCACGAATCCACGGCGCGAGCGCTAGGATGATCGAGGTCGGATAGCACCCGGGGTTCGCCAGCAAATCGGCGTGCTTTATTTCGTTGGCGTGCAACTCAGGCAGGCCGTAAACAGCCGCGTCATCGAGCTGCGCTGCGGCCTTCGCGTCGGCGTCGTTGAAGCTGTAGATAGCGCGATTGCCGGCATTCTTCAGCCGCCACGCGCCGCTCAGATCGACTACGCGAAAGCCGGCGGCGATCATCTCCGGTGCAAGCTCCCGAGAGAATTCGTGCGGCGTGGCGAAGAAAACGCAATTCACGCCGGCATCTTTCATCCGTTGCAGGGAGAAGCTCTCGAACGGGAAGCCGCCGTTACCGGCGATCTGGGGATACGCTTCGCTCAGGTCGGCATAGCCGCCGCTCTCGCCATTGCGCTTGAACAGCAGCGGCTTCTTGGCGTGCGGATGCCGCGCCAGCAGGCGCACCAGCTCAAAGCCGGAGTAGCCGGTTGCACCAAAGATCGCGGGTTGGATGGGCGTGTTCATCAACAAAAATCCACCACAGAGGCACGGAGACACAGAGGAGTTTTAGTTATTAAGGTTCTCTGTGGCTCGGTGTCTCTACGGTTCATCTACGGGCTGAGGCCCTCTCTCCATCTGTCGTCCCTACGGGACTCGGGTTCGTTAGTTCCGTCTACCCAGCGCTGAAGAGCTGGGCTAAGTTCTGTCGCGCCGACGGCGCTGGCCTTCCGAATCCGTACTCGTTTGCAAGTGCCACGATCACGAAGTCGGTACTGACAACTGACCACTTCTTCTTCACCGGAAATAGCTGCGAATCCTTTCCGCCAGCTTTTCCGCTTTGGCCCGATCAGGCGCGATCACCAGAATCGTGTCGTCTCCACCAATCGTACCCACGACTTCGTCCCACTCTTCCGCGTCAATCGCCGCCGAAACCGGCTGCGCGCTGCCCGCGCTGGTCTTCACCACCACCAGGTTATGCGCGGTGACCGCGTCATACACGAACTCGCGAATCAGGCGCTCGACGGAAGGAAGAAACGCATCTTCCGTGCCGTCCTGCGGCAGCTTGTAGCCCTCCGGCGTCTTCACCAGCCGCAGCTCGTTGATGTCGCGCGACAGCGTCGCCTGCGTCACCCTGTGTCCCTGCCGGTACAACTTGCGCCGCATCTCGTCCTGGCTGTAGATCTCCTGGTTCTCCACCAGGTCCCGGATTGCTGCATGGCGCGAGAGTTTCGACACAGAATTATTATACAGCGCTATGTATATTCATGCATTAAACACATGCAGTCAAGGAAAAGTATCCAAATCGCGCGTATATCTCGCAACCCGCTGGATCTGGAGTCGTGTGGCTGTATGAGAAGGATGGCAAACCGGAGCTGGAAATGCGCCGATTTCAGCTGTGCGAGATGGCCGTACTCAGGCGTTGGCGTGGGTACGACTCGGGCCGTAAACATTCGCGCGACTGGAAAGTAGCAAAGCCCAGCCTGAGCAGCGTAACGCTGAGACCTGCTTTTCATCTCGCTATCGCACGCGATCAGGGTTCTCTCTGTTCAGAAGCAGCGGTCGGCGGCAATTGCATCCGTACGACAACTAGGGCGGGCAGGGCTACGTCATGTAGTCTGGAACTGCGGCGTTTAATCCAGCGCTGCCAAATCAGCATCCAACACCTATATGGCAAAAGCAGATTCCCCGGATTCCGAATTGGAGGTACTCCGTTCGGAATTGCAGGAGGAGAAGCGCGAATTCGCGGCGCCCGGATCACGAAAATCCAAGTTCGCCGTCGCTACGCGCGCTCTGCGCCACAGGAATTTTCAGCTCTTCTTTTCCGGGCAACTGATTTCGCTGATCGGCACATGGATGGACACGGTTGCCGAATCCTGGCTTGTCTATCGACTGACTGGATCTGCTCTGTTGCTGGGTACGGTCGCGTTCTGCAGCCAAATTCCGGTGTTTCTCTGTGCTCCCATCGGGGGCATCGTGGCCGATCGTTATAACCGGCACCGCATCATCGTCGCCACGCAAGCGCTGTCGATGGTTGTGGCCTTCCTCTTGGGCGCGCTCACCCTGACGCATCGTGTTCAGGTGTGGCACATCATGGCTCTGGCGGCTGCCGGGGGCGTCATCAATGCATTCGATATCCCGGCGCGGCAGGCGTTCCTTATCGACATGGTCGGCAGGGAAGACCTGCTGAATGCGATTGCGTTGAATTCCTCGATGTTCAATGGTGCGCGCATCGTTGGGCCGGCAGTCGCGGGCATCGTGGTTGCGGCAGTAGGCGAAGGCTGGTGCTTCATGGCAAACAGCGCCAGCTACATCGCCGTGATCACAGGGCTGCTGTTGATGAAGCTGCCCCCGCGTCAGGTGAAAGAGCGCGAGACCTCTCCGCTGGAAGACATCTTCAATGGCTTCACATTCGTGAAGAACACCGCTCCTATTCGCGCCATCCTGCTGATGCTCGGCTTGGTGAGCCTGGTGGGGATGCCCTATGCCGTGCTGATGCCGGTGTTTGCCGCGCAGATTCTCCACGGCGGAGCGAAAGCGCTGGGAACGCTGATGGGCGCAACCGGGGTTGGTGCACTGCTGGGCGCGTTGAGCCTCGCTGCCCGCGTGGGCGTGAAAGGACTGGGCAGGTTAATTGCGTTCTGTGCCGGAGGTTTTGGAATCGCGCTGATCGCGTTTTCGTTCTCGCGAATGTTTTGGCTGTCGGCGCTGCTGCTCATTCCGGTGGGCTTCTGCATGATGGTGCAGATGGCGTCGTCTAACACGCTGGTGCAGTCCATGGTGCCGGACCACATGCGCGGACGCGTGATGTCGGTCTACTCCATGATGTTCATGGGCATGGCTCCGTTCGGCGGCTTTTTCGCGGGAGCGATCGCCCACCGCATCGGCGCGCCGTACACGGTCGCCATTGGCGGTCTGGCCTGTATTGCCGGGGCCAGCGTATACGGGATGTATCTCCCGAAGATCCGCGGCGAGGCGCGTGAGCTGATCCTGGCGCAGGGAATGACAGCGGGCGTGCCCGCGCAGGAAATCACGCGCCAAGGGGCGTGAAGAAAGTTGTCAGTTGTCGGTGGTCAGTTGTCAGTAGAGAGGTGAGGTGTCAGGTTTCGGGTATCAGGTATCAGATGGAAATGTGAGTTTGACTCTGATACCTGATACCTGATACCTGATACCCATGAGCGCTGAGACTGCGCACTCCACGGCAAGTGGCAACTCGACGACTACGCAGCCCGCGACCGCCTACGTCGGCACGTCTGGCTGGTCATACGCGATCTGGAAGCCGGAATTTTATCCCAAGAATGTCGCGTCGAAGAATTTCCTGAACTACTACGCAACGCGGCTCAACGCGGTCGAGGTGAACTTCACCTTCCGCATGCGTTTGCAGGAAAAGACTGCTCTGGGGTGGATGGCGGCGGTCGGCCCCAACTTTCGCTTTGCCTTGAAGGCCAACCAGTTCATCACCCACATTCGGCGGCTGGACAAGGTGGAGGAGCCGTTGCGAAACTTTCTGGCCACGCTGCAGCCATTCGGCAGTCAGCTTGGCCCCGTACTGTTTCAGCTTCCGCCAAACCTGAAGTGCGATGTTGGACTGTTGCGCAACTTCCTCGCGCTCTTTCCGAGGAACTTCCGCTCGGCGTTTGAGTTCCGCCACGAATCATGGTTCAGCGAAGAGGTTTACTCAGTGTTGCGCAACGCCAATGCAGCGCTCTGCATCTCGGAGACGGAGAAGCTCACCACACCCGAGGTCCACACCGCAAGTTACACCTACTTCCGGCTGCGGGAGGTCAGCTACTCCGCCGACGACCTGAAGCAGATTGCTGCCAGAGTTGAGCGCGTACTCGCCGACGGTCGCGAGGCGTACGTCTTCTTTAAGCACGAGGAAGATCCCAAGAGCGCGCTCGATGCGGTTGAGCTTCTGGAGATGGTTACGCAGGGCCCGCAGAAGAACATTTGACGGGAGCGCTTGTTACGCGTCGCGGTGGTGACGAAAAACCTAACATTCCGAGCCTTGTATCAAGGGCACGGCTTTAGCCGGACCAGCAATGGACATTGAAATACCGGCCTTCAGGCCCTGGAGATTCTCTCAGTGGCTAAAACCCGTTTCGACTCCACTACGTTTTCGGCCCGACTCAAGTCTGGCCCTGATACAAAGCTGCAATTGTGCCTTAGTGCAATGGGTGCCTTCATGCAGACGCGTCGTTGCCGAAATCGTTTGGCGGCCCTACGCTATCCTTTATCCATGCAGGTCAGGGTGCTCTATTTTGGCGTGCTGCGCGACATGGCCGGACGAGAGCAGGAGTCCGTCGAGCTAAGCGAACCTGCGCGTCTCGCCGACCTGTACAGCGAACTTCAGCAACGCCTGGCCGGACTGGAGAAGTTTGCTGGATCGATTGCGCTTTCCATCAATTACGACTACGCGAGCCTCGATGCACTGTTGCATGACGGAGACGAAGTTGCTCTGCTGCCGCCGGTAAGTGGGGGCTCGCAGAGCCAAGACGCCGCTGCCCAGCAATCCCATTCGCGAATTGTTCGCGAACCGATTGACTCAAAGCGGATCGTGAGCGAGATGAAAGCTGCGGAGGATGGCGCAGTAGTTGTGTTCGATGGGATCGTCCGCAACCACTCGCGCGGGCGCCGCACCTTGTACCTGGAGTACAGTGCTTACGAACCAATGGCCGCCGCCGAACTGGAGAAGCTGGCGCAGTCCGCGCTGGCAAATCACAAGGTTCGCGATGTGCGCATCGAGCACCGCCTGGGGCGTCTGGAAATCGGCGAAACCAGCGTGTTGATCGTAGTCTCGTCCGCGCACCGCGCAGAAGCCTTCGACGCTGCCCGCTGGATTATTGATACTCTGAAGAAGACGGTGCCTATCTGGAAGAAGGAATATTTCGCCGACGGGGCGGTCTGGGCCGATGGTGAGCCATTTCCGCCGGAAATCTCGGCGCAGTCGCCGCAGGGCACGTCAAAATAGCAGGAACTGGGTTTATCCCGCAGGAATGTACTTCTCCGCACGAATCTTCCGAACCCTACGAGCAGGGTTGCTGGTTGCCGGGTTAGCGACCATTCTCCCGGCTGTTCTGGTCGCCCAAGAGCCCGCAACTGCAACAGCGCCCGCGCCGAACTCGGCCGGATCACGCAATCAGTCTCCAGACGCCGCGCAGGCCGGGCAAACCGCACCGCTCGAAGGCGACACATCCACTACTTTTCGCGTCAACGTGAAGCTGGTCAACGTTTTCGTCACCGTGACCGATAGCTCGGGCGCGCCGATCGCGTCTTTGAAGCAGGACGATTTTCAGCTCTTCGAAGATGGCGTTCCGCAGAAGATTGCCAACTTCTCGCGTGAATCTGAGTTACCGCTGTCGATTGTTCTCGCCGTCGACACGAGCTTGAGCACCAAGTCAGATCAGAAGCTGGAATTGGAGTCGGCTCGGCGATTCGCAAAAGCTATTCTCCGGCCCATCGATGGCATTTCGCTGTTCGAGTTCAGCGAGATTGTCGACCAACTTACACCGTTTACCTCCGACCTGCGGGTCATCGACAAAGGAATCACCCGCATTCGCACAGGAGCGGCCACCGCTCTTTACGACCTGCTTTATCTGGGAGCCGACGCGCTCATGCAGCGCCGCGGACGTAAGGTAATGGTGGTGATCACCGACGGCGGCGACACCATGAGCAAGGTGACGTACCAAGAGGCGCTGCGCGAGGCGCAGGAAGCTGAGGCTATCGTCTACAGCATCATCATCGTGCCAATCGAGAACAGTGCGGGCCGCGATACCGGAGGGGAACACGCGCTGATTCAGCTGGCGCGAGACACGGGCGGGAAGTACTACTACGCCAGTGGCTTGGAACAACTCGATTCCGCTTTTCGAAAAATCAGCGATGAGCTTCGGACCCAGTACCTGATCGCCTATTACCCAGCTCAGCGGCTGTCCAGTTCAGACTTCCGCAAGATCGATATCAAGCTCGTTTCCAACACCCCTGACTACTCTAACCCTTCGGAGTTGCAGGTCCGTCACCGCAGCGGCTACTACACCATGCCGTCCAAGTAACCCTTTCAAAACGCAGGAAAGCGCAGGATAGTAGCGGCGGTGTATTTCGCGCGAAATTCAGGGAACTGGAAGAACAGCGGAAAGGAAATGAATACAGAGATGTAAGCAGCCGCCCGCGAGGCCCGAAGCCGAGGTGGCAACCTGTGCAGTCGAGCCTCACGCCATCTTCAGGACCCCCAAAGTCCTGATATGTAAACGGGCATTACGCCTTTGAGCGCCGGCAACCCCGAAGTTGGCCGCAACCCAAACTGTTATCATCCGCTGCACGCGGGATACCACGATTCGATAACTGTAACTGCTTTATTTGCAATGAAACACAGCTCTCCCGATCGCCGCATTATCTTGATTTCTGTAGTCGGCACCGAATCCGACTACAACTTCTGGGAGGCCAAACACGGCCTCGCAGGAAACAGGCCGGCAAATCACGCCCAGACTGCGATAAAGTAACTACCCGATCGAATCCTCAGAGCTAAATTACTCTGCGAAAGAAAGGATTGTTTCATGCCTCCCACGCTAGGCAACGGCAAAATCTGCTACGTCGAGCTCCCGGCCGGCAATATCCAGCGCTCTGCCGAGTTTTATCAGCGCGTCTTCGGCTGGAACGTGCGGCTGAGGGGCGACGGCGCAACCGCATTCGACGACGGCGTGGGCGAGGTCAGTGGCGCGTGGACTACGGGCCGTCCTCCCAGCGCTTCGCCCGGAGTCCTGTTGTACATCATGGTGGATGACGCAGCGAAGACGGTCGACGCGATTGTCGCGAACGGCGGGGAGATCGTGCAGGCGATCGGCAGCGACGCGCCCGAGATCACTGCGCGTTTCCGCGATCCCGGCGGAAATGTAGTTGGGATTTATCAGGAGCCCCAAAAAGGTTGACGATGGTGGCCCGATTTGGCTATCAGCTATCAGCTGTCAGCCATCAGCTATCAGCTCAAGGCGTTGGTCTGTCCGCCAGCTCTGTTAAGTGATAGCTGGAGGCTGATAGCTGACGCTCAGCTCTAACGAGGCTTGACGCTCAGCGATTCGGCGGGAAGCTTGCCGATTTGGCCTCCCGGCCCCACAGCAAACGGCGGAGACACCGCGTTCCACTTGCCGTCATCCAAAACCTGCCACGTCTTGCCATCGTCGCGAGAAATGTCTGATCCGTTCGTACCGACCGCGACCCACACATTCGCGTCGGGATACCATGCGACAGCGGACCGATAGCCGTGAGGCGGCTTGCTCGGGGCGGTCCAGCGGTGACCTCCGTCCGCGGTCCAGGCGGCAGTCCCGGCAGCGAGATCAGGCTTTTTGTAGTCGCCGCCAACCACGACTCCATGCTTTAGATCACGAAACGAGATGGAGAACGCGCCGGAAGACTCGTTGCCTGCGGCGAGTGGAACCGAAGTCGCGAGGCATTCCTTGTTGCTGTCGTTGTACGCCAGCAAAGGCGACAGTAGCACGCGCGGGCCGGCCTTGCCGCCGGTTGCGATGACGTAACGACGTGGACCGAAGACAAACAACGCCGAGTTGCTGGCAGCGAAGCCAGCTTCGCCGTCGCGAGCAGGGCAAGCTTTTTCGTCCGCGACCCAACCCGGTCCTGAAATCATGACAAGGGTTTCGAAGTGCCCTTTCAAGGGATCGCCTATCAGCACCCCAGTCTCTTCGTCCTCGAAGACAAGGGCATCCCAGAAACCTTGAGGATCGTGATTCTGAGCCTCTTCTGTCCAGTGCGCGCAACCGTCTGTGGTTTTGTACACGCGAGACAATTCACCCGGGCCCGAGGACAGCACTACCGCGTTCTCTGTATCCCATGCCCAGACACCGCGAAAATCCAGCTTCTCGGCTCCGGGAGGTGTCGCGCAGCGTTGCCAGTGCAGCCCGCCGTCCCCGGTACGGAGGATCGTGCCTTCTGAACCCGACGCCCAGGCAACGGAGTCATTCGCCGCATGAATGCCGCGAAGGCTGGCGGTTGAATGTGAATCTTGCATCTGCCATTGGGCGGCGCCCGCAATGGGAGTCGCGAGAGTTGCGGCGATCGCTATCAACATCATCGCGAGGCGGTGCAGGACGAAGGGCATCGGCAGACATCCTAGCAGGCGCTCGCAGCTTGAGGCTGTCAGGTTGGTTCGCCTGCTGTACTGTAATCGCGTGTACTTTTCCCTTTGCTAAACTCGCCTAGTGAGACGAATCCGACGCAACGCCTGGATTTTCGCCTGCACATCAGGAATTCTTCAGGTCCTCTGCTTCCCTAAGCCGGCCCTTTATTTGCTGAGCTGGGTCGCGCTCGCACCGCTCATCTACGCCATCCTGAAGTGCCGCGAGCAGGACGTGAGTTCCGTGCTCGCCGAAGGAGGTCTCTTTCTTGGGCCCGCGACGGGGTGGCAGGGCTTCCTGCTGGGGTACGTCGGCGGCATCATCTGGTATCTCGGGAGTTGCTACTGGGTTTACAACACCATGCACGAGTACGGGGGGCTGGGCGCCGTTACCTCGGCGATCCTGCTGCTCTTGTACGCTCTGTATCTCGCGCTTTACCACGGGCTGTTTGGATTGCTGCTGGCGCTCACGGCCGCACGCCGCAATGGATACAGCTTGCGCGCGCTGGTTTTCGCGCCTTTCATTTGGGTGGCGGTGGAGCTGGCGAGGACCTATATCACGGGATTTCCCTGGGACCTGCTGGGTTACACGCAAATCGACAACATCCCGATGACTCGCATTGCGACCTTCAC
>Ga0335085_10014953_pt1 | contig 11292 bp, 8 predicted proteins | sample Lox_Sample_45_FD_206712 | JGI IMG/M metagenome (GOLD analysis project Ga0335085, IMG submission 206712) | Soil microbial communities from Loxahatchee National Wildlife Refuge, Florida, United States - Lox_Sample_4.5 | ecosystem: Environmental > Terrestrial > Soil > Wetlands | place: USA: Florida... | reverse complement strand
CCATTGATCTTCATCTCTGTCCTCTTCCATGTAACGCTGGCTTTTACGCCAGCCTCTCCTTCCGTTTCTGCCATCGCGCTTGCCTTGAGCGTGGTCGAAGGGACCGGAGGCCAGCGTCGTTTGCTGGCCGCAGTGGATTAGCCGTGGCAACCAAACGCTTTCTATTTCCAACTCGACGGAAGCCGGGAACCTCGCAATCTTCTAATGTTTAAGGAAATAACGGCAGGAATACGTTCGCAGGGAAAACTACCCTTAAAAGTGCATCGCGCTGTGTCCTTCCTTGAGTTCAGGAGCACAGCGCGACGAAGTGGAATTGTTGCTCCGACCAATCAACCATTCAGCGTCAACGAATGCTGTGCTGTCCGTCACGCTTCTCCGTGCGCAGTAACACGCGCAACTCGAACGAACGTTCGCCTCTTCTTGCTCATCGCCCTTTTTCGCTCCACTTCGTTGCCCCTTGACAGCCTGCCGCCATAAGCGTACAAATCCACATCCCCGCGTCCGCAACCTTGGGAACAAGGAGGAACGGATGCATCGGACGGTCCTATCGCTCGGGGCCTTCCTGGCGTTGGCGATGTGCGGCACGGTTCGTCCGTGCATGGGGCAGCATTGTGTGCCCAGGTCCAAGTCCGTTATCAAGGCGGAGACCAAGCTCGTCCAGGTCGCCGTCATCGTCTTCGATGAAAAGGGCGCGCCCGCGCCCGAGCTCAAAAAGAACAACTTCCGCATCTTCGATGATGGCGTCGAACAGGAGATCCGTTATTTCTCCCACCAGCGCGTTCCCGTCTCTCTCGCACTCGCCGTGGACGACAGCGAAAGCGTCACCCACAAGCTCCCGTTCATTCGCAATGCCTCCGCCACCATCCTCGCGCCCTACCCCGACCGCCTGGCCCAGGCCCGTTCTGGCGACGAGTTCGCCATCATCCGTTTTGCCAGCAAGCCGACGCTGGTTCTCGATTACACTGTTGAACCCTGGCGCAAGGTCAAGATTGAGGGTGAAGACGGCGTATTTCCAGTCACACAAGGCAAGGAAAGCGGCACCGCACTGTTCGATACGGTCTATCTCGCCGTCACCTACGCCCGCATGAACGCCTTCAACAAGCAGCACGCCGCCGTCATCCTCATCACCGACGGCGGCGACAACCACAGCCGCTACACCTTCAAGGAGGTCAAAGAACTCCTCGAGGAATCCGATGTCCCGGTATTTAGCATCCTTCCTCCGCCAGTGAAGATCCAGGAGGAACTCTTCGATCCGTTCGGGCACAAGCGGCCCAATATCGAGGATGGCCCGGGGGGCCGCAGGGATCCCTTTTCCATCGAAACCGACGCCGATATCATCGGTCCCAACGAACGCCGCGGTCCCGGCGACCTCAAGCAGCTCGCCGACGTTTCCGGCGGCGCCGTCTTCACCGCAGCCAAGGATGAAGACATCCCGCATATCGCTTACGCCCTGTGCAAGGCCATCCGTTTCGTCTACTTCCTCGAATACGTTCCCTCCGGCCTCGGCGGTGTGAAGCGTCCTGCTGATTGGGACGGCAAACACAAGATCAAGGTCCAGCTCACGCCCGACAAGCAGTTCCACGGCTACGCCACCTACTTCAAGCGCGCCTATCACGAACGCCATACCGCCATCGTCGCCCACGACACCACCCCTCCTCCTCTCGTTCATCCCTAGCCATCGTCGAACCGCTGCCTTTGCAGGCTTCTGGGGCGGATTGTCTCTCTTTTCTTCACTCTTCTATGCAGCGCTGGCTTTTAAGACAGCCTCTCTGTGCTGTCATCCTGGCCGAAAGGGGGACCGTGGCTGCCAACGATCCTCTACCCGGCTCGATGGAACAATCGCACGTCTCTCCCTCCGCGCCTTTGTGTTGCCCGGCACTGCGCGTACATCCCCCAGGCGTAAAATACTGCTCGGAGGTGCGCTATGGATCTGAACCTCACTCCACAGCAGCTCGAACTGGTCCTCCGCATTCTCGAGCAGCGTCACGACGCGCTGCTGAAAGAAATCTGGCACACCGATAATCGCGACTTCAAACACGCCTTGCAGTATGAGGAGAAGCTCCTGGAATCGATCCTGCAGCGCATGCGCGAGGAACAGGCGCAAACCGCCCGCATATGAATGTTTCTTAGGTGAAGCCACTCCGCGCGGCACCTGAGGGAGGCAGCATGCACATTGAAGCATTTTCATTCGGCTCCATCCGCATTGACGGCATCACCTACGATCACGACGTCGTGATCGACCACGGCGAAGTCTACAAGCGAAGGAAGAAGCCCTCCAAAAAATACCGCGAGCATTTCGGCCACACGCCGCTTTCCGCCCAGGAGCGCATCCCCTGGGACTGCAAGCGCCTGGTGATCGGCACGGGCGGCGGCGCCTTGCCGGTGATGGATCAGGTCAAACGCGAGGCGCGCCTCCGTCATGTGGAGTTGTGTATCGTGCCTACCGCCAAGGCCATCGAACTCCTGAAAAAGGCCGGCCGCAGCACGAACGCCATCCTCCACGTCACCTGCTGACTTCTGCCCGACTGAGGCATCCTGTATCGGCGCAGTCTCTTTGCTCTGAGACTTACGGCTAAAGGCTTATGGCTCGCTTCTCTGGGGGAATCATGAAACTCGACAAAGCCAAATTCGACGCCCTTCGCATAAAAACACTTCCCCCAAAGCCGGTCCCGCGCACCTCGGTCAAAGCCACCGCCAAGCGCGGCTCCAGGTAAGCGTTTTGTGTAGTGGCCGTTCTTCAGACCGGCGCTTCCCTCTCTTCCGCCTCCTGGTGCGCTGGCCTTTATGCCAGCCTGCCCTGAGCGGAGCGAAGGGCCTCACTTGTCCTCCAGGATCAAGATCGAATTTGCAAAGTCGAAGGTGATAGATTGGAAGGTGCTTAAAACATCCAGTCCCACCACGCCATCGGCGCCCATGAACTGAAAATCGCCGACAATGGCCGAGCGGCTAAACTCGCAATGCTGATCCCGCAGGCGTGATTCTCCCAAAGAAAACCGGACCTCCTGGCGGCGCGCGACCACGCTTCCTCGCGCCATGCTGATCGTGATCTTCGAAGCTGCGCGCTGCGCGGGGATTTTCTCCTGGCTGAACGTCGTAAGCGCAGCGCCGGAGTCCACCAGCAAGGTCGCGGGCTTCCCTTGGACTTCGGCTTCAACGTACACCAGACCCTTTTCCACCCGGAAAGGAATCCGGTGCTGGCGTGCTCGGTGGACTTCGGAATCTTCCGGAGGCGTCGCGACCCGCGCAGGTCCTGCCAGCTCACCGGCGTTAGGCGGGTTCGCAGCGTACCCTCCAGCCTGAAAGGTGGCAAGCGCCAGTTGGACGGCCATAACGCGGAACAATCTCAGTTTCACGGTGCACCTCCCAGGTGCTGCCCTGAAACTCGTTGATCCGCCCGTCTACCTCAACACCAGCGAGGCCAAACCGAAGTGACATTTCTGTGGCATGCTACATCCTAGAAAACAGGCAAATTGCGCTTGTCTGCGCCGCGCATGCAGCCGGACACTCGCCCGTAATTCGGTGTTCTGTCAGGATTGTTTCTATGCCCGGAAATGCACATTCCCAGACGGTGATCAATTTTGGTCCGTTCGAGGCGGACCTCCAGGCCCGGGAACTCCGCAAAAATGGCGTGCGCCTTCGCCTCCCCAACCAGTCTTTCCAGATCCTGCAGATGCTCCTGCAACGGCCCGGCGCTTTGGTCAGCCGAGAGGAACTGCATGCCGCTCTCTGGTCTGCAGACACCTTCGTGGATTTTCAGAAGGGCATCAACGCGGCCATTAAGCGCCTGCGTCAGACCCTCGGAGATTCCGCGGATTCCCCTCGTTATGTGGAGACTCTCCATCGCCGCGGGTATCGCTTCATCGGAACAATTCCCGCCCAGGCGCAATTGGTGGCGCAGCCCCGCGCAGCTTCCGTCGCGGTGCTCCCGTTTGTCAACCTCGGCGGCGAGCCGCAGAATGAATTCTTCGCTGACGGCATCACCGAAGACGTGATCGCCCATCTCGCCAAGATTCGCTCGCTCAAAGTCATTTCCCGGACTTCCGTCATGGCGTTCAAGAAGCGCGAATCCGCGCTCCGCGACATCGGCGAAAAGCTCGGCGCTTCCACCCTCCTCGATGGCAGCGTCCGGCGCGCGGGCAACCGCGTGCGCATCGTCGCCCAGTTGGTGGACGCCGCAAGCGACGAACACATTTGGGCGGAAACCTACGATCGTGACCTTACCGATATCTTCGCCATCCAGACCGACGTTGCCTTGCAGATCGCCAACGCGCTCCGTGCCGAGCTCTCGCATGAGGAGCGCACACGCGTCGGCCGCCGGCCGACGTACAACCTGGAGGCCTATGAGTTCTACCTGCGCGGACGCGACTCGCTGAAACGCTTCAGCGAAGAGGGCTATCGCCGCAGCTTGATCGAGTTCGATGCCGCGATTGCCCTGGACCCGGACTTTGCCCTCGCCTGGGCCAGCATCGCGGAGGTTCACGCCGTGGTCAGCATGGGGGGCGGCGTCATCAAGTCGCCCGAGGAGACTGTTCTCCATGCCAAAAAGGCCGCCGCGCGCGCTTTGCAGCTCGACGATGAGCTCGGCGAAGCTCACAGCGTCGCGGGCCTTATCCAACTGGTCTTCGATTTTAATTGGTCCGGTGCCGAGCGCCTGTTTCAAAGAGCGATCGAGCTGAGCCCCGGCAGCGCTGATGTCCACGAGCATTACAGCCGCCTCTGCGCTTCGCTCGACCGCTACGACGATGCGCTGCGCGAGCTGCTGGTCGCGCGGGAGCTCGACCCGCTCAAGATCCAAACCGACGTAGCCACCACTCTCCTGCGCGCCGGACGCGTCGAGGAGGCGCTGCACGAGGCGCGGCGCTCCGTGCGCGAACAGCCCGCGGCGCCCCGCTCCCACTCGATTCTTGGCTGGGCGCTGATTTTTCATGGTGAGCACGCTGCGGGAATCGCGGCCCTGGAGAAGGCGGTGGCGCTCTCCTCCGGCGAAACGCTGTTCCTTTCCCAGCTCGGCGAAGCCTGCGGTTTGTGCGGCGATACGGCCCGCGCCCGGCAGATCCTCGAACAGGTGCGCGACCGCTCGAAACATCAATTTGTCTCGTCCTACCACTTCGCTTACCTCTACACCGGCCTTGGCGAAGCCGACGCCGCCATGGACGCGCTCGAACTTGCGTTCCGCCAGCGTTCTGGCGCCGTTTACGGCATCAGGGGTTCCTTCCTCTTAAAAAACCTGCGTCCGCATCCTCGCTTCCAATCCCTGCTTCGCCGCATGAATCTGGCGTGATCCGCGCCGCCCCGCGAACGGCGCATGCGCCACGCCATGCCCGCGTTCTTTCTCGGGGCCGGCGCTCTTGTTTTCTTCCCTGGAGGGTCCTCCCGCTTGAGTAGGGGCGGCTTTACGCCGCCTGCCTCTTACGCCTCTCTCCTCTGGACAACACCCTCTTCCATGCGCAAAATCCAGGAATCCCCACGAAGAGGAGGCACACAGTATGGGTGCTGCGGAGAACAAGGAGATCGTGAAGCAGGTTTTTTCCGAGCTTGCAAAAGGGAACGCCCAACTCTTTGTCGAGCGTATGGCGGAAGACTTCCGTTGGACCGTCACGGGCACCACGAAGTGGTCGAAAACCTACCAGGGGAAACAGGCGGTGATTGCCGAATTGCTAGGGGTTCTGCAGACCCGGTTGGCGCCTCCGATCATCATTGTAGGGGAGCGTTTCCTGGCCGACGAAGATTACGTGGTGGTTGAGGCGCGAGGAAAAAATACGACCCGAGACGGAATGCCTTACAACAATGCGTATTGTTTTGTGTTCCGGTTGGCACACGGCAAGCTGCAACACCTGACCGAATACATGGACACCCAGCTGGTCACTGCGGTCTTTGGGTAGAACGGAAAACCCAAGACCCATCGGGATGATAGAAAGAGAAGAGGCCGCTGGCGCGGCGGGCTGGCATAAAGGCCAGCGCTACATTTAAGAGGGAAGAAAAAAGAGAACGGCGCGCGGTGATGGGGCGCACTTTACTTTCCGGCGGGAAACGGGAAGAATGTGCGGCAAAGGTGCCTTCAGTTCAGGACGAGTATGTGGAAGTGGCTGGTCCTGCCGAGGAACTAGTCTACGGAGCTCTGATTCCTGTCTGATGACAATTCAAGGTTATAAGGAGTACGTCATGCGGCTTCTTACCTGGCAGCGCTTTGTTCTTTTTCTATCCCTTAGTTTGCTGATTACGTGTGTGGCAACGTTCGCACAGACCGGCACGACGTCGCTGCACGGCACGGTCTTCGATAAATCGCACGCAGCGGTGGCGGGAGCTAAGGTGACGATTGCCAATCCCGCACAAGGACTGCAACGCGATACGGCCACGTCGGCGAGCGGCGAATTTGAATTTCTAGCGCTGCCGCCGGGGACCTACCGGTTGACGGTGGAGAAAGAAGGGTTCAACAAATACGAACAGTTGAGCGTGCCGTTGCTGGTGAACACGCCGACGACGCTGGACGTGGTGCTGCAGGTGGGCCAAGTGACCACGCAGGTGGAGGTGTCCGCGCAGGCAGCCGCGATCAACACCACGGACGCAACACTGGGAATCGCGTTTGGGGAACGACAGGTGAAGGATTTGCCGCTGGAAGGGCGCAACGTGCCGGATCTGCTGACGCTGCAGCCGGGCGTGGCGTACACGGGGAACCGGGGGGACACGAGCGCGGACGATACGCGAAGCGGCGCGGTGAACGGAGCGCGGAGCGATCAAGGGAACGTGACGCTGGATGGGATCCGGGTGAATGACGAGAGCGGGCACGCGTTCACGGCGGTGCTGCCGGTGACGCTGGATTCGGTGCAGGAGTTCCGCGTGACGACGACGAACTCGAACGCAGACGAGGGAGGGACGAGCGGCGCGCAGGTGGCGCTGGTGACGAAGAGCGGCACGGACGAGTTTCACGGGTCGGTGTATGAGTACAACCGGAACACGGCGACAAGCGCGAACGATTATTTCAACAAAGCCGCGCAACTGGCGAGTTGCACGCAGCCGGATCCCAACAGTTGCAACACACCGCCCAAGCTGATCCGGAATATTTTTGGAGGGTCGATTGGCGGGCCGATCAAGAAGGACCGGCTGTTTTTCTTCCTGAATTACGAGGGCACACGGCGCTCCGAGGACATCGTGAGCTCGGGCGAAGAGGTGCCGAGCGCGGCGATGCGAGACGGCGTGCTGCAATATCAGTGCATGCTGAATGGGGACGGGAGCCTGAACACGACGCTGTGCCCGGGAGGGGCGGCGAACGCCGTGCAAGGAGTGAGCGGGCAGACGTACACGCCGGACCCGGGGTACGTGGCGCTTGGCCAACAGCAACTGAAGGGAATTGATCCGCAGGGCCTGGGGCCGAACGCGGCGGCGCTCGCGTACTTCAATACCCTGCCGCTTCCCAACAGCAACATCACGGGAGACGGGTATAACTACCAGGGCTTCGTGTATGCGGCGCCGACTTCCGACACGCAGAACGTGTACATCGCTAAGCTGGATTACAACATTACCGCCGACGCGAGGCACCGGCTTTCGGTGACGGGAGCGCTGAGGAACGATGCGGGCGATGCCTGCGGAGGCTGCCAGCCATATTTCCCCGGAGAGGCGCCGCAAATCTCGCAGGTGAACTACAGCAAGGGAATCATTGTCGGCTATACGGCGGTGATTCACCCGACGCTGATCAGCAACTTCCATTACGGGTTTATTCGCGAGAGCCTTGGACAAATCGGGAATTCGGACCAGCCGTGGATCTTTTTCAATTTCGGGCAGAGCATCACGCGGAGCCAGAGTTTCCAGCGGCCGACGCACAATTTTTCGGAAGATTTGTCGTGGATCCGCGGGAAACACACGTTGGAATTTGGCGGATACATCTCACTCACGCGCGAACCAGAAGTGAGTTACGCGTCGTCGTTCGATTATGCGACGACGAACGCGTCGTATACGTCTACGTCGGGATTTGCGGATATACCAGCCTCGCCGCTGAATCCGGCGAACCATCCAAACGGAGGCGGGCCTTGCGATATGAACACTGGAGCGGGCTGCTACCCCAACGTGGACCCGGGATGGGCCAGCAACTACGACTATCCGATCGCGGATATTTTGGGGATGCCGACGAATGCGACGACGGTATTCAACTACGACCGGCAACTGAACCTGTTGCCGGCGAATTCCGGGGTGAGCCGGCGATTCGCGCAGAACACGTATGAGCCGTACATCCAGGATGTGTGGAAGGTGAAGCCAACTCTGACGTTGACGTTGGGCCTGAGATGGTCGATGTTTTCGCCGGTGTGGGAGACGAATGGACTGCAGGTGTGCCCGTCGCCGAGCCTGGGCTCGTGGTTTACGAACCGAGCGTATGAAGGGCAGAACGGAATTCCGTCGAATCAGGACACGCCACTGAGCGTGGACTGGTGCGGTCCCGCGAATGGGAAGTCCGGATATTGGAACTGGGATTTCAAGAATCTGGGTCCGCGGGTGGCGTTTGCCTGGGCACCGAACCGATCGAGCGGATTGCTGGGCGCTTTGTTCGGGAGCGGGAAGACGTCGATTCGAGGCGGCTTCGGTATGGTGTATGACCGGTTCGGCCAGGGAATTATTGACGAGTTCAACGGGAATTCGTTCGGGCTGACGACGCAGCTTTCCAACCCTATTTTTGCGGTGGAAGATTTGCCACGGATTACCAGTGTGAATGAGGTTCCCCCGGAGTTGCTGCAGCCTGCTCCGGAGGCGCCAAGTTTCCCGCAGGTTTTGCCAAATCAGCCGTTTGGACGCGCGACTAGCCTGGATACTTCACTGACGACCCCTTATTCGTACACGATCGACTTTTCGATTGCGCGCGAACTGGGCAGCGGCTTTTCGCTGGAAGCGGCGTACGTGGGAAGATTGTCGCGGCACTTGCTGAGTTCCCAGGACGTGGGCCAACCGCTGGACTACAAAGATCCAAAATCAGGGGTGGACTACTTCACGGCAGTGCAGGCACTGGCGAAAATTTACGAACACCAGAATGTGAGGACCACGGCGTTTTGCCAGTCCGGCACGTGCTATTCGGCATTTCAGGATTCGATGGTCAGCCCTGGCGTCCAGCAATACTGGCAGGATGTGCTGCAAGCACCGACGAACGGCGGGGCCTATCTGCTGACGTCGCTCAACGGCGGCCCCGGCGGCTGTGGGCCTGCGAATATGGCGCTTGCAACGACCGATCCGACGTTGGCAGCGTTCGACACATTTTGTGCGCATATGAACGTGGAAACGACCGCTTTGCAGGCCCTGGATGAACCGAATATAGGATTTGTGGGCGGAATCCCGGACGCGAATAACGATCCGATGTGCGGACAGACGGGGCACCCGGCTTGTAAGTCTTATTTCCCGATCGGCGGGCCGAACACGTTTTATACGCCGCAGTATGCGTCGCTCTCGACGTTGCGGTCGATTGGGAACGCGAATTACAACGCGCTGCAGGTGACGCTGCGGCATCGCATGATGCACGGGTTTCAATTCGATTTCAATTACACGTTCTCGAAGTCGATTGACCTGTGTTCGGACGCGGAGCGGCTGGGAAACAACGGGTCGCTGAACTTCAACGGCGGGTGCCAGATTTTGAATGCGTGGCAGCCAAACCTGTTCCGGTCGGTATCGGATTTTGATACCACGCACCAATTCAACTCGAACTGGATCGTGGAATTGCCGTTCGGGCGGGGCCGGGCGATCGGGTCGAACGTGAACCGGGCGGCGGATGCGTTCATCGGAGGCTGGCAGCTTTCGGGATTGTTCCGCTGGACGAGCGGGTTCCCATACACCATTTACAACAATCCCGCGGCCTATCCAACCAATTGGTGGTGGGAAGGCGCGGCGGTGCCGACAGTGGATCGTGTGACAAGCGGAGCCTACAAAATGCCGGGCGGCGTTGTGAATATTTTTCCGGACCCGACGGCAGCGGAGAATTTGTTTCAAGGAGCGCTGCCCGGGCAAGTGGGGACGCGGAACTTCGTCCGCGGCGACGGATTTTTCGGTGTGGACCTGGGTTTGTACAAGCGGTGGGCGATGCCGTGGAGCGAAAAGCAGAGCTTGTCGCTGCGCTGGGAGGTCTATAACGTAACGAATGCGACACGGTTTGATTTCAATGACCAGAGCAGTTCGGGGCCGAGCGAGAGCAACAATTCCATCGGGGTGGGGGATCGGTTCGGGAATTATACGCACCTGATGACGAATCCGAGGGTGATGCAGTTCGCGTTGCGGTTTGAATTTTGAGGGAAGTGAAAACCAAACCAAACCAAACGCAGAGACGCGGAGGGCGCGGAGTTTCGCGGAGAAAAAGAATATCTCACCGGAGAGATAGCAGAAGTGAGCAGAGGGAGCGGAGAGAGAGGAGGCTGGCATAAAAGCCAGCGCTACGTTTCCTGACGATTGTTGGTGCTGCTGAACGAGACCTGAGCCTGCCTGAAGACGGCCGAGCCCCCCGGGGAAAACTCGGGGGAAGCCCCTAAGTATTTGTGAGTTGTGGAGTTGGACCGGACGTACAGCCAGGAATGGCTGTGCTACATAGGGAGGCGGCATGAAAGCGGCTGCTATGAGGCTGCACGATTTGGCGGAGTGCGGGCGGAGTGGCGGAGATGGGAGACGACGAGGCGAATTTCTTCGTAGGTGATTTCGGCCGGGAGGGATTCCTTGAGGGGCTTGAGGTAGTCGAGGCCGAGTTTTGCGGCGCATTGGCGGATTTGTTCGGCGTGGATGGGATGGACCCAGTCGGGGCGGTAGGCAAGTTCGCCCTTCTCGATGAGATCGGCGATGAGGATGATGACGGTGGAGAGTTTGCGGCCACGGAGCTGGGCGATTTCCTCAAAGGTGCGGCCTTGTTGGAGAAGCTCGAGGGTTTCCTGAGCGGGGCTGGAAGGGCGTGCGTGCCACTCCTTGCTGGCGCGTTCGCCGGCGGCGAAGCGGCGAAGGGCGTCGAGGATCGCTTCGCCGTAAGCCTGGCACTTGGCGTCGCCCATGCCGGAGACGGAACGGAGCTCCAGCAGGTTTTTCGGTCTTTGGGCGCAGATGTTTTCCAGCGTGGAATCGTGGAGGACGAGAAAGGCCGCGAGCATTTTTTCGCGGGCAATGTTTTTGCGCCACTCGCGGAGGAATTCGCGAAGGTCTTCGTTCACGGGGATGGCAGAATCGCGCTGGTAGACGGCACGCTCGAGGGCGAGCGCCGGGTTTAGATTTCGCGAAGGCGCGCCGGCGTTCACGGCGCTGACCCTGGAGAGCCAGGCGGGCGGTTGGGCCATCCCCGTGAACGAA
>Ga0335085_10014952_pt1 | contig 11292 bp, 14 predicted proteins | sample Lox_Sample_45_FD_206712 | JGI IMG/M metagenome (GOLD analysis project Ga0335085, IMG submission 206712) | Soil microbial communities from Loxahatchee National Wildlife Refuge, Florida, United States - Lox_Sample_4.5 | ecosystem: Environmental > Terrestrial > Soil > Wetlands | place: USA... | reverse complement strand
ACCCCGACTGGGGCGCGGGGCTGCTGGGCGACAAGGCGCACTCGATGGTGTTCGACAACGCCAAGCTGCGCGGCATCGTGCCCGGCTGGCGGGCGGTGATCCCGTTCGAGCAGGGTGCCAGGCAGATCGCGGAGTGGTATCTGGCCGACCCGGCCCGGCAGGTCACCGACCAGGCCCTGGACGCGGTGATGGACAAGCTCGCGACGGCCTGGACCGTATGACCGCCGCGCGGGACGTCCTGGCGGCGGCCCGCGGGCTCGCCGATGACCTGCTGTTCCCCGACGCGATGCGGGTCGACGGGCTCGACGCGCTGCCGCCCGCCCACCTCGACGCGCTCGCCGCGCTCGGCCTGTACGGAGCGCCCGTTCCGGCCGAAACCGGCGGTCTCGGCCTGGACCTGCAGGCCTACTGCGCGGTGACCGAGGAACTGGCCAGCGGCTGCCTGGCCACCACGTTCGTCTGGCTGCAGCACCGCGGCCTGGTCATGACGCTGGCCGCTGACGGCACCCCGGCCGCGCTGCGCGACCGGTGGCTCGGCCGGGCCTGCCGGGGCCAGGTGCGCGGCGGCATCGCGCTCGGCGGCCTGATGCCCGGGCCGCCGCGGCTGCGCGCGCGGCCGGACGGCGCCGGGTGGCGGCTCGACGGCGACGCGCCGTGGGTCACCGGGTGGGGGCTGATCGACCTGCTGCTGGTGGTCGCGCGGGGCCCCGGCGACAGCGTCGTGTCGCTGATCCTGGACGCGGCGGCCCAGCCCGGGCTCACGGTGACCCGCGAGCGGCTCGCCGCCGTCGACGCGAGCGTCACCGTGCGGCTCGGCTTCGACGCGGTCCTGGTCCCGGACGAGCGGTGGGCCGGCCAGGTGCCCTTCGATCCGGCGGAGAGCCTGCGACCCGACCGGATGCGCGTCAACGGGTCGCTGGCGCTCGGCCTGGTCCGGCGATGCGCCCGCCTGCTGGGTCCCGGGCCGCTTGACGACGAGCTGGCCGCCTGCCGGGAGCGCCTCGACGACGCGATCACTGCCGGCTCCGACGCGATGGCGGAAGCGCGGGCGGCGGCCTCGGACCTGGCCGTGCGGGCGGCGGCCGCGCTCGCGGTGCGGGACGGCAGCCGGTCGGCCACGGTGGATCAGCAGGTGCAGCGGCTCGCCCGCGAGGCGCTGTTCCTGCTGGTGTTCGGGTCACGGCCGGGAATCAAGAGCGCGCTGCTGCGGCGGTTCGGCGCCAGCGCCGGCTGACCGGGGCGGGTCGGCTCCGGTCGCGGGGGCCCTCAGCGGGATGACCCGCCGGCCACCTCGTAGGACCACAGCTCGCTGCCGACGCCGACCGGGGGAGGCGTCTCGCCGCCCGCCCGTTCGGCAGCTGACCGGTGCCCGTGAGCGAAGGCGGGCGAGTTCACCCAGGCCTGGAACGCTGCCTCGTCCCGCCACCGCGTCACCACCAGCCAGGTGGTCCGCCCGTCGGTCGGCTTGAGCAGCTCGAAGCCCTCGAAGCCGTCCTGGTTGTCCACCGCGCCGGCCCGGGCGGCGAACCTGCGGGCAAGCTCGTCGCCGCTGTCGGCGGGCACGGTAATCGCGTTGATCCTGACGACCGTCATGCCACGATCATGCCAGTACCGTCTGGTGGCGTCGGTGGTTTAAGCCCGGCACTGGGGGTAACGAGCGCTGATGACCCTGGCTGGAGCTGAACTCGGCGGACGTTACGTACTTGACGAGCAAATCGGCAACGGCGGATACGGCGAGGTATGGCGCGCGACCGATACCGTGCTGGCCAGGCCCGTGGCGATCAAGCTGCTGCACCCCCGCTACGCGCGGCGCAGCGTGGGGCTGGCCAGGTTCCGTGCCGAGGCACGGCAGGCCGGCGGCCTGTCCCACGAGAACATCGCGCAGGTTTTTGACTACGGCGAGCCGGCCGACGGGCAACCGCCGTACCTGGTGATGGAACTGGTCGACGGCTCTTCGCTGGAGGCCGCGCTGGCCGGCGCCCCGCTGGAACCCGGCCGGACCATGGACATCGTGGCCCAGGCCGCGGCCGGCCTGCAGGCCGCGCACGCCGCCGGGATGATCCATCGCGACATCAAGCCGGGCAACTTGCTGCTCGCTCCGGGTGGCACCGTCAAGATCACCGACTTCGGCATCGCGCACACAATCGGCTCGGCGCAGGTCACGGCCAGCGGGGAGCTGATCGGCACGCCCGGCTACCTGGCGCCCGAACGGGCCGGGGGAGAGCAGGCCACCCCAGCCAGTGACCTGTACTCGCTGGGAATGGTGGCCTATGAGTGCCTGGCCGGCGCCGCGCCGTTCACCGGCACGGCCCTGGAGGTGGCACTGGCCCACCGGGATCGCCCGCTGCCGCCGCTGCCCCCGTCGGTCAGCGCCGACGTGTGCGCGTTCGTGATGCGGCTGACCCTGAAGGATCCCGCCCGCCGTCTGGGCAACGCCGCCGAGGTCGCGGTGTGGGCAGGCCTGCTGCGCGATGGCGTGGGCGTCGCCGCCCCGCAGACACGGCCCGGCCCGGCGCCCGGGCTGCCGCTGGCCGCCGGCTGGCTGCAGCGCCGCACCGTCCTCACCTACGCCTTTGTCGCGGTCACCGCTCTCGTCGTCGTTGTGCTGGCGAGCGTCATCGGGTTTGCCGCCACCTCGGGTCCGGTCACCGCGTCTCCGGTGTCACCGGTGTCATCGCGACCGGCCCAGGACGGCGCCGGCGCCCCAGCCGGCCACAGCCCGGTCACGAACCCCGGCCGGCCACCTGCGGCCGACCCCGCGACCCGGCGGGAACCGCTCAGCGCCATCCCGGACGCCAAGGCGGTCAATCCAGTTCACGGCCACGGACACGGCCGCGATAACGGCGGAGGGCACGCGAACGGGCCGGGCGAGGGCAACGGGAACGGCCAGGGCAAAGGAAACGGGAACGGCCCGGGCGACTGAGGCCGGCCGGGCGCTAGGCCCCGTCGCCGTCGGCGGCGAGGATCTTGCTGAACTGACGCGAGGTCAGGCCGAACCAGCGATCGGTGGTGCCTTCGTCCCGCATGCCCAGCCGAGCGGCTACGGCCTGTGAGGCCACGTTGTCGAGATCGGTCAGGGCGAGCACCTGGCCGATGCCTGCCTTCGCCGCCGCCGCGAGGACCGCTCCGGCGGCTTCAGTGGCGAACCCCTGCCCCTGGTGCCGCGGGTGCAGGTGCCAGCCGATTTCGGTCAGGCCGGTCGGGCCGCTGGCGTCGGCGAGGGGCACCAGCGGGATGGTGCCGACCGGCGTCCTGGTGCGGAAGAGCAGCGGGGCGATGGCCCAGAGGCCGAGCGGCGGGCCGAGGGCTCGTTCCCGGTCGTGCCATCGATCCATGCGCTCGCGCGCTTCGTCCAGGGTGGCCAGGGCACGGCGCGGATGCGGTCCCAGCCAGCGCATGACGTCATCGCGCGAGTACAGGTCGAAGAACGCGGCGAGATCCGGTTCCGCCCAGTGCCGGAGCAGCAGGCGCGGTGTCCGTAGCAGTTCCATCCGGGCCGTTACCCGCGCACATGACGTTCGTGCAGCCGCGCGAACCGGGCCCGCTGGGTCTGGAGCATGTCCGATTCTGTCGTCACCCCGTCGTCGTAGGCCGGCGAGACGAGCGGCGCGGCGTCTCGCACCTCGATCATGACGATCGCCTGGACCCGTCCGGTCAGCTTCGAGCCATCGGCTCGCATCCGCTCGACGCCTTCGGCGAACACGGCCGACCCGGGTTCGCAGATCACCGCCTGGCCCTTGAACCGGTAGCCCTTGCGCACGAACGGGTCGACGACGTTGACCTCGATGAGTGACCCGGCCCGGATATTCGCGATCGTCTGCGGCGAGCAGATGTCGGCGAAGAACAGGTGATCGTCGTCCCATACGCGGGTCGACCCCTTGGGAGAGAGGTTCGGCGATCCGTCCGGGCAGACGGTCGCGTGGAACGCAAGCTTCTGCTCGTCGACCAGCCGCTTCATATCCTCGGTGAGGATGCCCATCTGCCCGCCTCCGTCTCGATTCCCGTCCACGCTACCCAGAAGACGGCCGCCAGGCGCGTTAGGAAGCGGACTTTGGTCACTCTGGCACCGTTCCTAACAGGACATAAGGCGTGAATGCCCCATCCATGCTGTTACAGCGACATGGGAGCGGCATCCACGCCTTATGCGCGGTGCCGGGCCAGGGTCAGCGGGTGGGATCGGCGGTCACACGGAAGATCCTCAGCCGGCCAGACGCGAGGCCTGGAGGGCCAGGTAGCGGCGTTCGGGCAGGCTGGTCGCGCGCCGTGCCGCCTCGAGGTAGTCGGCCGCCGCCGCGGGAGTGTCGCCGGCCAGTTCGCGCAGGTGTGCCCGGGCGGCGATCAGCCGGTGGTGACGGGCCATCCGCTGGTCCGCCTCGAGCGCCGCGATGGCCTCCAGCCCGGCCTCCGGCCCGCGTACCATGGCCACGGCCACCGCCCGGTTGAGCGCCGCGAACGGGTTCGGCGCGGCGAGTTCCAGCAGGTCGTAGAGCCCGAGGATCTGCGTCCAGTCGGTATCCGCCATCGTCTTGGCCTCGTCGTGGACGGCGGCGATGGCCGCCTGCAGCTGGTAGGGGCCGACCTGGCCGCGCGGCAGCGTGGCGCTGATGAGCGCGGTCCCCTCGGCGATCTTCGCCTGGTCCCACTTCTGCCGGTCCTGCTCGGCCAGCGGTACCAGGGACCCGTCGGGCAGCGTGCGGGCCGGCTGCCGGGCGTCGGTCAGCAGCATCAGCGCCAGCAGGCCGGCCACCTCGCCGTTGTCCGGCAGTAGCCGGTGCAGCCAGCGGGTGAGCCGGATGGCCTCCTGCGACAGTGCGGGTACGGTCAGCACGTCGCCTTCGCTGGCCGTATAGCCCTCGTTGAAGACGAGGTACAGCACGTGCAGCACGGCGCGCAGCCGCTCGGTCCGCTCCGCCCCCGAGGGCAGGCTGAAGTCGAACCCGGTGCCGGCGATGGTCTGCTTGGCCCGGCTGATCCGCTGCGCCATCGTCGCCTCGGGAACCCCGAACGCCGCGGCGATCTGCGCCGTAGACAGGCCGCCGACGGCGCGCAGCGTCAGCGCGATCTGGCTGGGCGAGGACAGGTCCGGATGGCAGCAGCCGAACAGCAGGGCCAGCGAGTCGTCCTGGTCGGCGAGGTCGGCGTCGGCCGGGGGACCGAGCAACTCGGACGGCGGGGTGGCCACCGCGACCAGCTCCTCGCGGGCCCGGCGCGACTGCTCGCTGCGCACCTGGTCCATCAGGCGGCGCGAGGCGACCGTGATCAGCCAGCCGCGCGGGTTGTCAGGGAGTCCGCCGGACGGCCACTGCTGCGCGGCGGCGAGCAGGGCCTCCTGACTGGCGTCCTCGCACAGGTGGAACTGCCCGTACCGGCGCACCAGCGCGGTGAGGACCTGCGGCGCCAGCTCGCGGAGCAGGCTCTCGACTTCGCCCCGCCCGACAGTAACCGAGCCGGTCACAGGTCCGGTTTGGCCTCGTGCAGGACCGGCCAGAACTCGACCGGGTCGACGTCCGCGAAGGGCATGTCCGCCGCGATCTGGAGCGCGCGCTCTTCGCTCTCGCAGTCGAGCAGGTAGAAGCTGGCGATGTACTCCTTGGTCTCCAGGTACGGTCCGTCGGTCACGGCGGGCTGGCCGTTCTCCCGCCGTACCAGCCTGGCCTGGATCTCGTCGGCCAGCCCGTAGGCGCCGATGAGCTCGCCGGTCGCCTGGTACTTGCGGTTGAACGCGTCCTGCCTGGCGATGGCCTCCGGCCATTCCGCGGCCGGGATCGAGGCCCACTTCTCCTGGTTCCCGTAGATCAGCAGCAGGTACTTCACGTGTCTTCCTCCGTCCGCGCCATCGCACGGAGCATAGTCCGCGCGTCATGATTGTCTCGTGTCGCCAGGAACACCGACGAACGGCAGCGGCGGGAAGCAGTCCGGGGTGTCCTTCCCCGTCTCGGCGGACGGGCGCAGGAGCACCTCGGCGCTGGGCCAGGCGGTCGTGGCCGACGCGCTGAGCCGGGTCGACCCGGCCGGGGCCGCCGCAGCCAGCCGGGAAGGCAACTGGCGGACGGGTTACCTGGTGCACTTCCGCAGGCTGATCGAGGCCGGGCTGGCCTCACGGCAGGCCGCGGTGTCGGTCGCCAGGGACGGGCTGGCGTCGCTGCACGGGCGGATGCGAGTGGTCCGGCCCGGCGAGCCGGAGGCCGGGCTCGGCACCCTGGTCTCGGCGCCGGCCCGGCATGAGCTGACCGCGATCCAGGTGGCAGGCGCCGGGACGGCGGATCGCGAACTGGCGGTGCCGTACCGCGGCGAGCGGCTGAGCGGTAGCGCCCTGCTGCGCCAGCTGGACGCGTGGGTCGCTGCGGGCGTCATCGAGCCGTCCTGCGCGGACTCGGTCCGAACTGTCGCCGCGTCACCCGAATGGCTCGCCCTGCCCGGATTCACGGTCGTGGTGCTCGGCGCGGGTGCCGAGATCGGACCGCTGCCGGTGCTGCTGAGCTGGGGCGCGCGGGTGATCGGGATCGACCTGCCCCGCGCGGGCATCTGGGATCGGGTGCTGGAGACGGCGCGGCGCAGCGGCGGAACCCTGCTCGTCCCGGTCGCTGACGCCAAGCCGGGTCAGGACGGCGCGGATGCCGGCGGAGACCTCGCGCAGCGGGCGGGCTTCGACCTGACCGACGACGTCCCGTCCGCCGCCGACTGGCTGGCCGGCCTCGACGAGCCGCTGGTACTCGGCAACTACGTGTACGCCGACGGAGCGGCCAACGTCCGCGTCGCCAGCGCCGTCGACGGGCTGACCGTCCGCCTGCACGCCGAACGCCGCGACGTCGCGCTCGCGTTCCTGGCCACGCCCACCGACGTGTTCGCCGTGCCGGCCGACGCGGTCGCCCAGTCGGCTCGCGCTTACGCGGCCCGGTCCGCGGCGGCCAAGCTCGGCGCCTGGCCGCTGCGGGCGCTATCCGGCGGGCGGCTGCTCCGCCCGGCCTACCCGGCCGGCGCGGACCCGGGCATCAGCGACAGCCTGGTCGCCCAGCAGGGGCCGAACTACGCGCTGGCCAAGCGCCTGCAGCGGTGGCGCGCCACGGTCGCCCGCGACGCCGGCGCCGCGGTGTCGATGAACGTCGCCCCGCCCACCCGCACCAGGTCGGTCACCAAGAACCGGGTGCTCGCGGCGGCGTACGCGGGCGCCGGACGGTTCGGCGTCGAGGTGTTCGAGCCCGCCACGACCAGGGTGCTCATGGCGGCCCTGCTCGTCCATGACCTGCACGCCGGGCGCCCGGCGGCCGAGCACCCCTGGCAGGACGAGGCCCACGCGGCCGCGCACGGCGGGCTGTGGCGGACCGCGTACGCTCCCCGCAGCGCGCTCAGCCTCGCGGCGCTGCTCGGCTACGCCGCGGCCAGGAAGTCGTTACCCGATCAGCGGCAGCCGGTTGTCCGGGTGTTCCGCGCGGCCCGAGGCGGCCAGCACCCAGGCCAGGTCGTCGTACAGGTCGTCGGGGCGGCGGCCCAGGGTGCGCCGGGCCAGCAGGTCGTCCAGGATCGCCGCGGTCAGCGCGATCCCCTCCGGCGTGGCGATCGTGTCCCGGCCCAGCGCCAGGGTCAGGTCCAGGCCGTGGACCACGGCCTCGACGACGCGGCTGGCCACGAACTCGTCCACCCGCATGGGGATCTGTGTCAGGTGTCCGGTCCGGGCCCGCGGCTCCGACGTCTCGGGTGCAGGCGCCGCAGGGCGGCGAATGGGGAGACTGGAGGCAGGAGGAATCATGAAGTACCTGATCTTGATGTACGGATCCCAGCAGGACTACGACGCGATGGCGGGCAGCGCCGGAGCCGGCGAGCCAGCCTGGTCCGCGGCAGAGTTCGCGGCGATGGGCGAGTTCATGGAGTCGTTCGGCAAAGACCTGGCCGAATCCGGGGAACTTGTCGACGCGCAGGGCCTGACCGCCCCGGTGCACGCGCGCAGGATCCGGCTGCGGGCGGGTGCCCCGGTGGTGACCGACGGGCCCTACGCCGAGACCGAGGAGGTCCTGGCCGGTTACTGGCTCGTCGACTGCGACAGCTTCGACCGGGCCACCGAGATCGCCGCCCGCCTGACGACCTGCCCCGGGCCCGAGCACGTCCGGGACCGCGCCTACCTCGACGTCCGGCCGGTCGCCGAGTCCCGGGCCGAGCTGGAGCCCTGACCGTGGGCCGTACCGAGGCCGAGGACCTGCTCCGCCAGCTGGCGCCGCAGGTCCTCGGCGCGGTGGTACGGCGGTACGGGCACTTCGACACCGCCGAGGACGCGGTGCAGGAGGCGCTGCTGGCGGCCGCCACCCGGTGGCCGGCCGAAGGCATCCCGGGCAACCCGCGCGGCTGGCTGATCACGGTCGCCTCCCGGCGGCTGACCGACCTGCTGCGCGGCGACCTGGCCCGGCTGCGGCGCGAAGAAGCGGCCGCCCGGCGGATCCCGCCGGGGGAGTGGCTGGCCCCGGCGGCCGACGCCTCGGCCACCGATTCGGATGACACGCTCATCCTGCTGTTCCTGTGCTGTCATCCCGCGCTGTCGCCCGCCTCGCAGATCGCGCTGACCCTGCGTGCGGTCGGCGGGCTGACCACCGCGGAGATCGCCCGCGCCTTCCTGGTGCCCGAGGCGACCATGACCCGGCGGATCACCCGGGCCAAGGCACAGATCGCGGACAGCGGGGTCCCGTTCAGGATGCCGAACGGGCCGGAACGGGAGCAGCGGCTCACCGTGGTCTTGCACGTCCTCTACCTGATCTTCACCGAAGGGTACGCCACCACCGCCGGGCCCGGGCTGGTCCGCGCGGACCTGTCGGCCGAGGCGATCCGGGTCACCCGGATCGTCCGCCGGCTGCTGCCCGGCGACGGCGAGGTCGCCGGGCTGCTCGCGCTGATGCTGCTGACCGACGCCCGCCGGCCCGCCCGCACCGGGCCCGGCGGGGAGCTGATCCCGCTGGACGAGCAGGACCGGTGCCAATGGGACCGGGCGAAGATCACCGAGGGCGTGGCGCTCATCACCGGGGCGCTGCCGCGGGGCGATGTCGGCCCCTACCAGCTCCAGGCGGCGATCGCCGCCGTGCACGACGAGGCCGCCAGTTCCGAGGCGACCGACTGGCCGCAGATCCTCGCGCTCTACGAACTGCTCCTGCGGATCAGCGACAATCCGGTGGTGGCGCTGAATCACTCCGTCGCGGTGGCGATGACCCGGGGCCCCGGCGCCGGCCTCGAGCAGCTCGGGCGGCTCGAAGCCGACCGGCGGGTCGCCGGTGACCACCGGCTGGAGGCGGTGCGGGCGCATCTGCTGGAGATGGCCGGGCACCGCCAGGCGGCGCGCGAGGCCTATCAGGCCGCGGCCCAGCGAGCCATGAGCCTGCCCCGCCAGCGTTACCTCAACGCCAGGGCCGCCCGCCTGGCCGACCGGCCGTTAATGCACATTTGTGCATCAAATGCGTAGGTGTAATGTGAAGGCGTCCGCCTCGCGTTGTCAACTCCGGAAGGACGCCGATGCCCGAGATCGCCACCGGGCCGGGCCGGGCCGCGCAGCGGCGGCGCACCCGCCGGGCCATCGTCGAGGCGACGTCGCGGCTGCTAGCCGCGGGCGCCGACCCGTCGGTCAACGACATTGCCGCGGCCGCCGACGTCTCCCGCCGGACGATCTACACCTATTTTCCCACCCTCGACCAGTTGCTGCTCGACGCGACCATCGGGGCCATGAACGTCGATGTCGAGGCCGCGATCGACGCCTCCGGCGAGCCGGACGTGCGGGCCCGCATCGCCAGGCTGGTCGCGGTGCTCAGCGACGGGATGGCCGACAGCCTGCCGCTGGGCCGCAAGCTGATCAGGCTGACCGTCGACGCGCCGTCGGCCGGCGATGGCCCCAGGCGCGGCTACCGCCGCGTCGGCTGGATCGAGCAGGCGCTCGAACCGGTCCGGCCGCGACTGAGCCCGGACCGGTTCGAGCGGCTCGTCTCCGCGCTCTCGGTCGTGATCGGCTGGGAGGCGTTCATCGTGCTCTTCGACGTGCGCGGCCTCAGCGCGGATCAGGCCCGCGAGACCCTCACCGGCGCCGCGATCGCCCTCGTCGACGCTGCCCTGGCTCAGGCGGGAGCCGGCACCGACAGGGACAGCCCGAACTGACCCGCCGAATCCGTCCACCATGAGCGCATCGCGAGCCCGGCGGCGGCCAGTTCGGCGGCCACCCCCTCGCGGCGGAACTTGGCCGATACCTCGGTGCGCATCTCCTCGCCGTCGGCGAACTCGACGGTGAGCCCGACGCCCGGCAGGTGCACGGTCTGCGTCATGACCGAGCGCAGCCGCATCTCGATCCACTCGGCGTCCGCGTTCCACACCGCGACGTGCTCGAACGCGTCCAGGTCGAAGTCGGCGCCGAGCTCGGTGTTCAGCACCGCGAGCACGTTCTTGTTGAAGTCGGCGGTGACGCCCGACTCGTCGTCGTAGGCGGCGACCAGCGTGGCCGGGTCCTTGACCAGGTCGGTGCCGAGCAGGAAGAAATCACCCGGCCGCAGCTGCGCGCGGACCCGGCTCAGGAAGGCGGCCCGCTGCGCGGGCTCCAGGTTCCCGATCGTGCTGCCGAGGAAGGCGACCAGCCTGGGCGCCGGGGCCGCTCCGTCCGCGGGGAACCCCAGCCGCTCCTCAAAGTCGGACACCACGGCGCGGACGTCGAGCCCGGGATACTCCGCCGACAGCGCGTCCCCGGCGGCGGCCAGCGCCGGCTCGCTGACGTCGACCGGCACGTAGCAGCGCAGCGTGCCCGCCTCGCGCAGCGCGTCGAGCAGCAGCCGGGTCTTGTCAGATGACCCCGAGCCGAGCTCGATCAGGGTCCGCGCGCCGGTCTGCGCCGCGATCCCGGCCGCGTTCGCGCGCAGGATCTCCCGCTCGGCGCGGGTCGGATAGTACTCGGGCAGTTCGGTGATCTTGTCGAACAGCGCGCTGCCCTGCGCGTCGTAGAACCACTTGGGCGGCAGCGACTTCGGTTCGCCGGCTCTAGGGCTAAGCCCGGTCCGGGCGTCCGCGCGCAGTGCTTCCTCGAGGAAACCGGGCGGTAGCCGGCGGTCGAGGGATGTCATCGGATCGCGATCCTTCCGTTCTCGGTGTGGTGTCCATCGTGCTTGCCCGGCGCGGCGAGGTCCGCCACGCTGACCTGCTGGGGGGTCGCGGTCACGACGGAGCCGTCCGGCACCTCGGTCCAGCCGGGCTCGTCGTCGCCCGGCTCCGAGGCCACGACCACGGCGCCGCCGGCCATGCGGTAGCACAGCGTGTCGCCGACCGCGGTGGCCGTGATCACCC
>Ga0335085_10014950_pt1 | contig 11294 bp, 9 predicted proteins | sample Lox_Sample_45_FD_206712 | JGI IMG/M metagenome (GOLD analysis project Ga0335085, IMG submission 206712) | Soil microbial communities from Loxahatchee National Wildlife Refuge, Florida, United States - Lox_Sample_4.5 | ecosystem: Environmental > Terrestrial > Soil > Wetlands | place: USA: Florida... | reverse complement strand
AATCTCGCTTGAATTTGCAAGGCGTGATTTGATCACGGCTGGCAAAAATTCCATTTTTGTAACCGGATCGGTCCAAATCGCTTCCTCAAGAGTGGCCTTACCGGCAACGACATCCAGTAACCCGACCTTGGCCGTCGCAGCAATCTGCCGCGAAATCGAGGGGTTGCGCAAATCGCAATCGACCAAGATGGTTCTTGCACCCACTTGAGACGTTAATTGCGCAAACGCAAGCGCAATTGTCGACTTTCCCTCGTTTGGAAGCGACGAGGTAAAGCCGATTACCCGACCGGCATCGACATTTCCGCTCAAATCTGCCGACAGCTTGATCGCTCTTATGGACTCCACAAATCGCGAGAACGGCGCATCGACGACAGCCCGAAATTCAACGCTATCAGCACGAGCAATCGTCCTCGCCTCCAAAGGCCTCGGCAGCTTAACGGCGTCCGACGGCAGCTCGCCCGGGCGGCCCCCTTTAGGCGGCGCCGCGAGAGCAGGGCTCGCGTCGGGTCGCGTCGGCCTACTGCTTCTCTGCGCACCTGAAATCGGCCCACTTGAACCGATGACCTCACTAAGCCGCGCAAACGTCGAATTGACGGTTGCTAAGATGCCCTTTCTTCGCGCTGCTCCGGCAGTCGGAATACTCTTTCGTTCTTTTGGGTCATTTGATAGTTCATCGTGCTCGCCATCTTTCAGCAACGGTACGAAACCAATGCACTCTGCGTGAAGCAGATTTTCAACCTGCTTGCTCGTACGGAAAACCCTATCGGCCAAATCGCGCAGCACGCCAAGTCCGAAACCGAGCATCATTCCGCCAAGCCCCGTAATCATTAGAATTAGACGGGTACGCGGGTTGCTTTTGAACAGGGGCCGAGTCGCCGTAGAAATCAGCCGAGCCTCGGTAATCGGAAATGACTGCTGTTGTACCGCCTCCATGTAGCGCTGCAAAAAGTTGTCGTAAATCGTCTTATACGTTTGAGCGGTGCTTTGTAGCTCGCGAAGCGTGACTGACTTTTCATCGGTTACCTGCGACTGCGCCACAGCTCGGTCCAATTCACTCCTAAGACCCTCCTCGCGTTTCTTCGCAATCTCATAGTCACTCTTGTATGTTTCACCCAGCCGCCTCAGCTCCTGAAAGATGGAGTTCTGTAGCTCGCGCATTTGATTGCGCACGTTCACCACCGCAAGATGATCGTGGCCGTACTTTACGCTCCAATCGGACTCGCGTGCAGCCAAGTCGAGATATTGCGATCGCAACTTTGAGACGATTTCGCTTTTTAACGTATCGGTGACCGTCGCGCCGATGGCGTCTGGCGTATCACTCCTGAGAACAGATTGGATCCGATCGAGACGGGCGCGTGCTTCGGCGGTATTTGCTCGGGCAATCACGAGCTGGCTATTTAGTTCGGCGACTTGCTGTTCACCCAACAGACGTTTGTCAGGCCCACCCGTGGTCACAATGTCATTCTTCGACTTAAAATCAACGACCGCCCGCTCGGCGATAGAAACCTGGTCACGCAACTCCTTTATGCGGTCCTGCAGCCACGCACTCGCCCGCCTCGTCGCTTGATATTTGGCTTCAAGCTGGTCGACAATATAGGCATCGGCGACGGCGTTGGCGATCTCTGCCGCATGTTCTGGATTATAAGACCGAAACGAAATTTGAATCACATAGGTCATGCCTATGCGTTTAATGTTCAACTTACTCTCGAAGGCTTGGACCGCACTACGAGTTATCTCAAACTGTGATGGTGTATGCTCAGACTCGAACGGACTATAAACGAAACCCAGTATGGTTCCGAACAGTCCAACGTCCGGCCGCGTGAATTCAGGATCTTCCGTAAGGTGGAGATTTTTGATGACCGCAAGCGCGATGTTTTCGGACTTCAATACCTCGACCTGGCTTTCCACCTGCGCGGTGTCGATCGGAATATCGCCTAAAATCGACTGCTGTTGAAACAGCTGTAACTTTCGCGCATCAATCATCAGTTCCGCTTGAGCGGTGTAACTCGGCCGCGCGGTAACCGTGTAGATGACGCCAAGCGATACGGCCAGCGCTACGATAAAAGCAATGACGTAAAATTGCCGTCGGGCAAACGCGATAAAATCGTACAGCGTTTCTGCGTGCGATAACGCATTAGCCGTTGCCGGTTCCGCGTCCGTCTCGGGGCGTATTTTGTTGGGCTGCAGCATTGATGCACTTATTTGAATGCACGAACTACTTATGGGACATAAGTCCCGGATGGACCTTCGTTGCCTGACGCGATCTCGACGAAACCCTCACCAGCTCTCGTAGTGTATCAGCACCACAAGAGCGCTCGATGGCGACCGGCAGAGCGAGCGACGCCCGTTCAAAAGGACGATCAAACGGTCACGGGCTAACCGAATTCGACGGCGTCGTCCCAAAAATTGGCGTTGTTGTGAATACGAATGATTGTGTATTCACAGTCTTCGATCGGATATCCTGTACAACGCTGGAACCGTTCGAACCCTGTTGGTCCGTGCCAAAACCACCTAATTGTCCGCCAAGTGGCGTCGCGCCGACAGCGCCGATCGTCACGTCTCCAAACGCATTTAACGCCGCGGTCTTAAAGGTCGGATCGGTGATTGCCACAATCTCTTGTTGCCACTCGGTCGCTAACGCCTGGTCAGCCAGAACTTCAAGCTTCGTGGCCTGGGCAAGTCCCTCGCCGATGGCTCCCCGCTGAAGATCGTTGGCATCTTTCAACAAACCAATAAGGACTTTAAATGTTGAAGGGTCTTCAAGCGCAAGCTGTTGAACCGCCTTAATCAGCAGCTGCCCGCCATTGGGATACTGTTGCAGCAACTGCTGGGGATTGACGAGAAACGCTTTAGCCGTCGGCGGCTGCGTTTGCTGCGCGCTTGCGGTGTTCGGCGCGATTGGAACCAATATGGAGGCTGCGAAGATCGCACCCGCAATCAAACGAAGCGTTCGACCGATGACACTCATAGCACCCTCCTACTCGGAAAGATTTTATTAGATAACATATAGAAGACGCCTTGCCAATCAATGGACCGCCTCGACAAGACGATCGGAGCGAAAAACCTCCGTTAATCTTAAATATAGCGGGTTGAACAAAAAATAATCACCTTATAGAGTTGCGGATGTTGCAGGTCTTTGCCCGGGCCCGGGCGATGATTTTTCATTATTAATACTTGTGAATGACTGCGCTAACCCGGCGCCGACTAGCGCGAATACTACGATCGAATAGCCGGTAATTTGCAGTGAAAAGTCGACGGCTGAGTGCGTCAGTGCAAGAATGGCAACCGCAAGAGCACCGAGCGGTAAAATCAGATCCCGACGACGGGTCAGCAAACCGCGGACCAACACGGCAAGGACTATCATCCAGGCAACCACAATGAGTGCGGCCATCGGCAGGCCAAGATCCGCGGCAAGTTCTAAAGGTGTGCTGTGTGCGCGATCCCACACTCCCCACATCGAAATGTTTGGGCTGCGGTAGGCCGGAAAGGCCCATGCAAAAGTCCCCAAGCCTGATCCCAACCATGGTCGGTCAGCGATCATCCTTAACGTCGAATAGTATGTTTCAAACCGACCCTCATCGGATAGTCCCTGCAATTCGAAGCGGCCAACGACATTTCCACCCAAAAATTGAAGGAAGAGCAGCGCGGCAAGACCACCGATGCCGAGGGTCACAGCGAGCCCTCCAAGCCGAGGAAATTCGCGATAGAAGTAAATTGCAAACGCAACGACGATAGCCGCAAGAGAAAACAGGATACCGGCTCTGGAATTCGTCATCAGCATCGCAACCAGGCACAGAAGAAACATCGTGAATGCCAATAAGACTTTCCGGGGCATTTCAGATAAAAGCTGGCCGGCCAATCCACGCCAACTTATTTGCCCTCGCTCCGATGCAAATTGCCGCCGAAGTTGTCGTGACAATAGAAGCACCCACAGAACTGCGCATGAACCGAAATAGGCAGCCGCAGTATTACGATTGATAAAAGTGGAGGTGAGCACCTCACGATAGGCGATTTTTTCGCGCCAAAGGAGGTGGTTCGGATCTATGAAATATGTCGCAATTCCATACGCAGCGTAGATTGCGCCAGACCATGCGACGAGCAAAAACAGTCGATGAGCTCGATCGCGATCAATGCAAACCGTAAAGCTGCAAATTATGGCGAGCATATTTGCAAGGGGGGCGCCCAATGCAAACAATGGCTGATTGCGTGCTATCGAGACTGACGGCGCAAGCGGCGCGCCAAGCGTGGTAGCCGCCTTGTCCCACAAAGGGTGATCTATACCCAACCACGGCCGGTCGGCGAGTTGCTCATGCAAAACGAACGCATAGGCCAAGAACACAATTATAGCCAAAGCAATGAGCGGAGAATGCTCTCGACGCAGTAATCGCGGCGACGCCGCAAGGACGCCAATCCCAAGAATGAAACACCAAAACGCGATCGTAATTGGATCGGTCGAGCCGAAAGGAAGCGGTGCAGCGCCAACCGTCGCGAAAAGGATTATGGACGAAATCCGGTTCGGTGGCGTTCGCGTAATCGTCACAATCCGCGTATCACGCTTCTCAATGTGAGAGCATTGGTCGCCGTAACGATCGGATCGTTAACTGTACCGGTTACCAACCTGATGTAGTTCATGACTTTCGCCTGCTCAACAGCAGTCGCATTGGAGGTAAATAGGACATCCTTGTTCCGCATCTGCAATTTGGTGGCCAAGAAATAGCCAGCCGCGTCTCGGAAATTAACATTATAGATAACCGGAATGACTGGCCCCTCGAATTTCGAGACGTCGATCCCTAATCGTTGGGCTACTTCGCGCGTTTCGCCGCGATAGAGGAATACTGAAGCCGGATCCGCCAGCGTGTCGTTAAGGCCGCCGGCCTTGGCCACCGCCTCGGCAAGCGATATCCGCCAGGCATCGAAGTTAAATTGACCCTGCGCTCCAGATGCGCCGAATGAAACGAAAGTTTGCGGCTCACGGTAAACGTAAATTGTATCGTTAGGGCGTGAATAAATATTGTTAGCCGGCTCATAGACCAGCGCACCAAACGGAATCGTGGCACGCTTACCATTCCGCTCAAGCATCACCCAAGTATCGTAGCCCTGCCCTTTCGGCCCACCCGCACGGGTAATTTCGTCAAGGACCTTCTCTCCGGCGTAAGTTACCGGGAACCGCGCAGGCGTATTGACCTCGCCAAGCACGCTAATCAAAGACGTATTTTGGTTGGTAATTGCCACGATCGCCTGCGGCTCAATCGCACGATTCTTGAGCGCGTCGACGATGGACTGCTGCACTTCAGCCGGCGTACGGCCGAGCGCCCGAATCGCGCCAGCATACGGAACCGTTATATTTCCACTATTGTCGACAGTCTGGTTCGGCAACTGCACAAAGTTGCCAGGCCGCACGCCAGCCTCCGAGGGGATGAACAAGCCACCTGCGGCCGCTTCGAAGATCGTCACGCTGACGACGTCGCCAATTCCAAACTTGATCTGTTCGGGCGGCCGTTGATCGGTGAAAATTCGTGAAAGCCCCGGTGCGTTCTGCGCCAGTACGTCGATGACCTGCGGCGTCAATTTGACGAGTGCGTAAGGCAGACTGTTGGCGTCTTGTATGTGCCCACGCACATCCCAACTCTCCGGTCCGGCGACCGGCATCATCGGGTTGGTGCAGCTAGATAACGAGAGGGCCGCCGCCGCAAACGCCAGGCCAGGATGTCTTCGGATAAACAACAAGCGTCCCCCAGAAGGCTTTTCGCCCGGTATTCTCAGTTCGCCCGGTATTCTCAGTTTGTTTTATCAAGCCGCAGGCCGCGCGACGCAAGGCTAATATAGCCGTGTCCGGCACGAAAATGCCTGCATGTTGCACAAATGCCGCACCGGAAGTTGCGGCTTTTTTCTTGTGGTTACAAGGACCTAGGGGAGCACAATCGACCTTATTGGGTTCGCACCAAATCTTTTTCCACATCGAACTGCGGATCAGGCGCGATCGGCTGCCGCACCGAGGTACCCTGCGAGACTCGGCTGTCCATTGGCATTTATATTGGTGGCACCAAATGAGGTATCGTCGAACCGATGAAATTCGAACTCGCGCGGCAATCATTCATTCCCATTTTGACACCGCTTTTTCTCGCCGCTGTCGTGGCACCCTTCGCGACGCAGGGTAATGTTTTCGCCGCGGCGGCGGAAAGCGGGGCGCCGGTTTCGGGCTCCGACTTATCCGGCGGCTGGCACTATGTACGCACACCCAATCCCCAAGGGGGGCCGGCCGCGGTGTCCATCATGCACACCGCAGACACCTCGAAATCTGACCTCGAGTTTGCTGGCCTGACAATTCGTTGTGGCGACGGTGGCACTCAAATTCTTATTATACTGCTTCGCGCTTTCCCTCTTCGGGCGCGGCCCCATGTTATTTTCGGGAGAGCGGGACACGAAACCCAATTTGAAGGGACAATTGCTCCACCCGGCACCGCAATTTTAGTGCCTGGCAACGCAGCAAATTTGGTTGAAGGCCTATGGCAGACCCAAGCCGATCTTTTCGTCCGAGTTACTGATGGTCCAACCTCAGTTTCTGGCGTCGTTGCCCTTACAGGCCTTCAACCGGCATTCAAGGCGTTGGTGGCGAATTGCGCCTCACAATAGTGCGCTCGAACGCCTAGCCGTAAGCGGTTAGCCGCGGCGTCTTGTGTGAAATTTAAGAGTTTATTAGCACTCCGAGACCACATTCCGGTCCGTGGACTTTTGCGCCGTTCCCACGGATCGATTTCTTTTGCGATGATGATGTTTATGCCAGCGATAAGCGTCTTCAGCGGCGCCGTGCTCGGCATGCGCTTTAAGGTCCTTGTTCTGTTGCCCGCCACGATTCTGAGTTTGGCCGCCGCTGTCGGTGCAGGCATTATACTATCTTCCGGCAACCATTGGTCGATCACGCTTACGGCGGGTTCATCAATAGCGGCGCTTCAAATCGGCTATCTTGCCGGCTCCGTCATTGGCAATTCCGCAATATTTCGGCGAGGACGGCCGCACTGACGCGCATATTTCCGCGTTGGAAATATTTCCGCCCCCCTCGAACCCGCGCACCGCTGTCTTACGCCGCAGTCTTGCTGTAACATGTGGTATCTATCGCCAGCGAAGGCTCGCGCCTAGCGGATGTTCGCTGGCGCTTGTACACGCGGATCGTTGGACTATTTGCTCGAATTGAGCTTGAATAGATCGATAAACTGTCAATATGATTCCTGCCCCCCATCTTCTCGTTGTCCTAATTCTCGCCCTGCCCGCAGTTGTCATCCTTGACGGCCCGATAGTCCAAGGGGTCGTTACGGCAACGGCGGCCGCGCTGACCGCAATCGTTGGCTTCCGAATTCGGCCTGGAGAGGCGGGATACCTATGGTCCGTCGTTCGCCCGGTCGCAATGGTCGCAGTTTTGCCAGCGCTATGGATGCTAGTTCAAGTGATTCCTTTGGGTGCCATCGGATTAGACCACCCGATTTGGAAAACTGCTGCTGCAGCGCTCGGACACCCACTCGCCGGCAGCATCAGCATCGATCCCGGAGCAACCCTGATCGCTTTCATCTGCTACCTTTCGATGTCCGCAATAGCATTTGCCGCGGCAGCCGTGGGGGTCGATCGCCACCGCGCCGAAACGATTTTATATGCGCTTATCGCAGCATTGACGTCGATTGGCGTGTTGATCGTCACTGGAGGGCTCGGCAGCTTTATTTTGCTCAGTGGCGCTCGCGACGACGTCACACGACTGGCGGCTAGCGACAGCGCCACTCTTGGCATCATATTCGCCACCGCTGGGGCTCTCCACGCGCTGGAACGCGGAAATTTCAGAGCCCAAGATCACGGCAAATCCGCCGCGTCCTTCCAGCTGGCTTTTCTGGCGTGCGCGGGTGCCGCCATAATATGTGTGATTGCCATGTTCGTCAGCGCGCCACGGCAAACATATTTTGCTGCCGCCTGCGGGATTGCTTCGCTCGCGATCGCCATCCTTATCCGCCGTTTTCGCTTGGGTCCTTGGGGATATGCCGCAATTGTATCGTTAGCAATATTCATAGCGTTTACCGCCGTAGCTCTTCAGCCGAGAGAGCGAGTAGCCGATATAGCCGTCGCCTTCGCAGCCACGGCTCCGGATTCTCTGATCAGCGTTACGCGCCACATTTTGGCGGATATAGCCTGGGCCGGAAACGGCGCGGGGACGTTTGCTACCATATTTCCGATCTACCGAGACCTGAGCGGATTGACTCTCGCCCCGCTTTCACCAAGTGGCGTCGCGACAATAGCCGTGGAAATGGGCCGCCCGTTTTTATGGGGACTCTTCATCGCAATGGTCGCAATCGTCATTGCACTTATAGGCGGTGCGTCGCGACGCGGGCGAGACTCGGCTTATTCAGCCGTTGCCGCAAGTTGCGCCGTCACTGTGACAGTGTTGGCATTCGGCAATTCTGGTGTACTTACAATTCCGCTCTTGTTGATCGCTTCAGTAGCCATTGGCGTTGGCGTTGCTCAAATTAAAAGCCGATCAATTTGAGGTTAAATTCTGCCGCGGGCGGAACGACCACCGCCTCGCTCCGAGCATAATGCAGCCGGTGATTTGGCCGCTAATGATGGAGTTTCAATTTCACAGTACTCTATCGAACATCCATCGCCACTCTGTCGGCTCTCACCACATTGACTGTCGACCAGAACTTTGGATTCTGAGGTTGCTGAGCGCGAACCCACCGGTAGGGAATTTGGGAAACGGGAAGAATTGTCCGACTCAGGTTATCGAGAACAAGGTCCTCGTCGCGAGTCCGCACGACAAGCACCAGGTGGTGCTCGCCCGCGGCGACGACGACCTCTGCCAAAAGCAGCGAATTCGAGGGCCAGCCGCGCGCAAGCAATTCGTGGCGTTTGGTGACGGCGTAGTCATTGCAATCGCCCCTGCGCGGGGCCACTAACCATTCCTCTGCCGCAACACCTCTGGTGTTTTCCTGCGGTGCGATCTTGCGATTGACTTCACGATTGACCTTCTCAAGCCCAGCTTTCTGCTCGTTTGTGAGCATCATCGGCTCTTCACCCGGCTGCGCTCCGCGGATTTTGCAATCCTCCGGATATCGCATACAGAAACGGACGAACGCTATTGGCGCTAGAACAGGAGAATCGATATTAATTCGGTCGACGTTTGCGCCGAGCTGACGCGGCAAACTCAGATTTTCTGCCGATGCTGGGGGAGTCGCATCGACGGTGATTTGACGCGTGCTTTGAAAGCGCTGGGCGGAAGCCAAAGGAAGCATTTCGTGTACAGTTGCGCTTGGCCATTGCGGCTCAGTAGGACCGCGCGTTAGCACAAACGCTTCCAAGGAGGCCTCCACGGATAGACCGATTCTGGCCTGCACAGGATCAACTACTCGCGGGAAAGTGATAAATCTGATGTATTCTTCAGCGGGCATCTCAAAATTTGTTTGGCCGTGGACGACATTTACTTTGTGCGCGCTGCCAAGGTTGGCGCGCGTCGAAAATGGCAGTGCGCAGGACATGAAGATCCCGGCAACAACTGTAGCCACTTTATAAATCGAATGGCGCATGGTTCCGTCCCCAACGGGAAATTTTTCCGTTGGAGACAGCTACCGAATAAACTCTTCGATGAAGTTCGGATCGACTTCGCAAATTGTTTCAAATACATTCTCAGTTCAGAAAAGACCGTTAACCATGCGCGCGGTGGCTCTGTGAGCTGACAAGACGAAATGAAGGGTCTTCTCCAATCCACGTCACGAAACAAGCTGCGGGCGCAGACGCCCGACGGTATCCGAATTTATGCAGTCGGCGACATTCACGGTCGAGCAGATCTTCTCGCCCGGACACTGAAACAGATAGATGCGGATCTGGAAACGAAGGCGCCCGCCGGCACAATTGAGGTCTTCCTCGGCGATTACGTCGACCGCGGGCCAGCTTCACGCGAGGTGCTTGAACTATTAATCGAACGTGAAAGCACCCATCGGTCTGTGTTTCTGAAAGGCAATCATGAATCGCTGTTAACCCGGTTCCAGACCGACCCATCTATTCTCGACGGCTGGCAACGCCTTGGAGGTCTCGAGACGATAATGTCCTACGGCGTTACGCCATCCATCAATGCGGATGAAGTTGAGCAAGCCAGGCTTGCAGTCGCCTTTACGCGCGCTTTCCCGGATAGTCACCGAAGGTTCCTTGGCAATCTTAAACCGTCGTTCACTTGCGGCGATTATTTCTTCGTTCACGCCGGGGTGCGACCCGGTGTACCGCTGACGGAACAACTTGAAGATGATTTACTTTGGATCCGTCAGGAGTTTCTCCTGCATGAAGAAGAATTCAGCAAAATAGTCGTTCATGGGCATACGCCTGTACTGCAGCCCGATATTCGGCCGAACCGCATCAACATTGACACCGGCGCCTATGCGACCGGACGTTTAACCTGCGTCGTTCTGGAAGCCGACACAATCCGCATATTATGAGGGGTCGACCAGCGCTGGCAAAACCGCTCTTCCTGGCAAGCATAAAAGGGGTTCTTGTGCCACATTTCATCGATCTGGAATTTCAGCTAGTCTAAGGCACATGGAGCAGGATCTTATCAGCGGCCTTCCGAAACTTGCCGGCAACCAATCCGTGAACTTGCACGGATGGTTTCGCAAGGCACTGTTCGTGTCTGCATTTGTGCTCTCTTGCGGGTCAGCCTGGATTCTTTTGCCCGAAATCTGTCGGTTCCCGTCCGCCGATTTTTCGACTGGTCAACGTCCCGCGGAAACAATAACCGCACAACAAACTTACGCGCATCTAGCTGCCTTAATCGGGTATGTCCGCGGTGACCTTTGGGCGGAATACCTACTCACCTATCCTTCCGCTTATCAACTCCATGAAAAGAGTAACCTGCCTACAGGTGTTTCACCGCCAAACGAGAAAGTGCGCGAGATTGCTGAACGCGCGTTATCGTTCGCCCCGTATGATTCTCGAACTTGGCTTGCGCTCGCCAACTTCAACTCACGTTTCGACTGGCTCAACAAAAGAGCGTCCAACGACCTGCGAATGTCTTACTACACTGGTCCGAATGAGATTGACCTTATCCCTTTACGTTTGGCGTTAGCTGTTAGTTTTGACGACGTATCCGATGAGGTGTTCCAAGAATTTGTTCGCCACGACATCCGTCTGATAGTGACCCGTAAGCCGGAACAAAAGTACACGATTCAGGAAGCATATCGGTACGCTTTACCTGAGGGCCGCACAGTGATCGAAAATACTCTCCGTGAAGTCGATTCAACGCTACTTTCAAAAATTAAATCGAACTGACC
>Ga0335085_10014949_pt1 | contig 11294 bp, 11 predicted proteins | sample Lox_Sample_45_FD_206712 | JGI IMG/M metagenome (GOLD analysis project Ga0335085, IMG submission 206712) | Soil microbial communities from Loxahatchee National Wildlife Refuge, Florida, United States - Lox_Sample_4.5 | ecosystem: Environmental > Terrestrial > Soil > Wetlands | place: USA... | reverse complement strand
TTTGAGACAAGTTAATGGCAACAAAAGATATTCAGGACGCACAAGCAGTCTTTAAGAGACATTTTGGTCAAACCCCCACTCACGTCGTCACCGCACCCGGCCGGCTCGAATTGCTCGGCAACCACACGGACTACAACGATGGCCTCGTCATGTCCCTGGCGGTGGACAAATATATCGTGATGGCCGCCTCGCCGCGCCCGGATGGAAAGGTGGAATTGGTTTCGTCCGCGTTTCCTGAGCGCGAAATTTTCTCCATCGATGAACTGAAGAAAAATCCCGCTGCGCCCTGGTCGGATTACGTGAAAGGCGTGCTGGAACAATTGCGCAAGCGCGGCGTCAATTTCAAAGGTTTTAACGCGGCCATTCACGGCACCATTCCCATCGGCGCGGGCATGAGCAGCAGCGCCGCGCTGGAGGTCGCCACGGCGCTCACGGTGCGCAAATTGTATCCCTTCAGCCTTTCGGCAACCGGCCAGGCGCCGCCGCCCGGGAGAGATTCCAAGGGCGAACTGTCGCCGGTGGCGCAGGCGGAAAAGATCGAGTTCGCAAAAATTTGTCGCGCGGCGGAAAATCAATTCGTCGGCGTCAACTGCGGCATCCTGGACCAGATTTCTTCGCTCTTCGGAAAAAAATCCAGCGTCATTGATATCGATTGCAGCTCGCTCGTGGTTGGAAATTCCCCCATGCCGGGCGAAGCCGTCATCGTGTGCAATTCCGGCGTGAAGCACGCGCTTATCGGCGGCGAATACAATGAGCTGCGGCAGAATTGCGAGAATGCCGCAAAAAAACTGGGCGCGAAATTTTTGCGGACCGTGGATTTGAAAACGGTTGAAGCGAACAAGGCCAAACTGACTGCTCGTGAATACGAGTGCGCGCGCCACGTGGTGAGCGAGATCGCCCGCGTCGTCGCCGGCGAGCGCGCGTTGCGCGACGGCGATCACCAGCAGTTCGGCCAGTACATGTTCCAAAGCCACGAAAGCTCCCGCGATTATCTCAAGAACAGCACGAAGGAGCTGGATATTCTGGTGAACCTCGCGCGCAAGGCCCCCGGAATTCTCGGCGCGCGCCTGACCGGCGGCGGTTTCGGAGGAGCCACCATCAACCTCGTCTCCCATCACCAGGCCGCTCCTTTCATGGACTTCATGTCGCGCGAGTACGAAAAGCAAACCGGCGTAAAAATGACTCCGCTGGTTTGCCAGATCGTGGACGGCGCGGCGTAAACTGTTTTTGTCCAGCCCGATACCGCCGGTTGAACGCTCCGTGCCGAAACCGGGTCAAAGGCGCATGGAAACCAACTCCCTTCGCGCTCGCGCGCGCAAATTCTGGCGTAAGGAAATTCGCCCGCTGCTCATCCTGGCAGTGGTCATGTTCTCGATTCGTTCTTCTCTTGCCGACTGGAACCACGTACCGACTGGTTCGATGAAACCGACGATTCTCGAAGGCGATTACGTTTACGTGAACAAGCTCGCTTACGATCTCAAAGTGCCATTCACCACGTGGCATCTTGCGGAATGGGGCGCGCCGCGCCGCGGAGATATCGTCGTTTTCTATTCGCCGAAGGACGGAACACGCCTGGTAAAACGCGCTGTCGGCCTGCCTGGCGACACCGTGGAATTGCGCGACGACCAACTCATCATCAACGGTTTGCCAGTGGAATATAAGCCGATCGATGCAGAATTGCTTCACGACGTGACTGCGAATGAGCGGGCCGGCTCCGTCTATGCCACGGAGGAACTGCCCGGGCGCGAACACATGGTGGAGGGAATTCCCAACGCACCCGCCATCCGCACCTTCGGCCCTTATCGCGTGCCGGAGAATTGTTATTTCATGATGGGCGACAATCGCGATAACAGTTTTGATTCACGCTATTTTGGCATGGTCCCGCGGAATCGGATTCTTGGCCGTGCGACAACTGTTGTCGTTTCGCTGGACCCGCAGCACCATCGATTGCCGCGTTGGGATCGATTCTTTTCGTCGCTGGATCACGACTCAAAATAGCGCCGCCCATTCCATTCATGACCGCCCGCCCTATTACCCAAATAAATCCATCTGCGGCGGCGGTGCGAGTTTCTTGAGCTTGTCACGGTCCTGCTGGCGGCGTTGAGATTGGCGCACGGTGCCTTCCGGCGTAAGTTCGGAGTCTTCGAGGTTGCGCAGGATTTCCTTGGCGCGCTCCAAAACCGGCTTCGGCACGCCTGCCAATCGCGCCACCTGGATGCCGTAACTTTTGTCCGTGCCACCCTCCACGATTTTGCGGAGAAACACGATTTGATCGTGCCACTCCCGCACGGCCACATTGAAATTTTTCAATCGCGCCAATCGCGCGGCGAGTTCCGTCAATTCGTGGTAATGCGTCGCGAATAAGGTTTTTGCGCCGACCTGATTGTGCAAATGTTCCACGATGGACCATGCGAGACTCAATCCGTCGAACGTGCTCGTGCCGCGGCCGATTTCATCGAGCACGATGAGGCTGCGCGGGCCGGCGTTATTTAAAATGTTCGCTGTCTCGCACATTTCCACCATGAACGTGCTCTGCCCGCGCGCGAGGTCGTCGCTGGCGCCGATGCGGGTGAAAATGCGATCGACCAAATCAATGCGCGCCCCGGTGGCCGGGATGAACGAACCCGTGTGCGCCAGCAACGCGAGCAAGGCGACCTGGCGGATGTAAGTACTCTTGCCCGCCATGTTCGGGCCGGTGATGAGCGCGATTTGCGGAAATGCAGCGCTGGCACCTCCATTTTTCTGTTCGCCCTGAACCTCCGCCCTCACCCCGGCCCTCTCCCATCCGATGGGAGAGGGGGAAATTGTTCCCGCGTTGGGCGGAGGTGCAGGCGCTTGATCTGCGCGGCTGGCGAGTGTTGTGTCGTTAGGCACAAACCGCTCCTCGCTCAGATTCTGTTCCAGCACCGGATGCCGGCCATCGCGGATGTTCAAGACGCCCTCATCGCTGATTTGTGGACGGCAGTAACCGAACAGGCGCGCGATTTCGGCGAAGGAACCGAGCACATCCAGTTGCGCGAGCGCCGCCGCCGTGCGTTGAAGTTGCGGAAGCTGGCCCAGCACTTCCTCGCGCACGCGCTGGAACAGTTCATATTCCAGTTTCACGCTGCGTTCCTCCGCGCCGAGGATTTTGCCCTCCATCTCCTTCAATTCCGGCGTGATAAAACGCTCGCCGTTGGCGATGGTTTGTTTGCGCACGTAATGGGCCGGGACTTTGTCGAGGTTCGCCTTGGTAACTTCAATGTAATAACCGAAAACGGAATTGAACCGCACCTTGAGCGATGAGATGCCGGTGCTTGCGATTTCGTCCGTCTGCAATTTGGCAATCCAATCCTTGCCGCCGCGTTGGGCGAGGCGCAATTCATCCAAATCGCCGCTGAAACCATCGCGAATAATGCCGCCCTCTTTGATGGCGAGCGGCGGCTCGTCCACGATCGCGCGCGCGATCAACTCGATGAGGTGAGGCATCTCGGCGAGCTCGGATTCCAATTCATTTAATAGTAGGACAGGCGTCCCGCCTGTCTCACTTTCATTTTCTTCCGAAATGGGGAGCTCTTCCAAGGAATCTGGAGACAGGCGGGACGCCTGTCCTACGGATGCCAATATCCCTTTCACCGCGGGAATTTGCTCCATCGCCGTTCGCAGCACGACGAGATCGCGCGCGTTGCCGGAGCCGGAACTGAGCCGGCCAATCGTTCGTTCCAGATCGCGCACGTTTGCGAGTTGCGCGCGAAAGCTTTCCAATGATGCCGAATTGTCGACAAACGTTTGCACCGCCTCCTGCCGCCGCCGAATCGCCTCGAGATGTGCCAGCGGTTGCGAAAGCCAGTCGCGCAAACGGCGTGCACCCATGGGTGTAACCGTGCGATTCAACGCTCCGTAGAGACACGCCGTGCGCGGCGCGTCGTGATGAAGCGGTTCCAGAATTTCCAGATGCCGCAACGTCGTGTAGTCGAGCGCCAGGAAATCATTGCGCCGGTAAAACGAAAGCCGCGTGAGATTCGCCGCATCGCGGCGCAAATGCTGCGTGAGATAATGAAGAATGCCGCCCGCCGCACCGATGGCCGCATTCCGCTCCTTCAACCCGAACCCATCCAGCGATGTCACCTTGAAATGCTCGCGCACCGTGAACAGCGCGGTCTCCGGCGCAAAGGTCCAATCGTCGCAGCCATTCAGAATCGGGAACGCTGTCCGCAGTTTTTCCCGCACAAACGTGTTTTCGACGGGATAAATAATTTCCGCGGGGCGCAACCGTTCCAGTTCGGTGAGCAGCGCGGTTTCATCCTCCAATTCGGTCGTCAGAAAATCGCCGGTGGTTAAATCAACAATCGCGAGGCCGAAGATTTTTCCGAGCGGATAAACAGCCGCGAGAAAATTATTGCGCTCGGCGGTAAGCATGCGTTCGTCGAAATGCGTGCCGGGTGAGAGGATTTGCGTGACCTCGCGTTTCACAAGCTGCCCGGGCCGGGCTTCCTCCACCTGATCGCAAATGGCCACTTTGCGCCCCGCACGCAGCAGTCGCCCGATGTAGGCGTTGGCCGCGTGGAATGGAATGCCGCACATGGGCACGACGCCGCGCCTGGTGAGCGCCACGTTCAGCAGCGCCGCGCCGGCCTGGGCGTCCTCAAAAAACATCTCGTAGAAATCGCCCAGGCGAAAAAGCAGGAGCGCGTCCTTCGGCAGTTCGCCCTTGATGCGGCGATACTGCGCCATCATGGGAGTGAGTTGCGCTTCGGCGGCCATTGGCGGAAACGTTAGGGGGAAAATGTGTCGAGGTCGAAACGAATTTTGCAACTCCACCTCCTCGGCAACCGGAAAATTGGCGAACCGCGCCATGCACGGACCCATCGCTTACCGCTGACCCAATAATTCCGCATAGGCCGCGTTGATGGCTTTGGTCCATTCCTCCGCCAGGCCGCGCGATTCCTCGTCCATACCGGGAAATCGGTCGGGATGACATTCCTTCACTCGATTGCGATAAGCCGCCTTGATTTCCGCGGCGGATGCGCCGGTGGGCACGCCGAGGATTTCGTTCGGGCTGAGCTGCTGCGGTTCGGCTGCCGGAATGACTTCCGGCTCTTCCGCCGGAATTTCCCTGATCGACGCCTGCGCAATCCATTGGCGCAATTCGCGGCGCAACGGCGCCATCAGCGAGACGCTTTGGATGTTGCGAAATAGAAGAACGCCCTCAATCGCGCGCAATTGCGGCACAATTTCCAGCCAACTCGCCGACGGAAACCTGCGCGCCAATTCTTCGCGCGATGTCGGTATGGTTTTTGGAAGCAAATATGCCAGCATTTCGGCGCACAATCCGTTATCGATGCGGGCAAATTGTTTCGCGCGAATCATGGCGTCGCGGCCATCCAGGATGATGCGTGGGCCCATGTGAAAGTATTCGCGCGCGAGCCACAACGGAATGATGGCCATGTCATCGCGCTCGGCGCGGATGCAATCGGCGAAGAGGAGAACAATCAATAGCGCCGCCAACAGCCAGGCCCAAATACTGACGTGCGGGGCTGTTGGAAAGGCGAGCAGGAGAGCTATCTTGCCAGTGAGAAATCCGATGCCTAGGTTGGGAAGCAAGGCCAGTGTTCCGCCCGTCAGAGTGGTTGCGAAATAAATCCGTGCGGCCAGAAGCGCCTTTTTCTGTTTCATCGCGAGCCAGGTCTGGATGGCGCTCCCGGACATGGTTTGATTGTCCCGCGAAACCAAAAATTCATCAACGTGCGTTTGAGGGCACATACCCAAATCGTTAGCGACTGCGTCGCCAACCGAAGATGGGGTGGCGCGGCAGCGCACGCCCTACCGGGAAGGAGCAAAAAGCTTTTCTTTTACCGCCGCTTTTCTACGCTGCCGCCATGCCTTCATTCGACATAGTTTCACAGGTCAATTCGATGGAAATCGAAAATGCAGTGAACCAGGCCAAAAAAGAATTGGCTAACCGCTTTGATTTCAAAGGAAGCAAAGCGGAAATCGCGCTCGAGAAAAATGAGATCAAACTTACGGCCGAGGACCAGTTCAAAATCAACACGCTCGCGGAAATCGTCATCGGCAAACTCTCCAAGCGCAACGTGAGCATGAAGAACATCGAGAAACAGGATCCCGATGTCTCGCCGCTCGGTCATGCGCGCCAGGTCATCAAGATCAAACAAGGCATCGAGACGGCGGTGGCCAAGGAAATCACCGGCTTTATCCGCGAAAGCAAATTCAAAGTGACCACGCAAATCCAGGGCGAGGAAGTGCGTGTGACCGGCAAGAGCCGCGATGAATTGCAGACCGTCATTGCCGCCGTGCGCGCGAAGGATTTTTCAGTAGCTGTGCAGTTTGTGAATTTCAGGGATTAATGTTCCTCAATCATTTTCAAGAAGAGAACATTAGCGACGGCGTCGCCAATAGAATATGGGGCGGCGCGGCAGCACCGCCCTACCATTGATGAAACCGCTTTCCGATTGCCGCCTTTACGCGTTCGTGGATACCGCTTACTTGCAGGAGCGCACGCCGGAATTCATTGCGCAGCAGCTTTGTGATGGCGGGGCGGATTTGATTCAATTGCGCGCGAAGAAATCTTCAGTCGATGAGGTCCGCCGGATGGCGGAGGCGATCGTGCCGATTACGCGCGCTGCAAATGTGGGCTTGGTCATCAATGATCATCTGGACGTCGCGCGTGAAGTGGGTGCGGAGATTTGTCATTTGGGGCAGGAGGATTTTTTTGATGCGGGCCATCAGCGGGTTGAAGAATTAAAAACTAAAAATTCCAAATTACAAATTGGGTTGAGCACGCATGCACCCGAGCAGGCTCAGCGCGCCATCGATGCCGGCGCGGATTACGTGGCCATCGGGCCAATTTATGCCACCGGAACCAAACCGACCGCGAAGCCTGTGACGCTCGACTACGTCCGCTGGGCCGCGCAAAACGTGAAAGTGCCGTGGTTCGCGATTGGCGGAATTCATTTGCAAAACCTGGATGAAGTTCTCGCCGCTGGCGCGCGAAGAATTTGCGTCGTTTCCGCGATTCTGAATGAGAAAGACGTGGCTGGCGCCTGCGCGAAATTCCGAAAAAGACTGGAAGCGGCGCGGAATTTATAAGGAAAGCAGGAGGGCGGAATCCATGAGAGAATTTATCTCCTGAATTCCTCATTTCCTAGCTTCCTCATTAAATCCCGGTTTGCTTCGTAAATCCATTTTCCTTATCTTCCGCGGACTTAACTCGAAAACTGATTTATCATGAGCGTTTTAATCGTTGGTTCCACGGCGCTGGATTCCATCAAGACTCCGAAAGCAGAAAACCCGAAATTGCTGGGCGGCTCGGCCAGCCACGCGGCGGTCGCAGCCAGCTTTTTCAGCCGGGTCAAAATGGTTGGCGTTGTCGGCGACGATTTCCCCAAAAAGTACCTTGATCTCTATCGCCGCCACAAAATTGATTTGGAAGGCTTGCAGATTCTGGCGGGAAAAACGTTCCATTGGTCGGGTGAGTACGAGGTGAACATGAACAATCGCCGCACGCTCCTGACCGAGCTGGGTGTGTTCGAGACGTTCAATCCCACGCTGCCGAAGGCTTATCAGTCCTCGCAGTTCGTGCTGCTGGCGAACATCGCGCCCGGGCTGCAGCATCACGTGCTCAACCAGATGCGCAAGCCGAAGTTCGTGGTGGCGGATACCATGGACCTGTGGTTGAACATCGCCCTGGCCGATTTGCTGAAACTCATCAAGCGCCTCGATGGCTTCGTGCTCAACGACAGCGAAGCGCATCAATTGACGAAGGAGGACAATGTCTTCGAGGCGATGAAAAAGATCCACAAGCTCGGGCCGAAATACGTGATCATCAAAAAGGGTTCGCACGGCTCGATTTTGTCGGGGCCGAAGGGATTCTTCATTTGCCCGGCGTATCCGCTGCATAACGTGGTGGACCCGACGGGCGCGGGCGATTCGTTCGTGGGCGGCATGATGGGTTATCTCGCCACGGCGGGAGGTTCGATTGATAGCAATATCCGCCGCGGAATGATTTACGGCAGCGTGACGGCGTCGTTCTGCTGCGAAGGATTCGGGCTCAAGCAAACGACACGCGTGAAGCGTGCGCAGATTGATAAGCGCGTGAGGGAGTTGGAGAAGTTGACGCGGTTTTGAGCACGCAGGACAGGCAGGATGCCTGTCCTACGGTTTATATCTGAAATTCCGCGGTGGGATTGGTGCGATCCTTCTTGCTCCTCACGCTCACGTTGGCGTCTTTTTGGACGACCAGCGAATGGGGTGACACGCTGTGCGTGAGCGTGACATTCGCGCCGATGGTGCTGTGCTCGCCCACTACGGTATCGCCGCCCACGATGGTTGTGCCGGCGTAGATCGTGACATAATCGCCGATGGTCGGATGGCGTTTCTGCCCGCGCAACGCCTGGCCGGCCGAGAGCGATTTCGCCACGAGGCCCACGCCTTGATACATTTTCACGTGGTCGCCGATGATGGAGGTTTCGCCAACAACCGTGCCCGTGCAATGGTCCACGAAGAAATATTTCCCGATCTGCGCGCCCGGATGCAAATCCATACCGGTGCGGCTGTGCGCCCATTCCGTCATGATGCGCGGGATAAGCGGAATCTCGTTGAGATACAACTCGTGGGCGAGCCGCTGCACGGCGATGGCTTCAACGCACGGATACGCGAGGATAACTTCTTCCTTGCTCAACGCAGCCGGGTCGCCCCTGAAAGCGGCATCCACGTCCGTGCACAATACATCGCGGATGCGGGGCAGATTGTTGAGAAATTCCAGCGTGCGCAGATGGGCGATGTTGCGCAGGTCCTTCTTCGCGACGTCCTTGGGAGGGCTGTATTCAAGGCTCTTGTAAACTTCTTCCTCGAGGCTCGCCAGCACCGTTCCAATGAGCGAGGAGGTCTCGGCCTTGATTTTGGAGGAATGAATCAGTTTTTCATCGAAAAACCCGGGAAACAACAATCGCAACAGATCGACGGTGATATGCGCAATGGCGCGCTTGGACGGCAGGTTTTTGCCGTCGAGATGGTTGATGCCGCCGGCGTCGGTGTAGGAGGCGACGAGCCGGTCGGTCAATTGGGTCACTGTAGGCTGCACGGTCGCAGTATTCCGTAGTATGCCTTGGAACGCAAGCCAGCCCGGGATGGTCTTAATTCGTCCTGACCGGCGGCGGGTTCTGAATACCGAGGCGACGAAGCAGTGCATCGTCTTCGATGTAGTAAAGCTCGGGGCATGGCGAAACGGGATGCAGATGATTTAATAGTAGTTGGCCGAGTCTTAAATCGGGGTTTTTTTGCCAGACCCGTTCTACAAGCTGGAGAACTTTCGGAATACGTTTTGGGTCTCTTGGAATCATTTCTTTTGTTCTTTTATATCCTTACCTTTCAAAGCCGGCCATGGACCACCGCTATAAAGCCGCCGGAAATTCATGTTTATTCCTTTCCAATCATGGTTACATTGACGCGGCAACTATGGATTCAAAAAAACTGGCTTTGCTCTGCCGCGAATTGGCGGACAACAAAAAGGCGGAAGACATCGCGATCCTGGACGTGCGCGAATTATCCTCCGTGACTGATTACTTTGTCATCGCCTCCGGCACCAGCGAGCCGCATCTCCGCGCCATTGTCGATGAAATCTCGGACTCGCTGCGGAAAGACCACGATCTGCGGCCGCGCGCCGTGGATGGCACGCTGCACACGGCGTGGGTGGTGCTGGATTACTTCGACGTGATCGTTCACGTCATGAGAAAAGACGTGCGTGAACGGTATGATTTGGAAACCCTTTGGGGCGATGCGCCCAAGGTGAAACCAAAAAAAGCCGCTCGAAAAGCCGGTTAGGCTAATAGAGAGAACTGCGCCCGAAAGCGCAAGAGTGGCGAAGGGGATGCGCCGCTGCTAATCCTGCTCGCTCTTTGTCGGGGTTTCCGCTGCCGTCTTCACCATGTCGTCCAGAAGCCTCTTGAAATCTTCCAGCCCAGGGGCCGGAATGATGATCGTGTCGCGGCGTCCGCCCACATCTTCAGTGATGCGAAGGAAGCGGCCGCGCACGTTTTCTTTCAAGGTGAACACAAATGTTTTGCGTTCAATTTGGACCTTGTCCGTCTTGAGTGTGTCTTCATTGACGGGAGGTCTAGGCTGCCCGAAGGACCGTGGATTATGATGGTGGTGCCCGTACGGTGATGGTCGGTCGTTTGAGATCATACTTTTACCCGCTAACGCCCCGAGGCGTTAAGGTAATCTTTGATGATAAAGTAGTTTTGTCAACCACGGAATTGTACGGGTCTGACGAACCGTAATGTGTCCGACGGGCTTCCCACACGCCACGCGTAGAACGCCAACCCCCCTATAATGAACACGTTAAGAACCCGCGTCGTGACGTGCAAAACACGGAAGGTCTTCCCGGCGCTCTCGCGATCGTCGATCTGAGTCGCGGTATAGTGCCTTCGGTTCAACCGGTTCATGGATGGCTCAATGGCGTTGCTGCAGATGATGAGAAGGACGAATAACGCGGCGAGCAGTCCAAAAGAAAATTTCCGCGGTGGCCGGCCCATGTACATCCACTCCGCCAGGAAATGGAGCAACGATACGATGCTGCACGCCAGCATCACGTGGTAATAACGCGTCATCACCACCCCGGCGATGGCTCCCGGGTAATACGAGTCACCTGCAACCCCCAATGCGCTCCTCATATCCGCCGAAAAACAGGCCGGCTCCGCTCCAAATGTAAAGAAAATCGCCGTCCCCAGCCACACCGCGGCGTTCATAAACCCAACGAATCGCAAGAAGCCTATCACAGCACAAGAGTAGGCAATGCGGGAATTACTGCCAAGCTTCGAAAGATGGAGAAACGTGTTTCGTGCTCCGTGTTCCGTGAATAGCAGCGACGCGTCATTCCGTACTCACGAAACACGGAGCACGAAACACGTTCACAGGATATTCGCCGCCAGCTCCGCCAACTCCGACCGCTCGCCCTTCTGCAATTCAATATGCGCCGCCACCGCTTCCGTCCGGAACCGGCTCACGATGTAATTAAACCCGTTCGAAGACGAATCCACGTAAGGATTATCGATCTGATACGGGTCGCCGGTGAAGATGATTTTCGTGCCGTGGCCGACGCGTGTGATGATGGTTTTTACCTCGAGCGGCGTCAGGTTTTGTGCCTCATCGATGATCATGAACTGGTTCGCGATGCTGCGGCCGCGAATGTAGCTCAGCGCTTCCACCACGATGCTGCCGGAGCGCATCAAATCACCGCTGCGCCGATGCTCCTGGCCCATGTTCAAATCGCTCAACATCTCCAGCGCGTCGTGAAT
>Ga0335085_10014948_pt1 | contig 11294 bp, 13 predicted proteins | sample Lox_Sample_45_FD_206712 | JGI IMG/M metagenome (GOLD analysis project Ga0335085, IMG submission 206712) | Soil microbial communities from Loxahatchee National Wildlife Refuge, Florida, United States - Lox_Sample_4.5 | ecosystem: Environmental > Terrestrial > Soil > Wetlands | place: USA... | reverse complement strand
TCCAGCTCGGCCGCCAGCCGGTCGGCGATGTCGCCCGTCCCGTCGGGCGAGTTGTCGTCGATGACGAGGACGTGCACGTCCTTGTCCCCGAGCGCTCGCACCATCCGCTCGAGGTTCTCCCGCTCGTTGTAGGTCGGCAGGCAGACAGTGGCTTTCGGCACGCTCATATCATCGCGACCATGGCGGAACTCCCTTCGAACTCCGAGGTCGCCGACCAGATCGACCTCCTCGGCGACCTACTTGAGCTCGAGGGCAAAGACACCTTCCGGGTCGTTGCGTACCGCCGAGCCGCTGCTCGTGTCCGGGACACATCGGGTTCGGTCGCACAGCTCGCGCTCGACGGCCGCGCGAAGGAGCTGCAGGGCATCGGCAAGACGATCGAGGAGAAGATCGTCGAGATCGTCGAGATCGGCGAGATCAAGGCGCTCACGAAGAAGAAGGACGGCGTGCCGCCGGAGGTCGTCCTCTTCATGAAGCTGCCCGGCCTCGGCCCGAAGACAGCGGCTCGTATCTGGCACGAGCTCGACGTGACGACGCTCGAGGAGCTCAAGGCCGCGGCCGAGGGCGAGCGGCTGCGGACGCTCGCAGGTCTCGGGCCGAAGAGCGAGGAGAAGATCCTCGCGGCCCTCGCGTACCAGGCTGAGAGCCCCGAGCCGGGGCGGTACCTGCTCGGCCGTGGACTTCCCGAGGTGCAGGCCGTCGTCGCCGCGCTGCGCGAGCTGCCTGCGGCGATCGCGGTCTCGGAAGCCGGATCGGTGCGTCGGCGGAAGGAGACGTTCCGCGACCTCGACATCATCGCGAGCGCGACGAATCCAGCCGACCTGACGGAGCACTTCGCGAGTCTGAAGTGGGTCGTCGACATCGCTGCGCAGGGAGACACGAAGGCGACCGTGGTCTCCCGCGACGGCCTTCGCTTCGACCTGCGCGTCGTCCCGCCCGAGTCGTTCGGCAACCTCCTCCAGCACTTCACCGGCTCGAAGGACCACAACGTCGCGATGCGGGAGGACGCTGTAAGGCGCGGGCTCTCGATCTCGGAGTACGGCGTCACGAACGTCGAGACGGGCGATGTGTTCAAGAGCGCGACCGAGGACGCGGTCTACGAGTTTCTCGGCTACGAGCCGATTCCGCCCGAGCTGCGGGAGAACGCCGGCGAGCTCGAGGCGGCGCGAAAAGGGGAGCTGCCGAAGCTCGTCGAGTTGAAGGACGTCCGCGGCGATCTGCACACGCACTCGCACTGGTCGGCCGACGGCAAGAGCACGCTCGAGCAGATGCTCGAGGGTGCCGTGGCCCGCGGCTACGAGTACTACGCCGTGACCGACCACTCGCACTACCTCCGGGAGGGACGGCTGCAGGCGCAGCTCGAGGAGATCGAGACGCTGCGGACTCGCTTCCCGACGCTTCGGATCCTCGCCGGCGTCGAGGCGAACATCCGCTCCAACGGCGAGGTCGACGTGGCGGACGAGGATCTCGCGCTGCTCGACTGGGTCGTCGCGTCGGTGCACAACGCGCCGGACTCGCGCCCGACCGAGCGCGTGCTCGAGGCGATGCAGAATCCGTACGTCGACTGCATCGGCCACCTCACCGGACGACGGATCGGGAAACGGCCGCCACGCGATGTCGACGTCGGAGAGGTGATCGCCGGTGCGATCGAGTCGGGCACCTTCCTCGAGATCAACGGCCAGCCCGACCGGCTTGACCTGCGTGATGTCCACGCTCGGGCCGCGAAGGAGGCGGGACTGAAGCTCGTCGTCTCCTCCGATGGGCACGAGGTCCGCTCGCAGGCTTACCTCGAGCTCGCTGTGGCGCAGGCGCGGCGCGGCTGGCTCACCAAGGCCGACGTCGTCAACACGCGCACCTGGAAGCAGCTCGAGAAGCTGCAGAAGAAGCGGCCATGAGCGTAGGCTCGCCGGAGCTCACCAAGGAGCGGAGGCGCCGGCAAGTACGGCGCCGGAGCGGGGAATGAGCAGCATCGACTTCCGTGAGGACGGAGCGGCGGCGCTCGAGTGGGCGGCGCAGTATCTCGAGCGCCTGCTGGAGCTGCCGGTGATGGCGCAGGTGGAGCCGGGGGAGCTGACCGCGAAGCTGCCGGCGGCCGCGCCCGAACAGCCGGAGGCATTCGCCGACGTTCTCCGTGACCTCGACGAGCTGATCGTCCCGGCGCTGACGAACTGGCAGAGTCCGCGCTTCTTCTCCTACTTCGCCGTTACGTCCTCGGAGCCGGCGATCCTGGCCGAGCTGCTCGCGGCGGCGCTGAACCAGGTCGCGATCGTCTGGCGCGCGTCACCGGCCTCGACCGAGCTGGAGCTGCGCGTGGCCGACTGGGTGCGGCAGCTGCTCGGCCTCCCCGACGGCTGGCACGGCCACATCGAGGACACGGCCTCGACCTCGACGCTTGCCGCCTTGATCGCCGCGCGGCACGTCACCGGTCGCAACGTCGTGGTCTGCTCGGAGCACGCGCATTCCTCGGTCGAGAAGGACGCGCGAATGCTCGGGATGGAGCTGCGCAAGGTGCCGGTGGACGAGGAGCTGCGGATGCGCGTCGACGGCTACGACCTCGGCGACGTGGCCGCGGTCGTCGCGACGGTCGGCACGACGTCCTTTGCGTCCGTCGATCCGGTGCGCGAGCTCGCCGCACGCGCGCACGCGGCAGGCGCGTGGCTCCACGTCGACGCTGCCTACGCGGGCTCCTCATGGATCTGCGAGGAGGAGCGCTGGTCGGCCGACGGCGTCGAGCTCGCCGACAGCCTCGTCGTGAACCCGCACAAATGGATGCTCGTGCCGGCGGACTGCTCCCTCGTCTGGACGGCGCGGCCGGAGGAATGGCGCGAGGCGTTCACCCTCGTGCCCGAGTACCTGCGGACGGAGGACGACGCCTACTCGCTCTCCGAGTACGGACCGGCGCTCGGCCGCCGCTTCCGGTCGCTGAAGCTCTGGACGGTGCTGCGCTGCTACGGCGCGGAAGGGCTGCGCGCGATCCAGCGAGAGCACATCCGGCTCGCGCAGCTCTTCACCGGCTGGGTCGAGGAGAGCGAGGAGTGGGAGCTCGTCTCGCCCCAGCGCTTCTCGCTCGTCGTCTTCCGGCGGAACGGCTCGGACGAGGCGAACGAGCGGCTGGTGGACCGCGTGAACGCGTCCGGTGAGATCTTCATCAACCACACGAAGCTCGACGGGCGCTACGTCCTGCGGCTGGCGATCGGCAATGCGCGAACGACCGAGGACGACGTCCGGCGGGCTTGGGACGTGCTCAACAGGGAGGCTGAACGATGATCGTGACGACGATGAACGACATTCCCGGCTACGACGTGGACGAGGTGTTCGGCGAGGTGATGGGGCTGACCGTGCGCTCGCGCAACCTCGGCTCGCAGATCGGTGCCGGCTTCAAGTCGATGCTCGGCGGCGAGCTGAAGGGGATGACGAAGGCGCTGGTCGACAGCCGCGAGCAGGTCAGGCAGCGGATGGTCGAGGAGGCCGAGGCGCTGGGCGCCAATGCGATCATCGCGATGCGCTTCGACACGTCCGACATGGGCGGCAACTGGACCGAGATCTGCGCCTACGGCACCGCGGTGCGCGTGCGCAAGGGGTAGTCAGAGCTTCCCCAGGAAGGTGAGGAACTCGCTCGTGTCGCCGACCACGAGGTCGGCGGCTTCGAGGAGCGCGCTCGGTGCCTCGGCCGAGGCGACGGCCACCCGTACGGCGACCTCGAGCCCGTCGAGGGCGGCGAAGGAGTCGAGGTCGGTGGTGTCGTCGCCTGCCGCGAGCGCCCGCCTCAATCCGTGCTCCGCGAGCAGCCGCCGCACCGCAGTGCCCTTGTGCGAGCCGACCGGCGGCAGCACCTCGAGGATCTTGCGTCCGTAGCGGGCGACGAGCCCCTCCTCCCGCGCCGAGCTCGCGATCGCGTCGAGCTCGCGGACAGCCTCCCGCTCGTCCTCCCGGCCGCGGAAGTGGAACGCCACCGCGAGCCCCTTCACCTCGATATCCGGTTGCGGCCACGGCGCGTCGGCCGCGAACGCGGCCAGCGTGCGCCGCCAGCGGTCGGCCTGCGGCTCGAGCTCGAGCCCGTGCGAGCCGACGCACACGAGGCCGTCCACCCCCAGGCGTGCACGCACGTCCTCGCCCGCGCGGCCGCTCACGACCGCCACGAGCGCGTACGTGGCAACCAGGCGCTCGAGCTCGACGCGCGTCTCCGGCGGGGGCGCGGCGTCCTCCGGCCGGTCGACGATCGGCGCCAGGACGCCGTCGAAGTCGAGGAAGAGCCCGGCCTTCGTCGGCTCGGCTGCGAGCCGCGCGACGAGATCGTCTACGGCGCCTCCCACGAGACCTACCGTACTTCGCCGCGCGCAATCGTTTCCGCGCTCTCGCGCGGGAGCACCTCGACAGAAGCGGCTCGTGCCTCGGCCGGCCTAGCTCCCGCTGCCGTTCCCCTGGTAGACGAATCCGTCTCCGCTGCCGAACAGCTTGCGCGCGAGCGCTCGCCGCAGGGGCGGCCCGGTGAGCGGGTTGAGAAGGATGCCGATTGTGATCCCGAGGAACAGGAGCAGGCTGTGCCTGGCGGCGAACCCCGGCTCGTCGTCGTCGTGCCTCACGCGCTGGACGCGGTTGGCCGCGCTCCGGAGCTCCTCGATCGCGTTCCGCAGCTCGAACTGGATGTCCTTGTCGGCCGCGAGGCGCGACGCGGCGTCCGAGACATTGCGGCGCGAGCCGAGCTGCTCGTAGACCACGCGCGCGGAGGAGTACGCATTGCGGATGTTGTCGCGCAGCTCCTGGTCGCGGAGCGCGCGCTCGACGTAGGGGCGTGCCGTGAAAGCTGCTCCGGCGACTCTTTCCTTCGTGATGGGCATCTGCCGATCCTTTCCGTCGGGGATGGAACGAGTGGTCCTATCCTTGCAGCCGTCGCCGGCGCGCGGTGCCAGTCGGTCGTGCCGGGGAATACCCTGTGTCACGTGCTGGGAACCATCGTCAAGATCCTCGGCCTGTCCGTGGGCGCCGTCGTGGCCGCGCTCGCGGCGCTCCTCCACGTCTGGTATCGCGCCGTCCTCCACGCACCCGAGGTCAAGCGGCGGAAGGCCGCTAGAAAGGCCCGGCGAGCAGTTCCGCCCTACTGAGGAGCGACTCGGCGAGCCTCCGCGAAGCCCCGTCGACGAGCTCGCCCTCGAAGCGCGCCGCTCCCGCGGCCGCGCCGAGGATCCGCGTTGCCCGCTCGAGCTCAGTCGGTGACGGCGTGAAGATGTCGTTGACCGGCTCGATCTGGCTCGGGTGGATCACCCACTTCCCGTCGTAGCCGTGACCGAGCGCCCGTCGGGCCGAGAGGACGAGGCCGAGGTCCTCGCCGAGCCTGGCATATGGCCCGTCGAGCGCTTGCAGGCCGGAGGCACGCGCGGCGGCCACCACGTGCGCGAGCGCGTGGTCGGAGGAGCCGGCCCCGATCGTCAGGACCGGAACGCCGAGCGAGGCGGCGAGGTCCGCCGGGCCGAAGACGAGCGCCTCGAGCCCGTGTCCGGCAGCCGCGATCCGTTCCGCGTCGACGAGACCGCGCGCGCTCTCGATCTGCGCCTCGAGGCCGACTCCGGCCGGGAGCAGCTCGGCGGCGGCGGACACGTCCTCGGGGGACTCGACCTTCGGGAGTACGACGACGTCGGGATGCGTCTCCGCTGCGGCGCGTAGGTCGTCCTCCCACCACGGCGTCGAGCGCCCGTTGACGCGCAGCGCGGTCGTTCGGCCGAGCGGCCCGAGCCGGAGAGCGGCGACGGCGAGTTCGCGCGCCCGTTCCTTGTCCTCGGACGCGACGGCGTCCTCGAGGTCGACGATCACCTCGTCGGCGGGCAGCGAGACTGCCTTCGCGAGCATCCGCTCGCTCGAGGCGGGAACCGTCAGGCAGGAGCGGCGGGCGCGGGCGGGCACGCCGGAACGCTAACGCTGTTGGGCAGGGGCAGCGGGCGCCGGAGGGAGATCGACACGTGGCGGGTCTCGTACCCGAGCTTCGCGTTGACCGCCTGCATGTTCTCGTTACCGGTCTGCGTCCACGTGTAGAGCTCGTGGATCCCCTTGGCCGACGCCCACGCAACCGACGTCTCCTTGAGCGCCCGCGCGAGGCCGCAGCCGCGCCAGTCCCGGCGCACCGCGGTCAGGCTGTTCTCCGCGCGCTCGGGACGGTCGGTGTCGCGAATCAGGCCCGCGCAGCCGACGATGTCGTCGCCGGCAAGCGCCGCAAACGAGCCGTCGAGTAGCGTCGGGAGCCAGTCGCGCTCCCAGTCTTCGAGCGAGATCTCGATCTTCCTCGGCGTCGGGATGTCCTCGAACGCTTCGAGGGCGAGCTCGTGGTAAATGCGCGTGCGCAGCTCTGGACGCTCGGCGAGCGAGACGATCTCGATGCCGTTCGGCGTGCGCGGCGACGCCTCGGTGGGGCCGACCTCTCGCACCTGCTCGACCTGGCGGCCGGTCTCCTCGAAGCCGAAGTGCAGCGCGAAAGCGAGCGAGCCCGCGTCGTCGGTCCCGACGCCGACATCGGGAAAGCCGAGCGCCTCGACGTGCTCGGCGAGCGCGTAGAGGAGCGCGGTGCCGACGCCGCGGCGCCGCCGCGCCGGAAGGACGCGCGGGATCGCGAAGCCACTCGCGGTGTCGCCGCGACCGCCGGCGCCGGCTCCCGCGAGCTCGCCGTCGAGGTATGCGAGCAGCAGCACCCGGTCGGGCGTTTCGCCGCGGCGGATCTCCTCGACCGAGTCGGTCCGTTCGTACGGGACGACGGCGATGCGCACACTCCGCCACGCCTCGAGATCGGCGTCGCTCTGGCACGGGCGCAGCTCGATCAGGGCTTCTCCCAGACCGATACGTGCCGCGTGCTTTCGGCGGTGAACGGCGACCGATCCCAGTCCGCCCAGCGCTCGCGCAGCTGCATCCCCGCCAGCTGCGCCATCAGGTCGAGCTCGGCGGGCCAGGCGGAGCGGAACGGAATCGAGCGCCGCTCCCAGACCCCGTCGCGCAGGGTGAAGTGGTGCGACGCGCTCCGCTGCGTCGCCGCGTCGTACTCGTCCACGCCGACGTGGGTGTCCGAGAGGTCGAAGACACTGAGCGGTCGACTCGTGGGCACGCCCACCTCGACGACGAAGCTGCCGCCCGGCTCGAGATGTGCCGCCGCATTCGCGAACGTCGCGACCTGACCTTCCTGCGCGGTCTGGTTGACGATCGAGTTGAAGACGATGAAGACGAGCGAGAACGGCCCGTCGATTCGCGTGGTCGCGTAGTCGCCGATCGCGACCGGAATCTCGTCGGTCTTCTGTCGCAGCCGCGCGACCATGTCCGGCGAGAGGTCGATGCCGGCGACTCGGACGCCGCGCTCGGCCAGCGGTACCGCGATGCGGCCGGTGCCGATCGCGAGCTCGAGCGCGCCACCGCCGGCGAGAGGCTCGAGGAAGTCGACGACCGGCCCGACCGGCATGTCGGCTGTGTCCGCGTCGTAGTGGTCGGCGACCGGGCCTGCGAACCAGTCCTTCATCAGCCCGATCTCTTCAGCTTCCCGTGCTTCTTCGCATGCCGCTCGCCGGTGCGGAAGATGGCCAGTCCGATCGGCGTCGCGAGCACGGCGATGATCATGAGCGGCCAGACGTCGGCCCACTGCATGCCGGTTCCGTCGATGATCGAGCTGCGGCAGCCGCGCAGCGCGTAGGTCGCAGGGGAGATCTTCGAGATCCACTGCATCCACTCCGGCAGGACGCTGACCGAGTAGTAGACGCCCGAGACCACGAGCATGATGCCCTGGGCAACGAAGCCGAGCTGGGCGCCCTTCTCCGGCGAGATCAACGGCAGGACCGAGGTCATGATCCCGACGCCGATGAAGGAGAGGGACGCGAGTGCGAGCAGCCCGAGCGCCGCGGGATAGTTCGCGTTCGGCGTGTGGATGCCGATGAACGCCGCGACGGCGAAGAAGAGGATCGTCGCGCGGATCAGCCCGTAGAGCACCGCGAACGCCCCTTGCCCGAAGAGGTGGACGAGACGCGACAGCGGCGCCATGAACGTGTACTCGATCGTGCCTTCCCAGCGCTCCCAGGCGACCGTCTCGGTCATGAACTCGAAGATGATCCCGAGGAACGCCCAGATCGTGCCGCCGACGAGCAGCGCCGTCGCCGCGGTGTTCTCCTCGGCCGCTGTGATGCCGGGTACCGCGCGCGCGATGAACACGATCGTGAGCGTGTTCGCGATCGTCCAGATCATGAACGCGATGTCCCAAAGGAAATAGCGCTTCGTGAGGTAGACGTTCCGCTCGACGATCCCGAAGAGGCCGACGAGCTGGTTCCTCGTCTCCAAGGCGAACTCGCTCATGCGAACACCTCCCTGTACGCGTCGTCCTCGTCCTGGCCTTCGTTCTCGAACTCGCGCCCGGTGGCGGCGAAGAACGCCTCCTCGAGCGTCTCGACGCCGAAGCGGCGCTTCACGTCTTCGACGGGCTCGAGGAACAGCAGCCGGCCGCGGTCGAGGATCCCGACCCGGTCCGAGAGCGCCTCCGCCTCGGCCATGTCGTGGGTGCAGAGGAGGATCGTCGCGTCGTGCTCCGCCCGGACCTGACGGATGAACCCCTGCACCTCGAGCTTCGAGCGCGGATCGAGACCCGTCGTCGGCTCGTCGAGCAGGAGCAGGACAGGAGACGTCAGGAGCGCCCGGGCGAGCGCGACCTTCTGCTGCATTCCGCGCGAGAGGTGCTCCATCGACTCGCCGCGGCGCTCCGGCGGGAAACCGACCCTGGCGAGGAGCTCGGGGACGGCCGTACGCGTCTGGTGGGGCGTCATCCCGTAGAAGCGCGCCGCGTACGAGAGGTTCTCGGACGCCGACATCTTCTTGAAGAAGCTGGCCTCTACGGAGACGCGGTTGACGAGCCGGCGGATCGTCGACGCCTCCCGGTCCACGTCGTGGCCGAAGACGCGCGCCTCGCCGCCGTCGCTGATCAGCAGCGTCGAGAGCAGGCGCACGAGCGTCGACTTCCCCGAGCCGTTCTGGCCGAGGATGGTGACGCACTCGCCACGGGTGATCGTGAAGGTGACGTCGTCGAGCGCCGGCCACGGACGCTTGCGTGCGAAGCGGCCCGCTTTGCGGTCGCGGCGCCTGAACGTCTTGCGCAGGTCGCGCACGTCGACGGCGGGCACCTGGGGGTCCGGACGTGGGGCGAGATCTGTTCTGGATGGTGCGAGGGTGGACATGCTGCTCCTTCTGAAGAAATGGAACGGAGAACGGGTGGCCGCCGGCGAGGGCGGCCCGCGGACCTAAACGGCGCCGCGCGGTCCGGTGAGGCGACCGCTACCGCCCACCGGGATCCGGTTCATCACGTTCGCGAGCAACATGGCCCTCGCAGGCTAGGTGCTCAGGGCGCCGACGTCAAATTTCGGGCCTGAGCACGGGCTTTGCCCGTGTAGCGTGAGCCCGTGCCTTCGCCCTCCACCTACGCCGTCTTCCTGGCGACGGCGATCGTTCTGCTGCTGATCCCGGGGCCCGCGGTTCTGTACGTCGTGACGCGCAGCATCGAGATGGGACGCGCCGGCGGCCTCGCGTCGGTGGCGGGCATCACGACGGGAACGGTTGCCTACGTCACACTCGCGGCCGTCGGCCTCTCTTCGCTCGTGCTTGCCTCGACCGCCGCCTTCGATGCCGTCAAGTACGTCGGAGCCGCGTACCTCTTCCTGCTCGGCGTGCGGCGGTTGCTCGGCCGCGGTCTCGAGCAGCCGGGAGAGGAGGCGGTGCCGCGGACGCGCCGGCGCGCCTACACGCAGGGCGTCTTCGTCAATCTGACGAACCCGAAGACGATCGTGTTCGTCTTCGCCTTCCTGCCGCAGTTCGTCGACCCGAATGCACCGCACGCCTGGCTGCAGGTGCTCGCGCTCGGTCTCAGCTTCGCGCTGCTCGGATTTCTCAGCGACAGCATGTACGCGCTCGCGGCCGGGACGGTCGCAGATCGCCTGCGCGGCTCCACCGGCATCGCGCAGGTACAGCGTTGGGTCGGCGGCGGCGTGCTCGTGGGGCTCGGGATCCTCGCGGCGGTGTGGTCGCCGAGTCACGCGCGGTGACCGTCCGCGATCTTCGGCCCGACGACTGGGCGGCGGTGCGGGCGATCTACGACGACGGCATCCGCAGCGGCGACGCGACCTTCGAGACCGAGACGCCTTCGTGGGAGCGCTGGGACGCCGGCCACCCCGAGCTGCGGCTCGTCGCCGAGCGCGACGGCTCGATCGCCGGCTGGGCGGCGCTCTCCCCGGTCTCGGACCGCTGCTGCTACGGAGGCGTCGGAGAGGTGAGCGTGTATGTGGGCGAGACGGCGCGTGGAACGGGCGTCGGGCGCGAGCTTCTCGAGAGACTCGTCGAGCGCTCCGAGGAAGCTGGCTACTGGACGCTGAGCGCGGGCGTGTTCCCCGAGAACGAGGCGTCGCTGCGCCTCCACAAGGCCTGCGGCTTCCGCGAGGTAGGCGTCCGCGAACGGCTCGGCGAGCTCCGCGGTGTCTGGCGCGACGTGATCCTGCTCGAGCGCCGCTCTAGGCTGGTCGGTGCGTGACGTACCAGTTCGTCGATTGCCGATGGGAGCTCGGGAACCCCGAGCGCGGGCGCGAGCTCTACCTCGCCGGCCACGTTCCCGGCGCGTCCTTCCTCGACGTCGACGCCGACCTGGCGGATCTGTCGGTACCCGACGCCGGCCGTCATCCGCTCCCCTCGGCGCAGAGGTTCGCGGCCGCCGCGGGCCGGGCCGGGATCGGGGACGGCGTCTACGTCGTCGCCTACGGCAGCATGGGCGGCGCCGAGCGGCTGTGGTGGCTGCTCCGCCACTTAGGCCACGACGACTGCGCGGTCCTCCTCGGCGGCATCGACGCATGGGGTGGCGAGCTTCGTGCGGGAGAGGAGGAGATCGAGCCGGCGGAGTTCGTGCCGCGGGAGCGGAGCGGCGACGCGATCACTGCGGAGGAGATCGCAAGCCGTCTTGCCGACCCCTCGCTCGCGCTCGTCGACGCTCGGACGCCGAACCGCTGGCGCGGCGAGCCGAACGAGATCGACGACCCGCCCGGCCGGATTCCGGGCGCGGCCAACGCTCCGTGGAACGAGACACTGCCGAACCTGCCGGAGGGGGAGCTTGTCGCGTACTGCGGCTCGGGTGTCACGTCCTGCGTCACGCTCCACCGCGCCTGGCTCAGCGGCCGTGAAGGGCGCCTCTACCCGGGCTCGTGGAGCGAGTGGTCGAAGCGTGGGCTGCCGCTCGAACGCGGCTAGCGCCGCGACATCGTGGCACCCGCGGCCGAGAGCGCGAACTTCGTCAGCGACCTCGGCAT
>Ga0335085_10014947_pt1 | contig 11295 bp, 10 predicted proteins | sample Lox_Sample_45_FD_206712 | JGI IMG/M metagenome (GOLD analysis project Ga0335085, IMG submission 206712) | Soil microbial communities from Loxahatchee National Wildlife Refuge, Florida, United States - Lox_Sample_4.5 | ecosystem: Environmental > Terrestrial > Soil > Wetlands | place: USA... | reverse complement strand
GCAGGTCTTGGTCGGAGAAACTGGTCAGGACGGTGACGGCCAGGATGAGGGGCTTGCCGGGGCTGGAGGCCGCCGCCTCCACCGCCGCCCGCAGCATGTTGGAGCCGCCAGCGCCATGCACCGTCAGCATGCTGACACCCAGAGCGCAGGCTTCGCGCACGGCCGCGCCTACAGTATTTGGAATATCGTGGTACTTCAGGTCCAGGAAAACCTTACGGCCGGAGGCCACCAGGTCGCGGACGACCGGCGGCCCCTCGGCCGTGAAGAGCTGTTTACCAACCTTGTACGTTGAGGCGGAGGCCCCCACTTTGGCCACGATTTCCCGCGCCAGGAGCGCTTTTCCCACGTCCAGGGCCACGATCAGGCGGTCGCGGTTCTCGGCCATCAGGGGCCAGTGTAGCTGTTTTTTCTATTGTTGTCCCGTCAGATCGGTCGCCATCGCCACCACCTCCGGGGTGACGATGTCCAAGCGGACCCTCTCCACCCCCCGGGCCCGCAGGTCGAGCAGTTGGGCGGCCCCGTAGGAGAGGTCGATGATGCGGGATTCCGGCACCGGCCCGCGGTCATTGATACGCACGATGACCCACTTGCCGTTTCTCAGGTTGGTGACCTTAACCCACGTCCCCAGTGGGAGTTGCCGGTGAGCCGCGGTGAGCTGGAACATGTCGTAGGGCTCGCCGCTGGCGGTGGTACGGCCGTCAAACTGCTTGCCGTACCAGGAGGCCCTACCCGTCTGGTAGGGCTTAGGATCGGATTGTGGAGTGGCTATTGGAGGCTTCTTGTTCTTAGGCTTGGCGCTTCCTGTGCCGGGTGCCGCCCCCATGGTCGTGACCAGACAAATAGCCACCATCAGGTGAGCTAGTACTCGTCGCATTCAAACACCTCGTCTTTTCGTAATTCTCGTGCTCCTCCTACCCCTTCAAAAAGTCACATAATTCTAAGAAAACAAACGGGAAAAGTCAATCCCAGGCGGCGCGACTCCGTTGCAGATTTGCCGCACCACCTACTTCCGCAGGGGCCCCGGGGCCGGGGCTGATTGCCGCTCTGGGAGCGGCCTTCGGCCAGCCCATCTTGGGACGCCACCGAGCTACGGAACCCTCCTTTCGGGTGGCGGCATGGACTCCAGCTCCGGCGGGTGCCACGGCCGGCCGTCACCTACCCATCCCGGGCTGCTGCCCGAGTCCTCCCTTGAACCAGAGGGGCAGCAGAAGCAACGCCGCCGTTCCTGGCGGCTGGGTGGCAGGCGCCCTGCTGCCCGGGTGGCGGGCGGGACACCAGCGCTGCTCGGTAGACGGCGGTCCGGCCCGGTTCCTGGGAAGACCTCGCCCGATCCTGAGGCACCGAAGTGTGAGACGTGACGCTTGGCTCCCTGGCCGCACCGCGCGCAAAAAAAGTTCTGATTAAGGGTTTGCAGGGGCGGCGGTTTGGGTTAGATTTGCGTCCTAGCATGAACCAGACGCCGCCCGTCATCCTCAGCATCGCCGGCTTCGATCCTACCTCCGGGGCCGGGACCACCGCCGACATCAAGACCATCGCCGCCCACGGTTGCTACGGCGTGGCCTGCATCACCGCGCTCACGGTGCAGTCCACCACCGGGGTGCGCCGGGTGGAGCCGGTGCCCGCCAAGCTGGTGCGCGAGACCCTGCGCGAATTGGCCGCCGACGTGCCCATCGCCGCCGTGCGCATCGGCATGCTGGCTTCCGACGAAGTGGTCGCGGCAGTCGTGGACTTCCTGCAGGCCGCCAGAATCCCCCACGTGGTGCTCGATCCTGTCCTGCGCTCCACCAGCGGCAGCCCCCTGCTCGACAAGGCGGGCATCGAGCGCATGCAGAAGCAACTGCTGCCCCTGGTCAGCGTGATCACCCCCAACATCGAGGAGGCTGGTACGCTCGCCGGCATGAAGGTCACCAACCTGGAGGAGATGCACGCCGCCGCCGCCAAACTGCACAAGCTGGGCGCGCGCCAGGTCATTGTCACCGGCGGGCACCTGGAGAAAGCCGTGGACCTGGTCAGCGTGGCCGCTTCCAACGGTACGCCGCCGGAGCAGATCGAATTCGGCTCCGACCGCCTGCGCTCCACCTCCACCCACGGCACCGGCTGCGCCTTCGCCACCGCGCTGGCCGTCAATCTTGCCCAGGGCAAGCAGCTCCAGGACGCGGCGGTGCTGGCCAAGGCCTACGTCACCAAGGCCATCGCCCGCGCCTATCCCCTGGGCAAAGGTTCGGGGCCCGTCCACCATCTCTTCCGCATGGACGAGCAGCCGCGGCCGGCCGCCGACGCGGTCGAGCCCAAGCACTAGTCGCACCCAGCGGCCCGCCAGCTCCGCGATAGCGAAGGCGCCGCCGAATCAGGTACACTCCAGTTTCCCCATGCGATTTCGCTCCGCACTCCTCCCCTGCGCCGGTCTGCTCTTACTCGCCCTGCTGTTGCGCGCCCCGCTCCTGGCGGCGCAGCAGGACGCTTCGGCGGCGCTCCCGCCCATCACCGCCACCGTGAAGTCCGACCCCCTCACCCGCACCGCCTTCGACCACTACTACAACCTGGAGTACGACCAGGCGGTGAAGGAGTTCGAGCGCGCCCTCGAGCAACATCCCCAGGACCCTTTCGCGGTCAACCACCTCATCAACGCCCTGATGTTCCGCGAGCTCTACCGCACCGGGGCCCTGGACACCAGCCTCTACGCCAACAACTCCTTCATCAATAAGAAGACCTATCCGGTGGATCCGGCGGTGAAGCAGCGCATCCAGGAACTCACCCAGCGCGCCCTGCAGCTCGAGCAGGAGCGGCTGAAGGTGAATCCCAACGATGTGGACACGCTCTATGCCCGCGGCACCACCCTGGGCCTGCGCGCCACCTACATCGGCCTGGTGGATAAGGCCTGGTACTCGGCGCTGCGCAGCGCACTGGCCGCCCGCCACGACCAGGAGCGGGTGCTGCAGCTCGCTCCCAACTACTCCGACGCCAAGACCCTGGTGGGCACGCACAACTACGTCATCGCGGGGCTGCCCTGGGTGATCAAGGTGGCGGCTGCGGTGGTGGGGGTGAGCGGCAGCCGGCAGAAGGGCCTGCAGCAATTGCAGGAGGCCGCCGCCGCCAGCGGCGAAACCGCGGTGGACGCCAACGTCATCCTCGGCCTCTTCTACCGCCGCGAGCAGCGCTACGACGAGGCCTTGCAGCGGGTGCGCGGCCTCATCGCTGCCCATCCCAAGAACTTCCTCTTTCAGCTCGAGGAGGCCAACCTGCTCAACGCCGCCGGCCACGGCCCGGAGGCCATCGCCGCCTACGGCCGCATCCTGCAGGAAGGGAAGCAGGGCTACTTCGCCGATCCCCACCTGGAGCTGGCCGCCTTCGGCCTGGGCGAGGCCCAGCGCGGCCAGCGCCACTTCCCGGAGGCCCGCGAGGCCTACGAAAGCGTCAACCAGTATCCCCACCGCGATCCCGAGCTGCGCCAGAGGGCCGTGCTGGCCACCGGCGAGATGGACGATGTGCTCGGGCAGCGCGACCAGGCCCTGGCCAAGTACCGCGACGTCATCGCTCAGAACGCGTCTACCCCCGAAGCCGACCTCGCCCGCAAGCACCTCAAACAACCCTTCCGTATGCCATAATCGCGGAAGAGGGAACTTCCTTCCTCCGCTTGCGTATTCCTCTCTAGGGGGATCGCCATGTACTGCAACTACTGTGGCAAGGTCATCCAGGACGACGCCAACCTGTGCGCCTACTGCGGCAAGCGGGTGGGAGCGGTGGTGGCGCGCCGCCGTCTGGTGCGCCCGCGCGAAGGACGCTGGATCGCCGGCGTCTGCCGCGGCTTCGCCGAGTACTTCGACATCGATGTGGCCGTGATCCGCCTGATGTGGGTGCTGGTGGTCTTCTTTGCCGGCGGCGGTATCCTCGCCTACATCATCGCCTGGATCATCATGCCGGAGGAGCCCGAGGTGGTCACCGTGGCCGCGCCCGCCGACGCCCACCCCACCCACCCCGCGCCGTAGGTTTTCTCGGGGTAGCGCTGGCATCCTGCCGGCTGTCCTGCGGGCGGGAGGCCCGCAGCCCGGGCAGGCGAGACGCCTGCCTCCCCGCCGGGACGGCGGCGCTACACAGCCCGGTCGGCCGCATTTTGCTTTGCACGCCGCCGACGCACTACACTATCTTCCCTTTCATGCAAGTCACCAGCGAAGACGCCAAGCTCTTCTTCGAGACTGTGGGCGAAGGTCCGCCGGTGGTCCTCCTCCATCCCTTTCCCGCCAACCACGAGGTGTGGATGCCGGTGGCCGAGCGCCTGAGCGCCAAGTACCGCTGCATCCTGCCTGACCTGCGTGCCCACGGCGACTCGGAGGCCGGCGCCGGCCCCGCCCTCATGAGCCGCCATGCCCAGGACCTCAACCGCATCTGCGAGCAGGCTGCGGTGGGCAAGGCGGTCTTTGCCGGAGTCTCCATCGGCGGCTACGTCCTCTTCGAGTTCTGGCGGCAGTCGCCGGAGCGCGCGCACGCCCTCATCTTCTGCGATACCCGCGCCTCCGCCGACAGCGACGAAGCCCGCGCCGCCCGCCTCAAATCCGCCGAGGACGTCCTGCAGAGTGGCCCCGAACCCTTCTTCGACGCGCTCCTTCCCAAGCTGCTGGGCGAGACCACGCGGCGCGAGCGTCCCGACCTGGTGGAGCAGGCGCGCAAGATGATGGCCAGGATGCTGACCGAGCGCATCGCCGCGGTGCAGCAGGGAATGGCCGCGCGCCCCGACTCCATCCCCACGCTCGCGACCATCACCGTGCCCACGCTGGTGCTGGCGGGCGAGGAAGACACGCTCACGCCGCGCACCGACGCCGAGGTCATCGCCAAGGGCATCCCCGGCTCCCAGCTCAAGCTCATCCCCCGCGCCGGCCACTTTGCTCCCTTCGAGCAGCCGGATGAGACGGCCGCCGCCCTGCTCGCCTTCCTCGATTCTCTACCACGGTGGTAAGGCGACGGATCACAAACCCGCAAACTTTGGGGGAGAAGATAAGGTCCGTGTACGAGCAGTTCTTTCTCCACCCGTTTCCTCTTGAGGACGTGTGCAAGCTCGAATCGGTGAATGCTGAGAAATGGCAATATCTCCACGGGGAATTGGACCTCTACTTTGCTCTGGTAGCCGGCTACGCATCCGGTGCAGACCGACTCAGACGCAGGCCCACGGCGGCTCTGGTGAAGGCTAGGAAGGACCTGTCGCAGCCGTTCTTCGATAGGTATGCCCACCTGGCCATCTATCGAAGTTCGATTTCCAGCGAGTCCACGCCACACCTTTTTCACAATCTCGAACTGGTCGAGGCGATGCGAAAGGACTTGCTGGTGCTTATCGGCGAACTGTTGGAGGGCAAGCAGATCTGAGCGGGTTTTGAAAATAGTGCCCCCGCCGTCTAGAATCGCTAGGCCATGATGGAAGCCTATCTCGTTCCCGAGAGGACCCGGGTCACCGCCAAGGGCGACGGTGCGGCGGTGGACCTCAGCGCCGCCAAGGGCCGCATCTTCCTCGCCACCCTCGCCATCACCGACATCATCGAGCAGGAGTCGCTGGACGTGAGCCTGTGGGGCTCGGCCGACGGCCAGAACTGGGGACAGAAGTCTCTGGCCGCCTTCCCGCAACTCTTCTACCGCGGCGAGGCCCCGTTGCTGGCGGACCTCACCGCCCATCCCGAGATCAAGTTCCTGCGCGCCCACTGGGAGGTGGCGCGCTGGGGACGCGGCGAGCCTACACCCATGTTCGTCTTCCAGGTCACCCTGAAGGAAGTGCCGCCGGAGGTGATGAAGGAAGTCGCGACCGCGGCCGCGGCCCGCAGGTAGCGCCGGCACCGGCCTCCGCCATGGCCGATCCCTCGAGCGTCGTCGTCCGCCCCGCCCGCAACGTCTTGGGCTCGCTGCGCCTGCCCGGCGACAAGTCCATCTCCCATCGCTACGCCATGCTGGCCGCCCTGGCCGAAGGCACCACCCACCTCGAGAACTTCTCCCGCGGTGCCGACTGCGCCTCCACCCTCGCCTGCATGGAAGCCCTGGGTGCGGGCGTCACCCGCGCTGCGGAAGGCGGGGTGGATATCCAGGGCATCGGCCCGGCGCTGCAGCCGCCGGCCCGCGCGCTCGACTGCGGCAACTCCGGCTCCACCATGCGCATGCTGGCCGGCATCCTCGCCGGCCAGAGGTTCTCTTCCGAGCTGGTGGGCGACGCTTCGCTCTCTCGCCGCCCCATGGCGCGGGTAGCCGAGCCCCTGCGCCAGATGGGCGCGACCATCACCTGCGGCGCGGACGGCCGCCCGCCTCTGCGCATCACCGGGGCGCGCCTGCGCGCCATGGATTACACCCTGCCCGTGGCCAGCGCCCAGGTGAAGACCGCATTGCTTTTCGCCGGGCTGCTGGCCGAGGGCGAGACCTCGGTGGAAGAGCCGCTCCGCACCCGCGACCACGGCGAATTGGCGCTGCGCGCCTTCGGGGCGGAGGTCACGCGCGTGCGCCGCCGCGCCTCCCTCCGCGGCGGGCAGAAGCTGCACGCCATCTCCGCCCGCGTCCCCGGAGACATCTCCTCCGCCGCCTTCTTTCTCTGCGCCGCCGCCATCTTTCCCGATTCCAACCTGGTCATCGACGCGCTGGGCATGAACCCCACCCGCGCCGCGCTGCTCGACGTGCTGGCTGCGATGGGCGCGCGCGTCGCCGTCCTCAATCTGGAAGAGCATCAGGACGAGCTGGTGGGCACGGTCAAGGTGGAGGCCGGGGCGCTGAAGGGCGCTACTATCGCGGGCGTGCAGTCGGCGGCGCTGATCGACGAACTGCCGGTGCTGGCCGCCATCGCGCCCTACACCCAAGACGGCATCGAGATCCGCGACGCCGCCGAATTGCGCGTGAAGGAATCCGACCGCATCGCCGCCGTCGCCCGCAACCTGCGCGCCATGGGCGCCCAAGTGGAAGAATTGCCCGACGGTCTGCGCGTCCCCGGCTCGCAGCCCCTGCGGGGCGGGGAAGTGGACTCCGCCGGCGATCACCGCATCGCTATGGCCTTCGCCGTGGCCGCCCTGCGCGCCTCGGGCGACACCCTCATCCGCGGCGCCTCGGCCGCCCGCATCTCCTTCCCCGAGTTCTTCACCCTGCTCGACGCCGTCACCCAGCTCTGAGGCTCACGCCTCTTCCAGCGCCCGCACCTCGCGATCGGTATGGCGCAAGCGGTGGGCCAGCACCCGCGCCAGCCCTTCCATCAGGTTCAGGGCCAGGCGCTTGTGCTCGCCGGTGAGCGCGTCGAAGCGCGCTCGCGAGAGCACATAGAGCTCCACATCGGTGGAGGCGATGGCGTCGGCGGAGCGTGGTTCGCCGTCGAGGAACGACATCTCCCCGAAGAAGTCGCCGCGCCCGAAGGTGGCCAGGTGGTGGCTGCGCTGCCCGGCGAGGGGCAGCACCACCCGCACCGAGCCTTGGCGGATCAGGAAAAGCTCGTCCCCGCATTCGCCCACGCCGAAGATGCGCTGCCTCGCCGTGAAGCTGCGCTTCTCCATCGAGGACTCCAGCGCCGCCAGCGTTTCTTCCTTGCGTCCTTGGAAGAGGGCGATCTCACGCAACTCCAGCGGCGCCACCTCGGCGCGTTCCACCCGCTCCTCCGCCAGGATGCGGTTCTCCACCCACTCCAGGGCGTCGTCCAGCTCGGCGAAGGTGCGCACGTGCCGCTCCGAGCGCGCCAGGCCCATCAGGTCGAAGTAGCGCTGCATGTCCTGGCCGCTGGGCACGTTCGCCGGCACCCGGCTGAAGATGAGGAAGCCCTTGCGCTCGGAGAGCATGTCCTCGACCTGCTCCAGCAGGTGGGCGGCGGTGAAGTCCACCGACTGCACCCGCCGCATGTCCAGGATCACGTAGGTGCGCGTCTTCACCTCCGGCTCCAGCTCCGAGTAAAGCTGGTCGGCGGTGCCGAAGAACAGGCTGCCCTGCAATTCGCAGATGACGCTGCGGTCGCCGCGCTGCTCCAGGATCGCCATCTCCTCGGGCAGGCGCATCTGCTTGGAGAACATGTGATTGCCGTAGGCCTTGCGGAGCACAGGCGAGCCCCCCATCTTCTGTCCCACGAACAGCAGGATGGCCAGCCCCATGCCCACCGCCGAGGCGGCGATCAGGCCCACCGTCTCCGCCGCCACTACCACGGTCACGATCACCAGGAAGTCCAGGGCGGTAGCGCGCGAGCGCAGCAGGTGCAGGCTGCGGAAGTCGATCATGCGCAGCCCCACCACCAGCAGGATGCCGGCCAGGGCCGCGATGGGCAACCAGGCGATCAGCTTGCCCAGCGCCAGGAAGGCCGCCAGGGCCAGCGCCCCTTCGAAGAGGCCCGACCAGCGCGTCTGCCCGCCGCTCGACAGGTTCACCAGGGTGGCGCCCATCTGCCCCGAGCCCGGCACGCCCCCGGCAAAGGTGGCGGCCAGGTTGCCCAACCCCTGCCCGATCAATTCGCGATTGGAGTTGTGGCGGCTACGGGTGAGCGCGTCCAGCACCACCCCGGTCTTCAGCGTGTCGATGGAGAGCAGCACGGCCAGGGTCAGCGCCGGGCCGACCAGGATCTTCAGTTCCGCCAGGCCGATCGCGCCCATCGCCCGCCAGCGCTCCCCCATCGCCTGCAGGAAGCCGGCGCTGGTGGGCGCCAGCGCGCCGATCACCAGCTTGTTCCCCGCCAGCTCCAGCAGCGAGCGGTCGGTCAGGCCCAGCCCGAAGTAGGTCGCCACTCCCGCCGCCAGTCCCAGGATGGCCGCCGGCACCGCCTTGGTGGCCTTCCCCGCGGTCAGCATCACCACCGTGGTGACCGCGCCCACCACCATCCCGTGCCACTCCCAGGCCGAAGGCGTGCGCAGGCTCTGCCAGAAGCCGAAATCCTTGGGCGCTCCCAGGAACTTGGGTACCTGGCCGAGGATGATGATCAGCCCCACGCCGCTCAGGTAGCCGCTCACCACCGGGTAGGGCATGTACTTGATGAGCTTGCCCAGGCCTGCCATCCCGAAGCTGATCTGGAAGACGCCGCAGAGCAGCGCCACCAAGGCCAGCATGACCAGGGCCTGGTCCGCGCCCACGCCCTTCTGGGTGGTCTCCAGGGCGAAGGCGGAGAGCACGGCGGCCGCGGGCGCGCTGGGCGTAGTGATCAGCCGGCGTGTGCCGCCGAAGGCGGGGGCTACCAGCCCCAGCGCGATGGTTCCCAGGATGCCGGCGACGGCGCCTGAGGCCGCGTAGGCGCGTCCCAACGGCGAGAAGATGATCACGCCGAAGGCGATGGCCGAGGGCAGCGCCACCAGCATGGCCGCCAGCCCGCCCCAGAAGTCGCCCGCCAGGTCGGGACTCTTCGAGATCTTCACGAAAACGCCGCTCTCGCGCCCGGCGGCTCCTGCCGCCGGCCCGCGCCAAGGTCACAGAGGCCTGCGAAGCCATCCTACGGCAAGAAGGGAAGAGGAGGAAGGGGAGGCTAGCGCCGTCACTTCCCACACTCCGTAAACTGCGCGTGGATGACGAAGGGCACGGTCGAGCCCGGGGCCACGTGCGTGGCCTGAATGCTGCCCGATATCCTTCCCCGCCCGTCCCCGTTGAGCGTCACCTGGGGTGCCGGGGGATTGGTCAGCACCACCGGCCCGGCCACGCTCACGTTCACGCACAGCGATTTGCCCGCCTCTTCCGGCCCCATCTGGACCTCGTACCAGAAGTCGGCGGGCTGGCCTCCCAGCAGGTGCTCGCGGTCGAGGGCGCCGTCGACGAACTGGAAGAGATGCGCCTGGTACTCGCGGGTGTGGCTGCTGCCATCGGTGAGCGTCAGCTTGACCGGCCCGGGGTGCAGGTCGGGGGGACACTCGAGGGTGCTCAGGGCCTGGCCCGCGGGGCCGAGGGCCAGCGCCACCGCCACCTCGCTCGTCTTCCCCTCCTGCTCGGCGGTCGCATGCGGGAAGGCGCCCTTCAGGTCGAAGTGCGCGCCCCGGCTGCAAAAAGACGGGGGATCGGAGGGAAGCTGGCTCACAGACGGCTGGTCGAGTGCGATCAGGACCGAGATGGCGCCCCCGCCCTCGCTTCCCCCCGTGCTCACGTGCAGGTCCTTCGCGCCCGGGGGAACGCAAATGAGAAAGCCTCCGGCGGCATTGGTGAAGCCCCCCCACTGCGGCGAGGCTGCGTCCCCGCCCGTGGCTGCCCGGCCGCTCCACTGGAAGGAGGGCTTGTCCGGCGGGCCCGAATTGTCGTCGGGCGGACCGGGATTGGCTCCAGGTCCCGCCTTGCAGAAGTCGATCGCGGTCCTCTGCCAGTCGGTGAACGAGCCGCCGCTGGGGGACTGCGGCGGCTCATGCCGCTGCTCCTCCTTCTTCTTGATGGGGTCGCCGATGACCTCGCCCATCAGCAGGCCCCCGTTTACCGCCACCGGTGCGTTGGCGACCGGCTGGTTGTCCGGGCCCATGACGTAGCCGGTCAGGATCCCCCCGGCGAAGGCGCTGCTGGGCAGCAACAGGCGGTTGGGGTTCGGCGGCTTCTCCTCCGCCGGCTTCGAACCTTTCAGCACCTGGGCGGAAGCGGGAAGGGAAGCGGCAAGAACAAGAGCACTGAGCAAGGCCTGGACGGGCATGCGCATGATGGCTCCTCCGTGCAGCCCACGTTTCGGAGCGGCGGGCGGCCCGGCTCGCGCTCCCCGTGCGGAGGGTCGGTGTGGGTGCTGGTCGCGGATTATAGCGCTATCCCCGGCGCGAATTGAAGCTCACGGGACCAGCGTTCGACCTCGCCGACCGTCTTCCCCATCAGCCGGCTACCAGCGACTAGCTACCAACCCCGCGCTTCGCCTGTGCTAGAGTGAATCTCGTGGGCGCGTAGCTCAGCTGGTAGAGCAATGCCCTTTTAAGGCATGGGTCGCAGGTTCGAATCCTGCCGCGCTCACCACTCCTTTCTTCGGCCGCTACCTGCTTTCCCGCGCCTCGCCCGGCCTAGTTCCAATGATGGTAGTGCCACCAGACCTGGCGCAGGTCGAACTTCGCGCCCCGGCACAGATAGATGGGCGTGTTCTCTTCGCCCATGCCCCAGCGGTTGTAGTGCGGGAAGGCCTGGTAGGAAGTGCAGTTGTCGCGCACGGTGTCGAGGTCGAACTCCAGGAAGATCAGGTTCTCATCGCGCTGCGTCGGCGGACCCCAGTACCAGTGATTCTGGTGGCGGGAGTAGGCGTAGGGCAGACCGTACTGCGGCCCGAACTGGTTGATGGCGCCGGCCTCCCCGTAATTCCCGGTCAGGATGCCGGTCTGCGCGCGCTCCTCCGGCGGCAGCGAGTCGTAGATCTGAGCAACCTCCCGCGTCATCTGC